>Ga0207703_10005631_pt1 | contig 10059 bp, 10 predicted proteins | sample KBSSwiS12_FD_184304 | JGI IMG/M metagenome (GOLD analysis project Ga0207703, IMG submission 184304) | Switchgrass rhizosphere microbial communities from Kellogg Biological Station, Michigan, USA - KBS Switchgrass S1-2 (SPAdes) (version 2) | ecosystem: Host-associated > Plants > Roots >... | reverse complement strand
GAGTTGGGACGCGGTCATTGCCGGATACCCGGAGCGAATCAGCGCTGCAACTGCGGCGGCATTGGGAGCCGCAGCAGACGTACCGTAGAAATTGCCGTCGGGGAAGAGACTACCGGAGAAATAGGTGCCTGCAGCATCGACGTTGATGCCATCGGGTGCCACCAGCACAGGCGCCTGGATCTGTGTTTGCTGCGGGAAAGTGAGGGTCGCCGGGCCCAGGCTGCTGAACGGCTCGATCTTGTTGCCTACGGCATCGGATCCATTGACCGCGCCGACAGTCACAGCGCCCTTCGCAAACGCCTGGGGCGTAACGATACCGCCAGTTGTGGACCTGGATAACGACGTGAGGCCGTCACCACCGATCCACAGCTTCATGAACTTGTTGGCCGCACTGGCATCGGGTGTCGCCACATACAACTTGAAGGTAGCGCCGTTGAACGTAGCAGTCTGCGAGATCAGGTTGTCAGTGGCAGTGCTGGCCGAGAGGCAACTCTGGGCGCCGGTGGTTGTGTTGACCCAGATGAGATCGAACCGGCTGCTGTTCTGGTTGGGCGGATCGGCCCATGAGAACGCGACCGGCACATTCGCTGCCTGGGTCAGCGTCAGGAGCTCGTTCGGATCGCCATCGAACTGTGCCACGTAATTGTCTGTCTGCGTACCGCAGGTCAGAGGCGGGAGACCGAGCGAGGCCAATGCAACCGGCGAGTAGGGTCCTTCCCAGTAGCTGCCGGTGTAATTGCCGGCGGCGGTGAACAGAACCACGGCAGGGTTCTGTGTCAGGAGCTGTTCGACCGCCTGCACTTCGGAACTATCGGAAGACAACAGGTCCTGTTGCGGGAAAATGATGTCGTCAACGAGGACCGTGGCCCCCGCCGCGATCATCTGGCTGAGACAGGATGTGTACTCAACATACGTAGCCGGACCGCAGTAAGCCAAAGCAGCGCCCGGCGCAACGGCATGAATTTCCTCCAGCAAGGCGGTGCCCTCGTCCCCGGCGGGAGCAGTTGCTCCATCCGCCGGCTTCACCACCTGTACGGCTGGCAGCTCACCGCGTTGCTGGATCAGTATGACGTTGGAGATGCCTCCGGATTGGACTCCAACCTTGACGCCTGCCCCGTTGATCCCGGTCTGCGAAACAAACTGGTCGGCATGCATGATGGCCACGCCATTGCCGTTGATGCCACCGGCCGCAGGGCTGGCCGACGTGGTTGCCTTGATGCTCGGGAAGATCGCATAGGACGGCAAGCTGACGCGCTGGACCCCTTCCGCTGCGGCGAGCCGCGACAGCGTGTCAGGCGCCACCCAACCTTCAATTACACAGTACGAGGCGACTCGGATCGATGCGCTGACTGACAGCCCGGCCGATATGACGGCGCGGGCCTCGTTGGAACAGTCATAGTGAACATCGGCCTGGACCCAGCCCTGGTCGTTGAATCGGGCCGTGGGAGCCAGTGAACGTGCAGTTGCCGGCGCGTCATAGACGGAAAGAAGCTTCGCAGAGACCCGCAGTCTCCAGGCATCAGACGCCGCAGCCGGTGTAACCCCAACCGCGGCAATGGCTGCGAGGCTGATCAACAGCCTCGCGATCGAATTTCTCCCTCCCATGGAGGGTATTCTGCCATGCGTCAGTTGTGAGGCACGAAATCAATGGAGGGTGTCGTGACTTTGCCGCCGGGAGCCACAGCCAACGGCGCCGCCTCCCCCGCAGCGCCGAGGGAACGGATGTACCGGTAGATATCGGTCAGATCCTGGTCATTCATTGCTCGCAGATTGAACCACGGCATCGGCGGCCGCCGCTCGGCACGGGCAAACACGAGCCACTCAGCCTCCGTCATGGATTGGACGGTCAGGCGCAGGTTGGCGGGGTACGAAACCCCCCAGGGCCCCTGAAAACCCACCGCCGACCCGGTCAGCCAATTGGTTGGCGGCGCGTGGCCGCCGCTTTGCGCGTAGCCGGCCGTATGACAATCGTGGCACCCGGCAATGCTGACCAGGTAGCGTCCGTGCGAGACCGACCCGTCCTGCGCGACGTGCGAGCCTGTTACCAGCCCCGCGGGTCTGGCGGAGCCGGCGGGCCCCGCGATGGACGCAGTGACCGCAGCAATGGCGATGGCTGCCAGGGTAATGACGGCCGCGGTGGTTGCAGACGGGATCTTCATCGAACGCTCCTGTAAGTGGTTGATCGGGGCCCGTTTCGGGCTTACACCGACAGAACGCGCAAATGCGTTAAGATTTGGCTCATAAGAATTATGAGTAACGCGGACTCGCAGAATCAGCCCGTCACCCGCCTGCTGGTGCAGTGGAGCGGCGGCAATGAGGCGGCGTTGGGGGAGCTCACTTCCCTGCTCTACCGGGAGTTACGCTCGCTGGCGCAGCGGCATTTGCGGCGGGAGCGCTCCAACCACACCATTCAACGGACTGCCCTCGTTCACGAGGCGTTTGTCCGGTTGGTCAATCAGCAGTCGGTTGACTGGCGCAGCCGGGGACACTTCTTTGCGCTCGCGTCTACTGTCATGCGGCGGATTCTGGTCGATCATGCCCGGGCAAGGCTGTCCTCCAAACGCGGCGGTGGCGTGTCGGTGGAGAGCCTGGAAGAGTTGGAGGAAGGCGGGACTGAACCCGCGGATGAGAGCAGCGGTGGCTTTGGGGGCGTTGGCGGCATGGGCGGCGGCGGCGTTGGTGGCGGCGGCCTGGGCGGTGGTAGCAGCGGCGGTGCCGGCGGCTCTGACTCCGACGAGGACATCACCGCCATTGACTCTGCCCTGACACGATTGGCAACCATCGACGATCGTCAGGTGCAGATTGTGCAGATGCGGTACTTCGGGGGAATGACCATCGAGGAAACGGCTCAGGCGCTCGACATCTCGGAGGCCACTGTCAAACGCGAGTGGACCCTTGCGCGGGCCTGGTTGAAACGCGAGCTTTCCAAGGGCCGGTGAGCGTGGATCGCTGGTTGCGCGTCAAAGAAGTGTTTGCCTCCGCCTTGGAGGCCGGCAATCGCAGCGCATATCTGGCAGAGGCCTGCCGCGACGATCCTGAGCTACGTTCGGAAGTTGAGTCACTCCTCGAGGCGCACGAGGACAGCGGCGATTTCATTGAGCTTCCAGCTGCGGCTCGCCTCGATCCAGGGGCCTGGCTCGAGCCGGGGGCTCGCCTCGAGCCCGGGGCCTGCCTGGAGTCGGGGGCTTGCCTCGAGCCCGGAACCTGCCTGGATCCGAGGGCTTGCCTGGAGCCGAGGGCTTGCCTGGAGCCGGCGGCTCGCGTTGGGCCTTTGGCGTTGGCGTCCGGGTCGTCGGCGGCGCCCGGATCAACGCCGGCGTTGCCGCCCTCGAGTTGGATCGGCCGTCGGTTGGGTGCCTATCGCATCGTCGGGGAGTTGGGCAGCGGCGGAATGAGTGAGGTCTTCCGCGCCATCCGCGCCGACGACGAGTATCACAAGGAAGTGGCCGTCAAGATTCTGCGGCCGGGACATGACACCCAGTTCCTGCTCGAGCGCTTCAAGGCGGAAAAGCGCCTGCTCGCGAGCCTGGATCATCCCAACATTGCGCGGATTCTCGACGGCGGCAGCACGGATGAGGGCTTGCCGTACCTGGTCATGGACTTCATCAAGGGGCAGCCCATCGACCAATATTGCCGCGAGCGCAATCTGTCAACACGGCAGCGCCTGGCGCTGTTCCAGACACTCTGCTCCGCGGTTCAGCACGTGCATCAACACCTGATGGTGCACGCAGACCTGAAGTGTAACAACATCCTGGTGACGAACGAGGGCTCTGTCCGGCTGCTCGACTTCGGGGTGTCAGAGTTGATTCAGGCGATTCCCGTTCGCCACGGATTGATGGCCTTTACGCCCGAGTACGCAAGCCCGGAACAGCTGCGCGGCGACGTCGTTTCCACGGCGAGCGATGTATATTCTCTCGGGGTCGTGTTGCATCAACTTCTCACTGGCGATTTGCCGGGGAGTCACGCGCCGCCGATCGCAGACGACCTCGGTGCAATAGTGCGCAACGCATTGCAGAAGGAGCCTGCCCGGCGTTATTCCTCGGTGGAGCTGTTCAACCTCGACATCGAGCACTATCTGCACGGCTTTCCGGTCTCCTGCCGGCCCGCCACCCTTCCCTACACCGTGATGAAATTCTGGGGCCGGCACAAGGCGGGAATTTCCATTCTCGGCGCGTTTGTGCTGTGCCTGATCGGGGCCGTTTTTGCAGCAAGTTGGGAAGCACACGTTGCCAGGCAGCAACGTGCACGCGCCGAACGTCACTTTGCAGACGTCCGCAAGCTCGCCAGCACCTTCATGTTCGACCTGCACGAGTCCATTCAGAACCTGCCGGGTTCCACCGAGGCCCGTCACCTGCTGGTACTGAACTCGCTGAAGTATCTCGATGGACTTGCGGCCGAGTCCGCGGGCGACCCACTGTTGCAGCGGGAGCTTGCCACAGCATACGAGAAGGTTGCAGATGTTCAGGGAGGTTACCGACAGGCAAACCTCGGCGATTCCGCGGGCGCGATACAGAGCTATCGCAAGGCTTTGGCTATCCGGCTGGCCTTGCCGCCTGATGCGGAGGTGCGGCGCGAGTTGCTGCGCAGCTATGGAAAGTTGGGTGAAGTGCTGGCCGGCTCGGGAGACTCGGCGGGCGCTATCTCCAACTCACGCCTGGCACTGGCCATCGCCGAGAAACTCGCGGCTCAGCCGGGCGCGACGACGCAGGATCGGCGCTACCTGGGCAGTGTGTATGTATCCCTGGGGTGGCAGATCGCTCGCTCAGGCGAGACCGAGCGCGGCCTGTTGTTGATGAATCAGGGGACCGCGATTTTCGAGAGCCTCGTGGATGCGGACCCTTCCGATACACGCAGCCGGCATCATGCGGCTGTCGCCTACGGGCGGCTGGGGGAGACCCTGATCGGGTTGCAACGGTATGACGCTGCATTCAAGTTGCATTCCAAGCAACAGCAATTTGCACATACGCTTGCCGTGGCTGACCCGGCCAATGGAGAGCTGAGGACACTCGAAGCGTACGCGCTGCTCGGCATGGCCACAGTGTTGGCCAAACGCGGGGCTTTGCAGGATGCCTTGTTGAAGCAGACCGAGGCGTCCAACACCCTGCGGGTTCTGTTTGATGCCGATGCCAAGGACACGGAGGCGCGTTACAACGCGGCGTTTGCGCTGAGCGAGGTTAGTACCACGTTGGCCTCGTTGGGGGAGCTTCGGGCTGCGGAACTGAAACTGCGGGATGCCCTGGCGATTGTTGAGCCGCTGACCGGGACGGATGACCCGGCGATGGGGCATGCCCGGGCGTTGCTGGCGGCGGATAACGAGCGGCTTCAGCGTCTCACTAATCGACGCGCCGCCAGCCGGTAGCCTCCACCAAAACCGCTACCCTGACATCGTCGGCGCCCGCGCCGTCGCTACGCCCGGTTGACCGACCGCCGACTGTCCGCCACGCCGCTGCCATTGCCACCCACGCGCCCCAGCCAGCGCCGCCGCGCTAGTGTCCACGCCGCGACTTCCGTTCCATCACGGATCGGGCGCCGCCACGCTCACGCGCCCGCGCCCGCGCCCGCGCCGCGTCGGCGCCGCCAATATGGGCATATACCCCCTTGACGAATCCGGGTATATACCCCATTATCCTTCGCATGCCCTCACCGCCCAAATTCGACCAGATGCCCTGCCACGCCACGGCCTTCCGCAAGGCGGCGCGCCGCGTGACGCAGCTGTACGAAAGCGCGATGGCGGAGACTGGCCTGCGATCCACCCAGTTCGCGATTCTGTCCGAGCTCCACAACCGTGGGGACAAACCACCCACCCTTGCCGAGTTGGCCGAATCGCTGGTGATCGAACGTTCCGCGCTCGGCCATACCTTGCGGCCGCTCGAGCGCGATGGCTTCGTCGTACTTCAGGAAGGCCAGGATCGACGGCAACGCCACATCGTGTTGACCGCCGAGGGCAAAGCGAAATTCAAGGAAGGCGTGGAGGCCTGGCGGATTGCCCAGGAACGGTTTGAGGAAATGCTCGGTCGCGCGGAAGCCCGCAATCTGCGGCTTACCCTGTTGGGCCTCGCTTACGACGACCGGTTAGGGAAGCTCCAGGACTAATTTTTTATCCAATTATGGGTATATGCCCATTATAGCTCGGAGAAACATCATGGGACTGTTGGAAAACAAAGTGATTCTGGTAACAGGTGGCACCTCGGGTATTGGCCGCGCGAGTGCTGAGCTCTTCGCGAAGGAAGGCGCGAAAGTAGCCCTCACCGGTCGGCGGGCCGCGGAAGGCGAAGAAGTGGTCGCGGCGATCAGGAAGGCAGGCGGGTCCGCCCTGTTCATTCAGGCTGACCTGACCCAGATCAACACGATCCCCGCCATCATCAACAAGACCGTTGCCGCCTTCGGCCGACTCGATGGCGCGTTCAACAATGCCGGTGTGGCCGGCGGCGGCCCGATCGAGACGCTCGATGAGGCCACCTGGGACAGGATCGTCGATACCAACCTGAAAGCCAACTTCTTCGCTTTGCAGGCACAGGTCGCGCAGTTGAAGAAACAGGGTGACGGCGGAGCTATTGTGTTCAACAGCTCCATACTGGCCCAGGTTTCGGCACCCGGCACCACCATCTACAGCGCCAGCAAGGCCGGCATCGATGCCCTCACCCGAGCGGCCGCGGTGGAGCTCGGACAGTTCAACATCCGGGTGAACTCGGTCAACCCGTCAATCACACGGACGCCAATGACCACGCCGCGAATCACAAAGAACGCGGATGGCTCGGAATCGCATCCACTGGCCGTGGGTGTCCCGCTGGGGCGCCTCGCCGAGCCGGAAGAAATGGCCCAGGTTGCATTGTTCCTCCTGTCTGACCGAGCATCGTACGTCAATGGTCAGTCCATTGTGGTGGATGGAGGTCAGAGTGCTGCCTGATTACAAGTCTGCGTTGATCATCGGGGCGGGCGCCGGCATCAGCGCGTCGCTCGCCCGTGCGCTCTCGCGGGAAGGCCTCCGGGTGGGTTTGGTCGGACGCAACCCGACCAAACTCCAGGATTTGGCACGGGAAACCCAAGCAGCCGTCTTCCAGACAGACGCTTCGGATCCAACCGCGGTGGGTCAGATGTTCAAGGATGCTGAGGCGAAGCTCGGCGAAATTGATGTGGTGGTGTACAACCCGAGCTTGCGTGCGCATGGGCCTGTCGCGGAAATTGATCCGTCAGCGGTACGCGATTCGCTTGCGGTCACCGCGTTCGGCGGATTCCTGGCCGTGCAGGAAGCCGCCAAGCGCATGATTCCCCGCAAGCGCGGAGCAATCCTTCTGACCGGCGCCACTGCCAGCATCAAAGGCTTTGCCCTCTCCTCCGCATTCGCAATGGGAAAATTCGCCCTGCGCGGTCTCGCTCAAAGCGCCGCGCGTGAGCTCGGACCCAAAGGCATCCACGTCGCGCACTTCGTTATCGACGGCGCAGTCCGCAGCGCCCGCCGCGCAGATCCCACCGACCGTCCCGACAGCACGCTCAACCCCGACTCAATCGCCCAAGCGTACCTCAACGTTTTGAGGCAACCTAGGGACGCTTGGTCGTTTGAGGTTGAGGTGCGGCCGTGGGTGGAAACCTTCTAACGTCACGCATATTTGCGCCGTTGCGTCTGTCAGTCACATTGTCCGGCGTCGCCGAAGCTGACCGAATGGGCCGCAAAACGAGGATTCCCTCACGCGGAATTCATGGTCGCTCTGATGTATGGACGTGGGCAGGGTGTCACCCAAAGCGACTCAGAAGGCATTGTGTGGCTGAAACGGGCAGCCGATGCGGGTTACGACCGCGACCAACAGCTACTCGAGGAGATCCGCAAGGAGAATCCATCCTTGGTGAAGTGAACTAATGAGGACGTGCGCCTCTCAACACGCACTTCCCTACCGCAGCGCACGGCCCCGCAGTTGTTCGTATAAGGGCGCCGGATTGTCGGTAGGGAGGATACACACCGCGATCTCATGAGGTGGCGGCCCTTCCTTGCAGAAGTGGCCGAGCACGCCCGCATCAATTTTGTCGCACCAGGCACGCGCGCCCAGGAATGCCCGAGGCAGTGCGCGGCACACTCCTCCAGCGTCGTTCTGGAAGTGGAAGTCCCACAAGTCCTCGACATTGACTGCCAGGGATTCATCGCTATTCCACCGGCGTCGAACCACCACCCGTCCCTCATTGGGCGCCAGGTCAGCGTCCATATGAGCCACCGGGCAAGCTGTTACCCGTGGATCCAGTGATATCCGATTCCAGTCACACCTAAAAACACCGCGCCGGCAATGCTCGCCAAAATCCCCACCATCCCAATCAAGCTCACCGGATGCGGCCTTCTTCTGGTGACGACGTCATAAATGACCAGCAAAGCGAACATGACGAGCAGCCCGCCGATCGCGTAGTTCCTGCCCGCCTCCAGGCCACCCGCGAAAATCGGCCAACGCGGGAAGCGCGCCAGGGCCGGCCCCACAATGGACATCGAGGCGAGCAATATCAACCGCTTGTGCGCATCCGGCCGTGCCCGAAACACAACCGCCAGCGACACAAACGTGGCAAACAGACCCAAGGTGAAGAAATTTATCCAAACGACAATATTCTCGCCGTCCGCCGCCGAATCGAGCTGGGAAATCAACATCAGAGTCGCAAGCGTACCGAACGTTATGACAACAGCGGCATAGCCCGCCGCGACATACCCCAACTTCCGGTGCAACTGGAATCGTTGGGAGCGAATCAACCATCCCTGCACAACGGTCAGCACGAACCAGCCGGTCAATATCGCGCCGTGAACGTGCAGGAAAACCGGCAGCTGGTGAACATGAGGAAACGTCGCCCGCAGGTAGAAACTGGGCGCGAATCCCACCAGCACAATGAGCAGCAGCACCCCATGCGCCGCCAGAAAGAAACCGGACCGTCCCCGCGTCGCCGCCCCGCCGAGGGACGAACTCATTTCAGAAGATTCACTGGCCATTACGTTCAGTGACTCCCATTTTTGTTTGGTTTGTTTCAAGATTGTAGCCAGATTTTCCACGGACGGGAGGGTTTCTGTGTACGAAGGGACGTCGGCCGCATGATCGCTCTCTACTCCATTCTGCTGTGGAGTTGCTCGATAGCCTTCCTGGCATCGATTCCAATCCTGCTGGCAATTCGTGCACGGCGACCTCAGCGTATGCCGTGGTGGCTGGTGATCGTCCTGTCCGCAACTGTAGGTTGGCTGGCCTCTAACTGCTACATGCTGCTCGAAAACTGGCAAATTGAAGCCGAACGGGACGAGCTATCCAAACAGTTAATTCTCGCCGACTTTTTTGTGGCAACCCGTCCGTCTGAGACTCTCCCCTGGGGGTGGATCGCCGGACTGATTTACCTGGCCGCATGTTCCAGCCTGCGTGGGTTGTTTCGCACGTCCACAAATCCGCGTGTATCTCGTCCTGTGATTGGTCTTCTGGCGGCGGGAGTTGCTCTCGCCATTTTCACCTTCATTCCGCCATGGAATTCCTTCACTTTCTACGTACCGTTCACCTTTGTACTGTTCTATGCATGGTTCATTCTTTGTGCGGGACTGTCTTATCAGGCGCTCCGAAAGTTTCACCTGGAGAAACCCTGGTACCCCTTTGTTGTGATGTTCTGCGTCACGACCCTTATCTTCGTGGGATTGGGTTTTTTCGAGTCACCCGATACGCACGCTTTAATTGCCAAAGCGATCAACTGGGCCGCACTGTACGGAGCTATGTTTACAGCTCTTTGGTGGATAGCGATTCGCCCAGGTCGCGGCGAAACCGTAGTTCCTCCACGGTGACGCCCCAAAGGCTCACAACCCGCTGCCCGCCATCTTTCACCCAGCCATCCCGCGCGTAGAACATTTCCGCGCGGCTGTTACCTGAGAGCATCCAAAGCACCGCCGCGCGATGCCCAAACGCCAGTAACTGCTGGCGAGCGGCCGCCACCAGCCCCAACCCAACACCCGATCGCCACCGCTCCGGCGAAACGTACAACGCCGCCAACTCGCCACAGGCCGGTGCGTCGCTCGGTGCGACCGTTGCAAATCCACAGATGGCACCGCCATCAGATCGGAAG
>Ga0207703_10005601_pt1 | contig 10086 bp, 5 predicted proteins | sample KBSSwiS12_FD_184304 | JGI IMG/M metagenome (GOLD analysis project Ga0207703, IMG submission 184304) | Switchgrass rhizosphere microbial communities from Kellogg Biological Station, Michigan, USA - KBS Switchgrass S1-2 (SPAdes) (version 2) | ecosystem: Host-associated > Plants > Roots >... | reverse complement strand
CGTGCTCCCGTTTTTCCTTAAGCAGCCACCCGCACATCATAGGCGTCGCCGTCAGGGAGATCACCATGGATATGAAGATGGCCACCGATAGAATCACCGCGAATTCCCGGAACAGGCGCCCCACGACACCGCCCATCATCAGGATGGGAATGAAGACCGCGATGAGCGAGATGCTCATCGACACCACCGTGAACCCGATCTCTTCGGCGCCTTTGAGAGCGGCAGCCATCGGCTTCATGCCGCTTTCCAGATGGCGCGTAATGTTTTCGATTACGACAATGGCATCGTCAACCACAAAGCCGGTGGCAATCGTGAGTGCCATCAGCGAGAGATTGTCCAGCGTATACCCGATCAAGTGCATTGCTCCGAAGGTAGCAATGATGGATACCGGCACGGAAATGCTCGGGATAAATGTAGACCAGCCGCTCCGTAGAAAAATAAACACCACGAAAATAACCAGCCCGATAGAAAGGATCATGTTGCGCTGGGCGTCCCTTATCGAATCATTGGTACTGACCGTGCGGTCATTGGCAATTGTGAAGCGGACCGTGGGCGGGAGCTGAGCCTGGAACTGCGGCATCAAAGCTTTGATACGAGCAACTGTTTGGACGATATTGGCATTCGGCTGGCGGTTGATCTCAATCTGAACCATGGGATTACCGTTTACAATGCCCAGGTTTCGGATATCTTCACTGCTATCCACGACGCGTCCCAGATCCGAAAGCCGGACCGGCGCACCCTTCCGGTAAACCACTACCAGATCTTTGTAGTCTTTCGCCGTAAAAAGCTGATCACTGGCATAGAGGGGCAGCCGAACGTCGGAGTTCTCTAGTTCGCCCTTAGGCTTATTGGCGTTGGCGCTCTGCAGAAACGTGCCGATCTGATCCAACCCCACGTTGTACTTTGAAAGCGGCTGCGGATTCACTTCCACCCGAACCGCGGGAAGCGAACTGCCTCCCACATACACTTGCCCGACGCCCTCGACTTGCGACAGCTTTTGCGCGAAAACCGAAGAGGCAATATCGTACAACTGCGGCCGTGGAACCACATCCGATTCGAGCGTCATCGATAGAATCGGCTGATCTGCCGGATTGATTTTGCGATACCTGGGAAGCCGCGGAAGGTTCGAAGGGAGAAAGCCCGCCGAGGCGTTAATGGCCGCTTGCACGTCGCGCGCCGCCGAATTAATGTCGCGCGTCAAATCGAATTGGAGGATGACCACCGCGGACCCGACCGAACTTCGCGACGTCATTTCCGTCACGCCTGCTATACGTGTGAACTGCTTTTCGAGGGGTGTGGCCACCGCCGCCGCCATCACATCGGGACTCGCCCCCGGCAGACCAGCCTGGACAAAGATGGTTGGGAAGTCGACCTCGGGCAATGCCGACACCGGCAGCAGCGTGTAAGCGATTGCGCCGCCTAGCGTAAGCGCGATCAGCAATAGCGTGGTGGCAACCGGTCTTTGAATAAATGGCTTGGAGATGCTCATGTCCGTCAGCCGTCTATGTCATGGAAGGCACGGACACGATATCCCGATCTCGTTCCGAGCTGCTGCCGGTAACCCAGGCCGCAATCCTTCCGAAGAAGAGATAAATTACCGGCGTCGTGAAGAGGGTCAGCACCTGACTGACCAGCAGCCCGCCGATGATGCAGATACCCAGCGGCCTGCGCAACTCTGAACCCACACCTGTGCCGAAAGCGAGCGGAACGGCGCCCAGCAGCGCTGCCATGGTGGTCATCATGATGGGACGGAAACGCAACAGGCACGCCTGGTAAATCGCTTCCTCCGGCGTCTTACCCTCGATGCGCTCGGCTTCGAGCGCAAAGTCAATCATCATGATGGCGTTCTTCTTTACAATTCCGATCAGAAGAATAATGCCAATCAGCGCGATGACATCCAAATCCTGCTTAAACAGAATCAAAGCCAGCAGCGCACCGACACCGGCCGAAGGGAGCGTGGAAAGTATGGTGATGGGATGAATGAAGCTCTCGTACAGCACGCCCAAGACGATGTACACCGTGACAATGGCGGCCAGGATCAAGAGTGACTCATTGGCGAGTGAAGATTCGAACGCGCGAGCGGTTCCCTGAAAGCTGGGTTCAATGCTGGCCGGCATCCCCAAGTCGTGCGTCGCTTGCTTAATATGTTCGACCGCCGCGCCGAGTGAGGCGCCGGGCGCCAGATTAAAGGAAAGCGTAACCACCGGGAACTGGCTTTGGTGATTAATCGTAATAGGCGCCGGAATCTGGTTCGCTCTTATGAAGGAGCGGAGCGGAGCCGGCGGAAGAGCCGCTGCGCCAGTGAGTCCGGTGTTGGTACCAGCCAGCGCGATGGTGGATGCCAGGTTTGCCGATGCGGATCCGATCGGAACATACATATCCGTGAAGGCTTCCTTATCCTGCCGGTACTGAGGCGCCACTTCGAGAATCACATGGAACTGGTTGGTCTGAGTGTAGATGGTGGATACTTGCCTCTGGCCAAAGGAATCGTACAGGGCGTCGTCGATATTCTGCGGCGTGATCCCCAGCCGGCCCGCCGTGTCGCGATCGATATCGATGTATAGGCCGAGCCCATTATTCTGCTGATCGCTCGCTACATTGCGCAGTTCAGGCAACTCTTTCATCTTGTCCAGCAGACGCGGAACCCAGGTATCCAACAGTGTCTTGTCAGGCGCATCCAGCGCGTATTGATATTGCGTGCGGCTGATGCGATCTTCCACCGTCAGATCCTGCACCGGCTGCATATAGAGGTCGATCCCCGCGACTTGCCGAACCTTCGGCTCCAGTCGCCGGATCACCTCCACGGCAGAAATGCGGCGCTGCTCGAGAGGCTTCAGCGTGATCTGAATACGCCCACTATTCATGGTTGTATTCACGCCATCGGCTCCGATGAAGGAGGTGAGATTCTCAACCGCCGGATCCTGACGGATGACCTGAACCAGACCCTGCTGGAGCTTGGACATTGCCGGGAACGACACCGTCTCAGGCGCCTGCGTAATGGCTAAAATCGCGCCGGTATCCTGTACCGGAAAGAAGCCCTTCGGCACGATGATGTAAAGATACCCCGTTAGTGCTAGCGTTCCCGCTGCCACCAGCAACGTGAGGGGCTGATGACGCAGCACCACGCGAACCATGCGGCCATAAATTTCAATGGTCTTGACGAAGCACCATTCAGACCAGCGATATAGGCGGCCTTGCTCGGATTCCGGATGGTGCTTCAGAATCCTGGCTGCCATCATGGGCGTCAATGTCAGGGAGACGAACGCCGAGAATATGATGGTGACGGCGAGCGTCACCGCGAATTCGCGGAACAGACGGCCTACGATGTCCGCCATGAACAACAAGGGAATCAGCACGGCAATCAACGAGACCGTCAACGAAACGATGGTGAATCCGATCTCCGCCGATCCCTTCAAAGCGGCTTCCATCGGGGAATCGCCCATTTCGATATAGCGCGAGATATTCTCCAGCATCACGATGGCGTCATCCACCACAAAGCCGGTGGAAATCGTGAGAGCCATCAGCGAGAGGTTATCCAGGCTATAGCCCAGCAAGTACATCACGGCGAATGTGCCCACCAGCGAGAGAGGCACCGCGATGCCCGGAATGATGGTGGCTGCGGCGTTACGAAGAAACAGAAAAATGACCATCACCACCAGCGCGGTGGTCAAGAGCAGTTCGAACTCGACATCCTCCACCGATGCCCGGATGGTGGTGGTGCGGTCGCTGACAACCTCCACGCCAATCCCTTGCGGCAGCGATGCTTTGATCTGCGGCAGAAGTGCCTGCACGGTATCGACAACGCTAATGATATTAGTCCCGGGCTGCCGCTGAATATTCAGAACGATCGCGCGGTCGGCGTTCACCCAGGCGGCCAGTTTGGTGTTTTCGGCGCCGTCGATTACATTGGCGACGTCGGAAATACGCACCGGAGCGCCATTGCGGTAGGCAATGATAATGGGCTTGTACTGCGCGCCGGCCTGTAACTGATCGTTATCGTTAATGGTCCAGGCTTGATCCGGTCCGTCGAAGTTCCCTTTAGCCTGGTTTACATTGGCGCTGGCGAGCGCGGTTCGCAGATTCTCTAAACTCAGGCCGTAGGAAGCGAGAGCGGTGGGATTCGCCTGCACCCGGACAGCCGGGCGCTGTCCTCCGCTGATGCTCACCAGGCCTACGCCTCTAAGCTGCGAGATTCGCTGCGCCATGCGCGTCTCCGCCAGCTCTTCCACTTTCGGCAGGGGCAGCGTGGTCGAGGTAATCGCCAGCGTCAAAATCGGTGCGTCTGCCGGATTTGTCTTGCTATAGACCGGCGGCACCGGCAGATTGTTCGGAAGAAAAGTGGTGGCTGCATTGATAGCCGCCTGCACTTCCTGCTCGGCCACATCGATACTGAGATCCAGTGAAAATTGGAGCGTGATCAGCGAGCTGCCAAAAGAACTGATTGACGTCATCTGGGTTAGCCCGGGTACTTGTCCGAACTGTTTTTCGAGTGGCGCGGTGATCGAAGACGTCACAACTTCGGGGCTCGCGCCCGGGTAAAAGGTCTGGATCTGTATGGTGGGGTAATCCACCTGAGGTAGGGCCGAAACGGGCAGTTGCCGGAAAGCCACGAAACCCACCAGCACCACTCCCGCCATCATCAGCGACGTTGCCACTGGCCGCAGGATGAAAATCCGGGAAGGACTCACTGGGAATCGCCTCCTCCCTGTCCCTTTTTGAAGTTGCCGCCGCCCTTCTTGCCTTTGCCGCCGCGCTTGCCGCCGCCTCCGCCGCCCGCAGTGGGATCGAATCCTGGCGGATTCTCCAGTTCTCCGGCTTTGCGCACTCGCACTCGCGCGCCTTCGATGAGGCGGTCAGTGCCATCTATCACGACTCGATCTCCGTCCGAAAGACCACCGAGAATTTGCGATGAGGTTTGAGTAGTGATTCCCACTTGCACCGGCTTCAGGTGCACTCTGGAATCTTCGTCCACCACATAGACGAAAGTCCCCTGCTGGCCGTTCTGGATCGCGACGTTGGGAACCACCTGTTGATTGCCCAAGGTATCCACCAGCAAGCGAATGTTCACGAATTGCTGTGGAAAGAGCGCGTTGTCGGTATTCTTGAAAACCGCCTTCAGCTTGGAGGTACCGGTGGTGCTATCGATCTGGTTATCGAGCGTCACCAGCGTCCCCGACGCGATCTTCTTGGAGTTATCACGGTTGTAGGCATCTACCGGCAGGTGTGCGCCGGCTCGCAGCTTTTGCGTAACCTGCGGAAGGTTGTCTTCGGGGATGGTAAACAGCACCGAGATCGGTTGCAGTTGAGTGATGACGATCATGCCGTTCGCGTCGGAGGCGTGCACGATGTTTCCAGGGTCCACCTGGCGCAGGCCCACCACCCCAGTTATCGGCGCCACCACCTTGGCATAGGTCAGGTTGAGTTTGGCGCTGTTGATGTTGGCATTATCCTGCTTGATATTGCCTTCGTATTGCGCCACCAGCGCGGTCTGCGTATCCAGTTGCTGTTTGGGAATGGCATCTTGAGCCAGCAAGGTCTGGTAGCGCTGCAGATCCAGCTTGGCGTTATTCAGCATGGCCTGATCGCGCGCGAGCGTACCTTCGGCTAGTTCCAACTGAACCTGATAGGGTCGCGGATCAATTTCGATGAGCAACTGCCCTTGCTGGACCAGATCGCCCTCATTGAAATCCAACTTCATGATCTGGCCGTCGACCCTCGACTTCACCGAGACCGTGTAGAACGCGGTCACATTGCCGAGTCCATTCAAATACACCGGAATGCTGGACCGAGTGACCTTCGCAACCACCACCGGCACAGGACCCAACTGGCCGCCACCGCGGAACCCGCCGCCCCCACCCGCACCCCTCGCCACCGTGGTCGGATGACTGGCACGCCACACCGCGTAACCCGCTACACCGGCGACGATCAGGAGGAAGACCACCCAGATAAGCCCGCGTTTCTTCGGCTTTCTGGAAGCGGGCGGCACTGTGAGCGATTGATCAAGCCGATCCGGGTGGTCCATTTCAGGCACAATCTTATACTCTGGTTGGTTAGTATTAGTCGGCATTCAGAACGGTCTAATGAAATGACTGCTGCGACCGCCCGAAAGTAACGTCCGCAACCCTAAGAGTCAAACCACCGGACTGGGGTATCATCGTGGCCGTCCATATAGCATATAGAAGGTATGTCAAATGGCACAACTGTGGGGTTCTTCACGCCGCAGAACGATATACTAGCAAACGCCGCCGCCGTAACCTCCCAACCAGATACTTCAAAGCTGTCGAACGGCCTTCCACAACGTCTGCGCAGCAGGTTAAGATTGGACGATGAAGTCGTACTTGAATATTTGTGTATGCGCCTTGCTGGCCGCGCCTGCCGTCTTTGGGGCCCCAGTGGATCGCCCGCAGATTCAAGCGCGCCTGCTTGATCATGCTGAGCTGCTTTGCGACAACTGCTTCTTCGGACCCAGCTACTATTACTACTGCTTCGAGGCAGACAATAAGATCCTGATCGGTTATCAAAAGACCCGGGTTTTGAACTGGGACGACAAGTCTAAAAATCACCTAACTAAGGTACACAAGGCGTGGACAGTCTGGACGCCGCCCGGCGAGACGGTGCCAATCAGTTATGATGACACGCGCATCTGGGTTGTCCGGCCCGACGGCAAGCCCGTGAAGCTCACTCAGAGCTACTCGCACGATGTCTTCATCACCAGTGACCGATGCCGCGACGCGGTCAGGACCAAAGTCCACTGACGCGAGATTGCCACCTCGCCGCCCAGCGTTTTCGGTGCTAAAGTAAGTAGTTATAAGGAGGAGGTTTTTATGTCGCATCTCTCCTTCATTCTGATTCTCGCCTGGCAGGGGCTACCAGCGCAGAATGCCTCCGACGTCACGCCGCCGTCCGTCCGGCCGCAACTTACGCCCGAACAACGAGGCGACATCTTCATGGCGCGCAAGATGTATCGCGAGGCTATCGAGACCTATCGCGAATCTCCCGAAACAGCGCTTTTGGTAAACAAAATCGGCATCGCCTATCACCAGCTTGCCGACTTGAACATGGCAGCCCGGTGTTATCAGCGAGCTATTAAACTGGACCCCAAATTCAGCCAGGCGATCAACAATCTGGGGACCATCTATTACTCGCGGCAGTCCTACCGGCGCGCGATCGGACAATACAAGAAGGTCTTGAGGATAACTCCTGACTCGGCTTCGACCTTAGCGAATCTGGGCTCGGCTTATCTTGCGCGCAAACAATACGAGCTGGCTTCGGAGAACTACCAAAAGGCGCTGGCGATCGATCCGGGCATCTTCGAACACCATAACGGGGTTGGGACCACCGTGCGCGATCAGGCAGTGGGCGACCGGCCAATGTTCTTTTTCTACCTGGCCAGAAGCTATGCCAAGGCGGGAATGAGGGACCAAGCCCTCAGCTACATCCGCAAGTCCCTCGAGGAAGGCTTTAAAGAGCGCAAGAAATTCATCAGCGATCCCGAGTTCGCGGGCCTGCAGAAGGACCCCGAGTTCCAAAAGATCATGGAGTCGGAGCCCAAGGTCCTCTGAAGCGCGTCCTCCTGCTGGCGATCATGGCCCTGATCGGGGCCGCCTGCTCTCGCGCGCCGCGGCGCGGACTGGAACGATTAGCGATTCTTCCCTTTTCCAATTTGACCGGAGACACGGCGCTCGATTGGGTCGCGAACGCCGGACCCGCCATCCTCTCGCAGGAACTTGCCGGCGGCGCGCACGTGTTGCCATTGCGCGTAACCAGCGTGGGGATAGCGGCGCTCGAAAACGCCACCCAGTTGCTGCATTGCACCTTTTCGCAGCGGGGCGGATCGCTGCAGATCCACTACGCTCTGGAAGAAACCGGGCGCCATCGCATGATCGCGACTGGTTCGATAGACGGCACGGCTCTCTTCGCGGTGAGCGCGCTCGCGAGGGCGCTCGATGCCGATGGCGCGCGGCCATTTTCGACCCCAAATCCGGATGCAGCAGCAGCCTGGGGAAACGGCGATTTTGAGCGGGCGGTAGCTCTGGATCCGGATTTCGGCACAGCATGGGCTTCATGGATCGCAGAGGCGGCTCAGGCCGGGAAACCAGACTTAGCGGCGGAATTGGCGAGCCGCGCTCTGGCGCGCGCGTCTCTGCGCAGTCCATTAGATAAGGCCCAGATTCAGCTCAACTACGCCATGCTGCGCAAGGACGAGGGCGCACGCCGCGCGGCGCTCACTGAACTCGCGAGGCTTGCTCCACATGACGCCGGCCCCCTGCTGGGGTTGGCCGCGATCGAGCAACAAGCAAGGAAATATTCGGCGGCCGAGGAACTCTATCACCGGGCGCTGGCGATCGAACCTGGAAACGCCGCGGCGCTGAACGCGCTGGGTTATGCTCAGGGCGAAGGCGGGGACCTCGAAGCCGCCAGGAAAACCTTCGAAACCTATGGCCAGAACTCCAGCCAGGCGACTAACGCACTGGACTCACTGGGCGAGGTCTATTTCATGAACGGACATTTCGCGGAAGCCGAGAAGTATTTCGCGCAGGTGTCCGCGCGCGACCCCAGCTTCCTCAAAGGCGCTCCGCTGATGAAAGCGGCATACGCTCGCTGGCTCGGCGGCGACCTGGCGGGCGCGGACGCGCTCATGCAGAAGTACCTGGAATTTCTTGGCAAACAGAAAGATCCGCTGCTGATTTGGCGCGAGGCAGTATGGCGTTATGCCACCGGACGCAGTGAACAGGCGTTGGCAATACTGGCGCAGGCCCCGCCGGTCCAGGCCGCCAATATGGAGCGCCAGCGGGCAGTCTGGCTCGGCAAAGCTCCGATTCCGGACGACCTCGATCAGTTAAGGACCGCCTACCAGACCACAAATCCAGCCGCCGATGGTCTTCCACGCACTCTTTACGCGGCGGCGCTGGTGAAAGCCGGCAGGGCGGACGAGGCTCGCCCACTGCTGAAACTGTGGCCACTGCCCGAATCCGCATCCGACTCCCTGCTGCAGTCCGTGACGTACCCCCGTTTTTTGGAACTACGGAAAGCCCTGAAGATTCAATAGATACCAGCTAAAGTGGCTCGCGAAAGCGACCGATTCTGACTATATAGGTCGGCCTTGCGATGCTGGTTGAACAAGTAGAAGCTTCCCCGAGAGACTCCAGCCGTTCCCGGCGCCGCCTCGTGCCTGCTGCAATTCTAATCCTGGCGTGCCTGCCCTCGCTGCTCTTCGTCTGGCTCAACCGCGACGTGCCGCATTTCGGAATCCTGCAGGACGACGGCGTTTATTTGATTGACGCACAAGCCCTGGCGCAAGGCGCTGGCTACCGGATACTGAGTCTGCCAAAGCAGCCGTTTGACACCAGGTATCCGCCACTATATCCGCTGTATCTGTCGCTGGCATGGCGCGCGATTCCCGCGTTTCCGGCGAATCTCAGCATGGCGATCCTACTCTCCTGGCTGAGTTTCCCGGTAGTATTGACGCTGGCCTACTTTTGGTGCAGGCGTCATGCGTTTCCGATGCCCATCACCTGGCTTGTAGTGGGCCTGTTCGCACTGAACCCTTACGTTTTCTTCTTTGTTTCGAACCTGGGCTCGGAGATGCTGTTCATGGTATTCCTGCTGGGTGCGATCTTAGTGGCTGAGCGGCCAGGCCAAGGTAGCTGGCTCGAACCGCTGCTCGCGGGCGCGCTCGCCGGAGCCGGCTACCTGACGCGCACTTCGGGCATCGTACTTCTGCCCGCCGCGATCGCCTACTATGTCTGGAAGAAACAACCTCGCGGCGCACTCGGATTCGCGGTGGGAATGCTTCCGGCGATTGCTGGATGGACGCTTTGGAGCCGTTTGCATGCCGCGCCGGGAGATGACGTCGTCACTCTCTGCTTTACGAACTATCTCGGATACTACCGCACGAATGTGGGATGGGACAACATCGGACATGTTCTTTGGCGCAACCTGAAGGCTCTGCTGGAGGCGATGGGGTCGTTGGTATTCCCCCAGGCGATGGAAGAGGGCCTCCTGGCCAAACTTATCCTGTGGCCGCTGGCTGTCGCTATGATTCTAGGCTGTATCAGAATGGTCCGGCAAGGATTCGGAGGATTA
>Ga0207703_10005600_pt1 | contig 10086 bp, 7 predicted proteins | sample KBSSwiS12_FD_184304 | JGI IMG/M metagenome (GOLD analysis project Ga0207703, IMG submission 184304) | Switchgrass rhizosphere microbial communities from Kellogg Biological Station, Michigan, USA - KBS Switchgrass S1-2 (SPAdes) (version 2) | ecosystem: Host-associated > Plants > Roots >... | reverse complement strand
GTTCGTGATGGAGACGGTGTTGGTATTCGCCGTAGAACCGGTATTGGAGTCGTTATAAATTTCGTCGAAGTAGATGCCGTAGTCATCAGTGGAAATCAGAGTTCCGCTGTTCGACACCGTAACATTGTTCGTGTTGCTTCCGCCGGTGTTGTCGTAATTATAAACTTCATCCAGATAAATGCCGTCGTAGCTGAGGATGGAGCCCGAGTTCGTCACCGAGAAGGTATTCAAGTTCGCCGTCGCGCCGGAGTTGGACTCGTTGTAAATGTAATCGCTCAGATAAATCGCATAATCATCCTGGGCAATAATGTTACCCGTGTTGGTAACCGAAACCGTATTGGTGTTGTTTCCTGAGGAGTTGCTTTCGTTATAAACGTAGTCAATCTCAATGCCGTAATCGTTGGTGGATGTGATCGTACCCGCGTTGCTGATATTGAGGGTATTGGTGTTTGCCGTGCTGGCCGTATTGGAATCATTGTAGAGCTCGTAGACATAGATACCCTGATCGTAGGCCGAGATCGTACCGGCAGCCGAATTCGTGAGGGTCAACGAGTTGGTATTGGCACCGACTCCGCTATTCTCATAATTGTAGAGCTCATCGACATAAACTCCATAGTCATTCGTAGAGGTGATATTTCCAGAATTGGTCAGCGTGAAGCCGTTGGAATTGCCCGCTCCGGAAGTCTGCTCATTGTACAGTTCATTAACTTCAATGCCGTTATCTTTGGCCGAAATGCTGCCCGTATTGGCCACAGTCGCCGTGTTGCTGTTGGCCGCCGCTCCCGTGGACTGATAATTATAATCGCTGATGTAGATGCTGCCGTCATTGGTTCCGTTGAGCGCACCGGAATTCGTAACACTAAAGGTATTGGCCATTCCCGCGAGACCGCTATTAGCAATTTCGGACTCAATCGCGTAGTCATTAATGCCCGTGATGGAACCGCTGTTAACCACCGAACCGCTGGCGCCGTTGATGTAAATGCCGTCATTGGTTGCCTTCAGGGTGCCCGCGTTGGTAACCGAGCCGCCGTAGAATTCGATTTCGCTGCTGTTACCTTGAGCCGTCGTGTTGCCCAGGTTCGCACCGGCCGTAACGTTGATGGTGTAAGTCGTTGCAGCGGTATCCAAAAAGTAAGCCGTGGTTGGATTCGATCCGGCGCCACTCACCGTCGTACCGTTTACGGTATATTCAGGACTAAAGACAGGAGCCGCTTCAGCTTTTCCAGCGAAGAAGGCGACGAGCGTTGCAGCACAAGCGGCTGAAACGGAACGGAAGATGTGATTGCGGTTGAGCGTATTGTTTTTCATTCTGATTTCCCTATTTTCCTCTGTCAGTTAATTCAATTTACCTCTGTCGCAACGATATCTAACGGATGTGACCTATCGTTACTCGTTGCGATATTGCCCAGATGTAATCCCTGAGCAAGTAAAAGTTTTTATTTTTTTATGGAATATTTATTTGCCCGCCGGAGTCGTATCTTTTTGGGGGGCTTGTGCATGGATCTTAAAGTCATTCACGATCTGTGCAGCAGCAGCGTCTTTGGGCGCAAGCTGGTCAATGTCTGAGGCAAGCTGATAAAGCCGTTTCTTGGCACCAATGGCCGCCTCGGTCTGGGGAGCCACCTGCTGAATTCGGGCCTGAATCGCCATCCGCTCCTTGATCAGGAGAAAAAACTGATAGCCAACGCCAATGCCCAGAAAAATGAGCAGGAGGAACAAAGGCATGAACGACGAGTAGGATTTGGAAGAAGCTTGCATAAAAGGTGTTGAAGTGGAGTTTTGCTAAATCCGCATTACTGGGTAACGGTTCCAGAGGCTGTCGGCGCTCCAGAAGCGGGCTTGGGGGCGATATTGATATGTTCGCGAGCCAAGACGTCCTTAAGGGCGGCATCCTGCTGGCTGGCTTGGTAGACCCGGACGGCCAACTGCTGCCAGCGGGTCGTATACCCGTTGCCTTCCTCGGCGATCCTCTCCATGACCATGATCTTGGTCTCACCATTTCGGTTTAAATGGCTGAGGACCAAATCGGTCAAAAAGAAGGGGCCTACTAAAAGTACAATGAAAGTCAAAATCCAGAATTGTGGTCGAGTCATATTTATTATTGGTTAACGGAAATTTCTTAGCTAGGGGAGAGTCGCCACAATGTCACGAAGTTTGTTGAAGCTTAAGCCCTTGGCCTATCACGGCGATATATATATGCCCGTCTTGAAGTCACTATTTCATGACAGCGGATATGTTGAGCTACCCCATTCGATATGCTAACAACGGCAACGAAGTCCCGTTTTTGATGATCTCATGAATTACCGTGCTGTTCTATGCGGGCTTATAATATGGGGCGGGGGTTATCCCTTGATTGCCCAGCTGCTTCCTCCTCATTTCGTGTTAGGACCTGATACTCCGGCAAAAGAACGGAGTTCCGTTATCGACAGCACGCACGAGCCCGCCAATCAGTCGAAGCCCAATCCCGCCCTGGTGGCCAATATCCAAAAAGCAGCCGAGTCGGGCATGGCCCGCGCGCAAAAGGACTTGGGGGTTGTCTATTACAATGGGCTGTTTGGAGTTACCAAGGATTACACCCAGGCCTTCGAATGGCTGACGAAAGCAGCCGCGCAGGAGGACCCGGTTGCGGAGGATTTCCTCGCCCGTTGCTACGAGGAAGGACATGGCGTCGACCAGGACGAGACCAAGGCATTCTATCTGTTTCAGCATGCGGCGGACCAAGGCGAAAGCTACAGCCAATATCGGACGGGGAATTCCCTGATCGTGGGACGGCTGGTCAAGGCCAACCCGGCTCTCGGTTTCTCCTATTTACTCCATGCCGCCTGTCGTAATTATCCACCGGCCCAATGGGAGGTTTCGGATTGCTACGTAAAAGGTGTTTTCGTGAAACCTGATTTGATTCTGGCCTACAAATGGGCGGTCCTGGCCGCGACCCGGGAACCCGATACGCAGAATCGAATCGCCGATCTCCAGAAGAAACTGACTCCGGAGCAAATGAATGAGGGGCAGCACAAAGTCGAGAGTTGGCTCCAAACGGAAAAGGAGGGCTCACCCCAGGACAAAATGGAGGTCTCCTTTGAAAACCAGGCTTCGCGGGCCAAATTCGACTTCGTTTTCGTCAACGGAGATATCTGCATCCCCTGCCTGATCCAAAACCACCGGGCGGTTTACATGATTGTCGACAGTGGCTCGAGCCGGTCGATCATCGATACGGAATCCGCCAAGGCGCTGGGCTTGGAAAGCAACGATTACGTCGCCTTCGCCGCTTTCGGCAACAACCTGACGATGGGAACGGAGATCAGCGGCATTCAGCTCAAAATCTCCAGCATGACCTTTTCCGGGGTCCAGACTTTCATTTCTCCTCTCTCCGGGGCGGTCTCGGCTTTATCCGACCCACATCCGTTCGGAGATAATGTCCCTTTGGGTGGCCTGATCGGGTCCGATATTCTCAACCATTTTGTCATCCACATCGATTTTCAGAACAGCACGATTGAGTTCATTCGCCCTGACGACTTTCACCCCAATTATGCGGATGTCGGCCAACCGCTCGATTTTCATGCCATGATCCCCGTTATTACCGCGACCATCCTGAGCGGTACAAAGACCTCGAAACCCGGTAATTTTATCGTCGACACAGGGAATGGCATCGCCATGAGCCTCAGCCATGTTTTCTCCCGGACCAATCGAGGACTGGGCTTAAAGGCGGCCATTTTCAGTGGTGTATTCGGGTTGGGCGGCCCCAGCCCCGCCGCGATCGGAAAATGTTCCAGTCTGGAAATAGGCGATATCAGTCTCGCCAACCCGGTCTTCTATTTTGCCCAACCGCGCGAAGACACCTGGTCATCCGGGACCATCGGCACAGATGTCTGGAGCCGTTTCGATGTCACCTTGGATTACCCCGGAAAGAAAATTTATCTCAAGAAAATCTCCGACGAAACCCTGGCCCGGCCCTTCACCTGCAATCTCTACGGCATGCTCATCAAGCAAGTCGGGGGAGTGCTGTCTTCCGTTACGGTCTCCAAAGTGTGGAGAGGTTCTGCGGCGGAGGCTGCGGGAATCCGGCAGGGCGATGGTGTGCAAAAAATCAATGGTCGTGACATTGGTCGAATTTCCTCCAAGGAGCTTCAGGATCTATTCAACCAGGAGGGCACTCTTTCCCTCGTGGTTTTCCGGGACGGACATTCGCATGAGATAACGGTGAAAAGCTCGACGTTGCCCACGTCCGGCTAGGCGACCCACTGACCGGAACGAATCCGTTTCACTTTGTTTTCGTATTTTGAAGCAACAGGCGGTTACGATACCCCCTCTATCTAAACCGTGATGCCTCAATCTACCCATGAAACGCGCAAGGGCCCGAAAGGTCGCTTGAAGGCATCGGCCATCTCTCCCGATTTCGCGCGAATGCCCCTCCCTTCGTCGTGGATGAAGACTGAATGGGCTTACGGTCTGATCTTATTTCTGTCAGTGCTGGCAATTTACTCCCCCATGTTGTGGGCAGGCTATATCTGGGATGACGATTTGGTCGTCACGTCGAACCCCTGCATTGTCGGGCCGCTCGGGATCAAGGAGATATGGACCACCAGCGCGGCAGATATTTGCCCGCTGACACTTTCCACGTTCTGGCTGGAGCACCTGATTTGGGGCCTGACGCCCGGGCCCTATCACTTCGTGAATATTCTGCTGCACGGGGCCAGCACCATCGTTCTCTGGCGTGTCTTGCGCACCTTGAGTTTACCGGGCGCATGGCTGGGTGCAGCCCTCTGGGCACTTCATCCGATTGAAGTGGAATCGGTCGCGTGGATCGCCGAGATGAAGAATACCGAATCGGGCCTGTTCTTCCTGCTCGCGATTCTCTTCTTCCTGAAATGGTTCAAGTCGCGAGACCCGAACAACCCTCGCGCGTCGTATGGAAACTACGCGTGGATGCTGCTGTTCTCTTTTCTGGCGATGGCCAGCAAATCCTCCACGGTGGTTTTGCCGGTCGTTTTTTGTTTGTGCGCGTGGTGGATCGATGGCCGGTGGAATTGGCGGAACCTGTTAAGCACCGCCCCGATGTTCGGGATGTCCCTTGCCGCAGCGGCCGTCTCCATTTGGACGCAATCACAACAGGTGGTCGCCAGCAGTCATGCTGAATGGATCAGGACGTGGCCCGAGCGCCTGTCCACCGCCGGCGATGTCGTCTGGTTTTACCTGTGGAAAATCATCTGGCCTTACCCGCTGATCAATATTTACCCCCGCTGGCAGATCGATTCCGGGCAGTGGACCTCCTACCTGCCTTCAGTAGCCGTCATGATCGTTCTCTTTGTGCTGTGGCTCAAACGCGCCTCATGGTCGCGCCCGTATTTCTTTGCTTTCAGCTATTTCTTTGTCGTTCTGCTTCCTGTGCTGGGACTCGTGACCATGACCTATGCGCGCTTCTCTTTCGTGGCAGATCATTTCCAATATCTCGCCACCATGGGGCCGTTGGCGCTGATTGGCGCAGGCATCGCGCGGGCCATTGATTTCGCCAAACCTGTGAAGTCCTGGCTTCGACCGGCCATTTATGCGGGCGTGCTGCTGGTCTGCGGATTGCTGAGCTGGAACCGCGCCTGGGCTTTTGAAAACAAGGGATCGATTTGGAGCGATACTTTGCGAAAGAATCCTACATGCTGGACCGGCTTCAACAACATGGGCGACCTGTTCCTCGGCCGTGGAGATTTCGACAAGGCGATATTTTTCTTTCGCAAAGCCATTGCCCTCAATCCCCGGGATGAGCTGGCTCACAATAATCTCGGCGTCGCTTTATCCAAAAGTGGCCGGACGGATGAAGCCATGGTCGAGTTTCGTGTGGCCATGGATATCAATCCCAACTATTCCAGCGCGCATATCAACCTAGGCAATTATCTCACCCGCAAAGGGCAACTGGATGAAGCCGTGGCCGAGTACAACAAGGCCGTGGCCATTAACCCCAATCTCCAGGAGGGTTATAATAACCTGGGCAATACTTTACTGCGAAAAGGACAAACCGATGAGGCGATCATTCAATTCAAAAAGGCCCTAGCCATCGATCCCCACCTGCTTGCGTCCCAAATCAACCTGGGCAACGCTCTCGTCAAAAGTGGCCATGCAGATGAAGCTATTCCTCAATTCCAAACTATTTTAAAATCCAACCCCAAGCTGGCTGAAGTTCATGCCGGCCTGGCCAACGCCTATTTGGCGACAAGCCAAATCGATGAAGCGATCGCGCAATTCCAGAGTTGCCTCGCGACTAATCCCACCGATGCGGTCATCTACAACAGCCTGGGGAAGGCCTACCTGCAAAAGGGCGAACGCGCAGAAGCCGTTGGCCAGTTTCAGGCGGCCTTGCGAATGAAGCCCGACTACCAGGAAGCTCAGGCGAATCTCGCCAACGCGCAAAAGCCTGCAAAGAAATGAACCACGGTTGAGGTGATCACAAGCGATCGCCCTCGACCGGGCGGAAGCCCATAACCCCACGCGTGATGTCGAACATCACATCAAAGTGGTGAAAGAGGGCGATCCCCGTGTTGAAAGAGCCGATCGCTTCTCCGTTCGTCCCCCGCTCGAGATGAACGCGATCAACATAGGCCCGCTGTCCGGTCATCACCGACCATTCCAGGCCACGTCGTCCATCGACTCCCGGCACCGTCAGCGTAAAACGAATGCCATCGCGAAGATTGCCGTTGCGATTGACGAATTCGGACGGCGGATTGAATTCATTGGCCCCAAACTTGGTATGCGTCAGATGCAGGCCGAGTCCGCCTGAGTCCGCCACAACCAGAACATGCGCCGAATAGCGTCGCTTTTCCCGGGTCTCCAACGTGATCGTCCCCTCCAGTTGATTCTCCGGATAGAAATGGGCCCTCTGTCCGGTCGAGGTCGTCGCCGATCCGGTCGTAGGTTGCATCTTCACCAGGATGGGAAAACGGTCGATCTCCTCGCGGCTCAGCCCAATCGTGAGCCGACCGGAAGGCGAATTGGGGCCGCCGCTGTGCACGATAAATCCCTGCTCCAGGTTGCCGCCCACCGGAATCTGTTGCAGCACGCTGGCGCTATCGCCCGTCGTTCCCTTGCCCTGCATCAGTCCCGCACCCAGGGTGCCAAAGGTCTTGGCATTCTCGGGAGGACGGGCCGGACTGGCGTTGATATCCGCATTCCAGTTCGGATACATCTCCGGCGGATGCGTGATCACCGCTACCGCAATGTCCGAAAACGACCAGCGCTTGCCCGACTCCTCCCGCGGCACAAAGGTCACCGTCGTTGTGCCGATCTCACCGCTATATGATAGCTTTCCGCTCCCGTACGCGGCCTTGAAGATGTTGCCGGGCGGTGATTGCTTATAAGTCGCACCTTCCCACGAACGCCCTTTCCCCAACGCCGTGCAAAGAAAAGTCGACCCGGTATCGAAGACATACGGATACGCATTCCGGTTGCTACCCAAGGCGACCTTGATCAGCAAATGATCCGACGTATTGATCAGCGGCACCGAAATCGGCGACGTGAGCGGTTCCCCCTCCAGCGCGGAAAAAAGACCCATGACCGCCAGACAAAACCCAACCCCTTTTAAAATCCCCATAGCTTTCTCATACGCCGGAGAAATCAGGAGACAAGGCGGAACTATAAGCTCCCTCGTTTACTTCAGGCTGGCGTGAAATTCCGTCCAGTCGTCGTAACTGTTCAGCGTCACCGCGTCCTTGGCGGCACACTTGTTCTCGATGCCCGCGGCAATGAGAATACTTTTGCGCACGACCTCGGAATGGTTGAAACCACGAATCGCGACGTTGAGCTTTTCCACGGCGGCCTCGTCCAGCTTGCCGCCTTTCTTATCCAGGATCCATTGCTCGAACTCGAAGTAAGTCGGGATCGTCTTGATAAAAGCCAGCGTCTCCTCGCGATCCAGTCCCAGACCATCGAGAACCATCTGGTCATAACCCTGACCGCAGTAATCGTAGCCCGCGGACAAAAGTCCCTTTTCCGCCAAAATCGCTTTCTGCCAAAGCCGCGGGAGATGAGCGACGCCGAGGGGCCCCGTGACATCCGAGCTGATCGTGGGAACAATTTTCATAAACGTATGATAATAGCGTGTCTCTTGGTTGGAAGGAAAATGAAGGATGCTCCCCCTTTTTCCTTTTTCTTAAACGCACCCGGTCTAATTAAAAATGTGGCTGCCATGGCGAAACGACCCAAACGAAAGAAGGCCCTTCCCGAGCGTAGTACCGTGCAGCGTGGCACCTCCAACGTGGCAGGGGTTTCGCCTGCGTCGATTTACTCCGCCGTGCTTTCCAGCATCTGGGTTCCTCTCCTGCTGGGATTGATCACTTTTTTGGTCTACTGGCCTTCGCTCAAGGCCGATTTTATTTACGATGCGCGCATCGAAATTCTGGAGGAAGGCTTCATCCCCCATCTTTCCAATCTGCCGGATGTTCTTTCGTTGAAAGTGCTGGGGATGAATCTCCTGCTCGGAGATCGTCCAGGTCAGCTCCTTTATCTGATGCTGAATGCCGCGCTCTGGGGCAAGGCGCCCTGGGGCTATCATTTCTGTAGCAATCTCCTCCACGCGGCGAATGTCTCGCTGCTGTTGGTGCTTCTACGTCGGTTGGCAATCGAAAAGGCCGGACTCATGGGAAACGATGCCCTGAAAGCTCAACTTGCGGCCGTCGGGGTGACCCTGCTTTTTGCGCTGCATCCGATAGCAGTGGAGCCCGTGTCGGGCATCAATTACAGCTCGGATCTTTTAGTTACCTTTTTCACGCTCCTGGCCTTGCTGTCGGCCATTTCGTTTCGACCGGACAACTTTCGAGTCGCGCTACTGACCGGAAGTGCGGGCGCGCTGTGTGCCTTCGCTGCCGTGACCTGCAAGGAATCGGGAGTGGCAGTGGCACCCCTGCTCATCGTCTATTGGTTTTTGTTTCGGCGCGGAGAACCGAAGCGCCCGTGGTTGATCTTTTTGGGCACCGCAACGGCTTTCACCGCGATGTTTCTCGTGGCGCGGTTCCAGTTGGCCCCTCCCTATCCAACTCGCATGACCTATCTCGGGGGATCATTTTTTCAGGTACTTCTGGTCCAGCCGCGCTTATGGATTTTCATGATGGGTAAGTTGTGTTGGCCGACGCCATTATCCGCCGATTACACCCTGGAGAATCTGGACGGGATCGCCGCCCCCATGGCGTGGATTATCCTGATTGTGGTGCTTCTCTTGCAGGGATGGCTCTCAACCAAAAGCCGGATAGGCGCCCTGGGAGTGGCCGTTTACTGGCTGGGGCTGGCGACCGTCTCCAACTTTATGCCCCTCTATCGGATCATGGCGGATCGCTTTTACTATCTACCGCTGGCTGGAGTCGCGATGCAACTCCTGGCGCTGCTTCTGTTGACATTAAGAGCGAGAATTGGGTTCTGGCTGGCGATGACAGCCCTCGCCCTTGCGATCATCTCTCTGGTCCCGCTGACATTTGCCCGCCAAGCAGTTTTTGCCAACGACCTCTCCCTTTGGGGCGACACCATTCAAGTCAGCCCGCTTTCATCGACCGCGCACGCCGGCCTGGGCAGTGCTCTTTTAAGAATGCAACGACTGGACAAGGCGATGGTTCAGTACCAAAGAGCGCTGGAAATCACACCCGACTCGGCCATCGCCCACGATGACCTCGGCATTATCCTTTTCCAAAAAGGCCGGATGGTCGAAGGAACTGCGCAATTCCAATTGGCCTTGGAAAGCAATCCCCTGTATGCACCAGCCCACAGCAATCTCGGCAATGCTTTCTTACAAAAGGGCCAGGTGGACGAAGCGATGATTGAGTACAAGAAGGCCCTGGAAATCGATCCGAATCTCGCCCAAACCCACTACAACCTCGGCAGTGCTCTGCTCCAAAAGAAACAACCGACCGAAGCGATCACCCAGTTCCAGGATGCCCTGCGACTGGACCCTGCCAATAGCGACGCACAAAAGTGTCTGGCCCTAGCTCAAGCGCTGGCACATCAAAGCCCGGTAAACCCGTGAATAGACGTGTCATTGTTTGCTCACTTCGGTCGCTCGAACAGTTCTCTGCGACGTGTGTTGTATTGCAAAGGCTCAAGGCGATTGGTAAGAACCCA
>Ga0207703_10005599_pt1 | contig 10087 bp, 7 predicted proteins | sample KBSSwiS12_FD_184304 | JGI IMG/M metagenome (GOLD analysis project Ga0207703, IMG submission 184304) | Switchgrass rhizosphere microbial communities from Kellogg Biological Station, Michigan, USA - KBS Switchgrass S1-2 (SPAdes) (version 2) | ecosystem: Host-associated > Plants > Roots >... | reverse complement strand
GGCACCTCTGAGACGGGACCTCTGAGACGAAACCTCTGAGACGAAACCTCTGAGACGGAACCTCTGAGCACGTGTGCCATCACGCCGTCTCTCATCTGACACGCGACGACGTGAAGTCGTACACTGCTCAGCGTCGACATCTGGCAGCTCGTCAGTCCGGCTCAGCCCGTCTCGGTTGGCGGTCGCGCAGGAGCTTTGATGAACCACCGACGTTATGGATTGGCGCTGGCGATCATCGTCGCCGCGTGGCCGGCCGTTCACGTGAACGGCGCGAGCCAGACGTTTCGGATCGACCCGGCGAACAGCAGGACGACCATTCACGTGGGCAAGTCCGGCGTCTTCAGTTTCGTCGCCGGACACTCGCACGAAGTCACGGGTCCGATCGAAAGCGGCGAGGTGGACGTCGATCCGGACTCACCCGCGCAGGCGCACATCCGACTCGTCATCCCGGCATCGGAGCTGCGCGTGTCAGCAGCCGGTGAACCCGAAGGCGACGCACCGAAGGTCCAGGAGGCGATGAACGGCCCCAAAGTGCTCGATGTCGCGCACCAGCCAAAGATTCTGTACGAGAGCACGACGGTCACGGTGAAGTCGGGACGTGGCAGCGCGCTCGATCTCGTCGTCGCGGGCCGGCTGACGATTCGTGAGGCGACGCGGCCGGTGACGGCGACCGTTCACGCGGAGTTCGCGGACAAGACCTTGAAGGCGACCGGCCGCTTCACCATCAAGCAGTCGGCGTTCGGGATCACGCCGGTCTCGGTCGGCGGCGTCGTCGCCGTGAAAGACGAGCTGCAGATCGAGTTCTCGATCGTCGCGACGAGATAGCGTCGGCTAGCTCAACGCCTCGATCGTCATTTTCGCGTGTTTCTTCGAGCCATTGCTGGCGGCTGCCTGGCGATGATCGTGCAATTCCCACCGGCATCTCATGGCTCACACACTTCGACGGGACACGATCGCACCGGCCGAGCCGTTTGTGATCGATATTCCTCAGACCACTCTGGATGACCTCCACGATCGGCTGCGGCGGACCCGGTGGCTCGACGCGAACGGCGACGGCTGGGCCACCGGAACCAACGCGCACTACCTGCGTGAGCTCGTCGGCTACTGGAAGACCGCCTTCGATTGGCGCGCGCAGGAGCGCGCCATCAATCGCCTGCCGCAGTTCCGCGCCGACATCGACGGCGTCGCCGTTCATTTCGTCCACGAGCGCGGGAAGGGCGACCGGCCTCTGCCGTTGATCCTGACGCACGGATATCCCGACTCGTTCGTTCGCTTCCTCAAAGTCATTCCGCTGCTCACCGACCCCGCCGCGCACGGCGGCGATCCGGCCGACGCATTCGATGTCGTCGTGCCCAGCATTCCCGGCTACGGCTTCTCCGGCAGGCCGCCGCGTCACGGCTTCACGTTTCAGATCGGCAGTCTCTGGTACTCGTTGATGACCAGCGTCCTGGGATACGAGCGATACGGCGCACACGGCGGCGATTGGGGCACGACGATCACCGAGCAGCTCGCGCGCGATCACGCCGGCGCGGTCGCCGGCATCCACCTGACCGACGTGCCGTTCTGGCACCTTTTTCAGCCGCCCAAGGATCTATCGCCTGAGGAGGCCGCGTTTCTCGAGAAGAGCACCGCCTGGCAGAAGAGCGAAGGGGCCTACGCTCTGATTCAGGGCACGCGGCCGGCGACGCTCGCGGCCGGCCTGGTCGACTCGCCGGCCGGCCTCGCCGCGTGGCTGGTCGACAAATTTCACGCATGGAGCGACTGCCACGGCGACATCGAGTCGCGATTCACGAAGGACGAGTTGCTGACGAACGTGATGATCTACTGGGTCACCGGCACGATCGAGACGTCGTTCCTGCCCTACTGGGATTTCGTGAACGCCGGCGCGAGGACCTGGATCGTCGAGTCGGTCAAACGGTGGGTTGGTTCGTCGAAGGTGCCGGCCGGCTTCGCGATGTTCCCGAAGGACATCTCGAGGCCGCCGCGCGCGTGGGCCGAGCGTTTCTTCAACGTGCAGCGGTGGACCGAGATGCCGGCCGGCGGACACTTCGCCGCCATGGAGGAGCCGGAACGCCTCGTCGACGACATCCGTGCGTTCTTTCGTCCGCTTCGCTCGACGTCCTGATCGGGTGCCCGGCCATCCCGGCTCCGGCTGAAGCCGGACACTACCGAGGCACGAGCAATTCATCAGCGCGACGCAAACGCCGGGGGCGACGCTCAGTCGGCCCGTCGAATCTCCCTGATGCCGTAGCCCAGGTGACGACGCAGGAGCGTCCGCAGCGTGACGCCGTCGGCGTAGCCGACGCGCGCCGCGATCTCATCGACGCTTTCGTTGCCCGTCTTCAGGAGATGCACCGCGCGTTCCACGCGCAGGCTCTGAAAATACGACAGGGGCGATTTTCCGAGAACCGCCTGCATGCGGCGCGCAAGCGTTCGCTTGCTGGAAGCGACGGCTTTTGCCGCCTCGTCGAGCGAGAACCCGTGCGCGAGCCTGGTTCGCGCCCAGCGTTCGAACCGTTCCACGAGCGGATCGCTGTGAATCAGGTGATCCGACAGCACGTACGCGGACTGCGACGGCCGCGAGTCGACGATCAGATACTTCGCCGTCACCGCGGCGAGCTTCGGGCTCTGCTGGCGAATCAGCCAGAGCGCCAGGTCCATGTGGCTCAACGCCGCTCCAGCCGTCACGATCCGTCCCGACTTGACGAGCATGAGTGATTCGTCGAGCTGCACGGCGGGATAGCGCGCTCGAAAGAGCGGCGCGAGCCACCAGGTCGTGGTCGCCTGCTGATGATCGAGCAGGCCGGACTCGGCAAGCACGAAGGTCCCGATGCAGGCGGCGGTCATGGTCGCACCCTGCTCCGCCCACTGTCGAAGCACTACGGTTGCATCGCGGACGTCGGGTCTCGTCAGCGCTCGCTGCAGCGCCTCCGGCATCTTGAAGCCGATGGCGGGAACGACGACGCAGTCTGGAGCCCGCTTCGTGATGACGCGAACGGGCACCGTCAGTCCCTGCGCGGTCCTGACGCTCTTGCGAACGCCGACGATCGTGACGTCGAACCGGGATGAGGAGAGACCCGAGAGCTCGGCAAGCTCGTTGGCGGTCTGAAAGGCGTCGAGGATCGTCGCCAGGCCGGTGTCGAAGACGTTCTCCAGCGCGAGTACGGACACTTTCATCGCAGGTCAGGTATCAAAATATGGTGTTTGCGCCAGCTCGGCAAGTCCTCATCGCATTGGGCTGCGCGCCCGACACCCGACCGCGGTGTACGGATTTCTACCCGTACGGTTGAAAATAGACGAACGGATAAGACGAGGAAGGACATCATGCAAAGGCGAAGGCTTGGCAACGGCGGTTTGGACGTATCGGCGATCGGGCTCGGCTGCATGGGCATGACGTACTCGTACGGCACGCCGCCCGACCGCAACGAGATGATCGCGTTGCTGCGCGCGGCAGTCGATCGCGGCGTCACCTTTTTCGACACCGCCGAAGTATACGGACCGTTCAACAACGAGGAGCTCGTGGGCGACGCGCTCGCGCCGCTCAAAGGCAGCGTCGTGATCGCCACGAAGTTCGGGTTCGAGCCCGATCCGAACGGCGGCCCCAGGTGGATCGGCCTGAATAGCCGGCCGGACCACATCAAGCAAGTCGCCGACAGCTCGTTGAAACGATTGAAAGTCGATGCGATCGACCTGTTCTATCAGCACCGCGTCGATGTGAACGTCCCGATCGAAGACGTGGCCGGGGCGGTGAAGGATCTGATTCAGCAGGGCAAGGTGAAACACTTCGGCCTCTCCGAGGCCGCCGCGAAGACGATTCGGCGGGCCCACGCGGTGCAGCCGGTCACGGCCGTCCAGAGCGAATACTCGCTCTGGTGGCGAAAGCCCGAAGCCGAAGTGATCCCGACCCTCGAAGAGCTCGGCATCGGCTTCGTGCCGTACAGCCCTCTGGGCCGCGGATTCCTCACCGGCACGATGGACGAAAAGACGACGTTCGTCAGCGGAGACTTCCGCAGTGCGCTGCCGCGGTTCACGCCGGAGGCGCGGAAAGCCAACCAGGGACTGGTCGATGCGCTTGGCCGCATCGCCGCGCGTATTCACGCAACGCCGGCGCAGATTGCGCTCGGGTGGCTGCTCGCACAGAAGCCGTGGATCGTTCCGATTCCAGGCACGACGAAGCTGCACCGGTTGGAGGAAAACATCGCCGCGGCGAGCCTCGACCTGACGCCGGACGATCTGCGGGAGATCGATCGGGCCGCGGCGAACATCGACATCCACGCCGACCGGTATCCAGCGGCGCTCGAACAGTTGACGGGCCGCTGACGCCTGACCAGTTAGAACGTCACTCCGAGCTGCACCTGATACGCGCGCGGCGTCACGAAGTGCGTCCCGCTGAACGTCGACAGGAAGTTGTACAGCGCATCCTTGTTGGTCAGGTTGATCACGCTGAACCGGACACGGAGCTTCGTCCGGCTGGTGCGCAGGAGATTGTCGGCGCCGATGCCCAGATCGAGGAGATTGCGAGGCGCCACGCGCGGCGGATTCGTCACGTCGTTCTCGGTTCCCTCGGCGGGAATGCGGAGACGGGTCGCGCCGTAGTTCGAGGCGGTGCAGCTGGCGCTCGTCAAAGCGGCGTCACGAGTGGCGACCTGATTGCCGCAGTAGAATCCGATGGCCGTCTGCTGATCGGCCGTCAACGCGAGCGCGTCCTCGAGATTGGCGACCGAACCGGCCACGAGGCCCGAATCGTACCGCCACGACAGCGCCGCCCAGACGCCGGTCCGCTTGTCGAAGACGTACTGCACGTTGGTCGTCGCGTTGAACTTCTGATCGTGGTCGATCCGGAAATCGCCGTCAGGCTGCTCGAGCAGAATACCGCCCACCCCAGGGGGCGAGTAGATGGCGTTCGTGTGCGCCATCACGACGAACGCGCTGAAGCCGTGGTGCTCGACGAGATTCAGGCGGCCCGTGAACCCGTCGATGCGCGAGTGATCCCACGCGACCGGAAACGCAATCGGCGTGTTGAACAGGACGCCGAAGTCGTATCCGTTGTCGGTGCGCTTGTTGAAGTAGCCGGCGTCGGCGACGAGCCACGAACCGAACGCCTGCTGAATCCCGACTTCGATCTGGTTGCGGCGTCCCGGCGGCACCGGCTGGCCATCGCCGAAGAGACCGTTCAACCCGTAGCCGGCCGAGAGGAGCAGGTTCTCGTTGTACGGAGTCTCCATGGTCCGGCCATATGACGCGCGGAGCACCGTTCCGATTCCGGTCACGGCGTACGAGACGCCGAGTCTCGGCTGCAGCAGCGTCGCGCTCGTCAGGCCGTCGTAGTGGTCGAGCCGTAACCCGAGATTCAGCGTCGCGTTTCCGGCCTTGATGTCGTCCTCCACGTACGCCGCCTGCTGCTTGATCGTGAACGACTGGTCGTAGGCCAGCGGCGAGCCGCCGCTCGTCAGGTCGAACGGCGCCAGCGCCGGATCGAGGTTCCCGTCCTCGCCCGCGAAAGCGCTGTTGGCTGGATCGGTGATCCCGAACGTGAACTGCTCGTGGAGACGCGTCGCGCCGATCGAGCCTCCGAACTTGACGTTGTGCGCGCCGAGCGTCATCGAGAGATCCGCCTTCGCGCCCATGTTCATCAGCGTACGGTCCTGGCTCACCGTCGCCGGCGTGTCGTTCAGCGGGTTGGCGCTCGGCAGGTACGTGAGATGGTCGCGGCGGACGAAACCGTTCGCCGTGAAGAGCGTGTTCGAGCCGATGACGCGCGAGTAGCCGGGCGCGATGTTGAACGTCTCAATGTTCTGGTGTTGCGTCTGCGCGAGCTGATCGTACGTGTTGGGCACGTCGAATCCGGAACGCGCCGCCTGGACGTTGAGATGAATCGTGTCGGTGTCGCCGGGCCGGAAATCGAACCGGTCGAACAGCGAGACCTGGTCGCCGGTATCGTGAAGCGCTTCGAGCTCGGGCGGGTCGAGAAAGCGATCGGTCCGCAGGCCGGACAGCGACAGGAAGTTTCCGACCTTGTGCGATCCGGCGCCGATGTTGACGTCGCCCGTTGGACTGTTGAAGGAACCGTAGCCGAACGACGCGCTGCCGGTCGGCCGCGCCTGATCGAGGCCGGATTTCGTCACGATGTGCACGATCAGGCTGCTCTTGTCGCCGTACTCTGCCGGCGCGACCCCGGTAATCACTTCCATCGATTGCACGGCATCGCTGGACAGCTGATTCGAATACAGGCGGCTCTGCTGATCCGTGATCGGCTGGTTGTCGATCGAGAACTGGGTCTGCGCGTGATCGCCGACCGGATGGAAGAACCCGTTCGAGTCGGAGACGACACCCGGCGACGCCATCGTCACGATCTGATTCAGCCCCGACGAGGACGCCTCGAGCGGCAGCTTGGCGATGAGGCTCTGGTCGATATCGGTGTGCGCAGTGGGATCGCGCTCGAGGAGATCGCCGGCGCGCCCGACCACCTCCACGGCGGTTGTGGCGCCGGCCAGCGCGAGCGTCAAGTCCAGGGTGATGGGAACGCCGGTTCGTACGTCGACATCCCGATCCAGCGTCTGGAATCCCTGCGCCTCCACAGTGATGTGATACGAGTTCGGCGGCAGATTGCTGAAGACGTACTTGCCGGCCGCGTCGGTGGTCACGGCGCGCGAAAAGCCGCTGACGGGGTTGGCGATCCGAACCTGGACGGCCTGCATCACACCGCCTGTCGGATCCTTCACCGTCCCCTGCACCGTACCAGCGCCGCCCAGTCCCTGGGCGTGTGATGACGAACTCGTTAACGTCAGGAACACCAGAACGACGACGACCCGCAAAGACCCGGACACATGCACCGTAAACATAGCCCCTCGATTCGGAAAGTTCCTTGACGGGTCACGCTAGCAGCGACGCCGGACCGCGGCCATCACAAGCCAACGAATGGTCCGTTCTGGCCGGCGGACGCCGGTCTGCAGCGCACGAGTGGCTGTTTGGGGTTTTCACTCATAATGGCTGTAAGGCCGCTTCAGCGGATCTCCGTTCACCGGTTCGAAGCGACCAGTCGTTGGTGCAAACAGGCCGCTCGCTGGCTTCCGGTGATCAGCGGCCCGGAACAGGCGTACCGTGTCGACTACCTTGAACGTCGGCGAGCTGCTGAATCTCGTCGGGCTGAGCACCGGCGTCGTGCTCTACGCGATGCTGTTTGCGATGGTCGTCCGCGCCGGCGGGACGCCAGGTCTTCGATCCGGCTTCGATCCGCTCCTGCTGCTGACCTCCGTCCTCGGTCTCGTCTGGAATCTCTGCGCGCTTCCCGCGTACGAGCTGTCGAAGATGGGATTCGAGGGGCCGTTTCCGTACCTCGCGGCGGTGGGGTTTGCCGCGCTCGGATTCCTGCCGGCCGTCGTCGTGCATTCGGTGCTGCGCGATGAACGCCACCGCGTCCGCGGTACGGCGAAACATGCGCTTGCGGGTCTCGCATACACCGTGAGCGCCGTGGCGGCCGCTCTTCACGTTCAGGCCGCCGTGACGTCGGCTCTCGTCCCGTCCGCGCTTGGCATGCGGCTCCTGACGTACGCGTTCGTGGGGCTCGTCGTGCCGCTGGTCGCCGTGACGCGCGGCCGTCCGGGTGCGGGCCGCGCGCTGTGGGCCGCGGCGCTGGCCACGTTCGCCGTCTCGGCGCTGCATCTCAGCCAGCTGCATCGCGGCGAGGATTCGTGGCCGGTCGAGCTCGTTGGTCATCACGCGTCGCTGCCGCTCGCGTTTGCGATCCTGTATCAGGACTACCGGTTCGCGCTCGCCGATCTCTTCCTCAAGCGTGCGCTGTCGCTTCTCGCCATCGTCACCGTCGCGTTCGCGGCGATCGCGTCCTTCGGCGTTCGCTCGACGGCATTCGCGCAATTCGTACAGAGCGATCCCCGGCAGCTCACGGTGCTCGTCATGCTCTGGGTGGCCACGGCGCTGCTGTATCCGGTGCTTCGCAGGACGGCGATCTGGTTCGTCGACACGGTGGTGCTCCACCGGCCCGACTACCGGTCGCTGCGCGCGACGGTCGGCCGCATCGCGCAGGAGAGCGACGATGTGGAGGCGCTTCTGCGATCGACCTGCGAGCTGCTCGCGCCTTCGCTGAACGCGGCCTTCGTGACGTGGCGCGAGTGGACCACGGTGACGCAGGACAGTCTGGGCGTCACGGTCATGGCCGGTGCGGAAGCCGCCGCTGCTGCCGATTCGCTGTCGGGCGCTCCCCTTCCGGCGCCGGCAGCGACCTGCGTCACGATTCCGGCCGCCGATCAGCCGCGATTTGTGATCGTCATTGGGCAGTTGAGCGCCGGCCGGCGGCTGCTCTCAGACGATCTCGCGACGCTGGAAGCGATTGCGGTGCTCGTGGCGCGGCGGATCGATGCGATCCGCATCACGAACGAGCGCTACAACCGCGAGATCCGCGAGCAGGAGATCGGAAAGCTCGCATCCGAAGCGGAGCTCCGCGCGCTGCGCGCGCAGATCAACCCGCATTTCCTGTTCAACGCGCTGACCACCATCGGGTACCTGATTCAGACCGCGCCGCCGCGCGCGCTGGACACGCTGATGCGGCTGACGGCGCTGCTGCGCGGCGTGCTCACATCCGAAGGCGAATTCACCACGCTCGGGCGCGAGCTCGAGATCGTCGAGGCCTATCTCGACATCGAGCGTGCGCGCTTCGAACATCGCCTTCGCGCGACGGTCGACGTGCCGCCCCGGCTCCGCAGCGTCCGTCTGCCGCCGCTCCTTCTCCAGCCGCTGGTCGAGAACGCGGTGAAGCACGGCATCGGACACAAACAGAGCGGCGGCCAGGTGATCATCCGGGCAAGAGTCGAGCACAGCGGTGACGATCACCGAAGCTTGGCGCTGACCGTAGAGGACACCGGCGCCGGCGCGACACCGCAGGCGCTCGAACGCGGACGGGCGGCCGGCGTCGGCCTTCGGAACGTCGAGCGCCGCCTCGCCTGTCAATACGGCGACGCCGGATCGCTCTCAATTCGCACGACGGTGGGTCAAGGCACGACAGTTGAGATCTGCCTGCCGCTCGCGATCAAGGCCGCGACCACCGACGTTCACCAGGTTGCGTCGTGAGTGCACGTCTCCGGGTCGTCGTCGCCGACGATGAGCGGCCGGCGCGATCGTTCCTCGTGTCGCTCCTTCACTCGTTCGAGGACGTGACGGTCGTCGGAGAGGCCGTCTCAGGAACCGACGCCGTCGCGATCATCGAAAAGGAGCGGCCGGATCTGGCGCTGCTCGACTGGCAGATGCCAGAGCTCGACGGCATCGGCGTGGTCCGCATGCTGACGAAAGAGGCGATGCCGCTGGTGGCCTTCGTGACGGCCTACGACGAGTACGCCGTCCGCGCGTTCGAGCTCAACGCCGTCGACTACCTGCTCAAACCGGTCGAGAAGGCGCGGCTGCGCGAGACGGTCAATCGGGCGCAGGAGCGGATCGAGCACGCGGAAATCGTCGCGGAACAGTCGTCGCACGTGGGCGCCGCGATCGAGACCTACGAGACGTTGGCGAGGCCGCCGTATCTCGAGCGCATCCCCGTCCGTCGACGCGAGGACGTGTTGATCGTCCCCGTCCAGCAGATCGCCTGCATCGTCGCCGACGGGGAGCTCCTGCAGATCACGACGGTCCAGAAAGAACGGCACACGATCACGTATCGCCTGAAAGATCTGGAGCGGCGTCTGGATCCTTCGCGCTTCATCAGGCTGGGGCGAGGAACGCTCGCGAACGTCGACCTCATCACGAAGGTGAACACGATGCCGGGCGGAACGCACGTCGCGGTGTTGAACACCGGACAGAAACTGCCGATCAGCAGGCTTCAATCGCGCGTGCTCCGCGAACGATTCCTCAAGCTCTGAACCAGCGACCGCCCGGTGACGTCCCCCGAAGCTCGACGATCCGCCTACTTCTTCGGCTTTGCTGCAGACTTCGCCTCGCGATAGCCGGCCTTGACGGCATCGGCTTCCGTCATGAATTTTCCGTTCTTCGTCGTGCCGTAGTATCGGTCGCCTTCTCGATGAAACACCTTCGAGTCGAGATTGACCCAGACCATGCCCTTCACAGGCGGCTGCTGGGCGGCGAC
>Ga0207703_10005594_pt1 | contig 10089 bp, 10 predicted proteins | sample KBSSwiS12_FD_184304 | JGI IMG/M metagenome (GOLD analysis project Ga0207703, IMG submission 184304) | Switchgrass rhizosphere microbial communities from Kellogg Biological Station, Michigan, USA - KBS Switchgrass S1-2 (SPAdes) (version 2) | ecosystem: Host-associated > Plants > Roots >... | reverse complement strand
CAACATGGTCGAACTAGGCGGCGTTCTCATCTTCGTCGGGATCAGGTATAGAAGACGGAGGATCGCTCGCCGGAAAACTATCCTCGATCGTCTTGTCATAAGCTTCTTCTTTGCCATCCTTTTCCGGCTGGTGTGGAATTTTCTTTTCCGGTGGCTGGGGCGCCTTCTTCAATGGTTCCTTCATATAGAGTTCCTCGCATCGAAGGAGTTAGATGGGAAAAACGCGCCGGTGTCTGCCTGGGGACGGGCGGTTGCGCTTACAAAAAAATGGCGGCGCAGGCTTTCGAGGGCGTAGCGGTTAGCTCTTTGCTTCCGTATTCGTGCTAGTCGGGGCGGAGGTTGAGGCCGCGGTGTTGGTTGTCTCGACGGGCTTGTCCTTCATGCCCTCTTTAAGCGAGCGGAAGCCTTCGCCGATCCCTTTGCCCAGTTCCGGCAGTTTCTTCGGCCCGAAAATGAGCAGGGCAATGAAGAAAATGACCAGCAAATGCATTGGTTGAAATAGACCTTCCATAGAAAACCTCCCGGAAACCCGCTAGCTAAACCTTACTTAAGTCACGGGGGGGAGTCAACTGAAGCTCCTGGACTGCCTGTCGTATTTTGGTCAAACTTGGGGGCGAAAGCCGGTTCCATGCGCTTGGTTGGGGTTTTGCCCGAACGACCAACCTGCCCCTAGCACTTCCTCCTTCATTCCTTATTACTTACGTGACCTAGCCCGGGTTACCGGGATTTTCTATGGTCAAGGAGCAACGTACCCCGATCAAGGGAGCTCTTCAGTGCGTAGTAAAGGCCTTATTTTTCTTGCTTTCCTCGGGGTAGTCCCTTGTGTGCGGGCAGCAAACCCCGGCCCGATCGATTGCACTCATTTGCTCGCCTGGACTGCTGGCGGCGTATCCAGTCGCAAGCTCACTTCGCTCGTTCAAGCCCAAGGGATCGGCTTTGTTCCAAGCGAAAAGGTGCTGCATGAATTCCACCTCGCGGGTGCCGGCCCACAGTTGCTGGAATCCTTGAAAGGTGCCAGGAATAAGGGCGCGACGGCTTGCCTATCGTCGCTAATCGAAGCCAGCCGTTTGGCTCGCGCGAACAACCTTGAGGACGCTTCCGATTTGCTTGATTCACTCGTTGACAACGATCCCCGCAATGACGCCCTGCATTTCTTCTGGGGCTACATCAAGCAGCGTCAGGGCGACTGGAACGGAGCCTTCGACGAATACAGTGGTTCGAAAGAGGCGAACCCGACGTTCTCGGAAACCCACAATCGCCTTGCCCTGTTCTTCTATCAAGCCGAGGACGGTGACAGCGCAATTGCAGAGGCGCGCACTGCGCTCAGCATGGATTTCGATGATCCCGACGCATACAGGATGCTCGGCCTCGGCCATTACGCCAACGGTCAGTATGCCGCGGCTCGGAATGCCTTCGAAGAGTCTCTGGCGCGTGACCCCAACAACGCCCAGGTGTATTACGAGATGGGGTTGACAGCGCGCGACCAAGGTTCTGATGTAGCTGCCATTTCACTCTTCCGGCGCGCCATCGTACTGAAGCCAAGGCTGTGGCCAGCGCACCTCAGTTTGGGCGTGCTGCTCGGCGAGGAGCACCGGTTTAACGACGCTCTGACGGAGTTGATGACAGCGAAGCAATTGGCGCCGCACGAGCCTTCTGTTCGTGAGCAGATTGCACTCATGTATCACGAAGAGGGGCAGTATGACCGTGCGATTGCGGAGTACGCCGAGCTTTTCAGGCTTTATCCCAACTGGAAGCACGGTCACGATTCGCTTGCCCGCTCCTACATGGCGAAAAATGAGTACGGACAAGCCATTGCCGAACTGAAACTTGCGGTTGAACAGAATCCAACTAACGCTGGGCAGCACCGGGCTTTAGGCCAGTTGATGCTGGCAGCAGGACAGAAGCCGGATGCCGTCCGCGAATTGCGGATCGCAACCGAACTGGAGCCAGACTCCGCAAGCTCCCACTATTTCCTAGGCACTGCTCTGCTGGAATCACAGCAGTTTCCTGCAGCACTCAAGGAATTTCAGGATGCGGTTCGTCTGAATCCATCGGCGGAGTACCACTACGCGTTGGCTGCATGCCTGATGAATCTCGGCCGAGACCGCGAAGCCCTGGCCGAACTGGAGACAGCGGCAAGGCTCGATCCGAGCAAGGAGCTTTACAACGCACGCAAGGAAGAGTTGCTTCGCTTAATGAAGTCAGGAAACGTGCAGCCAAGGTAGTGCATGCAGGCAAGTGAGCTGAGTTTTGCGGTTTGAACCTAACATCTGCGAGGTTGCAATGGCCACTATGAATTCATCGTCGGGATCTAGCGGTTACGGAACAGCTCCGGCTCGAGAACGTGCTGGGCATCTGCCGGAACGAGCCAACACTTTCCTTGAGCCACCGGTGGCGCCGAAACATACAGGCTACGGCCTGCCCTGCGCACACTGTAAGACGTATTACGCCGCGGAGCTCCCTGCATGTCCGATTTGCAAAAGCCGGCAGCGCGTTTCAGCAAGTTCGCCCACGCCCATGAGTGCCCCGGCAGAACAATTGCCCGATCCCGAGCAACTGGAGCGCGAGCGTGAACGTTTCTTGCAGGAAATGAAATCACAGATGGTCGCCTCACCCCTGCCGCAGGATGTGGCAATCACCGTGCAATTTTGCGAGCACATCGAGAACCACGCAAACTCGCCCGAGCCGGCAAGCGTTTGTCAAAGTTGCTTTAACGAATTGCAGGAACGCGCCGACGTGCTCGAGGCCGCCATGCACATTGACCTGAACGAAGCCGCGCAGATCATTTACGATGCGGTTTGGGCCGATCCTTCCGACCCAACCAAGACCTACGCCAACGCCGCCCAGGCACTTTTGTGCGAGCTTCGCCGCCGTTCGGGGATTCCGCAGGTGTTCGGATCACTCCAGGCGCCAGTGAACTAGCCGCGCCGTTGCCGTCTTGGTCTGGGTCTTCTCGTTTGCAAAGTGCGAAGGTACCGGGCCGGGACGCGCGAAGTTGCAAGATTGGACCGTGCGAACGCCGTTCCCTCTCGGTGAATCGCTGAAACCGGAATCCTATTTGGGCAGTGAACAATGCTGAGGCTGCTAGCCTCAATCGCATGGCCTCACATAGTGATTCACCCTTCGAAACGCAGTCTGCCGAACCTCTCCGGTACATGGAACCGTGGCTCGGAGGTGTGGGTTGCCTGCCATGCCAGGTATCGGCGCGGTTCTAGGTTGCCCTCGACACGATAGAGGTTTGCCCGCCAAGGTAGTTCCGGATCGAAACGCGATGTAAGCGACTTCATGGGTATTGCCAGCTCTGCCGACCATACTTTGGGTGATCGATCAACGTGTACAGAACGCATCAAGCCGCTCTTCAAATCGACCAATCCTATCGAATTGATGTCCAGATCGATCCACATCCCATTTGGCGCAATTTCAAACTCCTTGTAATTCTTGCCAACTGCCGGAGGCGGCTGCAGAAAAGCTTCCGCAACATCGCGCTCCCATAGGTGATCGCGCCGTCCGTTCGGCTCGGAGTCGTCGAAAATGAATAGCTCGCGATAGCGGCACACAAATTTCAAGTACAACATCTCCGGCGACCACAGGACCCGGACCTCGGTCTCGAGTGCGGGATCAGCATTCTGTCCTTTCCAGTCGGTAGAGAAGCGGACAGGGTCGGCATGAATCCACTGTTCAGACGGATGTAGGGAGTCAATCGCAAGATCTCCGGTTATACGGGTGGCAACGATGGTGTCATTTGCAGGCATTGCACTCAAGAATAAGCCTGCTCAATGGGTGGTTGCCAACCGGCGATCCTGTAGGGCTGCGGCAATCTCGCGACCGCGTGAAATGCCCGATGCAACGGCAGTTCGAATGCGGTTCGGGCGGTTTGAGGCAGGCGACTCGCTTTGACCGCAAGATTCGGATATCTCCCTCTTCCAAACCGCCATAATCTTTCTCCATGAACAATGCGATACTGACCCTTGAGCCGGAACAACCCTTCATGCCGACTATCTCCGATGATCTCCGCTGGCAGGCTGTCCTCGCGCGGGATGGTGCAAGCGACGGCAAATTCGTATTCGCGGTATCGTCCACCGGCGTGTACTGCCGTCCCTCATGCCCGTCAAGGCGACCTCGACGGGAGAATGTCTGCTTCTTCTCCTATCCAAGCGAGGCGGAAACCGCAGGATTTCGCGCCTGCCTGCGCTGCCGGCCGAAAGCGCTCGTTGGAAATCCGCGCCACCAACTTGTTAAAAGGATCTGCCGATTTATCGAGCAGCACCTAGATGAGCCGCTGACTCTCGCCATCCTCAGCCACGAATTCGGGCAGAGTGCATTTCACCTTCAGCGCACCTTTAAGGCGGTCCTAGGGATTACCCCCAAGGACTATGCGGACTCCTGCCGCATGCGTGGCTTCCGCCAGAAACTGAAGGCTGGGCACTCGGTTACGCGCGCCATGCACGACGTAGGATATGGCTCAACCAGCCGTCTGTATTCGCGCACAGCATCGGAGCTTGGGATGGACCCGGCAAAGTATCGACGTGGCGCTATCGCCGCGCCGATTCGTTACGGCTGCACCGAGTCGCCACTCGGACGCATGCTAATCGCCGCTACGGAGAAGGGAATCTGCAGCATTCAGTTTGGCGATTCTGACGAGGAGCTTGAACAGTCCTTGCGGCAGGAGTTCCCATTCGCCGTGCGGCGGCGTGATGATGAACAACTCGCGGCGCTAGCGCACAATGTGATCGGACAGATGCGCGGCTCCGAACCCGCGGATTCGCTTCCGCTGGACATTCGTTCGACTGCTTTTCAGCGACGGGTATGGACTTACCTCCAATCGCTTGGCTTTGGTGAAACCCGGTCGTACGCCGATGTTGCCAAGGCGATACGGCGCCCCTCCGCGGTGCGGGCGGTAGCCAGGGCTTGTGCCACGAATCCGGTCGCGATTGCGATTCCGTGCCACCGCGTCATTCGTTCAGATGGACAACTCGGTGGTTATCGCTGGGGGCACCGTCGAAAAGAGGCTCTTCTCCAGATGGAAGCAGGAAAGCCGGGCAATTGAAACGGTTGTGCAAGTTCTGGATTAGCTCAAGCGCTGTAGTGGGCAATTACTTTGCTCACTTTGCCATCGGAATCAAGTTCCATGTATTCCGAAGTCTTAGTGCCGTTTTGATTGACGTAATACACCACCATGCTGCCCACGCCGCAAGTAACGTCCAGCACTTCAAACCTAAGATCCGGGTAGGCCATCAGCCCAACGCTGAAATAGTTGCGCAGGGCGGCTTTCCCGTTCACGATTCCACGGGGATCCTTCAACAGCCTGGCGGCTGTCGGCGAACTGAGGACCACATCGTCCGCGTAGTGAGACAGGATTGCCTCCAGATCATGCGAGTTCCAGGCACTGCACCAATCCTCTGCAAACACTTGCGCGGCTTTTGCGGTGAGCATGTCAGTCATTTTACAGGCCTATGCCGGCAGGGTTGAGCCGGTTGCCTTGCTTAGCGCCGCTTCTGAAAGAAATTAGCCCATCCAAACCGAACTACTTTTACCGTGGTTTGACAATTCTTTACTCTGCAATCAGCGGCGTGATTCAATAAAATGAGAGTACTTATGCGGGTATTCCAGCGATGCGTCGTGCTCCACTTGTGTATCGGTATTGTTTTCGGTGCGTTTGCCCGGGAAGCCTCCGCGCAGGCGGCAGCGCCAGCATCGCGCGTGGTAGGCACGGTTAAGTCGGTTTCTGGTGCCTCGGTTGTGGTCACGCTCGACAACGGCACTGACAGTACTGTGACCTTCGCTGATTCGGCGCGCATCGTCCGGGCAACACCCGGCCAGACCGATCTAAAATCTGCTCTCCCCATTCAGGTGTCGGACATCCAGGTGGGAGACCGCCTTTCAGCGCGCGTCCAGCCGGGAGACAACAACGCCTTGGTGGCTTCTTCAGCCCTGGTGATGGCGAAGAGCGAGATCGCGCAAAAACAACAGCGGGAGCGCGAGGAGTGGCGCGGTGGTGTGGGCGGCTTGGTGAAAGCCGTGGATGCCTCCGCCGGAACCATCACCATCCCAAATTCTCTGGCGGGTGCGGGCAAGCAGATCGTGATTCACGTGTCAGCACAAACCGAGATCCGTAGATACTCACCGGACTCGGTGAAATTCGAAGACGCAAAACTCAGCGCACTCGACCAGATCAAAGTCGGGGACCAGGTGCGGGCGCGCGGGACGAAAAACGAGGATGGATCCGAATTCACGGCGCAAGCCATCGTTGCGGGTTCGTTCCGGGAGATGGCGGCGACGGTGGTTTCAACCGATGCCGCCAACAACAGCGTCACCGTAGCGGACCTGGCGACAAAGAAACCGATAACCATTAAAGTTGCACCGGATTCAATGTTGCGCAGGCTGCCACAGATGATGGCGATGGGTATTGCCATGCGCTTAAAGGGCGTCAGCACGCCCTCCGGTGGCGGGGCAGCGGCGGCCAACGCAGGCGTGGAGGGGAATGAGGGCGGCGCAAACGGGACAGCCGGCACAGGGGGCAGATGGCAAGGCGGAGGACAGCAGGGAGGCGGCCAAGGTTGGCAGCGTGGAAACGGATCAGGAGGCGCCGGTGGCCGAGGCCAAGGCGGGTTCGGAGGGGTTCGCGGCGGCAACGGCCCGCCGGATTTCCAGCAGATGCTCTCTCGCATGCCGGCTATGCAACTTACAGAGTTGAACAAGGGTGATGCCGTATTGCTGGTCGCAACCGAAGGCAGTTCTGGATCCGGGCCAACGGCAATCACGTTGCTCGCGGGCGTTGAACCAATCCTGACTGCGGCACCGCCGGGAGTGAATGCGGCAGCAACCGTGCTCTCTCCTTGGAATCTGAGCACGGGTGGTGGCGGCGGCGGAGATCCCGCTGCCGGGCAGTAGAGTTACCGATCGAAAGCTGTTCCATACGTCGAACTAAGAAATACCAACTATGCGGAAGCTTCTGTTTATACTTGTCTTCCTGTCGCTTGTCGCCTCAGCGCAAGCTCCCACTGCGAGCGTCAGCGGAAAAGTGGTTGATCCGACTGGTGCTGTGATTCCAAATGCAACCGTTACTGTAACCGGCAGCGACGGCAGACAAACCAGTGCAACGAGCGATCAGGTAGGTTCGTTTCAAGTGCAGTCGCTCGCCCCCGGCGCCTACCGGGTGAGCGCCGATGCTGCCGGCTTTGCTCACTACACCCAGCCTGCCGTGACGCTAGCGCCAGGCAGCAACCTCAAACTCGATTTGACCCTGCAGGTTCAGGTGGAGGAAGAGAAGGTTAACGTACAGAGCGAACAACCGACGCAGCTGGACGTGAGCGCCTCGTCCAATGCCGGAGCCCTCGTCATCAAAGGCAAAGATCTTGAGGCGCTGTCTGACGATCCCGACGAATTGCAATCGGAACTCCAGGCCCTTGCCGGGCCATCAGCTGGCCCGAATGGGGGGCAGATTTATATCGATGGTTTTACCGGCGGCCAACTTCCCCCCAAATCGGCTATCCGTGAAATTCGTATCAACCAAAATCCCTTCTCGGCGCAGTACGACAAACTTGGTTACGGGCGCATTGAGATTCTGACAAAACCTGGAAGCGACAAGCTGCACGGGCAATTTTTTTTCATGGACAACAACTCCGTGCTGAATTCGAGAAATCCTTACCTTCAGGTGAAACCCAGCTATAACTCGGTGATATTCGACGGCAACTTAGGGGGGCCGATCAATAAGAAAGCCTCTTTTTTCCTCGATGCATCACGCCGGAAGATGGATGAATTCTCGGCTCTGAACGCCGTCGATCCGAGCCAGATCCCCAACCCTTTGGTGCCCGGTTCGACCGTCCCGAGCATTATCGAATCGCTTCCCAATCCTCGCACCCGATCGAGCTTCAGCCCAAGAATTGATTATCAGTTGTCTCCGAATAATACGCTGACCGCTCGCTATCAACTCACGCATGACAGCGAGCAAAACTCCGGCTTGGGCACGTTTTCGCTGCCCTCGGTTGCCTACGATCTGAACGAGACGGAGCACACATTGCAGCTTAGCGACACTCAGATCTTCGGTCCGAGAGTCGTCAACGAGACCAGATTTCAGTTTCAGCGTGAAACCAATCACCAGCTCCCATTGGGCAGCGGCCCTACCATCAACGTTCAACAGTCGTTCACGATGGGGGAAAGCTCCGAAGGTCTTGTTCGCACAACGCAAGACAACTACGAGCTGCAAAACTACACTTCCGTGACCGCGGGGAAGCACCTGATCAAGTTTGGAGCAAGGTTGCGGGGGATCCATGCGAACGAGTCGACCAACGCAAATTTCAATGGGACCTTTGTGTTCTCGTCGATTGACGTAACGGATCCCTTGAGCGCTCTCAGGGTTTATCAGAACGCAACCCAGGGGATGTGCTCGGGCACTTTCGATAAAAACTTTTGCCCATCGCAGTTCGCCTTGACGATTGGCCAAACCAACGCAAGCGTGGGGTGGTTAGACGCCGGCCTCTACGCCGAGGACGAGTGGAGAGTGAGACCGAATTTTTCCCTGACCTACGGCTTGCGGTTTGAATCCCAGAACAACATCCACGACCATGCCGACTTCGCTCCCCGAATCGGAGTGGCTTGGGGCCTTGGGGGGGATGGCAAGTCGGCTCCGAAGACGGTTTTGCGTGGCGGCTTTGGAGTCTTTTATGACCGCTTCGGTTACAACCTCGTTCAGCAGGCAACCCTGCTGAATGGAGTTACCCAGCAAAAAGCGGTTGTGCCAGACCCAGACTTCTTCTCTACGGATCCCTCTACCTGGCCCTCGTTCGCCACGCTGGCCTCCACCGGGTCGCCGACGATTTACCAAATCAGTCCCAATCTGCGTTCGCCCTATACCATGCAAGTTGCTGCGAGCATCGAACGCCAAGTCACGCGGGCGGCAACCGTTTCAATCACGTACCTGAATTCGCGCGGCGAGCACGCTTTCTTCATCGATAACGTGAATGCCCTCGGCGCCCCCTGGCTGCCGAGTGGCCAGAGGCCCTTCGGGAACAACAACAACATCTACCAATATGAGTCTGAGGGGATTTTTCGTCAGAACCAGGTGATTGCCAATGTGCGCGTGAATACCGGCAAGAGATTGTCTCTGTTTGGCTTTTACACCCTGAGCTACGCCGACAGCAACGTGGCGTCAGGTGGCAGTGCCGGAGGCTTCTTCAGCAGCGGCACTTCAACCATGGCGAGCTTTGTCAATGACCAATACAACCCGCTCGCCGACTACGGTCGCGCCGCCTTCGATGTACGTCATCGTGCATTTATCGGCGGCAACCTGTCGATGCCGTACGGGTTTTCTCTCAGCCCGTTTGTCATCATTAACTCTGGGGCGCCTTACAACATCACGACCGGTCAGGACAACAATTTAGACTCGATCTTCAACGACCGGCCTTGGCTTACGAGCGCGAACGAGCAACTTAATTGCAAGGCACGCAAATTCTTTTCTGCCACTCCTACAAGTTTTGGGGAAGTCCCATCTAACTTCTGTACCGGCCCCAGCAACACAACGCTGAATCTTCGTCTCAGCAAAACCTTCGGTTTTGGGCGGGAGACGAAAGGTGGGGATGGAGGGGGTGGATTCGGAGGACCTGGCGGCCGGGGCGGCCCTCGCGGCGGCGGCGGCTTGGGACCTCGTGGCCTAAGTGGAGCGGGTGGGAACCCGTTTGGTTCTGGGGGGACAACTGGTCGCCGGTATAACCTGACGTTCAGTATTGCGGTTCGCAACCTCTTCAATACCTTCAATCCGGGGAATCCGGTGGCGAACCTGAGCTCACCCCATTTTGGGGAAACCCTCGCCCTTGGAGGCGGGCCATTCGGGTCCGCGTCAGCGAATCGGCGCGTGGACCTGCAGGTGAGATTTTCTTTTTAGCGGCTGCATGATCGGTTGTTGTTTATGGTGCCCGCTCCCTTAACGCGGGCATTTTTTGTGGTCGACCGAGACGTTCTTTAGTTGCGGGAGTGGCACAAAGGTCGTTCCCGTTAGAGTTGAAAAAACACGGCGACGGCCTTCAATCCTGCCCCAGCCCCTCAATGTCCTTAACTCCAAAATTGTGGCCGCCGCACTGAGGGAGTTGAACT
>Ga0207703_10005590_pt1 | contig 10093 bp, 9 predicted proteins | sample KBSSwiS12_FD_184304 | JGI IMG/M metagenome (GOLD analysis project Ga0207703, IMG submission 184304) | Switchgrass rhizosphere microbial communities from Kellogg Biological Station, Michigan, USA - KBS Switchgrass S1-2 (SPAdes) (version 2) | ecosystem: Host-associated > Plants > Roots >... | reverse complement strand
ATCCTTCAGAGTCTCGCCGATGCTCGGCCGGACGTCGTGGGTCAGCTGCTCCTTGTCGACCACAGAGACGCTACCGAGCACGTCACCCGCCGCGCGCTTTACGCCGGTGACGACGATCGCCTGGTCGGTATCCGGGTGGGCTTGGGCCGCGTCGCCCGGCACCGGAGGGTCGGCTGCATTCGACGATGCGTCGCCCGAACCGCCGCCGGTCGCGGCATCGGTGACAGCCGGACTTGCCGGCGAAGCAGTCTGCGCCCCCGCTGGCGAAAGGGGAAAAATGACGGCGGCGGTCGCCAGGAGGATCGTCCGGTTCATTTGAGCCTTGGTTTCGGGGGAGGTGAGGAAACGCTGCCCCTAAAGGCGATGATACATTATCGCAAGGTGGCTGCTCGGTGAAACGCCGTTCACTTTCGACGGACGGAGGTTTGCCGATAGACGAATGGCTCGGCTAGGGCGCTTCAATGGGCGCCGGCCAAGACCACCACCACAATCATCACGCGAAGGCGGATTTCGGCCGGGCGTTCGCGATCGGCATCGCGCTCAATCTCGGCTTCGTGGCGATCGAAGCGGTCTACGGGTTCATCGCCAACTCGATGTCGCTGCTGGCCGATGCCGGCCACAACCTTTCCGACGTGCTTGGGCTGGTCGTGGCCTGGGCGGGTGCCGTCATGGCGAAGCGCGCGGCCTCGCCGCGCTTCACCTACGGCCTCAAGAAGGCGCCGATCCTCGCGGCGCTAGCCAATTCGCTGTTCCTTCTCGTGGCGGTCGGGGCGATCGGCGCGGAAGCCATCCGCCGTCTCTTCTACCCGTCCTCGTCGGATGGCGAGACGATCATGATCGTCGCGGGGGTCGGAATCGCGGTCAACGCGCTGACGGCGCTGCTCTTCGCCCGCGGACGCGAGCACGACATCAACATCAGGGGAGCGTATTTGCATATGGCCGCGGACGCCGCGGTATCCGCCGCAGTCGTCTTTGCTGGGCTCGTCATCCTGTGGACCGGCCAGCGCTGGGTCGATCCGATCATGAGCCTCGCGGTGGCCGTGGTGATCTTGTGGGGGAGCATCGGGCTATTGAAGGAGTCGGTCTGGATGTCGCTCGCCGGCGTCCCGGGCAGCATTGACGTCGACCTGGTCGAAGCCGAATTGGCCGAGCTCGACGGGGTCGAGACCGTTCACGATCTCCACGTCTGGCCGCTGAGCACGACCGAGACGGCTCTGACCGCGCACCTCGTCGCTCCGGACGTGGCCTCGACCGACGCGCTGCTGCAGGAGGCTCGGCGAATGCTGCACGACCGTTTCCGGATCGAGCATTGTACCTTGCAGATCGAACGCAATCACCTCGACGACACGCGCTGCTGATGAGCCTCGTCACCCATCTCGAATGCTCGCTGACCGGCGAGCGCTACGAAGCCGGCCAGGTCCACAACCTGTCGCGGGCGGGGAAGCCGCTGCTCGTGCGCTACGATCTCGACGCGGCGCGGCGGACCCTGACGCGCGAAAGCCTTGCCGGGCGTGAACCGGGCATGTGGAAATGGCGCGAGCTGCTGCCGCACGACGGCGATCCGATAAGTCTTGGCGAGCCGGAGACGCCGATCGTCGCCTTGCCGAACACGGGCGGCGCGAAACTGCTGGTGAAGGACGAAGGCCGCTTGCCCACAGGCTCGTTCAAAGCGCGCGGGCTGGCGACGGCGGTCACGATGGCCAGGCAGTTCGGGATCGAGCGCATCGCCATGCCGACCAACGGCAACGCCGGCGCGGCGCTGGCAGCGTATGGCGCGCGCGCGGGAATCGAGACGATCGTCATTTGCCCGGCCGAGACTCCTGAGATCAACGTGACCGAGACCGCCGCTTATGGCGCGCGCGTCTACGTCGCCGATGGGCAGATCGACGAATGCGGCGCTCTGGTCGGGAAAGGCGCGGCGGACGGGCTGTGGTTCGACTGCTCGACCCTGAAGGAGCCGTACCGCCTCGAAGGCAAGAAGGTGATGGGGTTCGAGCTTGCCGAGCAGCTCGGCTGGGAGCTTCCCGACGCTATCTTCTACCCGACCGGCGGCGGCACGGGCCTCATCGGCATGTGGAAGGCGTTCGATGAGCTCGAGGCGGTCGGGCTGATCGGTCCGAAGCGGCCGCGGATGTACTCGGTCCAGGCCGAAGGCTGCGCGCCGATCGTTCGGGCCTTTGAGAAGGGCGAGGAATTCGCCGAGCGCTGGGAGCATGCGGCAACGGTCGCGACCGGCATTCGCGTGCCCAAGGCGGTCGGCGATTTCCTGATCCTTCGCGCGGTCCGCGAGAGCAAGGGCGCGGCGATCGCGGTTTCGGAAGAAGCGATCCTCCAGGCGGTCGAAGACGCCGCGCGCGACGACGGCTTCCTGTTCTGTCCCGAAGGGGGGGCGGTGCTCGCCGCGTGGCGCAAAGCGCTCGGCGAAGGGCTGGTCGGCCGCGATGAGCGCGCGCTGCTGTTCAATTGCGCGAACGGCAACAAATATCCGCTGGCGGACCGGTCGAAGCGATTGGTGCTGGAAGGGGCGAGGCCGGAAGCGCTCTAGCCCAGAACGCAGTAGCCCCCGCAGGTTTGACCCTGCGGGGGCACCATGCTCTATTTCCCGAAGGATTTAGAGCACGAAGTAACAATACCTAAGCCCAACGGTTGTTCCAGCCCCAAACCCTCGCTGTATCCAGATAACTGTGGACCGATCAGTGGATAAGGCTGTGGAACTTGGCGACTCGGACGAAAAAGCCCCGCAACTTGACCGATGACAAAAAAGCATTGGCTCGGGAGGAGTGGCTACGCGATCGAACCTCCCGGCGCGTTCATGCCTGGTTTTGGCTCCGTAACGGATGCGAATACCGCGTAGATAACTCTTCCATTTGGAGCTCGAACCTCAAGTGCTGATCATATTGCTCGCTTATCTGGGTGGTGTCCTCACCATCCTCAGCCCGTGCATCCTGCCGGTGCTCCCATTCGTTTTTGCAAGGGCGGACCGGAGCTTCGTCAGAAGCACCTTGCCGTTGCTCGCCGGCATGGCCGCGACGTTCGCCATTGTCGCGACCCTGGCGGCCGTTGGTGGCGGATGGGCCGTCAAGGCCAATGCCATCGGCCGGTGGGCGGCCCTGCTCCTGTTGGCACTGTTCGGGATCGCGCTGGTTTTCCCGAGCATCTCGGAACGCATGACGCGCCCGCTGGTCGCCATGGGCTCGCGCCTCACCGAGCGCGAAGGGCAGCGCGACAGCATCTGGTCGTCGGCCATCCTCGGAGTCGCCACCGGTTTACTCTGGGCGCCCTGTGCGGGACCGATCCTCGGCATCATCTTCACCGCTGCGGCGCTCAAGGGCGCCAGCTTCAACACCACCCTCTTGCTGCTCGCTTATGCCCTTGGCGCCGCGACGTCGCTTGCGCTCGCGCTGCTCGTCGGCGGAAAAGTCTTCGCGCGGATGAAGAAGGGCCTCGGTACAAGCGAGCGGATCCGTCAGGTGCTCGGAGTGCTCGTTCTTGTCGGCGTAGGAGCGATCGCGCTGGGTCTCGATACGCGCGTCCTTTCGAAGTTATCGAGCGCGCAGACGGCGAGCTTTGAAACCGGCCTCGCCCGCAAGCTTGGCCTCGGCGGGTCAATGGGCGAGTCCGCTACGCACACCAACGCGATGGGCGAGCTGGTGCTGCCGATCGAAGGCCAGCTTCCGCCGCTCGACGGGCTCGGCCCCTGGTTCAACAGCCCGGCTCTCAGCCGCGAGCAGCTGAAGGGCAAGGTCGTGGTGATCGACTTCTGGACCTACAGCTGCATCAACTGCCTGCGCTCGCTTCCCTATGTGAAGGCGTGGGACGAGAAGTACCGCAAGGACGGGTTGGTCGTGATCGGGGTCCATGCGCCGGAGTTCGCCTTCGAGCGCGAGCCCGCGAATGTCGCCCGGGCGATCAACGACCTTGGCGTTCGCTATCCGGTTGCGCTCGATAATCAGTACCGGCTGTGGGGCGCTCTCCATAACAATTATTGGCCGGCGCATTACTTCGTCGATGCCCAGGGGCGCGTCCGCTACCACCATTTCGGCGAGGGCGATTACGAGGGGTCGGAGCGGGTCATCCGCCAGCTCCTCGCAGAGGCCGGGCACGCACCGAAGAGCGGGATGGCAGAGGCAAGCGCGTCCGGAGCGGAGGCGAGCGCGGCATTCCGAGATATCCAGTCGCCTGAAACCTATGTCGGCTATGCGCGCGCCGAGAATTTCGCTTCTCCGGGCGGGCTGGCTCGCGATCAGCTCAAGACTTACGCGCTCAGTCCGCTGCAGCTGAACGGCTGGGCGCTCGAGGGTCCATGGCTCGACAAGAAGCAGAGCGCCGTCTCCTTCGCGCCGGGCGCGAAAATCACCTTCCGCTTCCATGCGCGCGACCTGCACCTCGTGCTCGGCTCGGCGGGCAACAAGCCCGTACGGTTCCGGGTGACGATTGACGGCAAGGCTCCGGGTCAGGCCGCCGGCGTCGACGCGACCGCCGATGGTGCGGGCATTGTGAAGGAACAGCGGCTCTATCAGCTGATCCGGCAGAAAGGGCCGATCGAGGATCGCACGTTCACGATCGAATTCCTCGATCCGGGGGTCGAGGCCTTTTCGTTCACGTTCGGGTGACCTCCGGATTGCGATGCTCGCCAGTTCCCCGGACTGGCTTTGCGCCGCAATGGTGCCGGATGCAGGATTCGAACCCGCGACCTTCGGTTTACAAAACCGCTGCTCTACCAACTGAGCTAATCCGGCTTACGGGCGCGTTTGCTTTATAGCACGCCGAACGTCCAGCCTTCGCTCCGCGCGATGTGGTGGGTCAGGCCCTCCGGCGCAAAGGCGCGCGGTTCGTGCTGGGCGAGTGCGCGCATTCCGGCCGCGGTCACGAGCGCATCGGTCTGGTGGTCGTTAGGTTCAAAACGCAGTCGCGCGGGTGGGCTGCTGAAGCCTTTCAGGGCGCGGTTCAATTCGGAGCGGCTGCGGATCTTCATTCCCGGCAGCCCGGCGCGCCGGAGATAGATGCGCGTATAGATTTCGACCACCGCGCTGCCGCGGTCCGGAAGCCGATCCATCGGCCAGATCGCGACCTTGCCGTCGAGGCGGTGGAGGAGACGCATTCCGGAGAAGCTCGCCTTTGCGACCTGGGCGGCGCCGATCGCGTCAAACGCTGAGGCCGTCTTGCGCCCACCCTGCGCATTCAGCCGTTGGTCGCACTGGCGGAAATGCATGAAGCCGGCTTTCACGCCGTCGGCGATTCCGAAATAGAAATGCTTGCGGTGCGCCGTTTCGAGGAAGCTTGCCGCGCCTAGATCCTCGTCGTCGCTCCGCTCGTCGACATAAGCCCAGAACTCGCGGGCCGTCCCGGGCACATCCGGCTCACCGGGCAAATATTCGCCGCGCTCGACGATCGGCGGTGCGAAGCTGAAGTCGAAGCCGAACAGGGTCGGCTCCTTCGCGGCGCGCTCCAGAAGCCAGGCGAGGACCTCTTCGCGCGACCAGACGTGGCCGGGGCGAACCAGCTGCGGCGCGGCCAACCCGCGCGCTTCGGCGACGGCGATGCCCTTGTGCCGCCGCCCCTTCGCACCCGACCAGTCGATCGCGACATAGCTTTCGAAGGGGTGAGTCACTTCCTCTTGCGCGGGCGCGACTTAGGAAGGGCGGCGGCGTAGTCGCGCGATCGTCCGATGACGTCGCGGACCCGATCCTCGTCCTTGCCGTCATAGCGGATGAGGACGCCGGGCCAGCCTTCGTAATGGGGGGTCTGCCAATAGGTTTCGGGCTCGGTCGCTTTCAGGATCTCGATCGTGTCGAGATCGATCGCGACTCCGAAGCTGGTGTCCGGCTCGTGGCTCGGAAACAGGAAAGCGCGGCCGTTGGATGCGACCTTGACCGCCGGCTTGCCCCAGCTGGTCGCGAGCTCGGTGTCGGGCAACGTCAGCGCGAAAGCGATCGCCTCGTCGAACGTCACAGTTTAGACCAATGGCGGCTGCGCGTCGTCTGGGCCGGTGTGACTGCCGCGAAGCCGCTTCGGAGGAGGCGGCGGTGAGCGCGGCGCGGCCTCGTCCGCCCAGCGCTCGAGGATCCGGGCGGCCGCGTCGCGTCCGCCAAGACCGAAGGCGATTGCCGTCGCGACCGCCGCGGACCCGAGAATGAGGCCGAACGCCATCATCACGATCTGGTCGGCGAGGCCCATGAAGGTAAGGCCGATCGCGGTGAACAAGGCGATGATCGCATAACGGATGATCGTCTGGGCGTAGCCGCCTTCGCCCGTGCCGCTGCCGACCAAATTCGCGATGATCCGTGCAAGGAAGATGCCGACGACGATGATCAAGGTCCCGAAGATCACCTTCCCGCCAAGCGCGGTGACCTGGGCCAGGAAGATGGCGATCTGATCGCCGCCGAGTTGCCGCGCCGCCTCGATCGACGCAGCGAGGATGATGGCGATCATCGCGATATTGGCGACGATCCGCGACGGCCAGGCGGCCGATGGCAGCACGCCCATGGATTTGATCGCCTGGTCGAACCCCGTCGGGGGAAGGACTGCCTCGATGAACGTCTTTAGGAACCGCGCGCCGATGAAAGCGATGCCGATCCACAGGGCGGCGTAGAGGACGTGCGGGATCGCCGCGAGAATCTGGTTGAGCATCGCCGTTGCCGGGCCGGAAATCGCCTCGATCCCGAGAATCTGGACCGCGGCAATCGCGATCGGGATGATGATCAGGGCGTAGATCAGGACTCCGGCGGCCTTGGCGAGGCTCGCGCGCGTGGAGCCGGGTGCCGCACCTGGCGGGACGGACTCGGCCGGCGTCCTCACCGTCCCTTCGGCCTCGCCGATTCCGATCCGGGCCATCAGCCCGTCGACGTTGATCGCGGTCAGGAAGGTCTCGACGAGGCGCCCCGCAATTCGCGCGAGGACGAGGCCGATGAAGAACAGAAGCCCAGCGCCGAGAAGGCGGGGCAGGAAGTCGAAAATCTGAAGAGTGAGCGCGTTGATCGGCGCGAGAATCTGGCCGATTCCGAGAAACTTGAGCGCGGCCATGATGCCGACGAGCCAGATGATGAGCTTGGCGATCACGCCCAGCTGGTGGCCGATCGTCTCTTCCGGTGTTCCGGTGACGTGCTTGCGAAGCGCGGGACTCTTGTCGATCGCTTTTTGGAGCACCCACTTGACGGCGCGCGCCACGATCCAGGTCGCGACGATGATGAGAAGGGCAATCAGGACCTTGGGGCCCCAGTTCAACAGCTGAGCCTGCCAGTACGCGCTCTCGTCGACCTGATACATGCGAATGCTCCCTCTGCGCTCGTGCCCTCAACCCTCGTCTGGCGGGCTTTGTTGCAGCTCCTTGCGACGTTGTTCCCAATAGTCCAGCCGCTCGCGAATGCGAGCCTCGAAACCGCGGTCGCTGGGCTCGTAGAAGGCCTGGCCTTCCATTCCTTCCGGCCAGTAATCCTGTCCCGAAAAGGCCTCGTCGGCATCGTGGTCGTAGGCATAGCCTTTGCCGTAGCCGACGGTCTTCATCAGCCGGGTCGGCGCATTGAGGATATGCATCGGCGGCATCAGCGAGCCGGTTTCCTTGGCGGAAGTCCAGGCCCTCTTCTGGGCCATGTAGGTGGCATTCGATTTCGGCGCGGTGGCGAGATAGAGGCAGGCCTGCGCGATGCCGATTTCACCCTCGGGCGAACCCAGGAAGTCGTACATCTCCTTGGCGGCAAGGCATTGGAGCAGGGCATTCGGGTCGGCGAGGCCGATGTCCTCTGACGCGAAGCGGGTCAGGCGGCGGATCACGTAGAGCGGCTCCTCGCCCGCGACGAGCATGCGCGCGAGATAATAAAGCGCCGCCTGCGGGTCGGAACCGCGCAACGATTTATGAAGCGCGGAGATGAGGTTGTAATGACCCTCGCGGTCCTTGTCGTAGACCGGGACCCGGCGGTGGAGCAGGTCCGATAGTTCGGCCGGGCCCAGCGGCCGTTCGATCTCCACCGAGAACAAAGTCTCGACCTGGTTGAGGACGAAGCGGCCGTCGCCATCGGCGCTCGCAATCAACGCCTCGCGCGCCTCGGGCGTGAGCGGAAGATCGCGGTCTTCAAGCTTTTCGGCGCGGCGGACCAGCTCCTCGAGCGCGTCATGGTCGAGCCGTCTCAGGATCAGCACTTGGCAACGTGAGAGGAGGGCGGCGTTGAGCTCGAAGCTCGGGTTCTCCGTCGTCGCCCCGACGAGGGTCACCGTGCCGTCTTCGACATAGGGCAGGAAGCCGTCCTGCTGGGCGCGGTTGAAGCGGTGGATCTCATCCACGAACAACAACGTCTGCTGCCCAGCGCGCGCCGCGGTGCGGGCTTCGGCGAACACCTTTTTCAAGTCCGCGACACCGGAGAACACGGCCGAGATGTTGACGAAGCGCATGCCGACCGCATCGGCGAGCAGGCGAGCGATGCTGGTCTTGCCGGTGCCGGGCGGTCCCCACAGGATCATCGAGGCAAGCTTGCCCGCAGCGACCATCCGGCCGATCGCCCCGTCAGGACCGGTCAGATGCTCCTGCCCGACGACCTCCTCGAGGTTACGCGGACGAATCCTGTCGGCGAGCGGCGCATTGGCGGAGGGAGCCTCAGCCGGCTTGGCCGGAATCTCCTGGTCGGCGAACAGGTCGGGCATCGCCGTTTAAACATAGAGCGAACGCAGGAAAATGCACGTTCGGCCTTGCTTACGATGCAGCTAAGATATATCTTAGACACATCAAAGGAGGACTTATGTCACATCGACATCATCAACATGGCTGCGGACCGCGCGGTTTCGAGTTCAACGTTCCCGCGGCGCTGTTCGCAATGCGCGGCGGGCGCGGCTGGCAGGGCGCGTGGGGCCCGTTCAATTTCGACTTCGACAGCGACGGCTGGGGCGGCCGCAGAAGCCGGCGTGCGCGTCGAATGTTCGAATCGGGTGAACTCCGCCTCGTGCTCCTGAAGTTCATCGCCGACGAACCGCGCCACGGCTACGACCTCATCCGCGCGATCGAGGAGCTGACCGGCGGCGAATACGCGCCGAGCCCCGGGGTCGTCTATCCAACGCTGACCCTGCTCCAGGACATGGGGCTGATCGACGAAGCTCCGGGCGAGGGCACGCGCAAGTCGTTCCAGGCAACCGACGAAGGCCGGGCCTATCTCGAAGAGCGCTCGGACGAAGTCGCCGCGCTGTTTGAGCGCCTCGATGATTTGAAGCCGCGCAGTGAGAACACCGCCGGCCCGGCGATCGGTCGGGCGATCAAGAATTTGATGACGGCGCTTGGCCACCGCTTGAAGCGCGAAGGCTTCGACGAGGATCTTTTCCTGGAAGTCGCTGCAATCCTCGACGAGGCGGCGCAGAAAATCGAGCGAGTGAAGTCGAACCGGGACGAACCTAGCGACGACTAAGCCGGGTCAGGCGCTCGCGCTTGGCTATCGCGTGCTCGTACGAGCGGATCACCGCTGAATTGATCGTGTCCCAATCCATCGTTTGCGCCGCGGCGAGTCCTGCCTCGCCGTGGCGTCGGCGCAGCTCGGGATCGCGAATATAGGTTTCGAGGGCCGCGGCGTTGGCGTCGATATCGCCCGCTTCGACCAGGATCCCTGTGTTGCCGTTGCTGACCAGGGTCGTCGCGCCGGTCGCTTCGGCGGCTACAACAGGCAGCTTACTGGCCATCGCTTCCAGCGTGACGTTGCCGAACGCTTCGGTGATCGAGGGATTGAAAAGAATGTCCGCGCTCGCGATCGCTCGGGCCAAATCAGGGCCCGTCTGGTGGCCGGCGAAAACCGCATCGGGAAGTTGCTGTTCGAACCATGGCCGCGCCGGCCCTTCGCCGATCACCAGGACGCGGTGCGGTACCTTGCGCTCAGCGAGTAACCGCATCGAATCGGAAAAGACGTCGAGGCCTTTCTCCATCACGATCCTGCCGAGGAAAGCGACGACCACCTCATCGTCGGCAATCCCCAGCTTCCGGCGCCAATCCATGTCGCGACGCCCCGGGTTGAACTGGTCGCGGTCGATGCCCCGTGCCCAGATCGCAATGTCGCGGTTCATGCGCTGCGCGCGAAGGATCGCGGCGATCGATTCGGCGGGCACCATCACAACCTCACAGCGC
>Ga0207703_10005589_pt1 | contig 10093 bp, 8 predicted proteins | sample KBSSwiS12_FD_184304 | JGI IMG/M metagenome (GOLD analysis project Ga0207703, IMG submission 184304) | Switchgrass rhizosphere microbial communities from Kellogg Biological Station, Michigan, USA - KBS Switchgrass S1-2 (SPAdes) (version 2) | ecosystem: Host-associated > Plants > Roots >... | reverse complement strand
CGGACGTTACACGATTCTCGATATCGTCGCCGGCAACGCGCTCGGTCTACTCTACCGAATCAGTCGCGTCATTTCACAGCACGGGTGTGACGTCGATCTCGTCCTGATCGCGACCGAAGGCGAAAAGGCGATCGACGTATTCCACATCACCAAGGCTGGAGCCAAACTCACGGAGGCGGAGCAGATCGCGCTGACCTCCGATCTGCAACGCACATTGGAGGGACACATATGAAGCTGTTGAAGAGTATCGTCCGGCCCAACAAGGTCGACGAAGTAAAGGATGCCCTGGCGAAACTCAATATCGCCGGGATGACGGTCACTGAAGTGCGTGGCCACGGCAAGCAGAAAGGGCATACCGCCATTTATCGCGGCAAGGAGTACAACGTCAGCCTCCTGCCGAAGATGGAAATCGAAGTCGTCGTGCCCGATTCGATCGCGGAAGACGCCATCAAGGCGATCGTTCAGGCGGCGCGGACCGGCGAGATCGGCGATGGTCGCGTGTTCGTGTTGCCGGTGGCGGAGAGCTACCGCATCCGAACCGGAGAAATGGAAAGCTAAGTCGTTCGATTATGCGGTTCCTCCAGAAACCGCCATCGCCAACGCCGCAAGCAGGGCCAGCACAACGTACGCGCCCGTGAAGACCAGCGCGAGACTCCGCGTCGAGCGCTGGTACACCACCGACACGCCGACCGCGAGCACGACAATCCACCAGATCACGAACAGGTCCATGATTCCGAGAAACCTGGCGAGCGGCGACGCTTCGTCAAGCATGGAGAAGAACTGCACAAGCGTCGTTGGACTGGCAATTGACTCGCGCAGGTAGTCGACCGGTGTGGCGACAACCTGCCGTAGCGCCAGAATGACGCTCGCGTACGACGCGACAGCGAGAACCTGCACGAAGGACGGCCGTGAACCCGGCCGGTCTCCACGTTTCAGAAGCACGAACAGCAGCGCGGATACGACAAAGACGAGAGCGGGACCGCTGGCCAGTGCGGTTGTGGCGGCATAGAAGACCTCAAAACCGCCGCTGCGGGCCGTCCGCTCCATTTGCGCATAGCCCTCGTCGTCAACCGTCTGCCCGAACGCGGTCGAGGTGCGCTCCCATTGATCGACGAGCGCCTGCTGGCCGACGTCGGTGCGCAGAAACGCGAATCCACAAAGAAACATCACCGCGGTTGTCGCGGTGAGGACCGGCACCCATGACGGCCTCTGAACCATGGTGCTGAAAGTGACGCGAGGGCGGCGGATCACGCCATACACGCGCGCGGCAAGCGAACTCACTGGCAACTCCTGGGGTACGATGACGGTTTTTCCACTGCAGCCACTATGCGTCCATTTCTCTGTGCAGCCCTTCTGATCATCATCACCGCAACCGACACCTCGGCGCAGATTGTTGAAGGCGTGGGTAATCGCGCGCTCGGCATGGGCGGCGCGTTTGTCGCCGTCGCCGCCGACAGCACCGCCACGTGGTGGAACCCAGCAGGTCTGGCGACTGGTCCATATTCGGACATCTCGCTTGGCGGAACGATCGTCGATGTGGAAAAAACCGAGCCGTCCTCTGCACGTCGCGATCGCGTGTCGTGGTTCGCAGCAACTGCCACAGTTGTTGGATTTAGCTATTACCGCTTAAGAATCACCGACATACAGGGATTTGGGCCTACAGGGCAGCCATCCGTGAACCGACAAGATACACGGACCGGAGTGTCTATGCGATCGCTTGCAGCGAGCCAGTTCGGTCTGACGGTCGTTCAATCGCTTCTGCCGGGAGTGCATGCCGGAGCCACATTGAAATATGAGCGCGGGACGGTGCGCGTCGGCACCGACGACGGTTCACGTTCGGATAGCGATCTCCTCGATGCGGGTGAAGAGCTCGAGGGAGGGAACGCGCACAACGAGTTCGATCTGGACGCAGGTGTGATGGCTGTCGCCGGTCCTGTGCGTCTCGGCGCGGTGATGCGAAATATCCGGAAGCCGAATTTTGGGACTGATGCAACGCCCTTCGTGTTGCCCAGGCAAGCGCGAATAGGAGCGGCGATCGATACAGAGCAGGTCGGGGGACCGCCGTTCATCTTCTCGATTGACGCGGATGTGATGGCTTACGCGACCGGGACAGGCGATCGGCGCGTTGTCGCTCTAGGCGCCGAGCGATGGCTCTGGACGAAACGGCTCGCCGTGCGCGGCGGCGCGCGGTTCAACACGGTCGGCGCCGAAGAGCGCGCGGCGACGGCCGGGGCGAGTGTCGCGGTGCGCAACGGTTTGTACCTCGAAGGCTACGTCGTGCACGGCGGCGCAGAGGCCGAGCGCGGATGGGGTCTCGGTACGCGAGTGAGTTTCTAGGCTCAAGAGACGATGGCCGTACGCATTGGTGAGCTTCTTCTCAAGGAGAAGCGCATCACCCCCGAGCAGCTCCAGGAGGCGCTGAACTATCAGCGCCAGAACGGGGGGAAACTCGGGTACAACCTGATCAAGCTCGGGTACGTCAAGGACGAGGAGATCACGGCGCTCCTCAGCAAGCAGTACGGCGTTCCCTCCATTGCGCTCACCCAGTTTGAGATCGATCCCGCGGTCGTCAAGCTGGTGCCCGCCGACACCGCACTGAAGTATCAGATCGTACCGCTGTCGCGCGCCGGCGCGACGCTGACGATCGCGATGACGGATCCCACGAACGTGTTCGCCATGGACGACCTCAAGTTCATGACGGGCTACAACGTCGAGCCGGTCGTCGCGTCTGAAACGGCGGTCGTCGACGCGATTCAGAAGTATTACGGCAAAGCGGCGGGTAACGGCAATGGCAATAGCGCAGTCGGCCCTACGGCACTCGAAGTCGCCAGCAAGGCACTCCAGGAGATGCCGACCGTCGACGACGCCGTGGTCGATGTCGTCGAGGAGATCGAGGAGATCAGCGCCGAAGCGCTCGCCCAGCAGGGCGAGGAGGCGCCGGTCATCAAGCTGGTGAACGTCATCCTCCTGTCCGCGATCCAGAAAGGGGCGAGCGACATTCACATCGAGCCGTACGAAAAGGAGCTGCGCGTCCGGTACCGCATCGACGGCATTCTCTACAACATCATGCAGCCGCCGATGAAGTTCCGCGACGCGATCACCTCGCGCATCAAGATCATGTCGCGGCTCGACATCGCCGAAAAGCGATTGCCGCAGGACGGGCGCATCAAGGTGCGCTTCCAGGACCACGGCGTGATGAAGGAAATCGACTTCCGTGTCTCATGCCTGCCGACGCTCTTCGGCGAGAAGATCGTCATGCGTCTGCTCGACAAGGACAAGCTGATGCTCGACATGACCAAGCTTGGCTTCGAGCAGGAATCGCTCAACAAATTCGAGTCGGCGATCATGCGGCCGTGGGGAATGGTGCTCGTCACCGGGCCGACCGGATCCGGTAAGACGAACACGCTGTATTCGTCGATCTCACGCATCAACACGTCCGAAACCAACATCATGACGGCGGAGGACCCGGTCGAGTTCAACCTGGTGGGCGTGAACCAGGTGCTGGTGCGCGAGAGCATCGGCCTCAACTTCGCGGCGGCGCTGCGAAGCTTCCTGCGTCAGGACCCGAACATCATCCTCGTCGGCGAAATCCGCGACTTCGAAACGGCGGAAATCGCGGTGAAGGCCGCGCTCACCGGCCACCTGGTGTTGTCCACGCTGCACACCAACGACGCGCCCAGCACGGTCAACCGTCTGATGAACATGGGCATCGAGCCGTTCCTCGTCGCCAGCTCGTTGAACCTGGTGTGCGCGCAGCGCCTCGTGCGCCGCATTTGCAAGAACTGCTCGGAACCGCACCCCACACCACCCCAGGCGCTGATGAATGCCGGGTTCAACGCCGAAGATGCCAAGACGGTGGTCCCCAACAAGGGCAAGGGCTGCGAAAAGTGCAACAAGACCGGCTACAAGGGCCGCGTCGGGTTGTACGAAGTGATGGAGGTCACCGAAGACCTCCGCGAACTGATTCTGGTCGGCGCTTCGGCGCTCGAACTGCGGCGCAAGGCGGTTGACGAAGGAATGATCACGCTGCGCGGCAGCGGCCTGCGGAAGGTAAAGGAAGGCGTCACGACGATCGACGAAGTCGTCAGGGAGACTGTGAAGTAAAGCCCGATTTGGGATTTATCTATGACCTTACCTGAGCTCCTCAAGAAGACGGTCGAACTGCAGGGATCCGACCTGCACATCACCATCAGCACGCCTCCACAGGTGCGTGTGCACGGGCATCTCCAGCGGCTGGAAGGTGCCGAACTGGCGCCGTCCGACACCAAAGCGCTCACCTACAGCGTGCTGACCGACTCGCAGAAGAAGCGGTTCGAGGAAAGCCTGGAGCTGGACTTTTCGTTCGGCATCAAAGGCCTGGCGCGCTTCAGGTGCAACATGTTCAACCAGCGGGGCGCCGTGGCCGCCGTCTACCGGTTGATTCCCGAGAAGATTCGCAGCTTCCAGGAGCTCGGCCTTCCAGCGGTCCTGGCCGCGCTGGCCGAACGGCCGCGTGGCCTCGTGCTCGTCACCGGTCCGACCGGCAGCGGCAAATCGACGACGCTCGCCGCGATGATCGACAAGATCAATCAGGAGCGGAAGGATCACATCCTCACGATCGAGGATCCGATCGAATACATCCATCCGCACAAAGGATGTCTCGTCAATCAGCGGGAAGTGCACAGCGATACGCAGAGTTTCTCGATGGCGCTCCGCGCCGCGCTGCGTGAGGATCCCGACATCGTGCTCATTGGCGAGCTGCGCGATCTCGAGACGGTGGAAGCGGCACTCCGAATCGCTGAAACCGGCCACCTGACGTTCGGCACGCTGCACACCAACTCCGCCGCCCAGACGATCAACCGCATCATCGACGTCTTCCCGGCGCATCAGCAGAGTCAGATCCGCACCCAGCTGTCACTGGTACTCGAGGGGATCGTGTGTCAGGCGCTGCTGCCCAAGATCGGCGGCGGCCGCGTCTGTTCGCTCGAAATCATGCTGCCGACACCCGGCATCCGGAACCTGATTCGCGAGGACAAGGTCCACCAGATCTATTCGGCGATGCAGACCGGTCAGGAAAAGCTCGGCATGCAGACCGGCAACCAGTCGCTGGCCTCGCTCTACATGAAGAAGATGATCAGCCTCGAAACGGCGCTCGGCTCCTCGTCGAACAAGGAGGAGCTGCAGGAGATGATCAACCGTGGTGTGGGCGTGGTCGCGGGTGCAGGTCTGGGACGGGCCGGGATGCCAGCACGACCGGTGGTCGGCCGATAAGTAAACGGGGCTTCCGGCTCCAGGCTTGCGGCCTCGGGTAAAGCACGGAGGTCGGAAACCCCGACGCCTGTAGCCGAACGGTTTACACACATATGCCAACTTTTGCCTACGCCGGACGTACGCGGTCGGGTGAGACCGTGACGGGCGAACGTGCCGCCGACACGATGGATGCGGTCGTCGCCGCGCTGCGTCGCGAGCAGGTGCTCGTCACGCAGATCAATCCGGTCAAGGAAAAGGCAGCCGCGAAAACCGGACGTCCGAAGCGTGCGAGGGGCGTCGCGGCGAAAAACCTGGCGGTGTTCACGCGCCAGTTCTCCGTGATGATCGATGCCGGCCTGCCTCTGGTGCAGTGTCTTGAAATTCTGGGCAGCCAGGAAGAAGACAAGAACTTCGCGTCGGTGATTCTGGCCACGCGTGGCGATGTCGAGAGCGGCGCGTCGCTCGCCGACGCGATGAAGAGGCATCCGAAGGTCTTCGATCCGCTGTTCACAAACATGATTGCCGCCGGCGAGGCGGGCGGCATTCTCGACACGATTCTCAAGCGGCTGGCGACCTACATCGAAAAGTCCGTCAAGCTGAAGGGACAGATCAAGTCCGCCATGATCTATCCAGTGGCCGTCATCGTGATTGCCACCCTCGTCGTTGGCGTCATTCTCTGGAAGGTCATTCCGACGTTCGCGAGCCTGTTCGCCGGCCTTGGCGCCGAGCTGCCGCTGCCGACCCGCGTCGTCATCGCGGCCAGCAACGGCCTGGTGCGTTTCGGCCCGATCATCATCGTCGCCATCGGTGCGGCCGGCTACGGGTTCAAGCAGTACTACGCCAGCCCGAACGGCCGGAGGGTCGTCGACGCCGTCGCGCTGAAGATGCCGATCCTCGGCTCTCTGATGCGGAAGATTGCCGTGGCGCGTTTCTGCCGCACGCTGTCAACGCTGCTCGCATCGGGCGTGTCGATTCTCGAGGCGCTCGACATCACCGCCAGAACCGCAGGCAACGCCATCGTCGAAGAAGCGATTCTGACCACCCGCAAGAGCATCGAGCGCGGCGAGACGATCGCGCAGCCGTTGAAGGACACCGCAGTATTCCCGTCCATGGTCGTCCAGATGATTGGCGTCGGCGAGGCAACGGGCGCGCTCGATACGATGCTGTCGAAAATCGCCGACTTCTACGAAGAAGAAGTCGACGTCGCGGTCGCCGGCCTGCTGACACTGATGGAGCCGTTGATGATTGCGCTGCTCGGCGGCATCGTCGGCGGCATCGTCATCGCGATGTACATGCCGATCTTCAGCCTGATCAGCAAGCTGACTGGATAGAGAGATTGCTCGAACATCGAGAATGAATCTCCGAGGCAGGCTCTCAACACTCATCGCCGTGCGCGTGGTCGTCAGCACGGTACTGCTGGGATCGGCGATCCTCGTTCAGCTCAGTCGCCCCGGATCGTTTTTGCTCGATCCGTTTTTCTTTCTGATCGGCCTTACCTATGCGCTGAGCGTGATCTACCTGGGGTCTCTTCGTTACGTTGATCGATATCCATGGCTTGCGGATGCACAGCTCGGTGCCGATGCGATTCTCGTATCGGCCTTCATCGAAGTGACCGGCGGCATCACCAGCTACTTCTCGTCTCTGTATCTGCTGCCGGTCATGGCGGCGAGCACCATTCGGTTCCGTCGCGGCGCGCTGCAGGTCGCCGCGTTGAGTGCGATCCTGTACCTCGCGCTGGTCACCGCCCAGTACCTCGAGCCGACCGCGTTGTTTCCAGCCTCGTGGCAGGCGCTCGGCCGCCTGGAGCTGCCGAGCCAGCGATTTGCGCAGTACACGGTTGCCATCAACCTGTTCGGGTTTTTCGCGGTCGCGTTGCTTTCAGGCTCGCTCGCCGAGAACCTGCGGTCGGCGGGTGCGCGACTCGAACATGCATCGAACCAGATTGCCGATCTTCGCGCATTCAATCAGTACGTCATCGACAGCATGTTGAGTGGTCTGGTCACCGCCGACATGGCCGGCCGAATCCTGACGTTCAATCGCGCCGCGTCCAGCATCACTGGCCTGCCGTCGGGGCAGGTGATCGGCCGCGATGTCACAGAAGTACTGCAGTTCCCGGCGCACTTCAGCGGACGGCTGCAAACGCTCGGGACGACCCGCAGTCAACGAGTGGACCATCAGTACCGCTCGCCGGATGGGCGGTTGTTGGAAATCGGGTTCACTGTGACGACACTCTCGCTGCCCGACGGGCGAAGCGGGTATCTGTTTACGTTCCAGGATGTCACCGACGTGCGTCGTCTCGAGCGCGGCGCCCGGATGCAGCAGCGGCTCGCCGCCGTGGGTGAAATGGCCGCAGGCATCGCCCACGAGATTCGAAACCCGCTCGCCTCGATGTCGGGGTCGATTCAGGTGCTTCGGCAGGAACTACCGCTCACCGAAGAGCAGGCGCAGTTGATGGACATTGTGCTGCGCGAGTCGGAGCGGCTCAACGACACGATCAAATCGTTCCTCGCCTACGCGCGCCCGCAACAGGTGACGTTGACCCGCCTTGATATCCGCCGCGTCGTGCAGGATACGGCCACGCTGCTCCGCAACAGTGCGGAGGTGCGTGAAGAGCACGTCGTCGCAGTCGATCTACCGTTGCAACCGGTCTGGTTTGACGCGGACGAAAATCAGGTCCGACAGATTCTGTGGAACCTGGCGACCAACGGCGTCCGAGCGATGCCCGCCGGTGGCCGCCTGCTCATGTCCGCGAAAGTGCAGCAGGAAGGTGGGGCCGAGGAGCTGACGATCACGATCGGCGACGAGGGACGCGGGATTCCACCGTCTGAACTGGACCAGCTGTTCCAGCCGTTCCGCAGCTCTTTCGACAAAGGCACAGGACTCGGCCTCGCCATCGTTCATCGTATCGTCACCGACTACAACGGATCGATCCAGGTGTCGTCGACCGTTGGCAGCGGCACCACCGTCCGTGTGCGGCTGCCGATGCGCTTGCCAAAGCCGGCTGTCAATGAGAACGCCTCCGTCGTGACGGCTGGAGCTGCCGCCGTATGAGCCCCGCCTCGACCCAGACACACGTCGCTCCGCCAGACGCGGATAGACCGGCCAGCGACGGCAAGGTCCGCATTCTCATCGTTGACGACGAGCCGTCGATGAGGGAGATGCTCCGAATCGTCCTCCGTCGGGATGGCTACGATGTCCAGCTCGCGGACAGCGGCCGCGAAGCCATCGATCAGCTGCGCCAGAACAACTTCGACCTGCTTCTCTCGGACATCAAGATGCCAGACGTCAGCGGCGTGGACGTGCTGCGCGCGGCGAAGGAAATCAATCGCGACCTCGTGGCGTTCATGATGACCGCGTATGCGTCCACGAGCACCGCCGTCGAGGCGATGCGGCTTGGCGCCGTCGATTACTTCACCAAGCCGTTCAGCATGGACGAGCTCCGCCTGAAAATCCGGCAGCACCTCGAGTCGCATCGGCTGAAGCAGGAGAACGTCCTGCTGAAAAAGGCGCTCAAGACGCGGTACGAGTTCTCGAACATCATCGGCCGGAGCGAGCCGATGCTCGACGTCTTCCGTATGGTCGAAACCATCGCCAAGACCACGAGCACCGTCCTCATTACGGGCGAATCGGGGACGGGCAAGGACCTCGTGGCGCGGGCGATTCACTACAACTCGCTGCGCCGCGAGCGCCCGTTCGTCGCGTTGAACTGCGGCGGCGTTCCCGAAACGCTGCTGGAATCGGAGCTGTTCGGCCACATGCGTGGCGCATTTACCGGCGCCGACACCAACAAGAAGGGGCTCATCGAGGTCGCTGAAGGCGGAACGGTGTTTCTCGACGAAATCGGCGAGATGACCATGACGATGCAGGTCAAGCTGCTGCGCGTGCTGCAGGACCGCCGGTTCCGGCGTCTCGGTGGAACGGAGGAAGTGCAGGCCGACATCCGTGTGATCGCTGCAACCAATCAGGATCTCGAGAAGCTCGTGGCCAGTGGACGGTTTCGCGAAGATCTCTTCTACCGGATTAATGTCATCCGGATGCATCTTCCGCCTCTGCGCGAGCGCAAAGACGACATTCCGCTGCTCGCGGAGCACTTCCTGTCGAAATACGCCGAGCAGATGAAGAAACCGGTGCGCAGCGTGGCGCAGGCGTCGCTGCCTCTCCTGCAGATGTACGGATGGCCGGGCAACGTGCGCGAATTGGAGAACGTGATCGAGCGCGCCGTGGCGCTCGAGCAGACGCCGGCGATTCTGCCGGATTCGCTCCCTCCGCAGATTCGCACGCCAGGAGCCGCGAAAGCCGACGCGGATCCCGGCCTGACCCTGCCGGACCTTGGCGAGGGGTTCGATCTCGAAGCGCGCGGCGAAGATTTCTACCGCCATTACATCGCCCTGGCGCTGGAGCGCGCGGGTGGAGTTCAGGTGAAGGCCGCTGAGATGCTCGGTATGAGCTTCCGCTCCTTCCGGTATTACGCCAAGAAATTCAACATCCGATGAACAGCGTGCAGAAACGCGAACGCGTGCTGACGGATGCTGTCACGTCGCCAAATTTTGACCACGACTCGTTGACACTTTTTGCCAGCCCTTATAATTGTCGGTGCGCGTCAACGATCGGTAAGCCATAGCAGCCACGACATTTCAGAGCTTTTGTCGAGCACGGATGAGCCTGGCACCGCCATTGAAGTGTGGCTCGGTCATACGAGGCAAGCGCCGTGGACGAAGCGGCGATGTAACAACGAGCCGCCGGGCTTCGGTCCGAGGCGCTGTCAAGGAGATTCAACGTGAAGAGAATGCAGAAGAACGAGGGTTTCACCCTGATCGAGCTGCTGATCGTTGTCGCGATCATCGGCATCATTGCGGCGATTGCG
>Ga0207703_10005587_pt1 | contig 10096 bp, 11 predicted proteins | sample KBSSwiS12_FD_184304 | JGI IMG/M metagenome (GOLD analysis project Ga0207703, IMG submission 184304) | Switchgrass rhizosphere microbial communities from Kellogg Biological Station, Michigan, USA - KBS Switchgrass S1-2 (SPAdes) (version 2) | ecosystem: Host-associated > Plants > Roots >... | reverse complement strand
GATCGCGGCCACCGTGAAGCCGGAAGAGGCGTTGCAGGCGCTGATACACGCCTACCTCTCGAAGGAACACGTCCAAGGCGTGGAAATGGGCTGTCCGATTGCCGCCCTCGGTTCGGAGATGCCACGACAAGCGCCCGAGGTCCGGCGCGCGGCCACGCGCCGCATCAAGGAGATGATTGATGTCGTTGCCCGCCAGTTGCCCGACTGGGGACAACCGGCCGCGCACGAGCGCGCGCTCGTTACCGTGGCTACGTCAGTCGGCGCATTGCTGCTGGCGCGCGCTGTCGATGACCCCAAGCTTTCCGACGCGCTGCTGGAGGCCACGTTGAAGCACCTCACCCCCGCCGACACCTGAGTGCACCACCTGTGTTGGCTTTTTTTGACGCAAATTTATGATGATCATCATATTCCATCCGACCGACAACCCACGCGACCTCATTCCGGGCGCTACCCCGTGATCATTGCGCCGAAGTCGCAAACTACCCACCCAAAGGCGTTCCCATGACACTCAACAAACCCATCGCGCTCGTTACGGGCGCTTCATCAGGTATCGGCAAAGCGACTGCGGAGCGGCTCGCGGCGGCTGGCTACAAGGTCTACGGCACCAGCCGACGCGGAGCGCAAACGAGCCAGCGATCGTTTGAGATGTTATCCCTCGATGTGACCAGCGACGAATCCGTAGCAGCCGCAGTCGCGGAAGTAATCCGCTTGGACGGCCGCATCGACCTCCTCGTAAACAACGCAGGCTTCGGTGTCGCCCCCGCCGGCGCGGAAGAGAGCTCGATCGAGCAGGCCAAGTCGATCTTCGAGACCAACTTTTTCGGGGTGGTCCGGATGACGCGTGCGGTGGTGCCTTACATGCGACAGCAAGGCGGTGGTCGCATCATCAACATCGGGTCCGTACTCGGCTTCTTGCCCATGCCGTACGGGGCGCTGTACGCCGCAACCAAGCACGCGATCGAAGGCTACTCTGAATCACTCGACCATGAGCTACGCACCCGGGGCATCCGAGTCTCGATCGTCGAGCCCGCATACACCAAAACGCCGTTCGATGCGAATTTCCTCCAACCTGACGCCACGCTCGATGCGTATCGCGAGATTCGTGCGGCCGTGAGCCGGAGGGTGAAGGAAGTAATGACAACTGCTGACGAGCCGGGCGTCGTGGCCAACACCGTGCTCAAAGCTGCAACCGCACCTCACCCGAAACTCCGATACCCCTCGGGCGGGCTCGCGAGCCGCCTGCGATTGCTGCGCAGATTTGCGCCCTCCGGCCTGGTGGACGCCGGGATTCGCAAAGACCTGCAGCTCGATGCGGCGCCGTTAGACAAGATATCGTGAAGGCATTTATCGTCGATCGCTATGGAAAGAAAGGCAGCCGCCGGATGGGCGAAATGCCGGACCCGCAGCTGCAGGAGGACGACGTGTTGGTCCAGGTTCACGCCGCTGGCGTGAACCCCCTAGATTCCAAGATCGCCCACGGAGAGTTCAAACTCATTCTGCCTTATCGATTACCGCTCATTTTGGGCAACGACTTCGCCGGGGTCGTGGTCCGAGTGGGATCTCGAGTGCGGCGATTCGAGCCTGGCGATGAGGTCTACGCGCGGCCCGATGCCGATCGAATCGGCGCTTTCGCGCAATTCATTGCGATAAGGGAAGATTCCCTGGCGATCAAACCGAAAGAGCTCACCATGGAAGAAGCGGCTTCCATCCCTCTCGTGGGCTTGACCGCCTGGCAAGCTCTGATCGAAAAAGCGAATCTGAAGAAGGGGCAAAAAGTTCTGATCCATGCGGGCTCCGGTGGTGTAGGAACATTTGCCATACAGCTGGCGAAGCATGTTGGTGCGATCGTCGCTACGACCACCAGTGCGGCGAATCTCGATTGGGTAAAAGCCCTCGGGGCAGACATCGTCATCGACTACACGAAAGACGACTTCACAACCATCCTTCGGGACTACGATGTGGTTTTGAATAGTCTCGGCAGCGACGTACTCGAAAAATCCCTCCAGGTGCTCGAGCCGGGCGGCAAGCTCATCTCGATCTCTGGCCCGCCGGATCCCGATTTTGCGAGGGAGTTGGGATCGCCCTGGATCTCGCGACAGGTCATGCGCCTGTTGAGCTATCGAATCAGGAAGAAAGCAAAACGTTATGGCGTGAGTTATTCATTTCTCTTCATGAAAGCCAGCGGCGACCAGCTACGCGAGATCGGCCGCCTCATCGATTCCCGGGTTATTCGGGCCGTTGTGGATCGCGTCTTCCCATTCGAATCGACTAACGAAGCCATGGCTTACGTTGAAAGCGGACGGGCAAAAGGCAAAGTTGTCGTCAAGGTGAGATAAACCAACAAAACAAACTCGATTGGGGCGCCCGTGCTGGTCATCGTTCCGGTGGACGTAAGTGGGACTCGCCCTTACAGGCGTAGAGTCCCAGTGAGCCGGATGCGGGTTAGAGTTTGTCAGTGTGTCCTTCACCGCGGGAGGGCTTTCAGCCGGCGCCTGAGTCCAACTGGCTGCCAACGCCTGATCAGAGCTTCCTGGTCCAGATCAACGTCGGTGTTGTCAGTTTTCCGTCGCGATTTCTGGTCGGTGGCAGTTCGACATAAAGATTGTTTTCCTCAATCCTGAATTGACGTGTCTGAGTGCTGCCTGTCCACGATTGATTCCAAGAGACATCAACCTGATAATTAAATCGACTCCCGTCGACGGTATACCTGCCCGAAAACGCGATGAGCCCTTCAAACAGAGTGATCTTCTCGGCATCTGTCGGGACAACCGATGCGGGTGCCGCTCGATGCTCGCTCACGATCATCTCGTACATGTGACAGTCGGGTGTGTAGCTCGAGACACCCGTGGGGAATAACCCATACGGCGAGGAGATCTCCCCGGTCATAGGGTCCTTTTCCGTATAGGACAGCAGTGTCCATGTTCCGATTTGCGGGCCCTGGCACTGATCGGCAAATGAGGTCGGCGACGCGACCGCGCAAACCAGAATTACAGCACTGAATCTATTTCGCATAATGCAACTCGCCGAGGGTAAGCCACCGCGCTCGAGATGGTTGGGACGCCGTTGAAACGATCGCATTGGAAGGTATCGGCTACCGATTGACAAGTGCCGCTCTGGAGCCAGCGATCGAGTATCTGCCCTCGCTAATCCGACAACCCCGGCATCCGAGGGAAAAAGCCCCTTCCCAAGTCAGCGGGCACACAGTTCCCATCGTTGACTACGTGATTCCGACGCTGACTGAATGCCAGGAACCAATCGGAAACTAAAGCGCTGCGGGGAGCGCCCTCAAACGGTCGTCGCGAGATGAGGCCTTCACCGGATGCTTGCGTCCAAGGAAGGGCTCGTCGAACTTGGCCCGATTCGCGGCCCGATGAACGATCTTGCTGTCGGCAACCTGAGGCACCCTACGATTCCTCCGACCGGAATTCATGAGAATGGAGTGCACGCAGCCGCACACTCCTTGCCGTTTCGTTTTGGGCACCAACGTCGTACGTTGGGGCGTCCGGGCCGTCTGGTGATGGAGGTGTCATATCGACAATCTCGTCTGACACCGAATGTCACTTTCTCTTGAGCTGCCTCAGCATGTCATACTGAATGTCATCTGTCGAAGGCGATGGGCCTATTCCCGTATTGCGATAGTAAAGTGCCTTCAAGAAGGCCAAATCACCTGCTGTTACTCCGGTAGGATGCTCACGTGCGGCGCAACTGGGTGACATGATGTCCAGAATGCTCGGCAGCGAATCACAGTGGTCTGGCGATTGCACGAATGAGAGAGATAACACGCCAACATAGTCAGCGACGGTGCCAATCGCGTATCCCACAACCTTCGCAGTATCAATGATCATGACAACGGATCCGATCGAGGCCATGTCCCCATTGTCCGTGATATTCTTTTGAATTACACGCGGCCACAGGGTATGAAGATTGAGTGGCAGCAGCCCCAAGTCTGAATTCAACACAGATGCGTGCCTGGGTATGGTCAGGTACCAACCCTGAATTGCATGATCGGGGGTGAATTCGAGGAACGGCTTCATGGTGGCGAACTCGCCACGTGGACGAAAATAGACCGACGCCCATTTCACAACATTCGCCATCAATTGATTCGGGTCGGTCGAGAAATAAATCCGCACATTCGGCCTGCACTTCGGATCAGACTGCAGCGGGGCGCCGACGTTCGCGGCGAGAGCCCGGATGCGGGCCGTCACAAATGCATTGTACGCCGGGCTGAGCCCGAAAGCGGCCGGACAAATGCTTTGCTTGCCACCGGGCCAGTGCGCGAGGTTGCCCGACACGCCGGTGTTGAAGTAGTGCACCGTGGCGTGATGCGAAATGAACTGGTGCACACTGTCCCCTGCCAACTCCTGTTCGGTAGGCAGCCTCGGAGTCATTGTAGTGACGTCAGGGAACAGCGGCGCATCCGTCCCTTCTTGCTGCGAGCCGACCTGGTCAATGGCCGGTCCCATGGAAGCACCATGAATGGCTATTGTTCCAGCGCCAACAGGCGTAAATGACAAGCCCGTGCCATTCAGCAACAAGGTCAGTGCCTCGTGGACCGGGTAGGTTCCGTTCACGGAGCTCGACTGCAGGCGTGCAACATCGCTGTCGGCCGCGGCCACTTTCAAGCCGCTTTGGGTGGAGAATGCGAGCAGCGCGCTCGCCAGTGGCTCGGCTGAAATCGAAACGCGGACGTCCCGATCGAGGATGTCGTCCGCATGCGCGGTTGCGACCCGCAGAATCGTCAGTGAAAGGGCAGTGAATACGACACGCGCCATTGCGACCCTGATTCCGCGCAATCTTCTAATTCCGCGCAATATTGTAGGCACGCGCCTGAATGAATATCCCGGCCGCGCCTCGATCCACCACTTTGCAGGCATATATTTTCTCCAATGCCGTGAGCCAATCACGAACCTCGGCCGGTGAAACCGTACCGGTGAACCGCGTCTGTTGTAATTCAGGTCCTACGACAATCTGGGGTTGGCGGTAGCGATTGATTGTCTCGACAACCTCTTCAAGAGGTTCTCCCACGAACTCCAGAGTCCCGCCGCGCCAGGATCCAGCCGCTGTCGATCCGATGTTGGCCAGTACCAGCCTGCGTGTCGATGAGGAGAATGTCAGTCGCTGGCCCGCGCGGGCCTGAGCGGACTCGACAACGGTACCCGTCTGCCCCGCCGACTGACTCGCGCCCGGTGCCACGTTGACCAGGCCCGCACGGACGGTGACTACGGTACTGCCGGGTCCACTGCGTACATCAAACTCAGAACCCGCAGCAGTCACCGACAGGCCATTGACGTGAACGGTGAAAGGCCGCAGCGCATGTGGCGCCACTGAAAAAAATGCTTGTCCACGCTTCAGTTCGATCTCTCGTCGTGCGGGCGTGAAGCGAGCACTGACCTCGGAGCCGGGCGCCAGATCCAGTTGTGATCCGTCAGCCAAAACGACGTGCCGTTGTTCTCCGATCGACGTGTCAGCAACCAGCACTTGCGGGTAGCGAAGGGCGAGCCATCCTGCCAGGCCGCCCAACAGCGCTACACCGGCGATCAAAGCCGCCAGGGTGCCGCGGTATTTGAGGGCGGTTACGGGTCTTCCGGTATGTAGAGTGTGGGGGTTCTGCGCGGGAAACGCGTTCCACAGGCGCTGCATTTGCTCAAATGCGGGCAGATTACGGGAGTCCGATGCGCACCAACGCAACCAATCATCCACAATCGCTTCTGCATCCGGCTCGTTGAGCCGTTGGACCCACTCACTCGCGTCCCGCAGCCGTGCGACATCCGATATTTTGCGATCTGATCTACTCACAGTGACACCTTCCTCCGGACCTGGTCGGCCGCCACTCCTTCGGAACGTAAGCTGCAATACAACATTGCATAGGTCACGTAACGTCTGACCATGCGCTCGGAGCAACGCAAACGCCGCGCCACCTCACGTTGTGGAACTCCGTCGAGTCGATGCAGACTGAAGACCCTCTGACATTTGACAGGCAGCTCCTGAAGATAGCCGAGAAGTTGCGACGCCTGCTCCCGCGCCAGCAGTTGCCTGGCGGGATCGTCCGATTCGCGGTTGCTCGTGTCGACTTCTACGGGCAGCAACATTCCCTGTTCTTCAGCCCGGTGGCGAACAGTGCGGTGACGCAGGCGATCGATGGCGAGATGGGTGGCAATCTTGAACAAATACGCACGCAGCAGAACGGGATCGCCGGGCTCTTTTAGCTGCAAAAGGCGGACATAGGCTTCCTGGGCGACCTCCTTGGCTTCCTGCTCAGAGCGCAGGCGCACCGCGAGGTAGCCGACCAACAAGCGGTTATGCTCCCGAAACAGCTGTGAGACTGCGGTAGCAGTCGCTTCAGGAAGTACTGCCATGTCTTCGCACAGTTGTGCCGGTCGCCGGTCCGCGTCTGCCATTGGCGAGTAACCTCCCCCGCGGGAACACACCCCATGTAGAAGATACGTTCGAGACGCGAAAAGCGGAACCGTCGCCGCTTACGGAAGGTGCTCGAGCCGTCCGCGCCCCAGCACGACCACGGAACCGCCAACCGATACTGATTCGATCGAATCAGAAGAGCCGTATGCAACCACTCGCAACTGACTGGAACGCCCGGCAAACTGTCCCTGTTCGACGGTAACTCCTGCGCCGTGCCCACCAACCCATGTTTCAAACGGTAAGCGCCGATTGTGCCCGCAGCACTTCCAGTGGCGACATCCTCGAGCAGCCCGTCGTGGTTCCAATGCCTCACTTCCACGTTGTTTTCATCGAGGAGAACGGCGAAGTGAGCACCGAATTCAGCGAGCATCGAGCTGATGTCAGTCCCGATATGCGCTAGCGGCAGCGCTTCCGCCCTCACTGGGACGATGAGGTACACCAAACCCGTACTGACCACCTGGAGGGGCAGATGAGGCACGAAAGCATTCAACTACAAGGGTGACGGACTCAGGTCCCCGTATCAGCGGCCGAGGTCAATTCCCTGCGATTGGCCGCTCTGTTTGACTGATGCCACTGCTTCCGGCGTGCGCAAAAGGCTTGAACGTCAGCGCGATGAGCGCCGCTCCGAGTCCCATGCCGAAGCTGGTCAGGTAAAGCCAACCATAACTGCCGCGGGCGTCGTAGATCCAACCACCCAACAGCGGACCAGACGCCATCCCCAGGCTACCGGCCATGGCGCTGGCGCCGATGATGGTTCCGATCATGCGTAAGGGAAAATTCTCACGAATAATCACCGAGTAGAGCGGCATCACGCCCGCGTAAGTAAAGCCGAACAGTGTCGCGGCGGCGTAAAATTCCGAGAGACTGCGCGTGAAGTAGTAAGCCAACGCGCCGAAGGCCTGAATGAACAGCCCTGCGACCAGCACTCGCTTGGCTCCAAACCTGTCACCCAGAAACCCGAATCCCAGCCGGCCAGCCAGGCCTGCCAGTCCTTCGACACTGTAGATCGAAACAGCAGCAAGGGATGCAATCCCACAGCTCATGGCATAACTGACGGTGTGGAAGATGGGTCCCGAATGAGTCGCACAGCAGCTGAAGTTCGTGAGCAGCAGAATCATGAACTGCGGCGACCTGATCGCCTCGCCCACTGTCATGGCCTCTTTGGCGTCGGTATCCGCACGATCAGGGTCCTGCACCGCCTCCAGGGCCGGCGGACGACGCACCAGGAAGGAAGTGGGAATCATAACGACCGCGGCGATCCCGGCAATGATCAGGAGCGACGTGCGCCAGTCGTGCCGGAGGATGAGCCAGGCGGCGATGGGCGACATGGTCATTGGAGCCATTCCCATTCCCGCCGAGACCAACGACACCGCCAGACTTCTTTGAGTATCGAACCATCCGGTCACCGTGGCCATCATCGGCGCAAAAATTGCGGACGTTCCAATGCCGACCAGCAAACCAAACACCACTTGGAATTCGAACAGCGAGCGGCTGAACGCCGCCAGCACCAGGCTCACCGCCAACAGACAGGAGCCGGCGAGCACCACCCTCCGCGGTCCGAAGCGATCCGTCACCGTGCCCCAGAAAATGCTGCCGAAGGCCATGGCAAGAAAACCAATGGTCATCGCCATGGATATTCCCGTGCGCGACCAGCCCGTGGTTGCGGTCATGGGGACCAGAAAAACGGGCAACGAGAACATCGCCCCGATGGCGACGCATCCCAAGAGGGCCCCTGACGCGACGATTACCCAGCGATAAGGCGGATTAGACACCTCACGACTCCTTCAGGCAGAGCTCGTTGCGAACGCCTGCCACGCTAATACTGCAGCTCACCTGGAACAAGGACGATTGTGCACCGCTGCCTCCGACATGTTGATCGCGAGAAATAGGGAGCTGAAGACCAGGGCAGCCGGCCGGTGGATGCAGACACGGGGGGATCGAGTCGATGGGTGATTAAATAACTGTCAATGTGGCCGTGATGCCGGCGTTCTGCACAACGAGCTCCACAAGCCTTTGCAGGAAGGCCGAATCGCTGAGATTGCGCTGTTGTGCCAGCGAATGTAGGCCCGCCTTGATCTCAGGCGATGCTCGAAAAGCAATGAGTGGGTTCGCAGCCATGCTGCGCAGTGTTAAACACGAGCGGCCGCCAGGCGGCGCACGAGGCCGTTTTTTTGGACCCCGCCGCACACAACCTGGACATACGCTGCCCACACAGTTAGCCGGAATGGCAGCCCGTTTATCTCGAAGACTCGCGGGATCCGCCCTCCTCGCTGCTGTATAGGACACCGCCGCCGGGGCTATCGGTACTACACTTTCGATGACGCTCCTATTCAGCCACGAGCAGGCATTCGCTCCTGGCCGAATCTTGGGCGAGGAGCTGGCAGAACGCCTGGCCTTCCATCACTTGAGAGACAAGGACGGCTACGAAGTCGACGTCGTCGTGCAGCGTGGCAGCCGATACGTTGGTGTCGAGGTAAAAGCAGCCAACTCCGTTCACGAAGGAGACTTCCGCGGCATCAAACGCTTGCGCGAACTGCTCGGACCTCAATCCCACGCCGGCATAGTCCTATACGACGGCGAACACGTACTACCTTTTGGAGACCAACTGTTGGCGGTGCCGTTGAGCGCGCTTTGGGCGCGTAAACAAAAAACCGATGGCAAACGCAAGGCCGCGGCACGTCGTAGTACGCCAGAGAGTTAGTGTGCAGTGTGTTGGAATCTGATGAGTCAGATACAGGTGACTAACAGCATCGGGGAGCGACGCAAACTAACGTGCGTACCCTACGGGCTTTCATGCGCTCCAGCCGAGCAGTTGCTCGTACCACAGTGAGAGAGGGATTACTCGGCGCTGCGCGCCTCGCCCCTTCGGGGCCGCCCTCCAGGTGTTAGGAAAACCGGCAACTCCGCCACCATGCCACCTCGGCACAACTCACGACGCAAGCCCAAGTGAGTACCTTACGGGCGTTATCCCTCTCTTTTGTGGGCGCAAAGCTAGAGTGGACTAACGCCGGATGGCGGGCTCGTCTCGAAATAAATTTGGCGGAGAGAGAGGGATTCGAACCCTCGAAGGGCTTTTGACCCGCCTGAGGGGTCATAGGAATCAGTATGTTGCTGATTTTGCACCGAATGCCAATCCCCTCCGGTCCCTTAAAGCCCCCATCGCTGGCAGTAGAGCTGCCAGTAGGACCCCCCGGCCGCCGGACGATAAGGAATGGGCCAAAGGCCGAGGGCGGTGGGCCCCTGCGCAGATTAGATGGGCTAATCTCCGCGTTAGATGCGGAAATTATCATTGCAGCTGGCGCAAATCCGTTCGCCAGCGCACCTATAGACCACGGCTTTCTACAGCTCCACGGGAGCGCTCGTCCGACCTGGAAGGGGTTGCGATTGACCACTCTGTGCGCTACCAGACCGACACGCCTGCGGTTGTGGCCCGGCTATACTGGTCCCTTGGTCGAGCCTGCTTAGGAGACTTTTTGACTTCACCGGAAAAGAACCGGCTTCTGAACGCCCTGCCCCCTGCGGACCGTGCCCGCATTTACCCTCACCTCAAGCTCATCTCTTTGCCGTTCGAGTCGGTCCTCTATGAGGCCGGCGATACACAGCGTTACATCTACTTTCCGGTGGACTCGATTGTTTCACTGCTGTACGTCTTGAAGAATGGTGCATCAGCAGAGATTGC
>Ga0207703_10005584_pt1 | contig 10098 bp, 8 predicted proteins | sample KBSSwiS12_FD_184304 | JGI IMG/M metagenome (GOLD analysis project Ga0207703, IMG submission 184304) | Switchgrass rhizosphere microbial communities from Kellogg Biological Station, Michigan, USA - KBS Switchgrass S1-2 (SPAdes) (version 2) | ecosystem: Host-associated > Plants > Roots >... | reverse complement strand
GTCTTCAGAATGTATCGAATTCTGCATTGCCGGCCTGCCTCCCAGGTAACTTGGCCATTCGTCCTGATGCCTTCAGCAACACTATCGCAACCCGAGTGGCCGTAGGGCTGAAACTGGAGCCTGGCCATCACCTCATCCGATCAATCTGCCTTCAGTCAATGGGCCTGCATCAGGAAGGTGACAGCCCACCAGGTCGCCGCGGCTATCGACGCGGCGGCCGGCAGCGTGATTACCCAGGCCACTACAATGTTGCCAGCGACTCCCCAGCGAACGGCGGAGACTCGTTGAGTCGCCCCGACCCCCACGATTGCACCGGTGATCGTGTGTGTGGTGGACACTGGCACACCGAGCCCCGAAGCGAGAAACAGTGTCAGCGCTCCGCCCGTTTCCGCAGCGAATCCGCCAACAGGTTTGAGTTTGGTGATCCGCTGACCCATCGTCTTCACTATGCGCCATCCGCCGAGCAGCGTGCCGAGGGCCATTGCCGAATAGCAACTCGCGACAACCCAGAAGGGCAGGTGGTCTTTTGAGGTTGATCCCGCCGCAATCAACATGAGCCAGATGAGCCCCATGCTCTTCTGCGCATCGTTACTGCCGTGACCGATGCTATAAAGAGCCGAAGATAACAGCTGCAGTCGTCGGAACCAAAGATCGACTATATAGGGCGACCGGTGGAACAGGATCCACGAGAGCGCCACCATGAGTAGTCCACCCAATAGAAGTCCCAGTAGAGGTGAGATCACGATGAAAACCATCGTCTTGAAGACACCTGCCGGGACCAGTGCTGCGCTACCTGCCTTGGCCACTCCGGCGCCAATCATTCCCCCGATGAGGGCGTGTGATGAACTGGTCGGAATGCCGTAGTACCAGGTGATGAGGTTCCAGGCAATGGCGCCCGCCAGCGAGCTGGCGATGACATGCGCATCCACGAGCTCCGGTGCAAGAATGCCTTTGCCGACCGTGGCTGCGACATTGAGCTTGAAGAGGGCGAACGCTACGAAGTTGAAGCAGGCTGCCCACGCGACCGCCTGATAGGGACGCAGCACCCCGGTGGAGACAACGGTCGCGATCGAATTGGCCGCGTCGTGGAATCCATTGAGAAAATCGAATGCCAGAGCCAATGCGACCAGGGCGATCAGGGTGGTGACAGTCAGAGTCATAGGTAGACTGAAGCGCGTTGTGTTGTCCTGACGGCCGGGTTCAGGCGTTCTCGAGGACCACGCCCTCGATGATATTGGCGACGTCCTCGCAACGATCGGTTGCGGACTCCAGCAGCTGATAGACGGTCTCGAGCTTCATGAGCTGCCGCACATCCTCCTCCTCGCGAAACAGCTTGGACAAGCCCGCCCGCATGACGCGATCCGCCTGGGACTCCAGACCATCAATTTCGTTACATAGTTGAAGAGTCTCGGAGGATTGTGCCATGTTGGATAAGAGGCGAACCGCCTTCTGCATCCTCAGGCAACACTCGTGCACGAGATCGGCGAGCTCACATGCCTCCGGGGTCAGGTGACGCACGTCGTAGAGTTGAAAGGATTCGGCGGTGTCCTGAATCAGGTCCAGCACGTCATCCATCGCCGAGATGAGTCGATGGATGTCGTCGCGGTCCAGGGGTGTGACGAACGTGCGGTGCAGAAGCGAAACTGTCTCGCGAGTGACCCTGTCGGCACTGTGCTCGAGCTCCAGGATGCGTGCGATGCGCTCGTCTCGTTTCTGTTCCTCGCGAGTGAAGGTTCTCACCAGCTCGGCAAGCACCGCACTGGCAGCCACTACCAGTTGTGCATGCTGATCGAAAAGGTCGAAGAATTTACCTTCGCGCGGCATCAACCTGGAAAGAAATTGCACGTTCGAATCTCCTTGGACGAGACCATGCGGGCTAACGGGCTGCAAAAAACTCATCAACCAACAGGGCAACCTGTCGCAAGATACGCACGTCGGCAGCTAGAGACAACTTGCCGTCGCTCGAGGGAATGATGCGCGAGCCCTGGTCCTCGGAATCACCTTCAAGGAGAACTGCCCCGACATCCGCAACTCGAAGGTGGTGGATGTCGTGCGGGAGTTGCAGAAGTTCGGTGCCCGCGTCGATGTCCATGATCCCTGGGCCGACGCGCAGGAGTGCCAGCACGAATACGGCTTCAAGACGGTCCGCAAGCTCGCTCCCAAAAGCTATGACGTTGCCGTCGTCGCCGTCGTCGCCGTCGCGCACCGTGAATTCCGCGAGCTCGGCGCGCAGGGCGTACGCCGCCTATGCCGCAAGAATCACGTCGTCTATGACATCAAACACGTGTTTGCGGTTGCCGACGTGGACGGCCGGTTGTAATCGCCATAACGCTATGAGCGCCGGCCCTTCTTCCCCTGCGTCGGAAGTTTGAGCGTCCTTCTCATGAATTGGTCGAATAGGGGGACGGTAAAAGCAATGTCGCCATGAGCCGGGCTATACACCATACCTTTTCGAACCAGAGCGTCGCGCACCGGCCCGAGTTGGTGAGTGTTTTTTCCGATGAGCTTCGCTACCTCGCCAGAGCGGTGGGTGCCTTCACCCAATTCCGCGAGTGCACGCATGTATTCGCGTTCCGCGGGCGTCACTCGATCGAATCTGACCCGGAAGAATTGATGATCGAGCTCCTGCAGCGCGAGTTTGGTCGCCGCACGCGCCACTGTGATGTCAATGTCATTCTCGGGCGCCAGGTTCCAGGCTCGATAGCCCCATTCCTGAAGGAAGTAGGGGTATCCTCGCGTCTGCGCATAGATCTCCTCCAAGGCATCATCAGACACGTTGGCACCTTCCTTCTCAACCGGGCCGCGCACCACCTCGAATGACTCCGGAACCGACAGGCGATCGATTTCCGAAAAGCGGAACAGTCGTTCTGCGTAGCTTTTGGCTTCGCCAACTTGGGAAAACAGTTGGGGAAGCCCTGCGCCGAACAGAGCCAATGGAAGACCTTCCTGAGCGACGGCATGCAGACTACGGATCAGGGCCGCCAAGTCACTTCGCGGCAAGTACTGAAGCTCATCTATCAATAATGCAATCGGTCGGCCGGCCGCCTTGGAAGCCTCTCCCAGCGCCACCAACAGGTCTTTCAGATCCGACTCCAAGTCCCCTGAGTCGCCTCTTCCTTCTTCCGGATCGATGCCGAGTGTCAACTCAATGTCGCTGGCCTTGATCTTGATGGTGCTGAGAAAACTGCGAAGCACCCGCAGCCCGCGCTTTACGGCGGCAATAGTTCTCTTCGTCGAGTCCAATTCCAGCAGGAGTCGGCGTAGCGCGGGGACCAGCAACTGCGCAATGGTCTGCTCTTCCTGGGCTTCAATCATCTCAACTGCGTAGCCTTTCTCCTGCCCGCGCCGACGCATCTCCCGCAGCAGGACCGTCTTGCCGACACCCCTGAGTCCAACAAGAACGAGCGACCTTTCAGAGCGCCCCCGCTTGACACGCTCGAGGATGACGTCCGTCTGCTCGAGGATGGCATCGCGGCCAACCAGCTCGGGGGGTGGGGTACCGGCTCCCGGATTGAAAGGGTTCGTGTTCGGATCCATGCTGCAAATCAGATCTATAGTAATTTATAACCGAGTATAAGCGGCTTTTGGTATAAATGGATATACTTCCCTATCCTTCGGGCTACAGACGTTGGCTACCAGAAACTATGCGCCCAGCGCCGTCTGGCGAAGCCTGAGTGCATTGGTTATCACGGAGACGGATGAAAAGCTCATGGCGAGCGCGGCTACCAGCGGATTGAGAAGTAATCCGGCAATGGGGTAGAGGACGCCCGCTGCGAGGGGAATGCCAAGGGCGTTGTAGCCGAACGCGAAGAACAGATTCTGATAGATGTTGCGAACGGTCGCGCGGCTGAGTTGACGTGCGCGGACGATCCCGCGCAGGTCGCCTTTGACCAACGTGACTTGTGCGCTCTCCATGGCGATGTCTGTGCCCGTTCCCATCGCGATCCCCACGTCTGCCTGCGCAAGCGCAGGGGCATCGTTGATGCCATCTCCTGCCATGGCTACTCGACGGCCTTCCTGCTGCAGGCGTGCAATGATTCTGCCTTTGTCCGCGGGCTGCACCTCGGCGACGACCTCGTCAATTGCAAGCTCGCGCGCAACCGCACGAGCCGTGACCTGGTTGTCCCCCGTCAACATGACGAGCCTCAAGCCGTCCGCTTTGAGCGCATCCAGGGCTCCCCGCGTCGTATCCTTCAGCGCATCCCCCACAGCAAGAATGCCGGCCAGTTTCGAGTCAACAGCCAGGAACATGACTGTGAATCCTTGCGCGCGCAGGTCCTCGGCCTCCGAGCCGTTCTGGGCTGGGTCGACACCAGAGGCGCGCATGAGTGCTTCATTACCCAACGCAAGCTCGTGTTCCACGGTCGCTCCCGTGACTCCCTGACCGGTGATGGAAGCGAAGTTAGTCACTTCGGCAGCCGCAATTGACCGCGCGCCAGCGCCCTCCACAATGGCGCGAGCAATCGGATGCTCGCTGGACCGTTCTAACCCGGCCGCGTAGACCAACACGTCGGATTCGGAAAATCCTGGGCGTGCAATTATCCGTCGCAGCGATGGGTGTCCTACGGTCAAGGTTCCCGTCTTGTCCAGTACCAGTGTGTCCACGTCTCGCAGGGTCTCGATTGCCTGCGCGTTTCGGAACAGCACTCCCAGCTGAGCACCGCGGCCACTGGCAACCATGATGGATATGGGAGTGGCGAGTCCCAGCGCGCAGGGACAGGCAATGATCAGCACGGCCACGGCGTTGACCAGCGCATACGCCAAACGAGGCTCGGGGCCGAGCAGCCACCATGTGATGAAGGTGATAATTGAAATGGCAATCACCGCGGGTACGAACCACGCGGACACTCTATCCGCGAGGCGTTGCAGGGGTGCCTGGGAGCGTTGCGCTTCGGCGACCAGAGCAACGATTTGCGACAGCATGCTTTCGGCACCCACTCGTTCGGCTCTGATCACCAGGGTTCCGGTCTGATTGACCGTGGCTCCGACGACGCGGTCACCCGCCTTCTTATCCGCGGGGATGGGCTCGCCGGTGAGCATCGACTCATCAACACTGGATTCACCGCTCAATACCGTGCCATCCACCGGGATCTTCTCTCCCGGTCGTACACGAACGTGGTCGCCCACAACCAGGCTCTCGATCGGAACGTCTTCCTCATCTGCGTCGCGACTGACTCGCCGGGCTGTTTTGGGCGCCAACCCGAGGAGCTGTCGAATCGCAGCACTCGTGCGCCCACGGGCGGCCAGCTCCAGCCATTCACCCAGCAACACCAGCGCGACAATCACCGCGGCAACTTCGAAATACACCCCCACCATACCGTGTTCATCGCGCATTTCCGGTGGAAATACGCCGGGTGCAAACGTAGCCACGAGACTGTAGAGGAACGAGACCAACACACCGAGCCCGATCAACGTGTACATGTTGGGTGTGCGGTTCACGATGCCGACCCATCCGCGGCGGTAGTAGTCGGCAGCCGCCCAGAAGACTACCGGCGCGCTCAACAGCAACTCGATTGCCCTGGAAACCAGGGCACCGGCCGCAGAGTAATGAACACCTGACAGGTGCGGGACCATGGCCAGCAGGGTCACAGGTACTGCAAATCCGACGCTGACCCAGAACTTTCGCCGAACCCGCCGACTCTCGGAGTCATCCTCGACGGTCGTGGGCGTGACGGGCTCGAGTGCCATGCCGCAGATGGGGCAGATTCCGGGACCGGGCCGACGGATCTGCGGATGCATCGGGCACGTATAGATTGTGCCTTCAGGCACTACCGTCGGCTGCCCCTTGGCAGGAATGGAATGCGCATGACCTGCGTGATCGTGTGAATGCACCGCGAGGAATCGGCTACTTGCCCTTTGCCATCTTCTCATGCTCTGCGGCCAACTCTCGACTCTCCTTGGCCGCCGCCTGCAGATCCGCTGCGATGGTGTCGCAGTGTTTCGCCTGTGCGGCGTGCCATGACTTGGCTCCAGCCTGGGAGCTGTAGGTCTCGGCGAGACCCTTGTGCATTCCGGCCATCTTCTCGAAACGAACCGCTTCCGCCTCATAGACTTTGGCGATCGCCTCGTGATCAGCGGGTGTCTTGGCTGCTTGGATCTTGACTGTATCGAGCGGGTCCGTGTCGGCCGCCCAGGCCCCGCCTGAAATTGCAACGGCGACCAGCCCCGCGCTCAAGATGCTAACGATCGATTTCATGGTCAACTCCTGCTGTTGGTGGCGCTGTGTGACGCCGTGTTGTTGCTGGTACAGCAGTGTAGTGGCGTGGCCGCCGCGGCCAATTGTGGTCTTTACGTACGAGGATAGGGTTGCCGTTCGCGGCCAGCACGACGTGTGCCTTCCCCCAGCCGCGGTGTGTACCCCTGAATGACGCCGGAGCGCTCGAGCCGCGGGGACTCTTGGGTACGATTATTGGTACGCGAACGCGGATAGACGATTGTCGGTACTTGTTTGCCGCGCCGGGCTACCTCGGATCGAGATCCGCACGACGCAGCTCGGCTTGATCAAGGAGAACGAGATGCACGTCAGCCCCGCCGACGGCAAAGCACCCCATCGTGTGCAGTTCAAGGTCAACGGTCGACAGATAAGCGCGGAGCTGGAAGCGCGTGTGACGCTCCTCGACTATCTGCGCGATCGCCTGCACCTCACGGGTGCCAAGAAAGGCTGCAACGAAGGCGCCTGCGGAACCTGCACGGTGCTGGTGGACGGAAAGCGGATGAACAGCTGCCTGACGCTGGCCGTTCAGTGCGCAGGGCGTGACATCACCACCATCGAAGGCGTGGCCGTGTCAGGTGAATTGCACCCGGTGCAGGAAGCCTTCATGTCACATGATGCTTTTCAGTGCGGTTACTGCACGCCGGGGCAGGTGGTGTCCGCAGTCGCGTGCATCTCCGAAGGCCATGCAACCGATGCGGACTCAGTTCGTGAGTGGATGAGCGGAAATATTTGCCGATGCTCCGCATATCCGCAGATCACCGCTGCAGTGCTCGACGCTGCACGAAAAATGGGGGGCTGAGCATGCGGAACTTCGACTATGTCGTCGCGTCGCGCGTGGACGACGCGGTGGTGGCCGATGGTGCGAGTACGATGCCCATCGCCGGTGGCACCGAGCTCCTCAATTGGTTTCGACTCGGAATTGCAGCACCGGATCGGGTGATCGACATTGGTCGAATCGATGGATTGAGCTCCATCGAAATCGAAGCTGACCGGTTGACCATCGGCGCTCTTGCGACTTTGAACGAGGTTGGAGAGTACAGGCCGGTGCGTGAGCATGCGCTGGCGCTCAGCCAAGCCTGTCTTGCCGCAGCCTCACCTCAGATTCGCAACCGAGCGACGCTCGGCGGGAATGTCCTGCAAAAGACGCGATGTGCGTATTTTCGCGCCGAAGCGCCGTTACCGTGGGGCTGCAACAAACGCATGCCGGGAAGCGGCTGTGCCGCGCGCGATGGCATCAACGAGCGTCACGCAATTTTTGGCTGGACCGATGCATGCGTGGCGACCCAGCCGTCCGATCCGGTGGTAGCGCTCGCGGCGCTCGATGCGACGGTTGAGATCCACGGCCGTGACGGCCGACGGACATTGCCGGTGGCTGATCTTCACCTTACGCAGGAGGAAGCAGCCTCTGAAGGCCTGGATGCTGCATGCACTGAAACTCGCCTGCGGCCGGGCGACATTATTGTTGCCTACCATGTGCCCATCCGTCGCGGACTTCGCTCCGCCTACATCAAGGTGCGTGAACGCGCGAGCTACGAGTATGCATTGGTCTCCGCATCCGTCGCCGTGACGCTGGATCGCGGTCGGATCAGCCAGATTGTGATCATGCTCGGCTCGGTGGCGCAGAAACCGTGGCGACTCACGGCCGCAGAGCAACAGCTCGTGGGTCAAGTGCCCGCTCGCGACGTCGTTCTAGCGTGCCTGGGCGCAAGCCTGAAGGAAGCACGGCCACTTGCCAGTAATGACTACAAGGTCGCGATGGCGGCTGGCGCGGTAGCGCGCGCAATCGCGACTGCGGTGGGGGATGCCACATGAGCATTGGACAGCCGACAGTTCGTATCGAGGGGCGGAGCAAGGTCACAGGTTCGGCGTTGTATGCCGCCGATCAATATCCGGACGGAGTGTTGCATGCCGCGATAGTGGGTTCTCCCGTAGCGGCCGGTCGAATCTCAGCGATCGATGCGACGCGAGGACTCGCGATACCCGGCGTGCTGCGCATCCTGACGCATGCCGACATGCCGCGACTGGGTGCGATCAAGATGCCGGCGGCAATAACCCACATGCCGCTGCAGACTGATGAGATTCAATGGGAAGGTCAGGCGATCGCGCTGGTCATTGCCGAGACGATCGAAGCAGCGGAAGAGGCAGTGCCGCTGGTGAAGGCGACGATTGCATCCGCGCCCGCGCTCGTTCCAGGCAAGGGTCGACTCGAAGCGGCCCCGGAGGGCGGGCCGTTCATGGCAAAGGGAACGACAGGCGATCCGGCGCGAGGCTTCGCCGCGGCCGCGCGGCGCATCGAGCAAAGTTACCTGCAGCCGACGCGCAACCACAATCCGATGGAGACATCAGCCTGTGTGGCGCATTGGCAGGGCGATGAGCTCACCCTGTGGGACTCGACGCAATTCAGCCTCAATCCCGTCGCAGTCATGTCAATGGCCTTCGGGATACCTAAGGAGAAGGTACGGATCATCGCCCCCCATACCGGCGGTGGCTTCGGTTCAAAAGGCTTCGTCTGGCCGCACGAAGTGCTGGTTGCGCAAGTCGCGCGAATGATGAGTCGGCCGGTGCGGCTGCACCTGACGCGCTCGCAGATGTATTCAATGGTTGGTCATCAACCCGAATGTCGGCAGACCGTGACGCTGGGTGCCACCAGCGACGGACAGCTGACTGCCATGAGGCACGATGCCATCAACACGACATCCATCGCCGACACGCATTTTGAAGCACCCGCGACGGCGACGCGCACGTATTACGCCTCGCCTGCTATCGATATTACGCAACAGATCGAGCGCGTGAATCTCGTTCAACCAACGCCCATGCGCGCGCCCATCGAAGGACCGGGCGGATGGGCGCTCGAGAGCGCGATGGACGAGTTGGCCATCGAGCTCGGGATCGATCCGCTCGATCTCAGGCTCAGGAATTTCGCCGACAAAGAGCCTTTCGATGGCAAACCCTGGTCCTCGAACAAGCTGCGCGAGGCCTATGCCGAGGCGGCTGACGTGTTTGGCTGGCGTCGCCGACACGAGATGTCGAAGCAGGATGGAATCTGGACCTTGGGTCGTGGCATGTCGATGGCCAGCACCTTCTGCGCGCGCTTTCCGAGTGCGGCTCGCGTGCGAGTTCAGCGTGACGGCAAGGTGGTGGTCGAGGGCAGTTCAAACGACATTGGTACCGGCAATCAGACCGCGATCGTGCTCGCTGCCGCGGAAGCGCTGGGCATCGACCCGGAGCGGGTGAGTCTCCGCTGGGGCGATACGATTTTTCCACCTGCGGGACCGGTGTATGGCAGCTCACATACGATGGGTATGGGAAGCGCGACCCGGCGCGCCGCACTCGATGCGCGCCGTAAGTTGGCTGCGTATGGCGCGCCGACGGAGGGACCTCTGGATCTCGTGGCGTTGATGCAGAAGGCTAACGTCGATGAGATCACGGGCGTTGGGAAGTTCGATTTTCCGGATGGCGCGCCGGCGAGTATGAATGGATCTGGTACTCCGTACGCGATGCAGACGTGGGGCGCCAACTTCGTGGAGCTCGGTGTCGATCGCGACCTCGGCGTCCTGCGGCTGCGCCGAGTGGTGGCGCGTTATTCAGCGGGACGCATCGTCAATCCGTTGACCGCCAGAAGTCAGATGATCGGCGGCATTATCTGGGAATGGGGCAAGGCGACGATGGAAGCATCCATCGTCGAGCCGCGTCATGGCCGCTTTCTGGCCAAGAATCTCTCCAATGTCGCCGTGCCGGTGAACGCGGACATCCCGCACGATGCCATCGACGTGGGATTCGTGGATGAATTCGACCCGCACGCCAGCGATATCGGGGCCAAGGGAATCGGTGAGTTGGGTGCGACCGGCATCGCCGCGGCGATCGCGAATGCCGTCTATGACGCT
>Ga0207703_10005582_pt1 | contig 10098 bp, 12 predicted proteins | sample KBSSwiS12_FD_184304 | JGI IMG/M metagenome (GOLD analysis project Ga0207703, IMG submission 184304) | Switchgrass rhizosphere microbial communities from Kellogg Biological Station, Michigan, USA - KBS Switchgrass S1-2 (SPAdes) (version 2) | ecosystem: Host-associated > Plants > Roots >... | reverse complement strand
TCGCGGCGGCCAGGAATCGGTCTGGAAATGTATCGAACGGTTCGGTGGGAATACGCTCGAATTGCGCGGCGCCGCTTTCCTCCCACCGTGCGAACTGGCGTCGCGCGCTGTGGAATTCTCCATCGCTGGTCAGTACCCGGATCGGACAGCTTTCCGACGCAGCGGCAAACAATCGCAAAAGCAAGTCATGGGTGTTCGGGGCGAAGACGATTGCCTCGGATAGCCCGGTTCCGAGCTCGGCCGCGACCTCCGCCTGCGCGACCGGCCAGACCTCGTCCATCACCTTGTCCCACTTTCGGTCCGCAAGCAGGGCCGCGTCGTTCCATGCCTGGCAATGGCCCTCGAAGCTGGCGTCGGGCCAAAGATGATGGCTGTGTGCCGCGAAGTGCAGCCGCTCGGGATCGGCGCCGATGCTCCGGCCGAACAACGGCTTGAAACTCAAAGATCGGTCCTCAGTGCCCAAAGCTCCGGGAACACACGCTTCTGCAGTGTGCCGCGCAAATAAGGGGCGCCAGCCGAACCGCCCGTGCCCTGCCTGTTGCCGATGATCCGTTCGACCGTGAGCACATGCTTGTGCCGCCAGGCCGCCAGTGCATCGTCGATGTCTACGAGCTTCTCCGCCAGCTCGTAGAGGTCGAACCATTTCTCGGCATCGCGATAGACCTGGAGCCAGGCCTTCGCGAAGCCTCGGCCGACCTATCGCCGAGATCGAAGCCGGCGCGTTCGAGCGCTGCATGCGCCGCCTCGCGGAGGCTCGGCTCATTCAGCGCGGCCTCAAGCGCGGCTCTCTCCGGGCTTCCCTCGTCATAGTGGTTGACGAAGCTGGGCTCCTTGAGACCCAGGCGGAACTCGATTTCGCGGAACTGCTCGGACTGGAAGCCGGAGGAGGTGCCAAGCACGTCCCGGAATTTCAGATAATCTACCGGAGTCAGCGTCGAAAGCACGTCCCAGGAAAGGGTCATCACCGCCTGAATGCGGCTGATCCGCGCCATCGCCTTGTAAGCTTGGGCGAAGCGGTCCTCTTCGACGAGCGAGATTGCGAGGCGCAGCTCGTGTAGCAGCTCCTTCATCCACAGCTCTTTGGTCTGGTGGATGACGATGAACAGCATCTCGTCGTGGAGGTCGGACAGCGGCTGCTGCGCCGACAGGAGCTGGTCGAGCTTCAGATAGTCGGCATAGGTCATGCCGGCGGGCGTCGCGGTCATGATCGACTGTTAGGCGAAACGACCGCAGCGCGGAAGCGCCGGGGGGCGGCCGCTACTGGTTGGGGCCTGAACCGCCGGGAAGGCCCGGCGCGCCAACGGTGCCGATATTGCCAAACAGCTCCTCGAAGAAGCTGCGCTTGCGCCCCAGGGTCGGGGTCTTCTTGCCCGTCGGCTCGACGTTCATCACCAGCTCCTTGCCGGTGTGACTGACCGAGGAAACGTTGCCCTTCTGGTCGAAGCGGACGATGACGACGTCCTGCTTGGAGACGCGCGGGTTGCGGAAGGCCACTTGGTTCACGTCGCGGGAGACATAATACCAGTCGTTGGGCGTGAATTGTCCGACGAAGCTCGGGCGTCCTAGTGCCTTCTCGACCGAATCCTTGTTGTCGACGCCAGGCTGGACGCCGGCTGCGAGCTGCGGATCGATGACGACCCCCTTGTGCGACCGAAACTGCGCACAACCCGCGAGCAGCACCGCCGCCGCAATGGTCGCAATCTTCAAACCGCCAAGCCTCATTCGCCACAACCTTTTTGAAAGCGCGCCAGGGCGCGCCGGTAAACCAATATTGCTGCCGCCTTGTCTGGGGCCTCGCGCGCCTCAATATGCGGGAGGCCGGGAGCGACGCAAGCTAATGCTCCGGCCAAGAGACATTGAGGCTGCAAAGGACGCTATGCTGGGTTTCCTGTTCCGGGGATTAACGGCCGATCCGGTAAGGGGCGCCGCGCTGTTCGAAGCCCTGACGGGCGAGGCCCGAAGGACGAGCTGGTACACCAAGGGTGCCGTGCCCGACACGATCGATGGCCGATTCGCGGTGCTCGCCAGCGTCGTGGCTTTGGTGCTGGTCCGCCTCGAACGTGATGGCGAAGAGGGCGATCGCGTGTCGGTGGCGCTGACCGAGCGCTTCATTGAAGTGATGGAAAGCGAGCATCGCGAGTTAGGCCTCGGCGACCCGACCCTGGGCAAGACGGTCCGCAAACTGGTCGCGATGCTGGCCCGGCGGACCGAGCTCTGGCGTTCTGCCTGCGCAGAGCAGACGGATTGGCTAAAGTCCAGTCGCGAAAGTCTCAATCATGCCGACGCGTCGACCGACGCTCTCCGACATAATGCCGCTGCCTTGAAGCATTTGAGCGAGCGAATCGCGGCAACCCCGGTTCGCAAACTCGAAGAGGGAAAGATCGAATGAGCGAGCGGTTCGCCCACCGTCTCCGCCTCGACCAGATTCGCGACGGCGACCGGCTCGATCTCGTCGCCGACGATGATGAGTTGAGCTCCGTTGCCAAGCGGCTTGGCCTCGTTTCGCTCGATCGGCTCGAAGCGCACGTGACGCTCGGCCGGGCGGGCGAGATCGTTCGTGTCGAGGGGCGCCTGGTGGCCGCGCTCTCGCAAGGCTGCGTGATCACCGGCGATCCGGTGGCCGCCCATGTCGACGAGCCATTCTCGGTGATCTTCGTGCCGGAGCCGCGCAGTGGCGGACCGGACGAAGAGATCGAGCTCGACGAATCAGATTGCGACGTCGTTTTCCATGACGGGGGAACGATCGATCTGGGGAGCGCAATTGCAGACACGCTTGTGCTCAGCCTCAATCCATATCCGCGAAGCGCTGGAGCCGATGCGGCGCTGAAGGAAGCCGGCGTACTGACTGAAGAGCAGGTGAGTCCGTTTGCCGTGCTCGCCAAGCTCAGGAAAGCGGACGAAGCCTAGAAGGGAACGTCGTCGTCCAGGTCGGTGTCGAACGCAGCAGGTTGCGGGCGCGACTGGGCTCGCTGAGGAGCGCCGCCACCGAAATCGTCGCCACCGAAATCCTCGTTGAAGGCCCCGCGACCCCCGCCGCCGCCCTCGCGGCTGTCGAGCAACTGGAGCTCACCGCGGAATTTCTGAAGGACAATTTCCGTCGTGTAGCGGTCGTTGCCCGACTGGTCGGTCCACTTGCGGGTCTGGATCTGGCCCTCGACGTAGACCTTTGATCCCTTGCGGAGATAGCTCTTCGCGACTCGTCCAAGATTCTCGTTGAAGATCACGACGTTGTGCCATTCGGTCCGTTCCTGGCGGTTGCCGTCACGATCCTTCCACTGTTCCGACGTGGCAATGCGCATGTTGACCACTTCGCCGCCATTGTTGAGCGAACGAGCCTCCGGGTCCGCGCCGAGATTTCCGACCAGGATCACCTTGTTCACGCCCGCCATTTCAACTCTCCTCTGCTTGAGGACAGCTATAGACCCAGCGACACCGCCGTCCAGTAGGTGAGGCCCGCGGCGGCATAAGCCAGCACGAATAAATAGCTCACCATGAACAGCGGCCATTTCCACCCGTTGGTTTCGCGACGGGTGACGGCGATGGTCGAAATGCACTGCGGTGCGAACACGAACCAGGCAAGGAATGCCAGCGCAGTCGCCAGTGACCAGCGATGCTGGAGCCTGTTCTCGAGCTTCATCGCGCCTGCCTGCTCGTCTGACGAATCGATCGAATAGACCGTGGCGATTGCGCTGACGGCGACTTCGCGCGCCGCCATTGCCGGGAGAAGCGCCATGCTGATGTCCTGATTGAATCCGATCGGCCGGACGACCGTCTCGATACCTCGTCCGATCTTGCCTGCGATCGAGACGTCGCTTTGCTTCTGGCCGGAAGCCGCCTGCGGGATGCTGGCAAGCGCCCACAGAATGATGGTCGTCCCGAGGATGATGGTCCCGGCGCGCTTCAGGAAAATCTGGGCGCGCGTCAGAATCCCGATCGTGACGTCCTTGAGCAGCGGCCACTGGTACTTGGGAAGCTCCATCATGAACCCGCCGCCGCCCCCCTTGAGGACGCCGCGGCGAAGCACGAATGCCACGAGCAAGGCCCCGCAGATTCCGGTCACGTAAAGTCCGAACATGACGACGCCCTGAAGGCCAACGCCCCAGGCAAGCCGTGTGTTTGGAATGAAAGCGGCGATAATCAACGTGTACACGGGAAGCCGAGCCGAGCAGGTCATCAGCGGAGCGACGAGGATCGTCGTGAGCCGGTCCTTCGGATCGTCAATCGTGCGCGTCGCCATGATCCCCGGAACGGCGCAGGCAAAGCTCGACAGCAGCGGGATGAAGGCACGACCGGAGAGGCCGACGCCATGCATAAGGCGATCCATCAGGAAAGCCGCCCGCACCATGTAGCCCGTGCCTTCGAGCAGCAGGATGAAGAAAAACAGGATCAGGATCTGCGGAAGGAAAGTGATAACTGCCCCGACGCCGGCAATTGCGCCGTCGACGACCATGGATCGCAAGAGTCCCGGAGGAAGCGCCTGCGTGGCTGCCTCCGAAAGCCAGGCCACCCCCGATGCGATCCAATCCACTGGAACCTGGCTCCAGGCGAACACCGCCTGGAACATGACGAACATGATGGCAGCAAGGATCAACGGACCGGCGATGGGGTGAAGCAGGACCGAATCGAGCCGGTGGGTCCAGCGACGGACTGGCGTTTCGCTTACGACTGCAGCGGTGGCCACCTCGCGAGCACGTCGCTGGAGATGGACGATGTCGCTTTTCACATGCTCATGCAGGCCGCAGAACGGCGCGGACAGCATGTCGTCGACCGCCGCCTGCAGCTCGACGATTCCGCGGCGACGGACGGCCACGGTCTCGACGACCGGGACGCCCAGCTCTCGCTCCACCGCTTTCGGGTCGAGCTCGAGCCCGTCCCGCTTCGCAAGGTCTACCATGTTCAGGGCGACGATTGTCGGCAGCCCAAGCTCGATCAGCTGGAGGCAGAAGCGAAGGTGGTTGTCCAGGTTCGAGGCGTCGAGGACGACGACCAGCGCGTCGGGCCGCCGTTCCCCTTTCTGCCTTCCCAAGAGAACATCGCGGGTCACTGCTTCGTCGGGGCTCGCGGGCTCCAGGCTATAGGCGCCGGGAAGGTCGACGAGCTCGACCGGCCGTCCGTCAGCGAGCGTGAGGCGACCGGAATGCCGCTCGACAGTCACTCCCGGATAATTGCCGACCTTCTGGCGCGCTCCTGTGAGCGCATTGAACAGTGCGCTTTTGCCGGCATTCGGGCTGCCGGCGACGGCCACAAGCGGAAGGGGGGTCACCGGATGGGCTGAACTGAGATCGCGCCGGCATGCCTGCGCCGGATTGCAACCGTCATCCGACCGACGCGGATCGCAATCGGGTCCCGGCCGAAGGGCCCGAGATGCAGCGGCTCGACGATCACTCCCTCATCGAAGCCGAAATGACGCAGCCGGCAGGCCTCCCCCTCATCGAGGGCCGTCCAGTCCACCGAGGCAACGCGCGCCCGGGTTCCGACCTTCAAAAGGTCAAGCCTGGTGGGCTCGGGTTGGAACGGCGCATTCATTGTTGCGACTGATTATCATTTACGACGTCGGCTGTGAAGCGGCTCTGCTAGCGAGGCGGATAACGCAGCCGTCCAATGAAACGGGACAGGCTCGGTCTCTCGGTCGCGCCCCGCCACTCGGCCTTGAACTTCTCGAATCGCATGACGTCGTCAATGCGGCGATCAAGGAATCCGGCCGTGTCGAGCCAGCCCTCGCTGTCGTCGTCGAGCCAGGCGAGCAGGGTCGATCCGTAGACCGCGCCTAAGGTCATGCGCTTCGTATAATGATTGAAGTCGGTGCTGGTGTCGCCGGCAAGCCGCCACATGAGATCCGCCGTTTGCCACCCGGTTCGCAGCGCCAGTGGGACGTTCTGAGGCATCGCCAGGATTGCGAGCGCGCGCCTGACCGCCTCACGCGCCGGTGCCATTATCTCGATGCGGCGCCAGATGAGCGCACGGATCATTTCGCGGATCTTGAGGCCCTTGAGCCGCTCCGGCGTGAAATAGTTCGCTAGCGCCCGGTCCACTTCCGCGATGTAGACCTCGATCATGCCAGCCTGGCTCTTCGGCATGGCGAGCCGCGCCTGGACCGGATCAATCCCAAGCTGGCCCGCGGCGGAATCGACGGCTTTCCGGGTCCAGCCGTCAAACACCGCATTCTCGCCGACGGCCAGCGCCAGCCGGCGGCGGAGTTGCTCCAGCGGACTCGGATTTTCCATGGCGCTCAACTGGGCTGAACGGCGACCTCACGCAAGCCCCGCTCGGGCAGCCTCACGAGCACCAGCGCCGTCGCGACCGCAAGAGCACCGAACCAGTCGACCGCCGACAGGGTCTCGCCATAGGCCGCCCACCCGACGAAAGCCGATATGGCAGGCTGGGTGAGCAAGGTCAGGCCCACGATCATCGGCGGGACGTGGCGGATGCCATAGACGAGCAGTCCCTGACCAATCACCTGGCTGCCGAGCGCAAGCAGGAAGACATAGGTCCAGTCGGCTGGGATCACTCGCTCTCCAAACGCGAGCGACAGCGGCAGCAGCATCGCAGCGCCGAACGCGCTCGAGAGAAACAGGAGCGGCATGGGCTTCAACGACCCACGGCCGTGCTGAACCGCGATTAGATAGCCGGTGTAGAGGAGGCCCGCGAAGAGCGCGAGCAAGTCGCCGGTGAAATGAAGCGGACTAAGCTCGAAGCTGCTTCCCATCAGCAGGGCGGCGCCAACGGCAGCGAGGCCCAGCGCAAAGCCCTGGGTGCGCGAGGGCAGGCTGCGGGCCAGCCACAAGCCCCAGGCCGCAAATGCGAAGCTCGAGACGTTGCCGAACAACGTCGCATTGCCGAGCTTGGTCATGTGGATTCCGACGTGCCAGGCGGCAAGATCGGCAGCGAAGAAGAAGCCGGCAGCCGCGACGATCAACGCAAGCCTTCGCCCGGGCCAGTGCACCGGCTGACGCGTAAGGGCCGCGATGGCGAACAGGAAGGGAAGGGCGAGCGCGAGCCGCCAGAAGCCGGCCGCGACCGCACCCACGCCCGACAGCCTCACGAGCCACGGACCGAAAGCGAGCGCGGTGCTGCCGGCAAGCACTGCCGGAAATGCGAGCGGGTGGCGGTCGGCTGAACGGCCCATGTTGTCAGCGATTACGGAGTTGCAATGGCCCTTGAAAGCCGAAACCGGCGGTCTCGCTGATAAGGCCTCCTTATGGCCTTCCCGAGAAAAGCGCGGTTGAAGCGCGTCCCGTTGAAACTATCTGCCTCGCTGGCATGGGGACTTGGCGAGGAATGATTTGCATGTCTGGTCTATTCGATTCTTTGTCCTTGGGCTCGCTCGAGCTTCCCAATCGGATCGTGATGGCGCCCCTCACCCGTGCGCGGGCCGGACGCGAGGCCATGCCCAATGATCTGATGGCCGCTTATTATTCGCAGCGGGCAAGCGCGGGCCTCATCATTTCCGAAGCAACGGGCATCAGCCGCGAGGGCCTCGGCTGGCCTGGCGCGCCGGGGTTGTGGAACGAGGCGCAGGTCGAGGGATGGAAGTCGGTGACCGGCGCGGTCCACCACAATGGTGGCCGGATCGTTGCCCAGCTTTGGCATATGGGAAAGCTCGTCCACCCCGCCGTGAGCGGAATGGAACCGGTCTCCTCTTCAGCCGTCACGGCGCCCGATTATGCCCATACCTATGAGGGCAAAAAGCCCTACGTCGAGCCTCGCGCAGCGACGCAACATGACATCGATCGGATCGTCGACGATTATTCAAAAGCCGCCCGAAACGCGATGCTCGCAGGCTTCGACGGAGTTCAAGTTCACGGCGCAAACGGCTATCTGGTCGACCAATTCCTTCGCGATGGCGCCAACTTCCGGAACGACGATTTTGGCGGCTCGATCGACAATCGCCTGCGCTTCATGACCCGCGTGCTGGAAGCGGTCGGCTCCGAAATCGGCATGGACAAGGTCGGGATACGCTTTTCTCCCAATGTCTATGTCCAGGGCGTCGAGGATGGCGATCCAGCCGCGTTGTTCGAGGCTGTCGCCCGCCGACTTGAAGAGCTGAAGGTGCCGTGGATCGAGCTCAGGGAGCCGCGGCAGCCGACTGCCTCGGGCGCGATCCCGACGGCGCCGGTCAGCCCGGCGATGCGTCGGCTTTATTCCGGCAAGATCATCATCAACAGCGATTATGACTGGATCGACGCACGCACCCGCGTCGCGCTTGGAGATGCAGACGGAGTCAGCATCGGCCGGCTCTTCATCGCCAACCCGGATCTGGTTGCCCGGATCGCGCTCGGCGCACCACTGAACGACGGCGACGCTTCGACTTATTATTCGGGCGGCGCCGAAGGCTATGTGGATTATCCGAGCCTCAAGGAGCTCGTGGCCGCGGCCTAGGGCGCGTACACTTCACGGAGGTCGAACAGCGCGAGTGCGGCCCGAGCAGCACCGCCGCCCTTGTCGAGCTGGTCAGGATCGCAGCGGACGAGTGCCTGCTCCTCGTTCTCGACCGTGAGGACGCCGTTGCCGACTGCATAGCCCTGCAGGGTCAGGTCCATGATCCCGCGCGCGCTTTCGTTCGAGACCACCTCGAAGTGGTAGGTTTCGCCCCGGATCACGATTCCGAGCGCGACGAATGCACAAAAGCGGCCGCTGCGCGCTGCCAAGGCAATGGCTCCCGGTATTTCCAATGCGCCGGGTACCGTCATTGTCTCATTCTTGTGGCCCGCCGCTTCCATTGCCTGGCGAGCGCCCCGCAGCAGCATGTCGTTGAGGTGCGGATAGAAGCGCGCCTCGACCAAAAGGATGGTCGACATTCCTTTACTTCTCGACCTTGATCGGTCGTTCTTCGACGATCGCGAGGCCGTAGCCCGAAAGGCCGACTGGCGCGTGGTGCGTGTTCGACAGCAGGATCATGTCGTGAATGCCGAGCGCTGCCAGGATCTGCGCCCCGGTTCCGTAGCCCCGGACCGCATCGCCGCCTTCGACCGGCTTGCCCGCGCGAACATCGATCGAACGAGATAGTGATCCCGGAGCTGCTGCGTGCAGCGCCACCACCACGCCCGAGCCCTGCTGCTCGATCATGCGCATGGCACCCTGGAGCACGCCAGATCGCGCGCATGATTCGCCGATGACATCGGCGAAGAGATCGAGGCTGTGCATCCGGACCATCACGGGACTGGTCGTGTCGAGTGCGCCATGAACGAGCACCAGCTGCTCTTCGCCGTTCGACTTGTCCCGGAACACCTGCGCCTGCCATTGAACGCCGCTACTGGCGGTGAACGGCGCGGTCGCGACCTTCTGGACCAGATGATCTTTCTTTAGTCGATAGGCGATGAGATCGCGGATCGTGCCGATCTTGAGGCCATGCACACGCGCAAAGTCCATCAGATCATCGAGACGGGCCATCGTCCCGTCCTCGCGCATGATCTCGCAAATGACTCCACTCGGGTTGAGACCCGCGAGGCGCGAGACGTCGACCGCCGCTTCCGTGTGGCCGGCTCGAACCAGGACTCCTCCGGGCCGGGCGATCAGCGGGAAGACATGACCGGGCGACACGATCGCCTCGGGGCCATAAGTCGCATCTATGGCGACCGCGATGGTCCGTGCCCTGTCGGCCGCGCTGATTCCAGTGGTGATTCCCTCGCGTGCTTCGATCGACACCGTGAACGCGGTCTCGTTGCGGCTGCGATTGGTTCGGGTCATCGGCTCGAGTCCGAGCTGGTCGCCGCGCTCCTTCGTCAGCGCCAGGCAAATGAGTCCGCGGCCATGACGAGCCATGAAGTTGACGGCCTCTGGAGTGGCCATCTGCGCAGGGATGATGAGATCGCCCTCATTCTCCCGGTCTTCATCGTCGACGAGGATGAACATCCGGCCGTTGCGCGCTTCATTGATGATCTCTTCGGGGCTGACCAGCACGTCGCTGCTTCCGCGCTGGATCAGTTTTTCGAGGCGGCCCAGCGTGTCGGCGGTCGGATTCCAGTCCGGAGCGCCGAGTTTGCGGAGGCTGTTGGGATGAAGGCCCGCAGCGCGCGCGAGCCCGGATCGGCTGATTTCTCCGGTCTCGATGATGGCGTTGAGGCGTTCGATCAAGGTCGTGCTCATACCCCTCTATAT
>Ga0207703_10005579_pt1 | contig 10099 bp, 11 predicted proteins | sample KBSSwiS12_FD_184304 | JGI IMG/M metagenome (GOLD analysis project Ga0207703, IMG submission 184304) | Switchgrass rhizosphere microbial communities from Kellogg Biological Station, Michigan, USA - KBS Switchgrass S1-2 (SPAdes) (version 2) | ecosystem: Host-associated > Plants > Roots >... | reverse complement strand
GCAGATAGGTCGTCGCGGCGAGATGCGCCTCGTGGGTCCATTCGGCGCGCGGAAGGGTGCATGCGAGCAAGCCTTCGCCGATATGCTCGATCTCGGCGTCGGATTTGAAGAGTCGCGGTCTGTATTCGGTCATCGATCGGGTCCTTCAAGGAGCCCGATCGGCGACCGGGCTCAAGCTGGTGTCGTTTGAGTCTGCGGTTGGGCTTGCGCTTGTTGCGCAGCCTTCGGACCCGATTGTCGGACGCCCTCGTCGACGTGCGGCGCGAACTCGGCGAAATTCTTGACAAACAGGTCGACGAGCTTCGCCGCGGTCGCGTCATATTCCGCCGGATTTGCCCAGGTGCCGCGCGGATCGAGTAGCTTGCTATCGACCCCCGGCACTTCGACCGGCACGTCGAATCCGAAGTTCGGATCCTTCCGGAACTTGGCGTTCTTCAGCGACCCGTCGAGGGCGGCGTTGAGCAGCGCGCGCGTTTCCTTGATCGGCATGCGCTTGCCGACGCCATATTTGCCGCCGGTCCAGCCGGTGTTGACCAGCCAGCAATCGACGCTGCCCTCGGCAATGCGCTTCTTGAGCAGATTGCCGTAGACCGACGGATGACGCGGCATGAAAGGCGCGCCGAAACAGGTCGAGAAGGTCGCTTCGGGCTCCGTCACTCCGATCTCGGTTCCGGCAACCTTCGCCGTATAGCCCGACAGGAAGTGGTACATCGCCTGGTCCGGGGTCATCCTCGCGATCGGCGGAAGCACTCCGAACGCGTCCGCGGTCAGCATCACGACGTTGCGCGGCACCGGGCCCATGTTGTCGCGCGAGCAATTCGCGATGAACTCGATCGGGTAGGCACCGCGGCTGTTTTCCGCGAGCGTGTTGTCATTAAGATCGAGCTCGCGGGTGACGGGGTCGATCACGACATTTTCGAGCACCGTCCCGAATTTCCTGGTGGTCGCGTAGATCTCCGGCTCCGCCTCGGGCGAGAGGCGGATCATCTTGGCGTAGCAGCCGCCTTCGAAGTTGAAGACCGCCGTGTCCGACCAGCCGTGCTCGTCGTCGCCGATGAGCGTGCGGTTCGGGTCGGCCGAAAGCGTCGTCTTGCCGGTACCGCTGAGGCCGAAGAAGATCGCCGTGTCGCCTTTGGGCCCGATGTTGGCCGAGCAGTGCATCGGCATGATTCCGTTCGGCGGAAGGATGAAGTTGAGAAGGCCGAACACGGACTTCTTCATCTCGCCGGCGTAGGATGTGCCGCCGATCAGGACGAGCTTCTTCTCGAGATTGACCGCAATCACGGTCTCGCTTCTGCAGCCGTGGCGCTCGGGATCGGCGCGGAAGCTCGGCAGGTCGATCATCGTGAATTCGGGCGCGAAATCCGCCAGCTCGCCGGCCTCTGGCCGGACCAGCAAGGTGCGGATGAAGAGGTTGTGCCAGGCGAGCTCGTTGATCACCCGGACGCGCACCCGGTTCTCGACCTGCGAGCCACCATAGAGGTCGGCCGCGTAGAGCATGTCCTTGTCGGCAAGCGCGAGCAGAAAATCGTCATAGAGCCGATCGAACGCGTCGGGGTCCATCGGCTTGTTGGTCTTGCCCCACCAGACCGTGTCTTCGCTCACCGAATTCCTGACAATGAAGCGATCCTGCGCGGCGCGCCCGGTGTGCTTGCCGGTCCGAACGACCAGGGGTCCGTCCCTTGCGAGCAGTCCCTCACCCCGGCGAACGGCATGTTCGACCAGGGGCGCGGTCGTCAGATTCCAGAAGATCTCGGCGCCTGTGGCGATGCCCTGAGCATCAAGTCCGCGCTTCGGGACCCGGTCGGTCACTTAGAAAATCCCTTTCCTTACAAGCGGAAAACGGCGGCGGCCGGTGTGAGGCCTACCGCCGCATACGTATGCGTCCATGCGGGGCCTATAGGCACGAAAAGGCGGCGAGGTCAAAACGCCCTGGCGGCACTTCGACACCGCATGTCGACGCGCCAAGCACTGTAACCGATTACATCGCCAACGCTTGTTTCATGGGTCGCCGCTGGCTAGTCCCGACGCACAAGCGGCGGAGAAGTCGAGAACAGCGATGAGCCAGGTAATCGCGCTGGTCGATGACGACCGCAACATCCTCACTTCGGTTTCGATCGCGCTCCAGGCGGAGGGCTTCGTCACCCGTGTCTACACCGACCCGACGGTCGCGCTGAAGGCGATTGGTGAAAACGCCCCCGATCTCGCGGTGCTCGATATCAAGATGCCCCAAATGGACGGAATGGAGCTCTTGCGCCGGGTTCGAGAGACCAGCGCCATGCCGGTGATTTTCCTCACATCCAGGGACGACGAGCTGGATGAAGCGCTGGGCCTTGCGATGGGCGCGGACGATTACATTTCAAAGCCTTTTTCCCAGCGCCTACTGATCGCACGCATTCGGGCGATTCTCCGCCGCCAGGAGCTGGCCCGAGGCGAAGCCAGCGCGGATCATGCCCAGCCGGAGCAACCCTTGCTGGAGCGCGGCCGGCTGACCATGGACCCAGCCCGTCACAAAGTGCGGTGGGATAGCAAGGACGTGACCCTGACCGTCACGGAATTTCTGATCCTGGAGGCGCTCGCGCAGCGCCCGGGAGTGGTGAAGAGCCGCAACCAGCTGCTTGATATCGCCTATCACGACGACGTTTATGTCGACGACCGGACGATCGACAGCCACATCAAGCGAATTCGCCGGAAGTTCCGGTCCGTGGATCCCGAGTTCGATGCAATCGAGACCCTTTATGGCGTCGGATATCGATTCGACGACTAGGGCCTGGACTTACAGCCAGCGTGAGCCACGACATGGCTCCTGCCGGATGCGGTCCAAGGAGAAGCGCGAAGAGCGGGCCAGTAGGCCCCCGGTCGAGCGCTTCGACGAAGCAACGCGCCGGCAGGACCATGCCCTTCGGGTGGGACGAAAAAGCGCCCTGGCACGCTCACTCGCTTGCCGGATAGGCTCCTGCTATCCCGCTTCGCTCGCTCACTCCCAGAACGCTTTTTCGCCACCATCGAGGCCACGTTGGCTATAAGTCCAGGCCCTTTTGACAGCGACGATCCCGACCTGACCCTGAAGTGGTCGGGCCGCTGGTCGCTCGCTCACCGCATCCTCGCGGTGAACGTGCTGACTGTCGCGCTGCTCGCACTCAGTGTCCTCTACCTCGATCAATATCGCAATCGCCTGAGCCGGGAGCGAACCCGGCAAACCAGGATCGAAGCCACCGCCACCGCCCAAGCGATCCTCGCCGCCGGACCCGAGGACCGCGAAGCGATTCTCGCTACGATTTCGAGATCGACCGGAAGCCGGATGCGAATCTACGGCGCGAACGGCCAGCTCGTCGCGGACAGCTGGCACCTCACCGGGCCGACCTACGAATTGAAGGATCCGGCCACCCAGAAATGGACCAAGGACGTTGCGCGCGCGCTCGACCGCGGTTTCAACCTGCTTGTCGGAGCACGTTCGCTCGACGATTTCGAGGAGCCCGCTGTCGACCGCCTCCAGGCCTGGCCCGAAGCGCTTGAGGCCCGGCACAGCGGACGCGCCGAATCCAAAGTCCGCAACGCTCCAGACCTGACGCCCGTCATTTCCGCCGCGGTGCCAGTCCGCGACCAGATGTTGCTGGTCACCGACAACGACCGGGCCTTCACCCGCACCATTCGCAGCCAGCGCACCACGCAGGCCGCGATCATGGCCGCCATCATCATCCTGTCGGTCTTGCTATCGATTTTCCTTGCCCGGACGATCGTCCGGCCGCTTCGCCGCCTCGCTCTTGCCGCGCATCGGGTGCGTCTTGGCCGGGCGCGCGAAGTAAACGTTCCGCGGCTGCCGTCACGGACCGATGAGATCGGGCTGCTCGCGCGCTCCATCTCCGACATGAGCCAGTCGTTGCGGCAGCGGATCGACAATACCGAGGCGTTCGCCGCCGACGTCACCCACGAACTCAAGAACCCGCTCGCGTCGCTCCGCTCGGCACTGGATGGACTGGATCGGGTCGACGACCCGAAGCTCAAGGAGAAACTCATCGCCGTGGCGCGCGAGGATGTTGTCCGGCTCGACCGGCTGATCAACGACATCGGCGAGGCCGCCCGGACCGACGCCGAGCTCGCCCGGGCAACTTTCGAGCCGGTCGATCTTGGTCCGCTGATCGAGCAGCTGGCCGGCAGCTGGGAAAACCGCCGCGAGAAGGGCGATGCGACGATCGCTTTTGCCCGCCCGCGCAAAGCAACCGCAGTGGTCATGGGTAAGCCCGGCCGGCTTGCGCGGGCGATCAACGCGATCATCGACAACGCCGTGAGCTTCTCGCCCCCCGGAGGCCTGGTCGAGATCGCGGCAGCGCGCGTCGGCGACGAAGTCAGAATCCGGGTCGACGACGAGGGACCCGGAGTTCCACCGGAGGCCCGGGAAGCCATTTTTAACCGATTCCACTCGATAAGGCCCGAGGGAGAGAATTTCGGACGCCATTCGGGCCTTGGCCTCGCCATTGCCCAGGCGATCGTGAGAGGCCACGACGGGGAGATTGACGTGCAGGACCGCGACGACGCGCCTTCCGGAGCCCGCTTCACCATCCGGTTGCCGGCGGCACACCGCGCATGAACCGCCCGGTCGCCATCCCCGAATCGCGAATTTCGGCCGAAACCGTCCACGCCAGCACGGTTGCCGTCGACGGCCGCGCGATACTGATCACCGGGCCCTCCGGATCGGGCAAGTCGGACCTGACGCTGCGGCTCCTGGACCGGGGCTTTACCCTGGTGAGCGACGACCAGACGCTGGTGCGCAGGTCCGGAGACCGGCTGCTTGCCTCGGCCCCGGCGACCATCGCCGGCAAGCTCGAGATCCGCGGCATCGGCATCGTCGAGATGGATATTGTGAAGGATGTTCCGGTCGCCCTGATTGTCGAGCTGACCGGTGAGATCCAGCGGCTTCCCGACGACAGCCGCGAGCGGCCGATCCTGGGTGTCACGCTGCCCTTGATCAGCGTCGATGCGATGACCGCCTCCGCTCCGTCCAAAGTCGCGCTCGGCCTCGACCGCCTCGGCCTCAAGTTCTAAGCTTCGGGCGGTGACCAGCCGCCCGACCTCTCCTCGCCTCCTGCTCGTCACCGGAATGTCCGGCGCGGGCAAGTCGACCGTGCTGGACGCGCTCGAGGATTTGGGCTGGGACGTAGTCGACAATCTGCCAGCCGACCTTCTCCATCAATTCGTCAATTCAGGCGCGGATTGCCGGGTCATGCCCGCCGCCGTCGGAATGGACGTTCGCAGCCGCGGGTTCGATCCAGAGCTTCTCCCGGGGATGATCCGTTCGGTCGAGCGGGTGGCGCCCGAGATCCTCTATCTCGATTGCGCCGGGAAAGAGCTGATCCGGCGCTTCGACGAGACCCGCCGCCGGCATCCGCTCGCGCCCGACCGGCCGGCCGAGGACGGGATTGCTCGCGAGCGGAAAATCATGGCGCCGCTCCTCGCTGCCGCCGACAGCGTGATCGACACCACCGACCTTAGCCCTACCGACCTGCGCGATGAGCTCTTGCGGCGCTATGGGGGAGATTCGGACCAGCCGGTGCTGACGATCGCGTCCTTCGCCTTCGCGCGGGGGATTTCGCGAACCGCCGATCTCGTGTTCGACATGCGCTTCCTGCCGAACCCGCATTGGGTCGATGAACTCAGGCTTTTGACGGGCTGCGATGGGCCCGTCCGCGCCTACCTCGCCGCGGACCCGGCCTGGAATGAGACAATCGGCCAAATCGAATCGCTTCTCATCGACTGGATTCCCCGCTACTGGGCCGCGGGCAAAAGTTACGTGACCGTTGCGTTCGGATGCACTGGGGGGCGACACCGTTCGGTCGCCGCGGCAGTCGAAATGACGGAGCGGTTGCGCGAACGAGGCTTTACACCGAATGTCCGCCACCGGGACCTGGCCTCGCCGCCGAGCGATACGATCGAGGCCGAAACGCGGCGAGAGGCTTGAGGCAGGCGAGTTGAGCAAATGATCGGATTAGTGCTGGTGACTCACGGCCGCCTGGCCGCCGAGTTCGTCACCGCGTTGGAACATGTGGTCGGGCCGCAGGAAGCGGTCGAGGCGATCTGTATCGGTCCCGATGACGACATGGAGGGCCGGCGCAAGGATATCGCCGAAGCGGTCGGCAGGGTCGACGGCGGCCAGGGCGTGATCATCCTCACCGACCTGTTCGGCGGCACCCCGTCGAACCTCGCGATCAGCCTGATGAAGAGCGAGAATGTCGAGGTCATCGCCGGGGTGAACCTGCCGATGCTGATCCGGCTCGAGGGAGCGCGCAAGGTGATGGGCGTGCACGCCGCGGTCGCCGCCGCGCGTGAAGCGGGGCGGAAGTATATATCCGTTGCAAGCGAAATTCTGGGCGAGGCCGCGGCTTGACGGCGGTCAGCCGCGAGGTCGCGATCACCAACAAACGCGGGCTGCATGCGCGGGCCAGCGCCAAATTCGTCGCTCTGGCCAGCGAACTCGATTCCGAGATCGAGGTCGAGAAGGACGGCAATAGCGTCTGCGGGACCTCGATCATGGGCCTGATGATGCTCGGCGCGGCTATGGGCGACAGCATAATCATCCACTGCAGCGGTCCGCACGCGGAGCAGGCACTGGAAAAGCTCGCTGCCCTCGTCGAGGACCGTTTCGGGGAAGAGTGATGCCGAGACAGGTCACGGCATTCTCCAACTCCACCGTAAAGCGGCTTCGTTCCCTTCGCGACAAGAAGCATCGGCGTTCGGAAGGGCTGTTCCTGGCCGAGGGCCTGCGGATCCTTGCCGAGGCCCGCGACAGCGGCCGGCTTCCTGAAATCGTCGCATTCTCCGAAGAGGGCGCGGCCCATCCGCTGGCGGCCGAGATCATCGCGGCGACCGAGGCGGCGGGCGGCGAAGCGATCGAAACGACGGCGGACATCCTCTCGAAGATGAGCGGCAAGGACAATCCGCAGATGCTGCTCGGCGCCTACCGCCAGCCCGAAACGTCGATCGAACGGATCGATCGCGCAAAAGCGTCTTTGTGGATCGTCGTCCAGGCGCTGCGCGACCCCGGCAATATCGGGACGATCCTCCGGACCGGCGATGCGGCTGGCGCGGGCGGGCTGATCCTGATCGACGATTGCGCGGATGCGTATTCGGTCGAAGCGGTTCGGGCCTCGATGGGCGCCATCTTCACCCAGGACGTCGCGACGGCGCGCTGGCAGGACTTCGTGGCCTGGCTCCGTTCGGGGGACGGCCAGCTCGTCGGGACCAGCCTCAAGGCTAGCCAAGACTATCTCGAGGCCGATTACGTTCGGCCCTGCTTCCTTCTGATCGGCAACGAGCAACAGGGCCTTCCGGCGAATTACGAGGCCGAGTGCGACCTGCTCGTCAAGATTCCCATGGCTGGCCGGGCGGACAGCCTGAATGCGGCGATGGCCGCCGCCGTGATGAGCTTCGCGATGATCGCGGGTTGGCGTTCAGGAACCTGACACCGGCGCAGTAGCTTATAGCGGGCATGAAACAGCTCGCTGCCCTGATCCCCCTTCTCGCGCTCGCCGCTTGTCTCGAGGCACCACCACCACCTCCGCTCACTCCAAACCCGCCGGGCGGCGCCTATCGCGCGGCCGGAACGGAGCCATTCTGGGGCCTTTCGATCGACGAGCGCCAAATGGTTTTCACGCGGCCCGACGCCCGGCCCGTCAGCCAGCCGACCCCTCGGGTGATTGTCGGCTTCGCCGGCGAAATCTACCAGACGCCCAGGATCAACGTGAACATCGTCCATGCCCAGTGCAGCGACGGGATGAGCGACCGGGCCTATCCCGACAAGGTCCAGGTCACGGTCGACGGGACGCGCTTCAATGGTTGCGGCGGGCTTTAGAGCCTACTCCGCAGCGATCTGCGGCGGTTCGTCGGGTTCCTGGTCGCTGAGCTCGAGTTCCTCGTCGGCGTAGCGCGGAAGCGCTTCGACGGGGGAGAGCATCTCGATGTCGCGGCGGCCCGGCTCAATATTGAGCTCCCGGAACTTGCGCGCAGTGACCAGAGATCGTGTCTCAAAGCTAGCGACGAAGCTGTTGTAATTATTGACCGCAGTGGAAAGGCCGCTGCCAACCTTCCGCAAGTCTTCGGCCGCCTTGGCGAGGCGCTCATAGAGCTCTTTCCCCAGCTCTCCGATTTGGCGCGCCTCCTTGGCGAGCCTCTCCTGCCGCCACACCGCGGCAACCGTTCGGGCAATGGCGATCAAATTGGTCGGAGTAGCCAGCAATACCTTCTTGTCGAAGGCGTAATCCCAAAGGCCCGAGTCCTGTTCGAGCGCGGCCGTCAGGAAATGCTCGCCGGGGATGAACATCACGACGTAATCAGGCGCGTCGTCGAACTGCGACCAATAAGCCTTCGCGCCCAGCATGTTCACATGGGCGCGGATGGCCAGCGCGTGGGCAGTCAGGTGCGTATCGCGGACCGCCTCATCGACGGCCCCAAACGCGTCCTGATATTCGTTGAGGCTCACCTTTGCGTCGATCACCAGCGATTGGCCGCCGGGGACCCGGACAACCACGTCGGGCCGAAGGCGGCCGCCCTCGCCGTCGGCGACACTGACCTCAGTCGCGAAATCGCAATGTTCCGACAGGCCGCAGGTCTCTAGCACGTTGCGCAGCTGCTGCTCGCCCCAGCGTCCACGCGCCTTGGGTGCGTTCCTTAGCGCATTCACCAGCTTCGCCGCCTCGGCCGAAACGCGCTCGGTGCCGGTGCGCATTGCCTCGATCTGGCCGGAGAGAAGGCCGAACGCGTCGCGGCGCTCGGCTTCGACCTTCTGCACGGTCGTTTCATAGCGCTCCAGGCGCTCATGGACCGGCTGGAGCAGCGCCTTCAGATTCTGCCCCGCATTCTCCTCCGATTGCCGGAAGCGCTGGTCGGCCCGCTTGAGGAAGGTCTCCTGGGCCTCGGCCAGGAGCTTGTTGCTGATCTCGGCAAATTGCGCGGACAGAGCCTCCTTCGCCTCGACCAGCTCGGTGATCCGCGCCTCGAACCCCTTTTCCCGCTCGAATTGGGAGGCCTCGTGCGCGGCGAGCTTCATCGCCGCCTCGCGATTGGCGTCGCGTTCCCTGACCACTTCGTCGAGCTGCGCACGAAGCGACTGCACGGTCTGCTTCGCCCCGGCGGATTCGCGGCCGGCGAACAGCCAGCCGATCACCGCGCCCAAAGCGAGCGCGACGAGGCCGACTATGATAGTGATCGCATCCACGGACACGCCTCCCTAGCGGAACAGAAGGCGAACTTTTACGGTGAAATGCCTTTGGTAACAATAGGAACCGCCCGCCCCTGCGCCGGTTCTCCACAGAAATTCAGGAGCCTTCCATGTCCATTCGCAAGATGATCGGCCTTCACCCGGGCATTGCCGGCCACGTCAATCAGCCGCTCGGCGATGCCGTCCACCACGCGATGTATTGCGCGAAAATGTGCCTGAGCTGCGCCGATGCCTGCGCGGCCGAGGACATGGACATGCGCCAGTGCATCCGCGCTTGTCTCGATTGTGCCGACATTTGCGATGCTACGGCGAACCTCGGCCTCAGGCGCACCGGATCGAACGATCAGGTGCTGCGCGAGACGCTCGAGCTGTGTGCCCGGACATGCGACTCCTGCGCCACGGAGTGCGAACGCCACGACCATGAGCATTGCCGGCTGTGCGCCCAGATGTGCCGAGAGTGCGCGGAGGATTGCCGCAACGCGGCGATCTCGGTCGGCGGCTAGAAGTCGCTCTTTCCGAAGCGCGGGATACCCTTGTTCTCGCCGGGCGGGTCCAGGACGCTGAGGTCGAGTTTCAGCGGCTCGCCGATCCAGTGAGCGTGCTTGGTATGATCGGCGACGTCGTCGTCGGTCAGCCGGTGGACCAGCGCGCGGAGGCCCGAAGCTTCGATCGCCGCAATCATGTCGGACCATGAGCGCTCAAGGAAGTGGACTTCATATTGCGAGACGGGATGGGGCCCGACCGCACGGTCGGTCATCTGGCCGACGAAAAGGATGTCCGCCTCGCCCCTGGCCGCCTGGTCGAGGAAATCGTCGCGCAGGCGTTCGGCGCGCGGACGCTCCTCGGCCGTGTAATAGATATGGGCGTGACAGGGTGAGAGATTGGTGG
>Ga0207703_10005574_pt1 | contig 10103 bp, 8 predicted proteins | sample KBSSwiS12_FD_184304 | JGI IMG/M metagenome (GOLD analysis project Ga0207703, IMG submission 184304) | Switchgrass rhizosphere microbial communities from Kellogg Biological Station, Michigan, USA - KBS Switchgrass S1-2 (SPAdes) (version 2) | ecosystem: Host-associated > Plants > Roots >... | reverse complement strand
CGGTTCGTTGCGGCCGACCAGTTTGCCGTCTTCGGTGATGCCGGCGATCCAGGTGCGCACTTCGGGAACAGAGAACGCGCCTAAGAACTCGCCGGTGGCGCGATCGAGAACCGAGGTCAATCCGCTCTTATTCATGTGGACCAGAACCTGCCGCAAGCGGCCGCGGATCTCGCGGTCCATGAGCAGGACTTCATAGGCGGAATCGTAGTCCCACACGTCGTCGGGAACTTCCTGATGATGCCAGCGCAGCTTGCCGGTGTCGGGGTCGAGCGCGACGACGCTCGCGGTGTAGAGATTCACGTCTTTCGTTTTGTCGGAGCCGGCGGGCACGCGCTCGGCGTCGTAAAAGTCGGCGGCGGCATTGCCGGTGCCCCAATACAGCAAGTTCAGCGCGGGGTCATAGGAACCGGTGAGCCAGGGCGAGCCGCCGCCGAATTTCCAACTGTCGCCTTTCCAGGTCTCGTTGCCTTTTTCGCCGGGGCTGGGGATCACGTACCAGCGCCACGCCAGGCGGCCGTTTTTCGTGTAGAAGGCCGTGATGTAACCGCGATGCGCGCCGTCGCCGCCGGTGCCGCCGACGATGATTTTATCTTTCACGACCAGCGGGGCGGCAGTGATGTTGCAGCCGCACTGGCGGGCGTCGTCGATGTTTACTTTCCATAGCTGGCGGCCGGTTTTTTGATCCAGGGCAACCATGTAATTGTCTTTGGTTCCGAAGAAGACTTTGCCGTCGCTGACAGCGAGACCGCGGCTGCCGACGAAACCGGGGACATTGCGCGGCACTTCCGGGGATTGGTAGCGCCAGATCTCCCGGCCGGTCGCGGCATCGAGCGCGAACACGCGGGCGCGGGCGGTGATCAGGTACATCACACTGTCGACGACGATGGGCGTGGCTTGCAGGTTCTCGGCGTAGTCGCCGGTCTGAAACAGCCAGGCGGGCGTGAGGGATTTGATGTTGCTGGTGTTGATTTGATCGAGCGCGCTGTAGCGCCAGGAGAATTGCGTGCCGCCGTAGTGGGGCCAGTCGTCGTGGGTGGCTCCGGCGTCCTGGGCCAGCGCGGATGAAATGGTGAGCAGGATTAGGGAGAATCGCATCCTGACTATCATAGTCGAGGGCTGGTGGAAGGGCGAGCATGGAAGCCGGCCAGGAGGTCGGCTGCGGACGGGAACGTCCGCCCCACTCACTGATCCACAATTGTGGGGCGGGCGTCCACGCCCGCGTTCGGCCTCCCGGCCGAACTCTCGGTGATAGAATGTGACGGTCATGAAATGGTATCGGACCGCGGCGTTGTTATTTCTGGCGAGTTTGGCGGGGTTCGGACAAGGGGTCAACTTGTCTGGCATGTGGACGGCGATGTATCACGAGGATGAGCTAGAACGCACCGATCCAGGGCCGCCGCCGGGGGATTATTTGGGGTTTCCGATCAATGACGCGGCTCGCTATCGCGCGGATTCCTGGGATGGGGATTTGGTTTCGGTGCCGGAGCACCAGTGCATTCCGCATGCGGCTCCTTACGCGATGCGTGGGCCTTCGAATCTGAAAATTTCTACGATCGACGATCCGACTACCAGCAAGATCATCGCGTTTATTATCGACGGGACATACGACGGACCGCGCACCATATGGATGGATGGGCGGGCGCATCCAGGGGTGTTCGCGCCGCATAGCTGGAGTGGATTTTCGACGGGCGTGTGGCAGGGCGACACGCTGCGGATCGATACCACTCACGTTAAGGCCGGTTATTTGCGAAGGAACGGGATTCAGTTTTCGGACAAAGTGAAGCTGACGGAATTCATCGATCTGCACGATAAATATTTGACGTTGACCAGTGTTGTCGAGGATCCGATTTATTTGACGGAGCCGTTGGTGCGGTCGGAAAGCTGGGTGTGGAATCCTTACCAGGTGTTTGCGCCGGTGGCGGAATTTGGGGCGTGCGTGCCAGCTCCGGAGATTCAGCGGCCGTATGGCTGGGTTCCGCATCACTTGCCGGGGAGCAATCCACTGCTGCGGGAGTTTTCGGAGAGTTACGGGGTGCCGTTCGATGCCAGCCGCGGCGGGGCGCAGACCATGTATCCGGAATACCAGAAGGAGCTAAAGAAAATGGTGATTCCGCGGCCCAAGGTTTTCGAAACCAAATTCGCTAGAGAGCACCCGACGAAATGAAGTTGCTTATTGGCGCGGTTCTGGCGGTGGCGGCGTTCGCTCAGCAGAACGAGCCGTTCGAGGTCGTGAGGGTGCGACCTAATATTTATATGTTGGCCAGCGCGAGCGGCAACGTCACGGTGCAATTGGGTGACGCGCCGGGGCACGATGGCGTGCTGCTGGTGGATAGCGGTTCGGCGGGAATGACGAACCGGCTCATGGCGGAGATTCGCAAGTTGTCGGATAAGCCCATTCGCTACATTCTGAATACCAGCGCGGATGCGCGCCATATTGGCGGAAATCAGGTTTTCGCTAGGTCCAATCCAGGCGGTCCGGCGGCGGTATTTGCGCAGGACAACACGCTGCTGCGGATGAGTGATGCGGCGGCGAAGGCGCCTCAGCAGGGGTGGCCGACGATCACGTTTGAAGATGCGAAAGACTTCGCGTTTAACGGTGAATCGATTCAACTGTTCGCCGAAAAGCGGGCGCATACGGATGGCGATAGCATTGTCCATTTCCGCAAGTCGAATGTGGTTGCTTCCGGCGATGTCTTTCTGACGACGGGTTATCCGGTGATCGATTTGCAGCGCGGCGGGAGCATTGAGGGCGAGGTGAAGGCTCTGAATCACATTCTGGATATCACCGTGCCGGAAGTCATGCAGGAGGGCGGGACGCTGGTGATTCCCGGCCAAGGGCGGCTGTGCGATGAGGCCGATGTGACGGAGTATCGCGACATGATGACGATCATCCGCGACCGTGTGGCGGACTTGCTGAAAAAGGGCAAGACGCTGGAGGAAGTGAAGCAGGCGCGGGTGACGCGGGATTACGATGGGCGCTACAGCACGCCTGCGTGGACGGGTCAAATGCTGGTGGAAGCGATTTACAAGAGTCTCAAATGAATATCGCAACGCGACTGGGTTTCACTGTTTTTTCGATGACGGGTTGGCTGTTCGCGCAGGCGCCTCCGCCCGGTCCGAAAGCTTCGGCGCCGATTGATCTCACGGGGTATTGGGTTTCGTTGGTTACGGAGGACTGGCGCTATCGCATGTTGACGGCGCCCAAGGGCGACTATTACAGCATTCCTCTGAACGATGCGGCGCGGAAAGTTGCCGACATGTGGGATCCCGATAAAGATGTCGCCGCCGGTAAGCAATGTATGAGTTATGGCGCGCCGAATATCATGCGGGTGCCGGGGCGCTTGCACATCACCTGGGAAAACGACGCGACGTTGAAGCTGGAGACGGACGCTGGCAAGCAGACTCGCGTCTTTCCGTTTGGTGAGGCGCGGACGGTTGGAGAATCGACAGCGCAGGGCACTTCGACGGCGCAGTGGCAGACGCCGCAGAGCACTCGGGCCTACACATCGAAGATATCGGCGCAAGATCCGAATACGCCGGGGTTCGCGGGGATTTTGATGACGGAGCGGCCGCGGCCGGATACCCGTAAACTTGGCGGCACCTTAAAGGTGGTCACCACGCACATCGCGCCGGGGTATTTACGCAACAATGGCGTGCCGTTTAGCGCGAATACTGTGCTCACGGAATACTACGACGTGCACGGGGAGTATTTGGTGGTGACGCAGATCGTGGACGATCCACAGTATCTGAATGCGCCTTGGGTTACCAGCAATCATTTCAAGCGGGAGGCGGACGGGGCGAAGTGGGATCCGCGGCCTTGCGAATTGCTTCTGCCTTCGAAGTGACTATTTGACGCGGCGGTCCAATTGTTTTTTTAGGGCTTCGTCGCGGAATTGCTTCCAGGTCACGGGGTCCTCGTTGCAGATGTCTTCGGGCATCTCGGCGGCTTCCGGCTGTCTTTTGTAATAGCGGTTATAGCTGTAAGGAGTCGTGAGCGCGTGGCGGTCTTCTACGGTGATGTTGATTTCGAGGAACGCTCCGTTCGCTACGGGACGCATGCGTTCGATCAGATGGGCTTCTTCGGTGTGCGGCTGCATGCCGCCGAAGAGCCAGGATTTGTCGTTGAAGCCGACGGTGTCGACTTGCAGCGTATCGCCATCCCAGCGGGCGATGGAGTGGCCGTTCCAACTGGGAGGCAGGTTTTTGGGATGGGGGCGGTCCAGATAAATGCGGCGGACTCCGGCGGTGTTGATGTTCTGGAACACCATGACGATGCGGCCGCGCTCTTCTAGCCAGATGAAACGGCCGGCCATGCTGGGGTAGCGGAAGATGCCGTCGGGGAGGCACACTTGGCCGGTGTCGTCGGCGATGCCGTCGGTGGCTTCCATGCGCGCTTTGGCCCATGGCTGTAAATGCGGGGTGATCAGGTCGTTCAACTTTTCGCCGGGGGCGTCTTGCTTGAGACCAGCAGCGGCTAGTTCGCGGTTGTTGGCTAATGTGTAGAAGCCGGTCCAATCTTGGTGTTGTTGGGCGGGGAGCTGGGATGCGGCTAGCAACAGGACTAGAGCGTATTTCACTTCGGTCCATCAGTATACACACTTCTCCTGAGAATTGGCTCGCAGATGGGAACCGATGAAAACCGATAGCTGCAAAAAATCGTCTCGCGGCGGGCTGCCTTCGAATGCAGCCCGCCGGGGTGGTTTAGAAACAGGCGGCGAACGGTCTTTGAAAAGTGTTGAGTCAACCGTTCATTGCGCTCTCCTATCTCCTCTGCTGGAACCTGGCGCCGCTCTCACGACGTTCGTATCTCCAAAAGAATCGCGATTCTTATCCTGTCCCGCCCTCTTCACAATGTCCCCTGGGCGGCTAGCCCCGTCTTGCGACGGGGCGCGGATTCCACTAAACAACAACGATCAGCCTGCGCAGGCTTGTACTGCGAGTTCAGTATGCATGGGGTGGCGTTTGGGGAGCTAAGAGCAAAGCGGGAAGTGGTTGATCCCAGGGAGGATTGACAGCCGCTTTCTGGTGGGACTAGAGTTGGGGCATGGAACAACTGGCAATTGGACAATCTGCGATTGCGGCCGAAAATGCGCGCTTCATGAGCCGGGTGTATGGCTGGATGACGGGCGGACTTTGCGTCACGGGTGCGGTGGCCTGGAACGTGGCGGGCGATCCGGCGCTGGTGCAAACGATTTTCGGCAACCGGATGCTGTTCTGGGCTTTGATCATCGCGCAACTGGGGGCGGTGGCGGCGCTGTCGTTTCTGATCAATAAGATCAGCGGCGCGGTGGCTACGGTCATTTACATTCTTTATGCGGCGTTGACGGGGCTTACGCTGTCCAGTATTTTTCTGCTGTACACGGGGTCCAGCATCGCGCAGGTATTCGGCGTCACGGCTTTCGGGTTCGCGGGGCTGAGCTTCTTCGGGCTGGTGACCAAGCGGGATCTGGGGCCGGTGGGCTCCTTCTGCATGATGGGATTATTCGGACTGATTGGCTTCGGGCTGCTCTCGATGTTCTTTCCGTCGTTAATGGGCGCGGGCGGGAGCTTTGTGTTCTCAATCGTGGGCATCATCGTGTTTGCGGGATTGACCGCTTACGACACGCAGAGAATCAAGGCAATGAACGTTCCCGGCAGCGAGGGAACGGATGGCGCGCGCAAGACGGCCATCTTTGGCGCTCTGACGTTGTATTTGGACTTCATCAACCTGTTCCTCAGCTTGCTGCGCCTCACGGGCCGCAGACGATAAAACCCACCGTATAAAGAAATCATAAAGATTTTATAAAAGTCTTTCAATGCGGGGTTTTCATTGAGACGGACTACGTGTGCTCATCGAAATTATTGATTGGCCGCGGAACTTTTCAAGGTATAGAATTACGCATGAGTTACAGTCGCCTGCGAGCTCCGTTGCTTGCTTGCTACCAGCCGCCCAGGATGCACGGCTCTCACTAAAGAAGTCAATCGAACTTCTTCAATCAAAAAAGGAGAACCAATGGCGGAAAAAGAACCTCAAATGCAAGCGACGTTAGGCTTAACCGGCCTGACCATGAATGCGATGGCGCTCATCGCCCCGGGCGCGTTTCTATGGTTAACGTTTTTTATTCAATCAACGACCGGCAACACTGCTCCGGCCATGTGGGCGGGCATCATGTTAGCGCTGCTGCTGTGCCTGGCCACAGCCGTGTGTTACGCGGAGATGGCCAAACTCTATCCGGGGACCGGCAGCTCGTATTTCTTCGCGGAGCAGGCCTTCCTCAATCACGATAAAGCCTGGAAGTACGCGCGGATCTCGAAGTTCATCGTGGGCTGGGGCTCGCACTTGTATTACTGGATTTATCCCGGAGTGATGGTGGCGGTGATGGGGGTCCTGGTGGGCTACCTGACGGGCACGATTTGGCCCAACTTCATGAGCGCGTCGAATCCGGGTCCGGTGTTTATGGCGCTGGTCGCGGTGGTGTTCTCGTTCGGCATTGCCTGGATCGCCAGCCGCGGCGTCAATGGCTCGACGGCGGTGAACATTGCGATCAACGTGATCCAGATTACGGCGCTGGTGGTGTTTTCGGTGATGGCTCTGGGCTATCGCATGAATCACCCGCCGGGAAGCGTGGCTTATCAATTCGACTCGGCGTCGGGCGATGCTTACGACTACGAGTTCCTGACCATGTCGCAGACGGTAAACGGCACGGCTACCGACGTAATCGTGCGCGACGACAAGGGCGTTCCCAAGCCCAAGCTGGATACGGCTGGCAAGCCGATGCCGTTCCACATTGCTTATCCGGAGAAGGACGACAAGGGCGTTTTCCTCAGCCACCCGAACGCCGGCTCAGTGGTAGGAATTCATAATTTTGGCTGGGTATTCGTGCAGGCGACGGTGGCGATTCTCATTCTGGTGGGCTTCGAATCGGTGACGGCGATGGGAGGCGAGGCCAAGAACGCTAAACGCAACGTACCTATAGCAGTGATCACATCGTTGCTGGTGCAAGGATTATTCTGTTATCTGTTCGAGTATTTCGCGGCGAACTATTTCCTGAATAACGGGTATCCGATGACCAGCGCGGCCGGATCGGCGGCGCCCATCGGCGATATGATGGTGGTGGTGGGCAACGCGATCCTGGGGCCGGGCAATGGCCGGCCGTTTATGCTGATCGAGGCGTTCACGGTGTTCCTGGCCATCATCGGCACCACGCTTTCCTGCATGAACACGGGAGCGCGTGTCACCTATGCGATGGGCAAGGACGAAGAGGTGCCGGAGCACTTCGGCCTGCTGCACTCGGAAAACCTGACGCCGCACCGGGCGATCTGGACGCTGGCCGCGATCTCGGCAGTGGTGGGCGTGGTCGCAGTGACAGTACCGTTCGGCGATGCCGGCGCGCTAGCGGACACCGCCATCAAGGCCCTACCGCAGGGGCTATTCTCGAGCGTGGGGTATATGTCGCACGATACCATGGCGGCGCTTCCCAACACGCTCTTGATGGTGACGCTGGCTTCGAACTTCGGTACGTTCCTGTTGTACATGCTGAGCTGCCTCATTTGCATGGTGGCGTATCACAACCATCCCAACTTCAGCTTCCTGCGCCACATGCTGATTCCGGTGTTTGGGCTGGTTGCCAACCTGGCTTGCATGGCGTTCTACCTGATCGGGCCCTTCATGGGATACGGCACACCGAAGGAGCCACTACTGGCGTTGGGGATTGCGCTGGTCTGGGCGGTGTATGGCGGCATCTACTTCATGCGTGCCAGCAAGGCGAAGGGCCGTACAACGCTGGTGGGCGAGCGGGGAATGGGGGCAACCTCCTAGCGCAGCACGCGTAAGTGACAAGAGGTTCGGGCGGGCGCCACATGCCCGCCCGTTTTTTTCATAGAGACGTCCATCCTTGTAGACCATGCTTGACGTAGAGTTTGCACAACTTTCGGATTTCGGAAAATCTCGCGATCACAACGAGGACTACCTCGGATACGCCGCGCCGGAGACGGCGGAACAGGCGCGCACACACGGCTGGCTGTTCGCGCTGGCGGACGGCGTGGGCGGGCACGACGATGGCGAAGTAGCTTCGCGCGCCGCGGTGGAGCATCTGACCAAGGGCTTTCGCGAAGCGCCTAAAAACGAGGCGTTGGGTGCGCTGCTGACGCGCCTGCTACAGGCTGCCAATTTGTGTGTTTACGAAACCGGCAAGCGGGCGAGCGCGGGCGGCAGCGCGATGGCCACGACCATGGTGGCGTGTGCGCTGCGCTACGATCGCGCGGCGATCGCTCATGCGGGGGATTCGCGCTGCTATTTGATTCGCGAGGGCTGTGCGACACTGCTGACGCGGGATCACACTGTGGCCAACGAACAATTGAAATTGGGGATTCTATCGGCGAAGGAATTTGCGCACTCACCGAATCGTCACGTGCTGGTGAGGTCACTGGGCAACGATCTGTTTGTGAACGTGGATTTGGCGGAGCCGCAGGTGCTGCCGGGGGACGTGCTGGTGATGTGCTCGGACGGGCTGCACAATTCGGTGGAGGGTTCGGAAATAGCTGCTGTGACGAGTCGGGGAGCCGATCTCGACAGCGCGGCACGCAGGCTGATTGAGCTTGCCAACGATCGGGACGGTAACGATAATATAAGTGTTTCGCTCATTCGTATTCGGGACGTGGAGCGTGTTGGCATGTACCGCGGGCGGCCTTATAAGCTGCGTTGATGGCTGCCACGGCCCCTCATCATGAAATCCATTCATCCCGGCGATCTCCTCAACCAATACCGGATTGAAAACCTGGTGGCACGCAGCGGCATGGCGTCGATTTATAAGGCGACGGACATGCAGAGCGGCCAGTTTGTGGCGATCAAGATTCCGCATCCGGAGATGGAGGCCGATCCGGTGCTGTTCGAACGCTTTCAGCGGGAGGCGGAGATCGGGCAGATGCTGGATCATCCGGGCGTGATGAAGGTGCTGGCTTACAACACGCGCGGGCAAGTCTACATGGTACTGGAGTGGGTGGAAGGGCGGCTGCTGCGCTACATCATCCATGAAGAGAAGAAGCTGCCGCAGGAGCGGGCGATCAGGCTCATGGTGGAGATTCTGGATGCTCTGGATTACATTCACCGCAACGGAGTGGTGCATCGGGATTTGAAGCCGGAAAACATTATGGTCAACACCGAGGACCATATTAAGCTGATCGATTTCGGCATTGCGGGCAAGGCGGGGGCGCGGCGGTTGACGTTCGCGAAGTTGTCGCAGGTGATGGGGTCGCCGGACTATATTTCGCCGGAGCAAGTGAAGGGGAAGCGCGGGGATGCGCGCGCGGATCTGTATGCGATGGGGGTGATTTTGTACGAGATGGTTACGGGGGAGACGCCGTTTTCGGGACCGAATCCATTTGCGATTATGAACGACCGGGTGTTGAATAATCCGGTGCCTCCGCGGGAGGTGAATCCCGAAGTTTCGCCGGCGCTGCAGGAGGTGCTTTACAGGGCGCTGGAGAGGGAGCCTTCTAATAGGTACTCGACGGCTAACGAGTTTGCTTGGGATTTGGAGCATTTGGATCAGGTGGAGCCCGCGGAGCGCGCGGAGATGCGGGAGTGGAAGAAGCGGAAGACTTCGTTGGTGGGGAACGTTTTATTTTATGCGGCGATGGCGTTGATTCCGATTGTGATTTTTGGGTTGTTGTTGTTGGTGGCCCGGCATACTTGAAGCCGGACCGGAGGTCCGGCGCGGACGGGGACGTCCGCCCCACATTTAATCGTTGTGGGTCATGAAGTCGGGGTAGGCGCCGGCGCCAAGTTCGTGGAGGTCTAAGCCTTGGCGTTCGGCTTCGGGGGCGGCTCGCATTCTCGAGATGCGGTTTAGCAGGAGAACGATTAGGTAGGTCAGGGGGAGGACGAAGCCTAGTAGGGTCGATACTCCGGCTAGCTGGGCTAACCATTGGGCGGGCGCGGGGGACTTGGCTAGGAAAGCTACAGCCAGGATGCCCCATACACCGCCGAATAGGTGGACGGAGATGGAGCCGCCGGGGTCGTCGATCGTCAGGTGTAATTCGAGAAGCTCCACGGTGTAGGTTACCAGGGCGCCGGCTACCAATCCTACGATCATGGCGGCGGCGGGGGGCATTACGGCGCAACC
>Ga0207703_10005568_pt1 | contig 10106 bp, 7 predicted proteins | sample KBSSwiS12_FD_184304 | JGI IMG/M metagenome (GOLD analysis project Ga0207703, IMG submission 184304) | Switchgrass rhizosphere microbial communities from Kellogg Biological Station, Michigan, USA - KBS Switchgrass S1-2 (SPAdes) (version 2) | ecosystem: Host-associated > Plants > Roots >... | reverse complement strand
GTTATGGCTGACCTCGCTGGATGAGCCGCCCGTAATCTGACCGCCGACCCCTACGCCGATCGGGTCGTCGATGCTGACGTTTTCAGTGAACACCACGTTGTTGCGAAGCGATCCGCCGTCAGCCGCACCGTCCATGAAAATGTTACGCCGGATGGTGAAGCCAATCGAGTTGGTCTGCTGGTAAATCGGGTGGCGGAAATAGGTGGGTCCACCGAGCGTGACATCGGTGTCACGCGTGACTCCGAGCCGCCAACCGGTATGCCAGAAAACGTTGTCTTCGATGACCGCAACGTCAGTGCCCGCGTCGTAGATGCCGCCCGTGCTGCCAGTTGGGGACCACTGTCCGTAGAACGAATTATGCCTCAAGATGTGGTGCGACGAGCGGCCGGATCCACCAATGTCGAAGCCTACGGCCGTGTAGCGGAACAGGTTGTTCTCAAGCAGGATGTAATCGGTCGTTCCGACAAAAGAGATGCCCTGATCTGGCTTATCCCCGGGATTGAAGTCTAGCCCGCGGATGGCGAGGAATTGATTGTGGTTGCTGCCGCAGCAAGTGATCTGCTGCGCTCCGCCACCGGTATTGACGACCGGCCGGCGGCCCTGGCCTGCGTGGCCGTACTTCGCCTCGTTGGCGGGATCCGCGGGGTCGTAGGACTGGATGACTGTCGGATATTCCGCGCTGTAGCCCATCTGCGCCTGGAGGTTTGTCAGGCCCTCTGCGTACGTCGTACCCTCTGCGATCAGGACCTGGTCGCCATTGCCGAGCACAAGGCAGGCCTTCGCTGCATCGATCGTCTTCAACGGCTTGGTCGGGGCTTGCGCGCCGCTGCACCCATTGGTGTCCGAGCCGGTCGCCGAATTGACGAAGTAACGATGCGCGCCCGTTCGAAGCGGAAGGTTCGCAAAACCGGTCGAATCCACCCCAATCCCGACTGACGTGTCGTAAACCGCGGCAACCGACGGCGCCGGCGCAGGCGTCGACGTAGGCGTGGGGGTAGGCGAGGGCGGCACCTGCGACACTTTCCCGTTTCCCTTGCCCTTGCCGAGGCCTAGCGCTGAAGCGACGGCGTCGGCGGGATCATTGCTACTGCTGCAAGCGCTCAGAAGGCTGGCGAGTACGAGAATCACTGGTGCAGTTTTAAGCGCATTCCGGCCGCGCGATGAATTCGTCATTTCTAACCCCCCGGATCTGCTAGCGCGGGGCACAAATCCCGGGCCAGGTCACCTGAAGGCGTTTTGCGCAACCAACCGTTGAAGAAGGGTCAATTTCATCTTTAGCTAAAATCAACCGCGGTTGCGGCGGCGTTTACCAAGACGGCTTGGGAATCAGAGGTGCGGGAACCACCGCAGGATCTGGGTTCCGCCTATCCAGCCAATCGCGGCGCCCGCCGCGACGGTCGCCAGGAAGGTCAATTCCTCGCGAAGCTTAAGCACACCGAGGCGGCGCAGAAGGACCCAGCAATAGATGGTCGCCGGAAGCTCGATGGTGCCCATCGCTGCGACCACTCCGATTGGGCCGAATGCCAGGAAGAGGATCGGTATCGTTACGGCGACCCAGAGCAGGCGGACCAGCGTGATGTGGACGGTCTTCTTGACCTGTCCAACCGCGACCATCAGCTGAGACGCGGCAGTATTAGGCAGCCTCAAGGCTGTCCCAATCATCAATAGCGAAACGAAGGCCGAGGCGGCCGCGTAGCGCGGGTCGTACAGAAGCGCGACGAAAAAGGCCGCGCTGCCGATCAAGCCGCCACAGGCGAACCCATAAAGAGCCGCTGCCAGCCGACGCACCTGGTAATAGATATAGGCAAGATTCTCCGGCTCTTCGCGCCACGCCCGCGCGCAGATCGGGAAAACGATGCGATTGACATAGGACTCGGCGAAAGCAACCGGCGCGGTCGCGATGGTCAGCGCGATTCCGTAGAGCCCAAACTGGCCCAAGGTGAACACGCGGCCGAGGACCAGCTTGTCGCTTTGACCGATGAGAAGGGCCATCACGCTCGAGGCCATGACGAAGCGCGAAAAGGTGCCGAACTCGCGGGAAATGTCCCGGTCGCGGGCAAGGTGCTGGGTGGAATCCGGGAAGAGGCGATAGCTCAGGAACGCGCGGAAAGCGCTTTGCAGGATCATGGCTGCGATGATCGACCAAGCATTTCGCCACCACAAAGCAAGCGCCAGGCACGCGATAGTCTGGAAGACCTGCAGACCAAACTCGAGCAGGGACAGCTCGCGGGCCTTATCGTGCCGAAGCGCGGTCATCAGCGAAAGCGACGCAACCCCGTTGATGGCGAAGATCAGCGATGCGACGGCCAGCGGCTCTGCGACAATGGGCTTGCCGAAAGCGGCCGCGATCAGCGGCGAAGCGGCGGCGACGGCAATGAATACCGCAACGCCGCGTACCGCGTGGATCGTCCAGACGACGTCGCGAAAATGACGCTCCTCGGTCCGCTCGTGGCGGATCAGGAAGTCCTGGAAACCGAGGTCCGTCACCATCGCGACTGCGAAGAAGACGGACGTAATGATCCCAACGATGCCAAAAGCATCCGGCGTGAGCAGCCGCGTCAGGAGCATCGAGCTGCCCGTCCGCACCACAAGGTTACCGGCCGTGGTCAAGGCAAGGACACCGGTCCGGCTGCCAGCGAATGCCCACAACTGCCGAGGAGACAGTCTGGTCTTCAGCAAGCCCTCGGCCGGCGAACTCATTGGAGTGTCGTGAGAGAAGCAGCAGCTTTTTGCAACCGCACTGCAGCCGGCTCACGGCGTCATCGCTGAAGTGAAATGTCTCTCACCGGAACAATGAGGCCGTGCGCTCGGAAGGTTAACTGGCTTGGCTTGACCGGCGGAGTTTGTCACGAGAGGAACAACGTCTTGGGTTCCGGAGGATGAATGGGCGCGAAGCCGCATCGGATCAGGGTCGCGGTGCTGGCCGACGACTTTAATCCCGAGTGGCCTTCGCTGCCCGTGGTCGGCTTCAACTACGCGCGGGCGCTCGCCGAGCTCGCGGACGTCACCGTCTTCACGCATGTCCGGAACAGGACCAACGTCGAGAAGCTCGGTGCGCAGCGGTTTGCCATAGTCTACCTCGACAACGAGGCGGTCGCCTCTCCCATGTACAAGCTCGCGACATGGCTGCGAGGCGGTGATGAGTTGGGGTGGACGATCCAGATTGCGTCCAACTATCTGCCTTATCTGCAGTTTGAGCGGCTGGCCCTGAGGCGCATCCGCAAGAGCGAGCCACGCTTTGACCTGGTCCACCGGATCACGCCGATGTCTCCCACGTTGCCGAGCTACGCCGCAGGCAGGACAGGTACGCCTTTCGTCATCGGGCCGCTCAACGGCAATCTTCCCTGGCCAAAGGAGTTCTCCGCCGAGCTGAAGCGCGAACGGGAGATGCTCAGCAAGATCAAGCCGATCTACAGGATCCTTCCGTTCATCCGTTCGACCTATCGCAATGCGTCTGCCGTCCTGGCCGCCTTCCCGCACACGATTGCGAGCCTGAGCCACGGCATTCGGGACAAGGCCTTCGACGTTCCGGAGATCGGCTACGATCCGGCAACGTTCTTCAACCAGCCTCGGCGCCGCAGCCAGCGGCTGACGTTTCTCTATGCTGGCCGTCTGGTGCCGTACAAACTGCCGGAATTCGCGGTTCGCGCCTTCGTTGAACGGCCGGAGCTGCGGAAGCATCGGCTCCGCATCGTCGGCTCTGGTCCTGAGCAGGAGCGTCTGGAACGGATTATCGCCGAGCACGGACTACAAGACTGCATCGAATTCGTCGGCCGCCTCAGCCAGCGAGAAGTCGCAGACGAGATGCGCAAGGCCGACGTGTTCCTGTTCCCCTCGATCCGTGAGCTTGGCGCTGGCGTCGTGATTGAAGCCATGGCCTGTGGCTTGCCATGCATTGTTGCCGATTATGGGGGCCCGGGCGGACTAGTGAACGACAGTCGCGGACGAAAGGTGCCGATCTCTGACCGTGAAACGATGATTCGGGGTTTCGCGGATGCTGCCGTGGAGCTGGCAAGCGACCGGCGGGCGTTGAGTCGAATGTCGACCGAAAGCGCGGACTATGCCGAGCGCACGTTCACCTGGGACAAGAAGGCGGAAGCGACTTTGGAAATCTACGACTGGGTGCTGGGGGGACGACCGGATAAGCCGACATTCGTCTATTGAGAGCTAGATTCCGGCGTACCATTCGTAATCGACATTATCCTCCCAATAGCCGCCCTTGCCGCCCTGTATTCCGGCGAGACTGGCGACTGCCTCGATCCGCTGGATGTACTTGGCCTGCTTGTAACCCAGCTGCCGCTCGACGCGCAGCCGCAGTGGAGCGCCATTCGGAATGGGTAAGAGGTGGCCGTTGAGACCCCATGCGATCAGCGTCTGCGGGTGGAAGGCGTCGACCAGGTCGATGCTCTCGTAATAATTCTTGTCGCCGAACCGGTCGGCACAGTGGAACACGATATATTTGGCGCGGGTGCTGAGGCCCGCGTGCTGAAGGATCCGCCACAACTGAACGCCGTGCCATTTGCCGATCGCGCTCCAGCCCTCGACGCAATCGTGACGCGTGATCTGAGTCTTATGTGGCAGCGTGCGCAACGTTCTCAACGGGATTGAAAGTGGGTGCGTTACCAGCCCATCGACCTGGAGACGCCAGTTGGCGAACTGCTCAGCGGCATGCTGCGCGTATTCGTCAGTGCCGGGTACCCGCGTTCCGTTTGACCGGAAGATGGGCGAGATATCGCTTTCGCGAAATTCCCGGGCCAGGGCGTCACGGGGAGAGATCAGCCGCTGGCTCGCCATAGTAAGCTTCTCGGCCGAGCGCAGCACGCCGCGAAATTGCGCGCTGTTGTTTAGCCGGTCGCATCCCCCGAGCAGCAGGCCCGAGGTTCCCGTGGCTATGAAGCGGCGACGATTGATCATGCTTCTTCGCCCACAGATGGAGGGACGCGGAAGCGACCCGTAATCATCGATCCGATTTCATTGACGGGTCCCGCGAGCAGCACCATCGTCAGATGGACCAGGATGAAAGCCAGAAGCAGTCCGGCGCAGATGAAGTGAATGGATCGCGCGGACTGCCGCCCCCCAAAGAGGTCGAGGAGCCATGGCCACGCCGCGTCCATTGCCGGCGACATCGCTAGCCCTGTGAGGACCATCAGCGGCAGCAGCACGAAGATCACCCCGACGTAGCTCAGCTTCTGGAGGATGTTGTAGCGAAGCGCGGCATCCCCCGTTGGGAAGCGCAGCTGCGCATGCTCCCGGATGTCATGCCAGATGTGGCTAGGCTTCACCTCTTCGCCGGTTGGCGCCAAGTCGCGCTGGGCGTGGCGGTTAAGGAAGCTCGTCACCAGGAACAGGATGAGCGGGACTGAGAGCAGCCAGGCGAAGGCAAGATGCCAGCGTCGTGCTGCGGCGAGATTGTAGGTGGACGGAATTGTCGCCCAGCCGGGGATCGGCCGCCCATGGAACGACAACCACGGATGATCGAAATTGGCGCCGTACTGGCCCCAGTAGAGGTGCGGGTGAGCGTTGAAGATCATCAGCCCGCTCATCAGCATGATGAAAACAGTAAGTGCGTTCAGCCAATGCCAAAGGCGCGTGGGCAGCCGATGACGATAAGCGATGCCGCTTGGCGGCGGGGCGGGCGGCTCCGCGTCAATTGGTTCGTCGATGACGGGTGCGTCGTCCATCGGCAGGAACGACCATAGCTCAGGCGAGGCGACGCGTCAGCGATCTTTGTTGCAGCCACGAGATTATGATTTCCGCGATCCGCGGGCCCGAGCGGCCGTCGCCGAAAGGCAGGGCAGGGCGGCTCATTGCTGCAAGGGCGATGGGATCGTTCAATAGCCTGCTTACTTCCCCGACGATCCGCTCGCGGTCCGTGCCGACCAATAGTGATGACCCGACAGCGAGGCCCTCCGGCCGCTCAGTCTTGTCGCGGAGCACAAGCAACGGAATGCCTAGGGCGGGGGCTTCCTCCTGGATTCCGCCGGAGTCGCTTAGCACCAGATCGGCGTCGCGCATTCGGCGAAGCAGTTCCTCATGCCCGCATGGATCGAGAAGGCGAACGCCTGGGACAATCCCGAGAAGCTTGCGCATGCTGTCGGCAACGAAAGGATTGGGGTGCAGGATGAAGTCAACCTCGACGCCCCCGCCAGCAAGCTCAACCAGCGCCGCCGCGATCGAGTGGAGGCCCTCCCGCCAACTTTCGCGCCGGTGACAGGTTACCAGGAGCCTTCGACCAGCACTGTCGCGGAGAGCCGCTGGTGGAAGCCGCAACGAAGTTTCGAGCAGGGCATCGATGCCGGTGTTTCCGGTGACATGGATTTGGCCGCTGACTTCTTCAGCGTAGAGGTTTGCAGCGGACTGCTCCGTCGGCGCGAACAATAGTTCGGCGTCCGCATCGATCGCGGTTCGGTATTCCTCCTCAGGCCAGGGGAGCGAGGGATCATGGGTGCGTAGGCCCGCTTCAACGTGAGCGACAGCGACACCTGCTTCAAAGCCCGCCAAGGCAGCTCCAAGCGCACTAGAGGTGTCGCCCTGTACGACGAGGAGGTCAGTCGCGCTGCTGAGCCAACATTGCAACGCTCGGGTCACGGCTGCGACGTGGAGATGCGGGTTTTCCTGACCCGGGCAGCTGAGATCCAAGCGTGGAAGATGGCTCAGGCCGTAGTCGCCGAGACCAAGTCCTGGGTGTTGTCCGGTGCAGACCAATGTCGGCGTCAGTCCGAGCGCTGTCAGGGCGCTGGCAACTGGTTTCAACTTGATGGCTTCGGGCCTGGTGCCAACGACCAGATAAATACAGGCGGTACGCAGCCTTCCCCCTTACTCGGCGGGGGGACTGTGCCGCCATTATGGACCTATCTCAACGGAAATTGTCGGCGTAGGCCTGGAGCTTGAGGCGCACCGGGGGTGCGGGCACGACGTGGTAGGCGAACCCACGCTTGTCGCAGTACGCGATGGCGGCTTCCTTGGTGGCGAAGGTCATGCGGACCTGTGGGTTGGTGTCGCCAGATCCATTCCAGCCAGTCAGCGGATCTGGACGCAGGGGCTGCTGCCGTTCGAACTCGAGCAACCAGCTGCCGGCGTTCGCCTTTCCGGACTGCGTGGTCTTGCGTTCCATCTCGGAAATTCGAGCGATCGTCATCATCCGGTGCCGTGGCAAAGTGGCGGGCCCAAATCAAGTCGGACACGAGCAAGATGCGCCTCCGCCTAAACTGTGTTAAGCGACCGGTCCTCTCAACGATGGAGGGCTTCATGACATCGACGAGTATGCGCGTCCTGTTCATGGCAGGGGCGGCGCTTGCTGCCGGAGCGTGCACCAAACCTGCTTCAACCACGAGCAACACTGCGACGGCCGAGACCAAGACGAGCTCGACGACCGCTGCTGCTCCGAGCAGCGATCCGGTTACGAGCGCCGAGTCCGCCGCCCCAGCCGCGCTGGCGCATGATGCGGCTATCGTCACCGTCGATGCCGCTGGAAAGATGAACCAGGTACGCGCCGGAAAGAACGGTTGGACCTGCATGCCGGATGCGCCTGACACGCCGGGTACGGACCCGATGTGCTTCGACGCCAACGCGGCCAAATGGGCGGACGCGTGGGTCCATCATAAGCCGCCCCCAGATGGAACGCCGGGCGTGATGTACATGCTGGAAGGCGGGACCGACGCCAGCAACACCGATCCCTATGCCGCCAAGCCGACAGCCGACAACGACTGGATCAAGACCGGTCCTCATATCATGCTCGTCGGCAGCAAGGCGATGCTCGCCGGCTATCCGTCGGGTGCGAAGCCGGACACGTCTGCACCCTATGTAATGTGGTCGGGTACGCCTTATGCTCACCTGATGGTGCCAGTGAGCAGGTAGCTACGACGCCCGCTTCGACTTCAGCGTCGGCGCTGCCGACGCTGGGTCGTCGGGCCAGGGATGCTTGGGATATCGGCCGCGCATGTCCTTTACGACGTCGCGCCAACTCCCCGCCCAGAAGCCGGGCAGGTCTTTTGTCGTCTGGATCGGCCGTCCCGCGGGCGAGGTGATTGCCAAGACGAGCGGGATCTGGCCGTCGGCCACGTGGGGGTGATTAGCCAGTCCAAACAACGCTTGAGCGCGGACTTCGACTGTGGGTCCCGCCGAGGCCGAATAATCGATCAAATGGCGACTTCCCGCGGGGCTGCCGAACTCGGCAGGCGCAAGACGATCGACCTTTCGTACAGCATCGTATCCGAGCAGACCTTGAAGCGCTGCTGCGATGCCTGAGATGTCGTTCAGGCGGCGCTTCCCACTGAGGAGCGGCGATAGCCATTCTTCCGCCCGCTCCAGCAACTGATCGTCGTCGAGCTCTAAAATAGAAGCGTCAAACCGATGTGCGAATGCCGCCCGGTAGCGAAGCTGCGTTGCTTGCTGGTCCCAGGGTAACAGGCTCAGGCCATGTTCGCGCACCCCTTCGAGGAGTGCAGCCTCGATTGCCGAGGCGTCGGGTTTGGGGTCCGGGCCGCTTGATAGGCGGATCGCACCAAGGCGGCGGCTGCGCGTCGGTGTGACGGTGCCGGACGCAGGATCGAAATCGCCATCGTGGCGAGTTTCGACTCGCGCCGCGAAAAGATCGAGTACAGCTCGCTCGTCGATGGCGGCGGCAGAAAGGATGCGAGCGCCTGATGCGCGACCAGCGACTTCGCCGACCGCGAGCCACTGGCTAGCGCCGAGTGACGAGCCCGGGTCGAGGCGAAAGCCGCGCCCACCGACCGACTGCCAACTTTCCCCCGAACCATCGCGGCGGCGCGAGACGCGATCGGGGAATGCAATCGCGAGAGCGCGAGCGAGATCATGATCATCGACCCTTTCGCCTTCGATTTTAAGACGTTTCCTCCAGCCGGCGGCGAGCTTGCGTGCAGCTTCGGCACGGGGAGACTTGTCCGATCGCCAGCGGCGCCAGCGCAGCTCGAGGTCTGGATCGTTGCCGCCGAGGCCGCGCTCAGTCAGGAGGACCGCGACGTCGGCCGCGGCGGCGCCGAAGCCGCGACTGCGGCAATCAAGCAGCATGTGAGCGAGGCGGGGTTCCAGCGGCAGCGCGGCGATTGAGCGGCCGTGATCGGTCAAGCGCCCCTCGCTGTCGATTGCGCCAAGCGCCGCCAGCCGCTTGTGCGCCTCGTCCAAGCCGGAGCGGGATGGCGGATCGAGGAAAGGGAGGCGGGAAGGGTTCGCCTCGCCCCACAGCAGCGAGGTGAGCAGGAGGCTGGAGAGGTCGGCTTCGAGGATCTCCGGCGGGTCATGCTCCGGAAGAGAAGAATTCGCTGCCTCTTCCCACAATCTTATCGCGACTCCAGAGGCTTGACGGGCCGCGCGGCCGGCGCGCTGAGTAACTGAAGCGCGGCTTGCGCGCTCGGTGACGAGACGGGTGAGCCCGGCGCCGCGGTCGTAGCGCGGACGGCGGGCGAGGCCGCTGTCGACGACGATCCGGACGTCTTCGAGCGTGACGCTAGTCTCGGCGATGCTGGTCGCGAGCACGAGCTTGCGCTTGCCGGGCGGCGGAGCGGCGAGCGCCTTCCGCTGCGAAGCCGGCTCCATGCCGCCGTGAAGCTTGTGAAGCTCGACGTCCGACGGGAGCGCGCCCAGGGCGTCGGCCGTGCGCTCGATCTCGGCAACGCCGGGCAGGAAGGCGAGAAGCGAGCCGCTTTGCTCGCCAAGCGCGGCGCGAATTGCGGACGCCATCTGAGGTTCGATGCGCGCGGCGGAATCGCGGCCGATGTGGCGGATCTCAAGCGGGAAGCTCTTGCCCTCACTGACGATCGTCGGTGGATCGTCGAGAAGCTTGCGGAACCTCTCGACGTCGAGCGTCGCCGACATCGCAAGCAGCCTCAGGTCTTCGCGCAAGGCCTTCGCGGCATCGAGCGCCAGCGCCAGCGCCAAATCATTGTCCAGGCTCCGCTCGTGAACCTCGTCGAACAGGACGGCGGAGACGCCGGAAAGCTCGGGATCGTTCTGAATGCGGGCGAGGAACACGCCATGCGTCATTGCTATTACGCGGGTCGCCTTACCGACCTTGCTGTCGAGCCGCGTTGCATAGCCAATCGTCTCGCCCGGCTTTCCCCCAAGCTCGCCGGCCATGAACTCCGCCG
>Ga0207703_10005567_pt1 | contig 10107 bp, 8 predicted proteins | sample KBSSwiS12_FD_184304 | JGI IMG/M metagenome (GOLD analysis project Ga0207703, IMG submission 184304) | Switchgrass rhizosphere microbial communities from Kellogg Biological Station, Michigan, USA - KBS Switchgrass S1-2 (SPAdes) (version 2) | ecosystem: Host-associated > Plants > Roots >... | reverse complement strand
GGGCGGCGGGGCCAAGCCGTTCGGCATCGACGTCGAGCGTGTCCCCGCGCTGGCGCGACGGGTGGTCGAATCCGGTGCGGAATGGCGGGGCTTCCATATCTTCGCGGGCAGCCAGGCGATATCAGCCGATGCTATCATCGAGGCGCAGGCGCAAACCCTGGCGCTCGCCGCGCGTTTGACACGCGAGTCCGGCGTCCCTCTGCCGCACCTCAACCTCGGCGGCGGCTTTGGAATTCCGTATTTTCCGGGTGATACCGAGCTTGATATCACGGCCGTTGGCGCCGCGCTGGCCGAGCGGATGGCGGATCTGCCGCCAGAGCTGGCCCAGACGGAGTTCTGCGTCGAGCTTGGCCGCTGGCTGGTCGGCGAGGCAGGGGTCTACCTGACGACCGTGATCGACCGGAAGGTCAGCCATGGCGAGGTGTTCCTCGTCGTCGATGGCGGCATGCACCACCAGCTCGCCGCCTCGGGCAACTTCGGCACGGTCGTGCGCCGCAACTATCCGGTGGCAATCGCCACGCGGTTCGACGCTCCCGTCGAGGAAGAGGCGAGCGTGGTCGGCTGCCTGTGCACCCCGCTCGACCGGCTGGCCGACAAGGGCGGCTTCCCGCGGGCGGAGCCGGGGGATATCGTCGCCGTGTTCTGCGCCGGCGCCTACGGCGCGACCGCGAGCCCGATGCACTTCCTCGGGCAAGGCCCGGCGCGAGAGCTGCTGGTCTAGCGCCCGCTCGCCCCGGAGGGCGCCGCTGCGCGCCCCCGTTTACGCCTCCGGTGCGACCTGTCCCGTCGCGGGACCAGGGCCAGATTGGCCGACTGCAACCGTTGATCACTAACCGCTTATTCACCCTTTTCCACCATAGCGGCGGGGAGATTTGGCGCGGAATGCGCGGGAGGACAGGGCCCTGGCTCGACTCCGCGCACACTCCGCGGCTGCGAACGAGGACTGCCCCGATGCCCCTGACCCGCTTTCCCAGACTGCTCGCGAGTTGCGCTGTCGGCAGTCTTGCGTTGGGTGGCTGCGCCGGGTCATCCAGTGGTCCGCAGCTGCCGCCGGCCTCGTTTGTCGCGATGCAGGAAGGCCCGGGAGAGGACTACGTGATCGGCCCGCTCGACGAGCTGACGATCTTCGTCTGGCGCAATCCCGAGCTTGGCGCGAGCGTGCAGGTCCGTCCCGACGGGCGCATCACCACCCCGCTGATCACCGACATGCCCGCCGTGGGCAAGACACCGTCAATGCTGGCCGAGGACATCAAGCTGCAGCTCTCCCAGTATATCCAGGAGCCGCTGGTCTCGGTCATCGTCAACAAGTTCGCCGGCACCTTCAGCCAGCAGGTCCGCGTCGTGGGCGCGACGACCAAGCCAGCCTCGATCCCCTACCGGGCGAACATGACCGTGCTCGACGCGATGATCGCGGTGGGCGGCCTGTCGGAATACGCCGCCGGCAACAAGGCCCGCCTGATCCGCTTCGACAAGGAAAGTGGCCACCAGAAGGAATTCGCGCTGCGCCTCGGCGACCTCCTGCGCAAGGGCGAGAGCCGGGCGAACGTCATGCTCAAGCCGGGCGATGTGATCATCATCCCCGAGAGCACGTTCTGAGCGGCGGCGGGGCCCAGTGACCGAGACTCACCGATGAACGGCATCCTCGAAGAAGCCCGGGCGGCGCTGTGGACAGTGTGGACCCGCAAGTGGGTCGCGCTGGCCGTTGCCTGGGGCATCTGCCTCGTCGGCTGGCTTGCCGTCGCGGCGATCCCGAACAGCTACGAATCGAAGGCGCGGATCTTCGTCCAGCTCGACGATCCGCTCGCCGAGCAGATAGGCATCGGCGTGGGCGACCGCCGCCGCGACATCGACCGCGTGCGCCAGACCCTGACCAGCGCGATCAACCTCGAGAAGGTCATCCGCGGAACCACGCTGGGCGACGGGGTCACCAGCCCCAAGCAGATGGAGGCGATGGTCGTCGCGCTCGGCAAGCAGGTGAAGGTCGTCAGCCAGCAGGACAACCTGTTCGAGATCACCGCGGATTCGAGCAACGGCAGTCTGTCCGACGCCGAGAGCGCGCGGCTCAGCCATGACATCGTCCAGAAGATGATCGACATCTTCCACGAGGAAAACCTCGCGGGCGGCCGCGGCGAGATGACCGACACGCTCGACTTCATGAACCAGCAGCTCGCCACCCGGCAGAAGCAGCTCGAGGACGCCGAGCAGCGGCGCCTGGCATTCGAGGCCAAGTTCCCCGAGCTTTCAGCCGGGGGCGCGGGCATCCTCCAGCGGATGGAAGCGGCGCGCTCGCAGCTGCGTGACGTCGATGCCGACATCGCCGCCGCGCAGAGCGCGCTCGCCGCGATCAACGGCCAGCTCGCCGGCACGCCGCAGACGATGCCCGGAGCGTCGGCAGGCGGGGCCAAGGGCCTGCTCGCCCAGGCCCAGGCGGAACTCAACGGGATGCGCGCGCGCGGCCTGACCGACAGCCATCCCGACGTGATCGCGCTCAGGAACCAGGTCGCGCAGCTGCGCGCGGCGGCTGCTGCCGAAGGCCCGGGCGGGGGCACGCCCAACCCGGCCTACAGCTCGCTCCAGTCGATCCGCGCCGAGAAGCAGGCGAACCGCCAGTCGCTGCAGGCGCGGCGGGCGGCGGCCCAGGCCGATCTTGCCCGGATCGACGCCCAGCAGACCGAGAACCCCGCGGTCGCTGCCGAGGCCCAGCGCATCAGCCGCGACTACGACGTGCTCAAGGGCCAGTACGACAAGCTGCTGCAGGACCGCGAGGCGCTGCGCCTGCGCGGCCAGGTCGAGACCGAGCGCAGCGCGGTCAAGTTCCAGGTGATCGATCCGCCGACGACCCCGCGCAGTCCGGTCGCGCCGAACCGGCCGCTGCTGCTGGTGGCGGTGCTGCTGGTGGGGATCGGCGGCGGCATTGCCGCAGCCTTCGGCCTAGGCCAGCTGCGCGCGACCTTCCAGACCAGCGCCAAGCTCGAGAAGTCGATCGGCCTGCCGGTGCTCGGCGCGATCTCGTTGGTCAAGACCGACACCGCGCGGGTGCTCGAAGCCAAGCGGCTCAAGTACTTCATGGCGGGCAGCGCCGCGCTCGGTGCGGTCTTCGTGCTCCTGCTGGTAAGCGAATTCGTACAGCGGCAGATGGTCGCGTGAGGGAGCCGGAATGACCGAGCAGAGCAAGATCCCGCTGCCGGGCGAGCCCGCCGCGCCGCCCGCCTCCCGGACGCCCTCGTCGGTGGAGCGCGCGATCGCCGGGTTCGACCTGTCGCGGCTTGGCGGCATCGCCTCGCCGCTGCCGCCTGAAGCGCAGCGCCGCGTGGTGATGCGCGAGGTCACGATCGAACCCGCCCATGCGCCCGTTCCGGGGCCCGAGGCGGCCCCCGCGCCGCTGGCAGCAGCCGCCGCGGCCACCCCCGCACCAGCGCCCGCGCCGGTCGCTGCGCCCCAGCCGGCGATCACGGCGCGGTCGGTCCGCTTCGGCGAGGCCCGTCATCCGGTCGACCGGGCAAACTTGCGCCAATCGGGCCTGATCGTGCCCGAGGGCAGCGTCACCGGGCTCCTCGAGGAGTTCCGCATCGTCAAGCGCCAGCTCCTCCTTCACTCCGCCCAGATGCGCGCCACGCTCGGCGCCGCGGCGCAGCGCGTGCTGGTCTGCTCGCCGCTGCCGGGCGAGGGCAAGACCTACTGCGCGACCAACCTCGCGCTCGCCATCGCGGCCGAGAAGGAAAGCGAGGTCGTGCTGGTCGATGCCGATTTCGCCAAGCCCTCGGTGCTCTCGGCGCTCGGCCTGCCGGGCGGCCCCGGGTTAATGGATGCGCTGAGCGATCCTGCGGTCGATGTCGCCGAGTGCGTGATCGGCACCGACGTTCCGGGGCTGTGGGTCCTGCCGGCCGGCAATGCGACCACGTCCGATACCGAGTACCTTGCCTCGTCGCGGACGCGCGCGGTGCTCGACCGCCTGACCGAGGGCGCGCCGCAGCGCATGGTCATCTTCGACAGCCCGCCTGCTCTCGCTGCCTCACCGGCCGCGGAGCTCGCGAAATACGTCGGCCAGGCGCTCGTCGTCTGCCGCGCCGATCGGACGGGGCAAAGCTCGCTCGAGGATGCCATCGCGCTCCTTTCGGGCTGCCCCAACATCCAGCTGCTGCTCAACGCGGTCCAGTTCTCGCCCAGCGGGCGGCGGTTCGGATCGTACTACGGATACACGGGGTAAGGCCGGGGTATGGACAAAGGCAAGATCAACGCGCTCGTGGCGGGCCTGCTGCTCGCCGGGATAGCGCATCCGGGCGGAGCGGCGGCGCAGTCGCTGTCCTACGGCAAGGCTGCGGCCGAGCCCGAGGGCTCTGCCGAGGCCGGCGACGGCGACAGCGCCGCGGGGCCCGCGCGCACCCGGTCGGGCGGCCACGGCGGGGCGCACGGTGGCGGGCGAGCATGGATCTCGCCCTATCTCGAGGCTGCGCAGGTGATCAGCGCCGAACTAGCGCCGACTCACGACGTCCTGACCTGGTCCACCCTCGCGGTGGGCGTCGATGGCGGGCTCAATGGCCGGAACACCCGCGGCACCTTCTCGGCGCGCTACGAGCGCCGCTTCGGCTACGGCAAGGCGCAGGATGGCGACGTGCTTTCGGGTCTTGCGCGGGTCGAGACCAGCGTGATCCCGCAGGCGGTCATGCTCGAGGCCGGGGCGCTTGCCACGCGGACCACCACGTTCGGCACATCCGTTCCGGGCAGCACCGATCCGAACCGCTCGACGCGGCTGTGGTCGGCTTATGTGGGGCCGAGCGTGGCCACGCATGCGGGCGAGGTCGCGATCAACGGCGCCTATCGCATCGGCTATACCGAGATCGGCAGCGATGCCGTGGTCAGCGGAGCCGGGCGCTCCTCTGGGGTCGACGTGTTCGATCACAGCGTCACCCAGATGGCCAGTCTGCACGCCGGGACGCGGCCGGGCGACATCCTGCCCGTGGGCATCGGGCTCGGCGGCGGTTTCTACCAGGAAGACGTCTCCAACCTCGACCAGCGGGTGCGCGATCTCCACCTGCGCGGCGATGTCGCCGTGCCGGTTTCGGACACTGTTTCGCTGGTCGGCGGCGTGGGCTACGAGAACCTGCGCGTCTCCAGCCGCGATGCCTTGCGCGATCCCACCAATCCTGCGCTGGCCGTCGTCGGCAGCGATGGCCGCTACGTCACCGACAAGAGCGCGCCGCGCCAGATTGCCTACCAGAGCAGCGGGTTGATCTGGGATGCCGGCGTCACCTGGCGCCCGAGCCGCCGCACTGCGTTCGAGGCGCATGTCGGCCGGCGCTATGGCTCGACGACCTATTACGGCTCATTCGGCTGGCGCGCCACGCGCCGCTCGACGGTCAACCTCTCGGTCTACGACAGCGTCTCGGGCTTCGGCGGCGCGCTCAACCGCGCGCTGGTGGCCCTGCCGACCGACTTCGAGGTCAGCCGCAACCCGGTCACGGGCGGGATCAACGGCTGCGTCGCGTCGGTCGATACCAACGTAACCGCTGGCGGCGGGGCGTGCCTTCCGGGCGTGTTCGGCTCGGTCCGCTCGGCCTCGTTCCGCTCGCGCGGGGTGCAGGGGAGCTATGCGGTCGAGATGGGCAGTCTGGGCATGGGCGTGGGTGCGGGCTACGACCGCCGCTCGTTCTTCGCCGCGGCCGGTACGATCCTGGCGCCCGCCAACGGCGTGGTCGATGAGAACGCCTGGATCTCGGCCTGGCTGAGCGGCCGGATCGACCGCGATTCCAGCTTCTCCACCTTCGCCTATGTCGACTGGTTCGAGAGCCGGCTCGATGCGAGCAAGGGCACGGCGATGGGCGCGAACGCGAACTACAACCGGTCGCTCGGCCGCCATCTCTCCGCCAACGCAGCCCTTTCGATCCAGGGCATCCAGCGCAGCCGCGCACTCGACGAGTGGGAAGCCTCCGCCGCGCTTGGCGTGCGCTATTCCTTCTTCTGAGCCGAACGAGGACGTAAACATGTACGACCAATTCTATGGCTTCACCGGTCGGCCGTTCCAGCTCACCCCGGACGCCGCGTTCTATTTCGAGAGCCTCACTCATCGCAAGGCGCTGTCCTATCTCGGCTATGGCCTCGCGCAGGGCGAGGGCTTCATCGTCATCACCGGCGAGATCGGCTCGGGCAAGTCGACCCTCGTCGCGCACCTGATGGCGACGATCGACCCGCAGCGGCTGACCGCGGCGCAGGTGGTCACCTCGGCGCTTACCGGCGACGAGCTGATCCAGGTCGTTGCGCAGTCGTTCGGGCTGTTCCTTGATCCCTCGGACAAGGCCACCGCGCTCGCCGGAATCGAGGGCTTGCTTCATGCCGAGGCGCGCGGTGGCCGCCGCTGCCTGCTGGTGGTCGACGAGGCGCAGAACCTCTCGATCGAGGCGCTCGAAGAGCTGCGGATGCTGTCCAACTTCCAGCTCGGCAACCAGCCGCTGCTCCAGACCCTGCTGCTCGGCCAGCCGGAATTCCGCGAAACGCTGCAATCGAGCCCGCAGCTCGAGCAGCTGCGCCAGCGGGTCATCGCGACCCATCACCTCGATGCGATGGAAGCCGACGAGATCCAGCCCTATGTCGAGCACCGGCTCAAGCTGGTCGGCTGGACCGGGCGACCCTCGCTCGACCCGGCGCTCTATCCGGCGCTTTACGAGGCGACCGGCGGCGTGCCACGGCGGCTCAATCAGGTGGCCAACCGGCTGTTCCTGATGGGCTCGGTCGAGGAGCGCGATCACTTCGACATGGAGCTGTTCGCGCGGGTGATGGAAGAAGTCGCCACCGACACCGCGCTTGCTCCCGCCACGCCGCCGCCGATGGCCGATGCCGCCGTCGCCGGTCCGCCGATCGACGCCGTGCCCTTCGAGGAGATGAAGGAGGCGTTCGACGAGCGTGACGCGCTCATCGCCGAGCTTCAGCAAGCCATCATCGAACTGGCCAATACTCTCGAGCACCAGCCGGGCGCTGCCCCGGCGCCAGCGGTGGACCTCGCCCTGAAGGCCGATATCGCCGCCCTCAAGGAGCGGATGAACGGCATGGCTGACCGGCTCGGCGCACTCGAAACCCGCATGGTCGAGCAGGAGGCGAGCGTGAAGCACACGCTGGCCATGCTGATCGAGTGGCTGGAGAGCGACCAGAAGGCCGCGGCCTGACCGCGTACGGAAAGGTGGCCGCCGTGCCCGTGGTCAATGCCCTGTCGGTCGACGTCGAGGAGTGGTTCCAGGTCGGCGCGTTCGAGCGGGTCATCGCCCGCTGCGACTGGGACGGGCTCGCCTCGCGCGTGGCCGATAACACCGCCCGCGTGCTCGACCTGTTCGCCGAGGCCGGGGTGAGCGCCACGTTCTTCACGCTCGGCTGGGTGGCCGCGCGACAACCCGCGCTGGTCCGCCGGATCCACGAAGCCGGGCACGAGATCGCCAGCCACGGCTGGGACCATGCCCGCGTGTTCACGCTGGGCGCCAAGGCTTTCGCGGCCGATCTGGCGCAGGCCCGCGCCGCGCTGGAAGATGCAGCGGGCGCGCCCGTGCGCGGCTACCGCGCGCCGAGCTTTTCCATCGATGCCCGCACGCCCTGGGCCTTCGACGTGCTGGCCGAGCAGGGCTATGCCTATTCGTCGAGCGTCGCCCCGGTGGTTCACGACCATTACGGCTGGCGCGAGGCCCCGCGCTTCGCGTTCCGCCCGCTGGCTGACAGTCCGCTGATCGAACTGCCGGTGACCACCGCCACGCTGGGCAGCCGCCGCCTCGCCGCGGGCGGGGGCGGGTTCTTCCGGGTGCTGCCCTATGGCTTCAGCCGCTGGGCGATCCGCCAGGTCAACGCGCTGGGCCAGCCGGCGATCTTCTATTTCCACCCGTGGGAGGTCGATCCCGACCAGCCCCGCATCCGCCAAGCGCCGCTGCGCTCGCGCCTGCGGCACTATACCGCGCTGGAGCGCATGGCCGGCAAGCTCGCTCGCCTGACGCGTGAGTTCGCGTGGGGCCGGGTGGATGCAGTGGTAGAGGGGCTCTGCGTCCCTGCCGCGCCGCCGGCACTGGCTCAAGCGGCATGAACGCGCCCTTCGCCCCCCTGCGCACCCGCGTACGCCTGGCCGATCCGGCCGAGCCAGCGATTGCCGCGCTGCTCGCCGATCATCCTGAGGCGACGCCGTTCCATTCCCCGCAATGGCTCGCGGCGATCGAGGCCGGCTCCGGCAGCCGCGCGCTGGCGCTGGTGAGCGAGGCCGGCGGTGAGGTCAGCGGCTATCTTCCGCTCCACGAAATCCATTCGCCGGTGTTCGGGCGGATGCTCGCCTCGACCGGGTTCGCGGTGGGCGGGGGGATGCTGCTGGCCGAGGGCGCCAACCCCGCACCGCTGCTCGCCGCTGCCGCAGAACTGGCGCAGCGCCGCTCGTGCCCGACGATCGAGCTGCGCGGGGGGGCGATGCCTCCCGCAGGCGCGGGCTGGCGCCTGAAGCACGAGAGCCATTGCGGCTTCGTGCTCCCGCTGGCGGACAGCGACGAGGCGCAACTTCTCGCCGTCCCGCGCAAGCAACGCGCCGAAGTGCGCAAGGGGCTGGACCGCGACCTTGCCGTGACCGTCGGTACCGCCGCCGCCGACCGCGCAGCGCATCACGCCGTCTATGCGGCCAGCGTCCGCAACCTCGGCACCCCGGTGTTCCCGCGCGCGCTGTTCGAGGCCGTGCTCGACCGGTTCGGCGAGCAGGCGGATATCCTCACCGTGTGGAGTGCGGGGGAGCCGGTGGCCAGCGTGCTCTCGCTCTACCATCGCGGCGCGGTCATGCCCTACTGGGGCGGGGGCACCTTCGCCGCGCGGGCGCTGCGGGCGAACGACCGGATGTATTACGAGCTGATGTGCCATGCCCGCCGACGCGGCTGCACCCGGTTCGACTTCGGCCGCTCGAAGACCGGCAGCGGCCCCTACCATTTTAAGCGGAACTGGGGATTTACCCCCGAACCGCTGACTTACGCCGTCTGGACCGCTCCCGGGGAGGAGACGCGCGATGCCGATCCGACCAGCGCGAAGCACCGGGCGCTGATCGCCGCTTGGCAGAAGCTGCCACTCGGCATCGCCAACCGGCTCGGTCCGCTGATCGCGCGCGGTCTGGGGTGAGCGGCGTGGCCGGCGAAATCCTCTTTCTCGCGCACCGGATCCCGTTTCCGCCCGACCGCGGCGACAAGATCTGCTCGCACCACCTGCTCAAGGCGCTGGCCGCGCTCGCCCCGGTCCACGTCGCCTGTTTCGCCGACGATCCGGCCGATGCCGCGGCCGAACCCGAGCTTGCCGCGCTCGCTGCGAGCCATTGCCTCGTGCCGCGGCGCAAGCCGATGGCGCTGGCGGGGCTCGAAGCCCTGGCGCGGGGCAGGCCCGTCAGCCTCACCGCCTTCGCCGACCGGCGGCTGGCGGACTATGTCGCACGCGTGCTGCGCGAGCGGCCGATTTCCGCAGTCTTCGTGTTCTCCGGCCAGATGGGACAGTACGTCCCAGCCAGCTGGACGGGGCCGCTGGTGGTTGATTTCGTCGACGTCGATTCGGCCAAGTTCGGCGCCTATGCCGCCGCGGCGCACGGCCTGATGCGCTGGGTCCATGGCCGCGAGGAGCGGCTGCTGCGCGCCGAGGAGGGTCGGCTCGCCGCCCGGGCCGATGCCAGCCTGCTGGTGAGCGAACCCGAGGCGGACCTGTTCCGCAACCGGCTTGCGCCGGGGCTGCAAGGCCGCTGCACCGTTCGCGCGATCGGCAACGGGATCGATGCGGCGTTCTTTGCGCCCGACGCCGTCGCGCCTGAGCCGCGTCTGGCCGCCCTGGCGGGACCTCGTCTGATCTTCACCGGGCAGATGGACTATCCGCCCAACGAAGCCGCCGCAGTGCGCGCCGCCACCCGGATCATGCCGCTGATTCGCGCCGTGCTGCCGGACGCCAGCTTCCACGTTGTCGGCCGGATGCCGACGCGCGAGGTAACGGCGCTCGACGGAGTGAACGGCTGCCGGGTTTGGGGCCGGGATTGAGGGTGATGGCGGCGCCGCTGGCCACCAGGCCGCCCGGGCTGCTCAGGCTGGGTGGGGCCAGCAGGTTGGTGTCGATGAAGTCCAGCCGGTTTGAGTACCA
>Ga0207703_10005559_pt1 | contig 10116 bp, 9 predicted proteins | sample KBSSwiS12_FD_184304 | JGI IMG/M metagenome (GOLD analysis project Ga0207703, IMG submission 184304) | Switchgrass rhizosphere microbial communities from Kellogg Biological Station, Michigan, USA - KBS Switchgrass S1-2 (SPAdes) (version 2) | ecosystem: Host-associated > Plants > Roots >... | reverse complement strand
GCTCGAGATAACCGGTGATGTAGTTGAACATTTTGGCGGCATCGCGCCCGGTCTTCGGGTCGGCGGTGAAGTAACTGAGGTCGGTGTAGATGCGCGCGGTGACCGGGTGATAATTGCCGGTGCCGAAGTGGCAGTAGGTGCGGTATCCTTTTTCCTCGCGCCGCACGACCATCGATACCTTCGCGTGCGTCTTCCACTCGATGAAGCCGTAGACGACTTGGACTCCGGCGCGCTCCAGCGCATTGGCCCATGCCAGATTCTGTTCCTCGTCGAACCGGGCCTTGAGCTCGATCACCGCGGTGACCGACTTGCCCGCCTCGGCGGCGTCGATCAGCGCCTTGATGATCGCGGACTGCTTGCCCGCGCGGTACAGCGTCTGCTTGATCGCGATGACGTCCGGGTCGGCGGCCGCCTGCTGGATGAATGCGACCACGACCTCGAAGCTTTCGTACGGGTGGTGGACCAGGATGTCCTTCTCGCGGATCGCGGCGAAGCAATCTCCGCCATGCTCGCGAATGCGTTCCGGGAAGCGCGCGTTGAAGGGCGTGAACTTCAGGTCGGGCCGGTCTTCGTCGACGAGCTGGGAGAGATCGGTCATGCCGAGGAAGCCGCGGCTTTCCGAGGTGATCGCATTGTGCGCGTCGAGCCCGTCCTTGACCTCGGCAACGAGGCTCTCGGGCATGTCCGGTTCGAGCTCGAGGCGCACGGCCCGGCCGCGCCGCCGCCGCTTGATCGCGGTCCGGAAGAAGCGGACCAAATCCTCGGCCTCCTCCTCGACCTCGATGTCGCTGTCGCGGATGATCCGGAACGCGCCGCCGCGCAGCACCTGATATTTGGGGAAGAGATAATCGGTCTTGCGCCGAATAAGGTTCTCGAGCGCGATATAGCGTCCGCTATCCCCGGGAATCCGGATGAAGCGCGGAAGCGCCGCCGGCGCCATGACCAGCTCGCGGACCCCGACCTTTCCCTTCTTCAGCTCGAAGATGAGGCTCAGCCCCTTGTTGGGAATGAAGGGGAAGGGGTGCGCCGGGTCGATCGCCTGCGGTGTCAGCACCGGGAAGATCTGCTCGCGGAATTGCTGGTCGAGCCAGGCTTCGGCCTCGGCGTCGAGCGGCTCGTCGCCGATGACCCGCATGCCCGCGGCGTCGAGGTCTGCCTGCAGCGAGCCCCACACCTCATGCTGGCTGGTGACCAGCCGATCGGCCTCCGCGATGATCGCCGAGAGCTGTTGGCCGACCGTCAGCCCGTCATCCGACAGCTCCTCGACGCCCAACGTCTGATGGGCCTTGAGGCCGGCCACCCGGACCATGAAGAATTCGTCGAGATTGTTGGCCGAGATCGACAGGAAGCGGGCACGTTCGAGCAGGGGGTGCCTGGGGTTGCACGCCTCTTCGAGAACGCGTCGATTGAACGCCAGCCAGCTGAGTTCGCGGTTGAAGTAGCGCGGCTCCGGGACGCTAGGCTCAGCTTGCGGCGCGGGCTGGACGGGCGCGACCGTCTCCCGAATGACCTCGGCGTCGACGGTTTCGGCAATCGCCTCGGCCTCTGAGGCCGCGCTGGCTTCGGATTCGCTGTTCATCACTTCTCCGCCCGAAAGCGGGGTTGCGCGCTGCCGGGTCGAGGCCATGTAGTCAAACTGAAACAGAGGCATGTTACAATGATGTGACGAATGAGGGTATGGGGCCTCGTTTTTCCGGATTTTCGTCAGGGGACAAGCGTGGCCAAGGACAAAAAGAAACAGAAGAACGACAAGAAGCTCAAAAAGGGCAGGAAGGGTGCCGCAACCCTCCCCAAAATCCCGAAACCGGCCAAGGCCGCGGCCAGGAAGGTCAAGGAGTGGACCGAAAACCCCGTGGTCGCGCACGTCGTGGCCGCGGCGCTGGTCGCGACCGCGTCCGCGCTCAAGGATTCGAAAAAGGCGCAACGCCTTGCCGCCGAAGCCGGGGACGAGCTCGAAAAGCTCAGCAAGAAAGGCGCCGAGCGTGGCAACGCTTTATGGCAAATGGCGCTGGAGATCGGCCGCAGGAGCCTCGAAGAGCTTGCCGAGTCGGGTTCGTCCCGCGGCAAGGCGCGCCGCAAATGAGGCAGCTGGCCCAGGACTGGACCGACCGTGAAAGGCACGGCTGTTGACAGACCCGGTTGCGCCCGCCCAATTTCCAGCCACCCAAAAACAGGTGAGCGCTTTCATGACCCAGAGTCGGCCAGCAGCTTTGATCGTCGAAGATCATCCGTTCATCGGGATGGTCGCCTCCGATATTCTCCAGGAATCCGGGTTCAGCACCTATCACGCCTATGACGCGAGGGACGCCGTCCAGCTGCTGGACGAGCATCCCGAAATCGAGGTCGTGGTGACTGACGCGAACCTGCCCGGTGACATCGACGGGCTCGAGCTCTGCCGGCAACTTTCGCGGCAACGGCCCAATGTCCAACTGGTCGTCACCGCCTCCGGTCCGGAGCCGTCTCCGGCGGACGTGCCCGCCGGTGCCCGCTTGCTTCACAAGCCCTACGCGAGCGGTGAACTGAGGACCGTCGTCGCCGCGAAATCGCTCCTCGCCGACGCCTGACCTGCGCAGCCGCGGCTATTTCCGCGGCTTCACGAACTTCAGCGCATATTGGTCCGTGTGACCCCGGATCTTCTTGTCGAAGATCGGGAGGGTGTGATCGTCGGCCGGGCGCCGAAGGAAACTGCCTTCGGCGACCAGTTTGAAGCCGGCTGAGGTCACCTCCTTAACGACCACATCGCGGTTGATCCGATGCATCTTTGCAATGTCGGCATTGGTCATCCCGCGGCGGCCCTGATGGTCGAGGATGAAGTAAATACCGCCCGGTTTCAGCGCTTTATAGACCGCGCGGTCGAAGGCGAGAGTGTCGACCTTGCCATATTCGGCGACCTTCATGTCATGGTAGTTCTGCGTGACCCAGGCGAGGTCGAGGGGTTTGGGGAAATTGACCGTGCCGAACGGCTGAAAGTCGATCGACACATTCTTCCATTTGCCTTCGGCGAGCAGCTCCTGGTCGGCCTTGACCGCGCCCTTCCAGCCGCGGTTCTCGATCCCGTAGACGTGGCCCTGGGGGCCGACGACATAGCTCAGCATTCGCGTGAAATAGCCGCCGCCGGGATAGAATTCGCCGACCGTCATTCCGGGCCGGATACCCGAGAACGCAAGCGTTTCAGCCGGCTTTCTCAGCGGATCGGCCTCGCGATGATCGGCCGGCCGCGCGGGATTGGCGACGGCTTTGGCGATGACATTGGCAGGCTTGGGCGCGGCCGCGATCGGCGCGGCTACCGCGGCAACCAAAAGCAATGGAGCAAGATAGCGCATGGGGTGCCCTCCAGGTGCGAGACGAACTGGGGCAGCGCTTAGCGCGTTGGCAGGATCGTCCAACGTCATTTCGACCGGCGGGGGTCTTTCTCCTGCCGCCCGTTACGCCTGCTCCACCGCATAATCGTCGCCGTAGAATTTGGCCGTGCTGCGCGTGTGGAAGGCGATCGCCTTGACCGGCCCGTATTTGGGTTCGCCGAGACCCGGCAGAACTTCCAGCACCTCATCCTCCCACACATAAACGGCCATCGGGAAGGACACTCGCGGCCTCAGCAGGTGAGAACCGTCGGCGGGTTTGCCGACCCGGTGCGTGGTCGACGGCAGCCGATCGTTGGAGATGCGCTGCATGTAATCGCCGGTGTTGATGATGATCGACCCCGGCGGCGCCTTCATCCGCACCCACTTGCCGCTGCGGTGATTCCAGACCTGCAGGCCGTCGACCTGCGTCGCCGGAAGGATGGTGAACAGGTCGACGTCCTCATGGCCAAGCAGGCGCCCGGCCCCTGATTGGTCCTGCTCCACGGTCATCGGCGGATAATAGTTGAGGCGCAGCCCGAAATTCGTGGCGGTCAGCTTGCGGTCATAGAGGTGCGGATCGCAGCCGAGGCCCATGAACATCGCCTGGGCGATCGGCTTGAACAGCGCCTCGTGGGCGAGGACGAGCCGGCGAAAGTGCGGCTCATATTCCGCGCGCGGCCAATAATCCTCGGCCCGGAAGGGAGAGTTTCGGTCCTGCGGGATGTCGAATGCCCGCCGGCACCACACCCAGCCTTCGACCAAATCGGGATGGATGTCGCTCGTCTCTTCAATCGGGAAGTAGCCCTGGTTGACCGACCCGTGACGTGTCGCCCGGAACCGCATCTTTTGGTCGAGCGGGGTCCTCTCGAACACATCGAGCACCGCATCGTGCATCGTGTCGTAAAGCGCGGGATCGACGCCGTGCCCGGTCAGCACCGCGAAGCCGATCTCCTGAAGCGCGCCCGCAAAGGCTTCGGCGAACCGCGCCTTTTCAGCCTCGTCCCCATGCAGGAACGGCCCGAAGTCGAGCGTCGCGATCTCATAGTCCTCGTCGAACTCGTCGGCGGAGCTTTCGGCGAGCCGATAGGTGTGCGCCTTCGCGACCTGGTCGTACTTGCTGAAGTCCTGATTGAGCGCTTCGATGTCGGCCATGGCCTCGATCCTAGCGAGGACGGCCGCTTCTTGACAGGGCCGCCGCGCCAGTCTCCGGGATTCAGCCATGCCGGAAGCCCTCTATCTCGAAGACCTATACGTCGGGCAGCGCTTCACCAGCACGCCGCATCCGCTCGACGCGGAACAGATCAAGCGGTTCGCCGCCGAATTTGACCCGCAGCCGTTCCATCTCGACGAGGAGGCGGCCAAGGGCTCGATCTTCGGGGGTCTCGCGGCGAGCGGCTGGCATACGGCTGCGATGACCATGCGGATGCTGGTCGACAGCGTCCCTCTCGCCGACGGGCTGATCGGGGCCGAGCTCCAGCTCGCCTGGCCGAAACCGACGCGGCCCGGGATGATTCTCCAGCTGTTCGCCGAGGTCGTCGACATCCGGCCGTCGCGGTCCAAGCCGGATATGGCGATCGTCACCATGCGCAACGAAACCCGCGACCAGGACGGCGAAGTCCTCCAGCTGTTCACGGTCAAGATGCCGGTGTTCAAGCGGGTGCGCGGCTAGCGAAGCTCAATACTGGCCGTACCGGCCCTTCACACTGTCGAGCAGCTTGCGGCTCTCGTATCCGACCCCGTCCTTGAAGACGACGATGACATTTTCGATGTCCTCGATCTTCGCCGCCGGATTGCCTTTCACGATGAATAGGTCCGCATTCTTGCCCGGCGCGATCGACCCGATACGGTCGGCAAGGCCGAGATAGGTCGCGCCGTTGAGCGTTCCGATGCGGATCGCCTCAACCGGACTGAAGCCCGCCTCCACCAGCAACTCGATTTCGCGCTGGTCGCCGAAGCCTGGGATGACCCCGCCGTTCCCGGTCGGGTCGGGGCCGGCGATCAGCAATCCGCCCGCGGCGACGAATTGCCGCTCCAGGCCAAGGTCGTTCTTGTAGCTCTCGACAGCCTCCTCGCCGCGCTTCGTCCCCGCCCGGCTCGCTGCCAGGTTCCGGAGGTAGAGGTAGGATTCCTTCGCTTGCGGCGACATCACCTCCATCTGCCGCGGTTGCAGCGGCGCATGCAGCGGCACGCTCTGCTCGAACACCGGCAAGGTCGATGTGATCGCGACATGATGGTCGACGAGGACCTTGATCAGCGCATTCGCTTCCGGGCTTCCGGGCTTCATCGCCAGCAGCGTCGGTGTTCCAGTACCGTCGGAGCATTTGTCGGGCTGCTTGCCCGGGTCGAGCTGCGTGTTGACGAAGAACCCATGCTCGAGGTTGTCGATCCCGAGCTCGACCGCCTCCGGATAGGTGACCGAGCACAAATGGCCGGTGACCTTGAGGTGGTGCCGGTGCGCCTCGTCGATCGCGGCTTTGAGCTCCGCGCGCGTGATGTTCATGTACGCCTTGAATGAATTCACGCCTTGCCCGGCCCAGTAGGCGACCTCCCGCCGTGCATCCTCGGGCGAGGTAATCATGTGGTTCTGAATGAAGAAGGCGCCGGCCCCCTCGAGATAGGGACCGGTCACGTCCAGGTGCGGCCCGACCAGCCTCCCGGCGTCGATCTCGCGTTTCAGGCTGAGGTCCGTGTCCGGTTCGACGCTGCCGGTCGTGCGCATCGTCGTCACGCCGTTCGCGAGATACAGTCGAGGCGCGCTGAAGGTCATCTGCGGGACGATGATTGGCTGCTCGGAATGGCCCGATGCATCGAGGTTCGGCCGCTGCAGGTAGAAGAGGTGATTGTGCATCCCGACGAGGCCCGGCAACGCCGTCTCGCCGGTTCCATCAATCACGCTATAGCTCGACGGGACGGGCGCACTCGCGGCCTGAACCGCAGCGATCTTCGCGCCATCGAGCAGCAGGGTTTGGTCTTCGAGCGGCGCGGCCCCGGTGCCGTCGATGATGCGTAGGTGCGTGATCGCGATCTGCCCCGCTGGCGCATGGACGAACTTTTGGACCTCGGGGCCGAGCTCGGGCGGGGGAGCGAGGACTGGAGCGGCAGGAGCAGCGGTTCCGATGAAAACGACCGCGGCCGTTGCAAATAGCCCGAGCTTCATACCCCGCCTCCTCGCTCGCCCTAGTAAGCGATCCTCTTGAAATCGCGAAGCTGGACTTCCAACTGTGTTATCACTATAATACACTAGCAAGGAGCGAGAACGATGTTTGAAAATCCAGTCGCAAAGCGCACGGCGATTGCGGCGGCCATCGGCGCCGTCGTCGCCATCCCGCTTCCCTTCGTGGGACCGATCATCGGCGCCCTCGTCGGCGGCGGGATCGGCTATTTCACCGCGCCTCAAAGATAGTCCGCGAACTCGCGCAGAAGCTGCCGGTAGAGCTCGCGCTTGAACGGCACGATCAGCTCGGGAAGCTCGGTGGGCTCGATCCATTTCCATTCGCGGAATTCGGGATGATCTGTGGCGATGTTGACGTCGGCGTCGGTTCCAAGAAAGCGCGCCAGGAACCAGTCCTGGTCCTGGCCTTTCCACTTGCCGCCCCATAATTTCGACCGCAGTTCTTTGGGAAGGTCGTACTTCAGCCGCTCCGGGGTTGCGCTGACCCGCTCGACGAGGTGAGGCGGGATACCGGTCTCTTCCTCGAGCTCGCGCAGCGCGGTCGCCCATTCGTCGTCATCGTCGTCGTCGATCCCGCCCTGCGGCATCTGCCAGGCCTCGTCGGTGTTATCGATCCGCGCCCCGACGAACACCTTGCCGCCCTCGTTGAGGAGCATCACGCCGACCCCGCGGCGGTAGCGGTCACCTTTCGTCATGCACCGTCCCTAACCGTCATTGCGACCCCGGCCAACGTGCCGGGGGAAGCAATCCAGTCTGGATTGCCGCGTCACCTTCGGCTCCTCGCAATGACGGAAGTGGTAGCGAACAGCCGATCACAAGCCTAAAGTAGCAAACCAAAACGCGCGTTTGTGAAGGACTCGACCGTGGCGACAGCCACCCATCTTCTCACCGAAAAGGAAGCCCGCGCCCATCCGCCGATGGAAGCCGTGGTCGTCCGCTTCGCCGGCGATTCCGGCGACGGAATGCAGCTGACCGGCGGCCAGTTCACTCTGTCGACGGCGCTTGCGGGGAACGATCTTGCGACGTTCCCCGACTTCCCGGCCGAAATCCGCGCCCCGCAGGGGACGACCTTCGGAGTCTCGGCTTTCCAGATCAATTTCGGCTCGGCCGCGATCGAGACCGCGGGCGACCAGCCCGACGTGCTCATCGCGATGAACCCCGCAGCGCTCAAGGTGAACGCCAGCGAAATCCGCGAAGGCGGGCTGATCATCGCCGACGACGGCGAGTTCTCGCAGCGCAACCTCGCCAAGGCGGGTTACGATCAAAATCCGCTCGAGGACGGCAGCCTCGCCAAATGGCAGGTCGTCCACTTCAACATTTCGCAGCTGACCCTCGATGCCGTGAAGCCGTTCGGCCTGGGCAATAAAGAGGCGCTGCGCTGCAAGAACATGTGGACCCTGGGCCTGGCACTCTGGATGTTCGATCGCGACCGCCAGCCGATCGTCGACTGGCTCAAGGCGAAGTTCGCAAAGGCGCCCGAGCTTGCGGAGGCGAACATCGCCGCGCTCAACGCCGGTCACGCTTATGGCGAGACGGTCGAGATGGGCGCGCCGTTCAAGCAGCACCATATCGCGCCGGCGCCCGCTGAGCCGGGGCTTTACCGCACCGTCACCGGCGCCGAGGCGCTGGCGCTGGGCCTTGTCGCGGGCTGCCAGCTTGCCGGGGTCAACATGTTCTTCGGCTCTTACCCGATCACTCCGGCGAGCCCGCTGCTGCACCATCTCGCGCGGTTGAAGGAGTTCGGGATCACGACCTTCCAGGCGGAGGACGAGATCGCGGCCATCTGCGCGGCGATCGGCGCGAGCTACGCCGGTCAGCTCGGAATCACCTCATCGTCGGGTCCAGGCATCGCGCTCAAGACCGAGGCCATCGGCCTCGCGGTCATGACCGAGCTACCGCTGGTGGTGGTCAATTCGCAGCGCGGCGGTCCGTCGACCGGGCTTCCGACGAAAACCGAGCAGTCCGACCTCTACCAGGCGGTCTACGGGCGCAACGCGGATTCGCCGGTGCCGGTGATCGCCGCGCGTTCGCCCGCCGACGCGTTCGAATGCGCGATCGAGGCCTGCCGCATCGCGACCCGTTACATGACTCCCGTCATCCTGCTCACCGACGGCTATATCGCCAATGCCGCCGAGCCGTGGCGGGTGCCGGACATGACCGGCTTCGCGCCTTTCCCGGTCAGCTATTTCGATACGCCCCCGGCCGAAGGGCAAAGCGTCATGCCTTATTCGCGCAACGACGAGCTTGCGCGGCCGTGGATCAAGCCGGGGACTCCGGGTCTCGAGCACCGCATCGGCGGGATCGAGAAGGCTCCCGGCACCGGCAACATCGATTATCGGCCCGAGGTGCACCAGGAGATGACCAACACCCGCTGGGGCAAGGTCATGGGGATCGCCGATTCAATTCCCGACCAGGACATCTGCCTCGGCGGCGAGGGCGCGGAGCTCGCAGTGGTCGGGTGGGGCTCGACCTTCGGGCCGATTCACCAGGCGGTGCGCAGGGCGATCGCGGCTGGAAAGGACGTCGCCCACATCCATGTCCGCCACATCTGGCCGCCGCCCAAAAACCTTGGGCCGCTGCTCAAGTCCTTCAAGAAGGTCATCGTGCCCGAGATGAACATGGGCCAGTACAAGACTCTGCTGCGCGACCAGTATCTGGTCGACGCCCAGCCGCTGACCAAGGTTTCCGGCCACCCGTTCCGAATCGCGGAGATCGAGGCGGCGATCGACCGGGCGCTGTCATGAAGCAGCTCAACGTCTGGCCGATGCTGATCCTGCTGATCGCCGTGCTTTTCATCGTCTATTGGCTGAGGCCCCACGGATGAACGAGATCTCCCCGATTCCCGTCACGACCGCCAAGGACTGGGCGAGCGACCAGGAGGTCCGCTGGTGCCCCGGCTGCGGCGATTATGCGGTGCTGAAGGCCGTCCAGCGCACCATGCCCGACCTCGGCGTCGCGCGCGAGAAAACGGTGTTCATCTCCGGCATCGGCTGCTCGAGCCGCTTTCCTTATTATATGGCGACCTACGGTTTCCACACGATCCACGGCCGGGCGCCGGCCTTCGCGACCGGGGTCAAGCTCGCCAACCCCGAACTCGATGTGTGGATCATCACCGGCGATGGCGACGCGCTGTCGATCGGCGGCAACCACACGATGCACGTCCTGCGCCGCAATCTCGATTGCCAGATCCTGCTCTTCAACAATGAGATCTATGGGCTGACCAAGGGCCAATATTCGCCGACCAGCCGGGTCGGAACGCGCAGCCCGTCGACCCCGTTCGGATCGGTCGACCGGCCGGTCACGCCGTGCATGTTCGCGTTGGGCTCCGGCGCGCGGTTCGTCGCGCGCGGCATCGACGTTCACAAGAATTTGCCCGACGTCTTGAAGGCAGCGCACGCGCACAGGGGCGCGAGTTTCGTCGAAATCTACCAGAATTGCGTGGTTTATAACGACGACGTGTTCGCCAGTTTCACCAGCCGCGAGATCGCCGCCGAGAAGCAACTCTGGCTTCAGGCCGGCGAGAAGATGCTGTTCGCGGGCGGCGCCAAGGGCCTCGCGCTCGACGTCGATCGTCTGTGCCTCAAGGTCGTCGACGGCGACGAT
>Ga0207703_10005552_pt1 | contig 10124 bp, 10 predicted proteins | sample KBSSwiS12_FD_184304 | JGI IMG/M metagenome (GOLD analysis project Ga0207703, IMG submission 184304) | Switchgrass rhizosphere microbial communities from Kellogg Biological Station, Michigan, USA - KBS Switchgrass S1-2 (SPAdes) (version 2) | ecosystem: Host-associated > Plants > Roots >... | reverse complement strand
TTTGGGCAGGTGATCGGCGTTGCGACTTTACAGGCATCTGAGGGGCAAAGTTTGAATTTCGCGGTTCCGGCGGAACGCATCTTGCAATTAAAGATCGGCGATATGCAAACAGTTGCAACGCTTAATACTGAAACGCAAAAGAATAAGCGCTCGACCGCTGAACGCTTTTATTCGGTCGGTCTCGCTCTGCTCTCCCGCGACGATTACCAACGTGCCTTGCCTAATTTTGAAAAGGCGGCGGAGGCTGATCCCAATTATGCTGAGGCATGGTATCAGGCGGGCTATTGTTATGGCTCGCTTGGGAGACATCAGGAGGCCTTGCGTTCGTCGAAGCAGGCAGCGAGGCTTCGACCCGATTGGGCTGATACCTATGTCAATATTGGGGCATCGAGCTATGCTCTCAGCCAGTACAAAGACGCAGCCGATGCTTATAGGCAAGCGATCCGCCTCGACGATTCCAATCCCGACACACAATATGCATACGGTCTGACGCTCAGCAAGCTTGGACGCACAGATGAAGAGATACTGGCATACAAACGGGCTCTCACGATCAAACCGGATCATGCCGCAGCTCTTGAAAAACTGGGGCTCGCATACTTCAAGCAAAAGCGATACGGCGACTCCGCGTCGGCCTTTGAACAGCTAAAAACTTATAAGCCGGATGCAAAGACCTTTAATTACCTGGGCGAGAGTTTTCTTGAATTGGGGAAGACTGATGAGAGCGTTGACGCATTCAGCAATGCGGTCTCTTACAACCCCGATTTCGAGCAGGCCCGTTTTAACCTCGGTCGGGCCTACCTGAAGCTGGGAAATCGCGACATGGCCCAGGTCCAATACGAGATCCTCAAGAACGCTAAGTCCGACTTTGCCGACCGATTACTTGTATTGTTAAATCCCTGAAAAAAAGTTATTCCCACTAATTTTTCCGTGCTAAAATGCCCTCGTCTTTTCTAACCCTATAAAAACCAAGGAGCACGTCTAGCCGTTTCTGCGAGGTCAGAAATGTGTGAAGCTACTATGAACGCCTACATTTTCTCACCACCTACCCATGGTTTCAGCGGTAATTTCAACGTAAACACCAAATCGCTTGATTCTCTAAGCACGGAGGTCAAGAGTCGGGGGCAACTAATTACCACCTACTTTACTCAACATCCTGAGAACATTGTTTTGGACAAGCGGACCATCTTTCTTGTCGGCGGGCGGTCGAGTCTTCGCGCGGCCGTCGCACCGTTTCGAACGACTTCGTTCCTGGGGGTCGGAAGCGGGTTTAACGCTTGGTTCATACGGTTTCCGTCGGGATTCAAGACCAAGACGCTGATATGCATAACCAATCTTACAAACCTCTATAACGCCGTACCCCTCAGCAACAAATGGGAAAAGACAGCGGACAATAAACAATCGATGACGTTGCCCCAACTTGTGCAGCGAGTAATCGATCACGACCTGGTGATCGGCGAGGCCCTGTCGAAAGCAGTCGTTGGTATGGATTGGCGTTAATCGATCGACATTAGAGAGAGACCGGCGGGAGAAGCTTTCTACTTCCGCCAATTTTTCTGCCCACTAAGCACCGACTATTTTCTGAATTCTGAACACGGGCGTCCGTCCAGGCGCGCAATATACCTGAGAACAAAGCTGTAGCCATTCAGTACGAGCGGAACCTTTAAATTCTCGAATTTATCGCTGCTTGTATGGAGGTATTGCCGCCAGTTTTGGTTGAGGCCGTGGAAAGTGATCGCCGGAATTCCTCTATTAACGAACGAGGACGAATCGGCATCCGCGTTGAGAATACGCGCGTGGGAAAACGAAGCATCTAGTTCCTTCGCCATTTTCACAGCCTCGTCCAGCATTTTTGGTGTGGTCGTATTATCCATCACCTGCGGCTCCGCAAACCCGAGGCTGTCGACATTTACCATCCAGCAGTAGCTATCCTTCTTTTCTTCTGGGATCGACTTGATGAAGGCATTCGAGCCATAGAGCCCGGACTCCTCTTTGTCGAACGCGACGAAAACATAGGTCTTATCGCTCTGCATATTTCGAAACGTCCTGTAAAGATTGGCAACAGTAACGATCCCGGTCCAGTTGTCTATGGCTCCGCAACCATCCTTTACTTTGTCGTAATGCGCACCAACGATTACAGTGTCTTCGGTTTTGCCCTTCTTCGTAACGACCAGATCCTTTACACTGCCTGATTCAATGAGGGAAATATCGGCTTCTGTTGCACCCATCGCCTCAAACAGCTTCCGGGCGGCGTCCAGGCGCTCCTCGTTCTTGCAGGGGGCCGCTTTCAGTTCATCGGTTAGCTCCTCAAGGGTGGCAAATTTTGGTTTTGTGTTTTGCCCGAGAGCGATCAAAACCAGCAAAACGGTCAAAAATAGAGTAAAAATGGGTATTAAGATTTTTTTGACCTTTTCGGAATTTTTGCGCATAAATATCTTGACTGACCTGATAACATATTCTTATTACATTGATTTGGGCCCACGCACAAGAAATTGATTGAACACGCTTCTTCCAAGCTGTGTCGGTAGTTTTTTGGGGGTTATGATGCACGAGTCATTTCGTCAAAAGGGTCCTTACATCGGCTTATTCCTTCTAATTGCTCTACTCACGTCGATCGTTCTTTTCGGGCTCTATTCGCTTGCCGATAGTATAGACCAGCCGCAGCATCGGCATAGCATCATCCAGAATTAAAACGAGAACCGGCCAAACGATAGCGATACCCTTTGGCCTTTTTTAGTTTTAATGCGGCAATTCGTTGCGATTTCGATTGATCAGGCTGGCGACAAAGCCGGCTCCAAAGCCGTTGTCGATGTTGACTACAGTCACATTTGAGGCGCACGAGTTGAGCATGCCAAGAAGGGCGGCGATACCACCGAACGAAGCTCCATAACCGATGCTCGTTGGTACCGCGATAACCGGCACACTAACCAGGCCGCCGACCACCGAAGGAAGGGCTCCTTCCATACCGGCTGCTACCACAATAACCCTTGCATCCTGGAGTACTTCACGTTCGGCGAGTAGCCGGTGAATTCCTGCCACGCCCGCGTCCCAAACTCGTTTGACCCGGTTGCCCATTGCTTCCGCTGTCAAAGCAGCCTCCTCCGCGACTGGAATATCGCTCGTGCCGGCCGTCACGACGCATATTTCCCCCATTCCGAGCTCGGTCTTATCACGAAAAACTCGTATCACGCGGGCCGATTCGTGCCATTCCGCATCAGTCAGAATGTTTCGGACGTCGCCAAAGACGTCGGCGGTAGTTCGGGTTATCAGAACATTCGGGCTCCGCTCGATAAGCCGCTCGAAAATGCCGAGTATCTGCTCGCGGGTCTTGCCCTGGCCGAAGATGACCTCGGGAAAACCCTGCCGTGATGCCCTTGCGTGGTCGACTCGGGCGTAGCCGATGTCTTCGAACGAGAGATGCTTGATACGTTCGCTCGCCTGATCGGTGGTCAACTCGCCGCCGGCGTAAAGCCGTAAGATTTCTTCGATGTCGGACTGGTTCATTGCTAAATAAAGAATCTACAACAAGTTCGAAGCAATAAAAAAGGCGGGAACTGATCCCGCCAACTTAAAGAAGAGAAGAGAAAATGGTCTCAGACAAAAACGCCTGCGTACTTGGTAAGGTGAGCCAGCTGTATGAAAAGCCGGGCTACTGCGTCAATACCGAGCAATCTTAATATGATCCGATCGTGCAATCGATCCACGGTTTTCATAGCTGCCTCCTTTAAGAATTTGCGGCTTCCCGCCCTATTAAACCTTGCCCCGGTCCGTTTTATTCCAGCCTGCCTGCGTGCCGACTTCAATATCTAACGCGATGGATTTCGGCGAAACGTATCAACCGGATTCAAAACCGGCGGCTTTATTTACCTCGAATGAGCGGATAAACTTTTACTATCGTGGAATTGACCGTAGCAATCACCGGAGCCTCGGGCTCGATCTATGCGCATCGGACGCTACAGTTGCTGGCTGCAAGTGGGACGGTGGGGACGGTCAATCTAATTCTGTCAGACACAGCTGCGACGGTTGCTCAAGTCGAAATGGGTGTAAACCTTCGCAATGCCGACCCAGCAAAGTTCAATGCCTGGATCGGTTTGGAGGAAGGGTCAAAGTTGATCCGTCCTTGGCGGCTCGATAACCTCGCCGCAAAGCCTTCGTCAGGCTCCAACAAACAGGCCGGAATGATCGTCATCCCCTGCTCGATGGGAACTATGGGAGCGATCGCGAGCGGGGCCGGAACGAATTTGATCCATCGAGCTGCTGATGTTTGTCTGAAGGAACGTCGTCGCCTCGTACTGGTGCCCCGTGAGGCACCGTATAATGCGATCCATCTCGAAAACATGCTCAGGCTGACACACGCGGGAGCGACGATCCTACCGGCAAGCCCGGGATTTTACCACCGGCCCAAAACCATCGATGAACTTGTCGAGCATCTGTGCTTTCGGATATTGGATCAATTCGACATCCCGCACTCGAAAAAGAGCCAGTGGACGGGCGAAGAGGTAGCGGAATGAAGGTGGATACGGTCGAACGTTTCTCGAATCGAGTAGAAAACTACATCAAATACCGGCCTGCCTATCCTTCTGAGGTGCTCGATCTGTTCAAAAACGAACTTGGTCTGACAGTCGATTCAGTCGTGGCCGATATTGGCTCCGGGACCGGCATATCAGCGAAGTTGTTCCTCGAGAACGGCAATACGGTTTACGGCGTCGAACCAAATGACGGGATGCGTGCTGCAGCCGAGCAATACCTGGCAGGTTTTCCCTCATTTCGAAGCCTAAAAGGCACGGCCGATGATACAGGACTGCCTAATAAGTCGGTTGATTTTGTGATTGCAGCCCAGGCGTTTCATTGGTTCGAACCCGAGCCGACTCGAAACGAATTCCAGAGGGTATTAAAACCCGGCGGCTATACCGCGCTCATCTGGAATGAGCGGCAGCTTGATACGACGCCGTTTCTTATTGAGTACGAACAGTTTTTGCTCAGATACGCAAACGACTACACGCTTGTCCGTCATGAGAACGTCAATGAAGAAACACTAAGCGGTTTTTTCGAAAAGCCGTTTGAGCGAAAGACGTTTGATAACGTGCAGATACTCGATTTTGATGGTTTGAAGGGCCGTGTATTGTCATCGTCGTACATGCCGGCGGAATCAGACGAGCGTTTTCAACGGATGGTCGAGGAACTGCGAACGTTATTTGCCAAATACGCTGAAAACGATAGAATTAAGATTTTCTACAACACCCGGGTGTACTACACGAAGCTTTAGATTTATGGCAGTAAAAGCGGAAGAATCCACTGAACCACGCGTAATTACTGTTGCCCATTCCCCTGATTCGGACGATGCGTTCATGTTTTACGGGTTGGCAACGAATAAGCTCGAAACTGACGGCTTGAAGTTCGAGCACACGCTTAAAGACATACAGACGCTGAACGAGGATGCCAAACATGGCGTCTATGACGTTACGGCGATCTCTTTTCACGCATACGCGTACGTTGCTGACAAATATGCTCTTCTGCCGCACGGGGCAAGCATAGGAGACAAATATGGCCCGATCCTCGTAGCCAGGGAGCCCCGAGACCCGGAAGAGATCTCGAAGATGAATATCGCCATCCCGGGCGAGTTGACAAGCGCTTTCCTCGCCCTGCGGATCTATAATCCGGACTTCAAATATACGGTTGTGCCTTTTGACCAGATCATGGAGGCGGTGCATAAGGGCGAGGTGGACGCCGGATTGCTCATTCACGAAGGCCAGCTCTTTTACAAGCAGATGGGCCTGGATAAGGTGCTCGATCTCGGCGAATGGTGGCACGAGAGGACCGGCTTGCCGCTTCCCATGGGGGGCAATGTGATCAAACGTGATCTCGGTGCCAAACTCATGAAACAAGTGTCCAAGCATCTTCACCGGAGTATTGTCTTCTCAATGGAAAACCGCGAGGATGCTCTCGCGTACGCCATGCAATTTGCCCGCGACATGCAGCCGGAACTGGCCGATCGGTTTGTCGCAATGTGGGTCAATGATCTGACACTTGATTACGGCGAGCGTGGCAAAGAAGCGGTAAGGCGCCTGCTGACAGAAGGTTACGAGAAAGGAATTATTCCAAATAAGGTTGACGTGGAATTTGTTGACTAGCCGTTCCTGTCAACTTTTTCCGCTTTTCCGGCATCTATTTCACAGCATTTGAGAAAAAGCGGGTGAAACGATGAAACGACTGGTCATTTCTTTAATCTTGGTCATAGGCTTTGTTGCCGGAGCATTCGGCCAAGAGGAAGCATCTACTATCCAAAAGGTTCCGCTCAGCCAGGCGGAGATCGACAAGATTATTACAAAATTTACTTATAACGAAAAACTGTTCCACGAAGCATTGAGGGAATATGTTTTTTCGCGAAGCGCCACTATCCAGACGGTAGGCCTCGGCGGAAATATAACAGGAACATATCGCCGCGATTCCGACATGACCATTCTGCAGGATGGCAGCCGCATGGAGAAGATCCTTTTTTTCCCGACGCCCACGCTGACCGAGATCTCAATGACACCGGAGGATCTGGAAGACCTTGGCGGCGTCAATCCTTTTGCCCTCGAACCAGCATCGATACCGAATTACAACTTCAGTTATCTCGGCAAGGAACATATAGACGAGCTTGACCTCTACGTATTTGATGTAACGCCGAAAGTGATCCCGGATCCCAAAAAATCCAAGCTCCGGCTCTTCACGGGACGCGTTTGGGTGGATGACAAGGAGTTCGAGATAGTCAAATCAAAGGGTAAGGCAGTTCCCGAAACCAAGAACAACAAATTTCCGGTAGTCGAAACGTGGCGTGAGAACATCGACGGGAAATATTGGTTCCCGACTTATGTCGCATCGAACGACTCTTTAGTCTTTGATAACGGACAGGTCGTACGACTCAAAATGCGTGTCAAATATAACAACTATAAGCTTGGCCACTCGACCGTGACGATCATTGGAGAAGAGGAGCCCGCGACCCCTGCGAAACCCGCAGCAAGCCCAACTCCAAATAAACCTTAATTGGGTGAAATTATTATTGGGGAGCTAGACGACGGGACGGCTGTGGCCGTCCTTTGTTATTGCCAGCCGCCCGTTCCGATCAACTGTCGATAGATAATTGGAGCATTTGCAAGTAATATCGTGAGCCACGTTCGGCGTTTGTGAATGTCCTCCGCAAGGTACAGAACTCTCGGCGGAAAATAAAGCAGAAGAGCAACGGCGCACAAAAATCCCGCCCGAGACAAAAGGTCCGATACGCCCGAAACTTGCGGACGCGAACCCAGCATCATCCAATTCCAAACGATCTGGTAACAGATCATGTTGCCGAAGATACAAATGTCGCCGAGTGCTTCTGAAAGCGGACTATTGAAAAATGCAAACCTTGGTTCCTTTTTGGGTGGGGAAAAATAGCGATAGACCAGAATAGTCTGAATAATAACCGCCGCGATCCCTCCGAACAGCAGTGAGATCGTTACGCCCGGATGATCATTGTCATTATCGCCGTAGAGATATTGAACGACGAAGGCCCAGAGAACGCACATCAGCACGAGATTCAAGGCAAGAAAAATTATCGGATTGAATAGGCACCCACCGGGTATTTCGTCGCTTTTATAGTCCTCATTTCCTGCGAGAGCGAGCCGTTGATGATACGGGCGCCTCTTTAATACCGCTCCAATGGGAAGGAGGATAAAGAGCATCAGACAGAACAAAAAAACTGTAAAGCCCGCAGCCTGATCTCCGTTGAAGGTGGCCTTGGTCAGGTCAAGGAATCTGACCAATAGCATTCTCATCAGGAAGAGATTGAGCAAAAATACTACGATGTCCAACAACAGACCGCGATTGGCCGGCAATCGGAGATCGGCTACGCCAAAGCGAGTGGACTCTGGTTTCTTCGACATTTATTCGGTCGCCAGTTCGCGAGCGATCGCTTCACGGGTTTCGGTGAGTAGTTCCATCAGAGGACGCGGTCCATTTTCTCCGATCGTTTCAATATGCGGTAGAAGCACCATTTCGATCGTGCCTGAAAATGCGACGCCGCGTCGCTTGCCCATCATCCAGTCGGTGTTTTTGATCGCGACGGGGATGATAGGTGCCTGCGTCTGAAGAGCGAGATGAAAAGCTCCCTTTTTGAACGGCAGCAGTTCGCCGGGCATCCCTCTCGTTCCTTCAACAAAAACGCCGAACGAATATCCGTCATCCATCACCTGCCTCGCTTTTGCCATCGATGCCCGGGCCCTCTCCGGATTGGTGCGGTCTATAGCGATGATGTTTACGAAGCTTATGCCCTGGCCGAGGACCGGTACCTTTAGAAGCTCTTTCTTGGCGACGAGTCCAATACGTTTGCCTGTGTAGCGAAACAGCGTGGCAGTGTCCAGATATGAACGGTGATTCGAACAGAAAACATACGAGCGGTCTTCTTCGAGATTTTCCGTTCCCTTGACGACGATCTTAGCTCCGCACGCGTTTAGCCAAACCCTTGCGCCCCAGAGTGCAAGGGGGTAAAGCCACGTGCGCCGGTTGATGATCCATAGAAAGATCAAAGCGGGGACGGCAACCACGAGCAGCAATGCACCGGCCACGAACCAGCACCACCAATAGCGAAGTTTGCCCGAGATTCGGGATTTGTTAGACTCTCTGACGGGAAACGTCAGCTTCTTGTTTTCGGCGATCACTTCCAAGGACAGGTCCATAAAATGAAGATGAAAAGCAATTACCGCGGAGACGCGGAGGCGGAGAGTAGTATAAGTCAAAAGGCGAAAGTATTCTTGTTCATCTCGGCCCTTGTGCTGCTCCTCGCGGCCGCTGCTGCGGCGCAGGTTCCGACGCCGAAGTCTGTCCTCGGATTCAATCCTACCGACGACAAAACCATCGCCGATTGGAGCCAGATCACCGACTATTTTGCGAAGCTCGACCAGGCCAGTCCAAAGGTTCTCGTGAAAGAGATCGGCAAATCGACGCTTGGCAAACCGATCATCGTCGCCTTTATCTCCTCGGCGGAGAATATCAAGAATCTCGAAAAATACCGGCAGATAAGTGCAAAGCTCGCCGATCCGAGAGTTTTCGACAGTGACTCGGAGATTGAGGATTCTTTGATACACGGCAAAACAATTGTCGCAATTTCCTGCTCGATCCATTCGACAGAGATCGTCGCCTCGCAGATGTCGATGAACCTAGCCTACGCACTCGCAACAAACGCTGATGGTCAGACGAAGAGCATACTGGATAGCACGATTTTGCTGCTGATTCCCTCACCAAATCCCGATGGTATTCAGATCGTCGCCGACTGGTACCGAAAAACCCTCGGAACCAAGAGCGAAGGCACATCGCCGCCCGAGCTTTATCATCACTACGCCGGGCACGACGACAATCGCGACTGGTTCATGATGAACCTGAGAGAAACGCAGGCGATCACAAAATTCTTTTGGCAGCAATGGTATCCGCAGATCGTTTATGACGTCCATCAACAGGGCACCAACGCATCGCGGTTTATCATTCCGCCTTTCTTCGATCCGAATAATCCGCGAATCCCACCTTCCATTTTGCGTGAGGTTGGCCTTATCGGCTATAAAATTGCGGCTGATCTTCAAATGGAGGGCATATCCGGCGTCGCTACAAATTCCACCTACGATACGTGGTGGCACGGCGGTTTTCGATCTGCTCCGTATTTCCACAATTCGATCGGTATCCTTTCAGAGGCCGCGAGTGCCAATCTGATGACCCCGATCAATGTGACCGTTGATGACCTTAAACGCAACCGCGGTGTACGCGGTTTGTCCTCGCCTTTAGTAACGGCAACAAACTATCCGGATGCTTGGCCAGGCGGTCTTTGGACGCCGCGCCAGATCGCAAGAATAGAAACGATCGCTTGCCGATCTATACTGGAAATGGCCGCAACCTTTCGGCGGCGATATCTTCTCAATCAATATAGGCTTGCCGCCAGAAATCCTGATAAGGACTCAAGCGTTCCTCAGGCCTTCATCGTCACAGCCGGGCAGCCGAATGCGGAATATATTTCGCGACTTCTCGAAATATTGATGTGGCAAGGAATCGAAGTCCACCAAATGACACACGAGCTTTATGTCAAAATGACACCGGACCAGCCTGACTTTCACGAAGTCCCG
>Ga0207703_10005543_pt1 | contig 10134 bp, 8 predicted proteins | sample KBSSwiS12_FD_184304 | JGI IMG/M metagenome (GOLD analysis project Ga0207703, IMG submission 184304) | Switchgrass rhizosphere microbial communities from Kellogg Biological Station, Michigan, USA - KBS Switchgrass S1-2 (SPAdes) (version 2) | ecosystem: Host-associated > Plants > Roots >... | reverse complement strand
CGAGCACGTTCTCGAAGGTGCCGTTGGGCTCGGTGAGTTCGATGCTGATGTCGCCGGTGTTGTCGTCGGTCTTGATGCCGCTGATGGTTTGGGCCTTGCCGTCCGCGTAGTCCTTGGCGCCGACGATGACGTCGAAGAACACCGAGCCGCCCGAGTCGGCCTTGAACAGCCGCTGGATGCCGTACGTGAAATCGGATGCCTTGATGGGGGTTCCGTCGGAGTACTTCATGTTCGGCCGCAGCTTGAGCTTGTAGATCTTGCCGTCGGGTGAGATATCGGGCATCTTCTCGGCCAATGCGGGCACCACCTGGGTGCCTTCTTTGCCCTTGGCGTGCTTATAGGTCAGCAGAGGGGTGTAGACGTTCCACAGCACCTCCCAGCCCTCGAGCGTGTAGGAGAGCTGGGGGTCGACGTAATCCGGGAACGAGGTCATGGCGACGTTGATGTCGCCGCCCCCACCACCGCCACCGCCACCGCCACCGCCGCTCTTCTGACCGCCGCCGCACGCGGCGACACCAAACGCTGCCAGTGGGGTGATGCAGGCGAATGGCTAGCACTTGCGCAGTGTGTTCATCTCGCTCCCTGTGGCTCGCATGTGGGGTGACTCCCCTAAAGCTGTACGCCTTTTCGTCCGGTCGAGTTGCCATCTTGGAGGAAAATTTCCTGATGGCAAGTCGAGCGTTTTCGCACATCCGCTGTGTTCGTTTACCCGGGTGTTTGCCGCACGTTCGTTGGCTCGGCGGCGACGCCGGTCCGGTGCGCCTGACTAACCGTAGAGGTCGATTTTCCTCGATATTCACGCGGACGGAGTTAACTGTGTCATGATCTTGACAGGGCTACATCCGTTCACCTGCCGCGACCACTCGTCAAGAAACGGCTAGTCGCGGCGCATATAGACAGGAACTGAACATGGAGTCATCCCGCTTGGCCCGTCGTCTTGCGGCTGTTGCCGGGGGCATCGCGATTGTCGCGATGGGTGCGCTGACCGCATCCTGCGCCAAGGAAGAACAGAAGGCACCCGAGACCACGACCACTACCACGACGACGACCACGACGCCTTCGCCGGCACCACCTGCGTCACCCGCCCCGGGCGAGAAGAGCATCAACCCCACCGGAGGCAACCTCTTCACGCCGCCGGTCAAGGCGCCCCCGGCACCAACAGAACCGCCAGGCGTCCACCGCAACAACTAGCGCCTCACGTCGCCGGCCACGCCGTCGCGCGGATGTCCAAGTGCGGCGGCTCAATACTTCGATAGATAGGACTGCACCATGGATTCCCTCTCGGGTCGTCGTCTCGCAGCGATCTCAGGCCTTACCGCGATCATCGCGATGGGCGCCATAACGGCCGGGTGTGCCAAGGAAGAAAAGGCACCCGAAACCACGACACCGACCACCACCACCACCACGACCACGACCACGACGCCCGCACCGGGCGCCGGTGCGCCGCCTGCCCCTGGGGAGAAAAGCATCAACCCGACCGGAGGAAACCTGTTCACTCCGCCGGTGCAGGCACCGCCGGCGCCAAATGTCCCGCCCGGACAGCACCCTGGTATCAACGGGGTTCCGTAGGTCCGCTGTTGCGGTACCGACTGCCGGCGATCCTCGCGGCGGCGTTGCTGCTCCTCGTCATGGGGACGCGCGTCGCGTCGGTCCCCGATGACCGCACGGTCATCGGAGGGCCACTGGCGTTATTACTAGCCAGCTCAACCGATCTCGGCCCGTCCCTGGAGGGCGGTGCGCAGCTTACTGTCTCGCTGGCGGACTCGGCCCGCCCGGCGACGTTGATCGAATGGGCACGCGCACACCGTATCTCGGTGCGGTGGCGGCCTGGCGACACCTGGGCCGTCGTCGAAGGCGCCGCGCAGGATGTGGCAACTGCGTTCAACGTGCCGGTGAACGATTACCGTGGCCGCAAGGGGCAAGTCTTCTACGCGTCGCCGCGGCAGCCGGCGGTTCCCGAACCCGTTCGCGACGTCGTGACCGGGCTGGGCCGAATCCTGGGTTACACCCCGCATCATGAGGCGGGCCCGGGATTCCTGCCGCTGGACGTGCCGCGTGGAGGACTGGGCCCGAAGGCGTTGCTGGAGGCGTACAACGCCAATCCGCTGGCTGCCGCCGGCTTTACCGGCAAGGGCACAACGATCGTGTTCTTCGAATTCAGCGGATTCGACCAGGAGGACCTCGACACGTTCGCCGACACGTCGGGATTGCCGAGGTTCACGCCGGTACTGGTCGGGGGTCAGCCAGGCCCGTCGGGTGTCGAGACGGTGATGGACCTCGAAGTCGCACATGCGATTGCGCCCGACGCGCAGAAGGTGGTCGTCAACGCCAGGCCCACCGTCGAAGGGGACGGCGCGTACGAGAAGATCGGCCAGCTGTTCGAGGCGGTGGACCGGCAGTTCCCGGGTGCGGTGTGGAGTCTGTCGATTGGGTGGGGCTGCGACAAGCTGATCACCTCCACCGACCTGGCACCCGTCGCCGCTGCGCTGGCCGCCGCGCAGAAGCGTGGCACCTCCGCGTTCGACGCGAGTGGCGATGCTGCGGGCCTGGAATGCAAGGGCGGCGACGACTGGTCGTCACCTCCCGGGCAGGACGATGTCGGACTTGACGCTGTCTCGTCGCTGCCGGCGATGACATCCGTCGGAGGCACCACCTTGTCGACCGATGACACAGGGGGCTGGATCGAAGAGCGCGCCTGGGTCGACTCGCCGTTGTCGCAAGGCACCAGCGGGGGAGTGTCGGCTCTGTTTGATCGGCCTGCGTGGCAGAGCACGTTGTCTGTGCAGCGCGACATCAAGCACCGCCGTCTGGCTCCGGATGTCGCCGCGGTCGCTGACCCCTTCACCGGAGTGAGGATCGTGTTCGATGGGCAGGACGCGGTCGGTGCGGGGACATCGCAGGCAGCGCCAATCTGGGCCGCACTCGCGGTGCTGATGAACCAGTACCTGTCGGCGCATGGCGGAAAGCCGCTGGGCAACATCAATCCGCTGCTGTATCGGGTTGCGACGGGTGCGAACCGGCCCGGATTCCGCGATATCAGCCTTGGCGGAAACGCGGTCGATACCTCGCAGCCCGGCTATGACGTGGTGACCGGCCTCGGCAGCCCGAAAGTCGACTACTTGGTCCGCGACCTCTTGGACATCCAGAACGGCGTTGCTCCCCGATGACCGCCGGTATTCCCGTCATACGGTGTCCGGTATGCCAGCTGGACGTTCCCACGGGCGCGTTCTGCGGCACCTGCGGCGCGCACTTATCAGCGTCTCGCGGAGCTGGCCGCAGCGTGCTGCGACCCGAGGCGTACGCGGCGGCATCTGGCGAACACACGCTGCGGCTGTCTGTGGTCAGCTCGTTGTTTCCACACCTGCCGCAACCTTCGCGCGCACCGTTCCGGATTGCCTTGGCTGTGCTGTTTCTGGCGCTTGTCGCGTTGGGGCTGCTTCGATGGCAAGCACCGTTGATCGCGGTAAGCGCGCTGGGTCTCCCCCTGCTGTTTCTGTTCTATCTGCACGAGTCCGACATGGACGACGATCTGCCGCTGAGTTCGCTCGTGCTGACCGCATTGCTGGGTCTCGCGCTCGGTGTCGGGTGGGCCCTGCTGACCGGCGACATCGTCGCCGGGTCCTACGACGTCGCGCTGGGCGACGTGACCCCCACGGACCGCTCGATACTCGAGTCGTTGCTCATCCCAGCAGGCGGCCCTGTTCTGATGCTGCTCCCAGCGGTCGTGGTGCGCCTACTGCGGCCAGGGACACGAGAGTCGTTGGACGGGTTCGTCATCGGTGCACTGGGCGCGATGCTTTTCACCGCCGCTGCGACGCTGACACGGCTGGCTCCGCAACTGGCCACTGGAGCGACCGCTCCGGACCGGCCGGTCAGCGGACTTCTCGCCGAGGCGGGAATCAATGGGGTGGCCTCGCCATTGATCGCCGCGGCCGCGGGCGGTTTGGTCGGCGTGACACTGTGGTTCAACCGTCCCGAGGGCCAAGGTAGCCGTCCGACGGCCGTGCTGGTTGCGTTGAGTTGTCTGGTGGTGCTGTGCCTTTCGTTCGGACTCGGGTTGATTGAAGCGACCTCGGTCGCGAATGGACTTCATGTGGGGCTGCACCTGCTCGCCGCGGCTTTTGCATTGGTAGCCTTGCGAATTGGCGTGCAGATAGCGCTACTGTACGAAACTCATGACGAGGCCAACGCGGATGCACAGGTCTTGTGCCCGCACTGCGACCACGTCGTGCCGGATACCGCGTTCTGCCCCAACTGCGGTGTCGCATCGCGAGCGGCGTCGCGGACGTCGCGCACAACACGGCGCTCGCCCGCAGCGATCGGAGTTACCCGGCCGGGATACGCGCTGCCCCCAGGACCGTATGAGGCCGTCCCGCCTCATAGCACCACGCACACCCGATTGCTGACGACCGTCGGCGCAGGCGTGGCAGTCGCTGTGGCGGCAGCAGTGACAGTGTCTGAACTCGCCGCGCCGAGCGTGCCGCGCTACGTCTGTCCGCCCGATTGCGGACAGCCTCCGATCGGCAAGCCTGTCGAGACGAATCCATGGTTCACGTCCAGCGATGGCAGGTTCTCCGTGCAGTACCCGCGCGCAGGTACGGCGTATGAGGTGACGTTCGATCCCGACGGTGTGAATGTGAACTTCACCGCCGGCGACACCGGCACGATGCAGTTCCTCGGCTTGCCTGCGCAGGGCCGGACATCCAAGCAGATCGCCGAGGACCTGATCAGTGACAAATACCCGGACGCCACAACGGATTACGAGATTCCCAACGCCATGGTCGGCTATCAGCCGGGGTACGGTGTGGTCAAAGACGAGTATCCGCAGGATGTCTCGGGCACGTACACGCGGCTGCGGCTGCTGGTGATGGTCGCGATCAAGAAGAACTACGCGTTGGTCGCCGCCGCCATCGGCCCGTACCACCAATTCAGTCCCGAGTTCGGCAGCGGCCACCCATCAGGGGTCAACATGCAACTGGCCTTGGATATGGGCAAGTACGTGAACAGCTTTATCTGGCGCGAAAACTCGCGGCGCTGAACACACTTGGCGTGATTCGCCCCGATAAGGCCGGCCGTGGTGTCGAATTGACGTATGAGAACCCGGTACACAACTGCCCTCTGTGCCGCGATCGCGATGGTCGCGGGCATTCAACCAGCCACCGCCGCGGCGACGCCTGCCGAAGGGGAGATCGTCCGCACGGAGATCGCCAAGGGCACAACGGATGCTCCAATTGCAATCGTCGCGGTGGGGCAGGAGACCGCGTACTACATCCAGAATCTGCTGTTGAAACCGGCCTCCAGCAGCGGGTGGCATACGCACGCCGGACCGGAATACTCGGTTGTCAAGCGGGGCACCTTGTACGTCCAGCAGGCGCCCGGCTGCGTGCCGGTCGCGTACAACGCGGGTGATGCTGTCTTCATCCAGGCGGGAATCCCGCACGTCGTGGCGAACCGTGGTCCCGGGGACGCCGAAGCTGTTGTGACATATATACTTCCGGCCGACAACGCAGTCCGAGACGACGCGCCCGCGGCCTGCCCGTAGCGGATCGACTGGCCGCGGAGGGCTAGCCGTACGGGTTGGGTTCGTGGAACCGACCGATGATCGGGATGCGCTCGATGATCCGGTCGCGAAGCCGCGGTTGCGGCGCGGGCGGAACGTAATTCGGCGCAGGCGCGGGAGGTACGTAGGCAGGTGGAGGAACATTCGCCGGCGCGGGCGGCGGCGCCGCAGGCGGCTCGACCATCTGGATCGCGTCCGGCACGGGCGCCGTGGCCTCCACGAGCGGCTCGGCAACGGGCGGCGGAGCTTGCGGGGATGGTGCCGCGGGCGACGATGGGGGCGCGGCCGGAACCGGTTGCGGCGCAGCCTGTGCGGCCGGTGGGGCGGCGGGCACTCGGGCAGGCTGTTCTGCAGTGGCAGCGGTATCCCGTTGGGCCACCGTCGAATTCTCATTCTGTGTCAGGCCAAGGCCGATGGCAGCGGATAGCGAGCCAACGAAGACGACCGCCGCCGCGGCCACCACAGAAATCAGCGCGCCGGTTCGCGAAGGCAGGCGCCACCGAGCGGGTCGCATGTCCAGGGTGTTGACCGCCCACGCCGAAGCCAGCGCGGCTCCGCGGGCCAGCGCCCCGTCGGCCTCCGCCGCGGTGATGACCGGTACAGCGGCACCGTGGAACGATGCCGCGATCGAATCGAGGTCGTCGGCAGAACCGAGGACGAATATCGCCTCGGGCTGGGCGTCGTGGCGATCGAGCAGCGCAAGCATGTCGTCGGCCGACGGGTCGACCCGCTCCGTCGTCACCCCGTCGGGGCTGACCATCGTGAACAGTGCGTCGTCCGGATCGACGATGCACACCGCGACGTCGGTGTACCCGCCGCGATCTGCGATGCCCAGTGCCAGCGACTCCGTGGCTTCCTGCTCGGAAACCGTGATGACATTGGCCACACCCCGGTCCGTCAGGGCGTCGAGCAAGGTCGATGCGGCCGTATCGGCCGCATCTGCCCAGGTGACGCCGACGGCGTGCAGACGGTTTTCCTGGACAGCGGCGAGCACCTCGTCAAGAGTGCCGAAATCGGCGGTGCCGCGGCAGATGGTGGCGCCCTCGGCCGTCGTGCCCTCTACCAGCACCCATCGGACGTCTGCCGACGTCATCGACAGACCGAGTACGAGGTCCACCTGGTTAGCCCCCGATCGGGATCAAGTCGGCTCCGACATTACCGCTCTAATCAAATTCACAAAAACCGTCGGTAAATCGCGCACGGTGCCCGCTTATGCCTCTAGGGTTCCAAACGTGCCTCAGATGGATCGTCGCAACATGATGTTGATGGCCGGGCTCGGTGCGTTGGCCGCCGCTATCCCCCTTCAGCAGGCCCGGGCGAACCCGGCGGACCGCGTATCACCGCCCGCTGCGCCGCCCGATGCTGCCGGCGCCTACATTTTCCAGGACGAGTTCGACGGCCCCAACGGTGCCGCCCCCGATCCGGCGAACTGGACGGTGCAGAACTGGCAGGACGACGTGTGGCCGCCGGTCCTGGGGATATACCGCGACGATCGCCGAAACGTGTTCCTCGACGGCAACTCCAATCTGGTCCTGCTCGCCACACACGAAGACGACCAGTTCTTCAGTGGCAAACTGCGCGGCAACTGGCGGGTGCCCATCGGCCACACGTGGGAAGCGCGAGTCAAGCTCGACATGACCCCTGGCCTCTGGCCCTCGTTCTGGGCGGTGAACGAGGATCCGCTGCCTGATGGCGAGGTGGACGTCTTCGAGTGGTACGGCAACGATGTCTGGCCTCCGGGAACCACAGTCCACGCCGCATCCAACGGGAAAACCTGGGAAGGGAGATCAATCCCAGGACTGGTCGACGGCGCGTGGCACAACTGGCGCATGCGCTGGGACGACGACGGGTTCAAATTCTGGCGAGATTACGTTGACGGTGCGAATCCGTACTTTTCTGTACCGCCGAAGCCCATCCCAGTCCACGGCAATACCAGCGACTTGCGGTGGCCGTTCAACAACCCCGGCTATTGGCTTTCGCCCATGTTCACCCTGGCAGTCGGTGGGCCCGGCGGCGGCGATCCTGCCAAGGGTGGTGTCTTCCCGGCAGCCATGCTCGTCGACTGGATACGAATTTGGTAGCTCACCGCTCCGCCTTGATCACCTGAACCAGGTTGAACTGCCAGCGCTCGACAAGCCGGAAGCCCAGGCCATACGGGACCGCAAAGGCAGGTGTACCGCCGAATAGCGGGCCGGGCGGCATCAGCGGATCCTGTTCGTGTGCGGGCTGCGCAGGGTCGGCCTGGGTGATGATCCACACGACGCGGCAGCCGCTCAAGGGCCCGGCGATGACCTCCGGGATGAGGTTGGTGTCAAAGATGTCGTTGCGGTCGGTCGCGCGCTGCCACAGGCTGAGATCGATCAGTTTCGTGTATGCGTCGGGGCGCGCCGCCAGCAAGGGGCGCATGGGGGCGGGCATGAACGTCACGGTGTCGTTCACCAGCAGACAGTCACCGGGGGCGGCCTTGGCGGTGACCAGATCGGCCACTTGGCTGTAGTCCATTCCGTATTTCGCGTACGGACCACGTTGCACCACAACATAATTCGGGGCGGCAGCGAGAGCGAATACGCCCGCGATGGCCGGGGCGACCCATGGCTTGGCGGCCAATGCGCCGATGCAGACGCCCAAGATCAGCGCCACCGCCGGTGCGGTGAAGCACAAGTAGCGAGGCGTGTAGATCGGGTGAACCCACGCCGACCAGACGAGGATCACCGCGGTCGGTATCACAAGCCATGCGATCGCCACGGTCAGGAGCTGTCGATCTCCCTGGACCAGTCGGGCGGATGTGCAGAGCCACAAGACAATAGCCGCCGCTACGACCAGTGCCGACACGATGGCGAACGGCGGGCTTCTCTCGAAATACTGCTGAACCGCCACATCTTCGATCGTCCGGCGCCCGATCGGTGCGATCCAGATGATCTGATGCGCTTGGCCGATGGCTTCCCGTACGAATGGCGTCACGGCAGCTACCGCTAGAACCGATGCGATGGCGAACCGTGTCAGGACCGTTCGACTGCGCACGCAGATACAGAGGAAAGCGGCGTGCGCCAACAACATCAGCACGAGATAGAGGTCGAGCAGAATCGACGACACGACGGCGATCCCATAGGCCAGCCAGACCCAAGCGGTTTTACGGCGCGTGGTGTGAACGAGCAGCACCGTCAGCCATACGGCGGCCATCATCGACAAGGCGTACGGCCGAGCCTCGATGCCTGCCCACGTCGCCCGCGGCAGGATCGCGCAGAGGATCCCGGAACTCACCGCGACGGTGCGAGACGAGAATTGCTTGCCTAACACCACTACGCCTGCCGCCGCGCCCCCGACCGCAAGACCGCTCGGCGCGCGGGACCAGAACTCCGTGGGCGGGAAGATCTGAAACCAGCCGTGCATGAGCAGGTAGTACACGCCGTGGACGGCGTCGACGTTGCCGAGCAGCCGCCACAACTGACCAAGCGATCGGCTGTATGAGGCCGAAATGGTCGCGGCCTCGTCGTACCAGAACGAGGGGCGGCCCGCTCCGCCCAGACTCACTGCTGCGCCCAACACTGCGACGATCAGCGGGTCAAGCACGGCCGGTCGCAGTCGCATCATGAGTCCCCGCCGAACACGGCGCTATGGTGCCAGAGCCGGCTGGCGCCTGTTCTGACCGGCCTGATTCGTCGTAGCCTTTCTGGCGTGGGGTGGAAAGGCCTGGGGAGCCCGTTCCGAAGCATGCCGCTGCGGATCCTGGTTGTCGGCGCAGGCGTGGGCGGCATCTCCGTTGCCAGGGGATTGTTGCGGGACGGACACCACGTCACCGTCTTCGAACAGCGGCCGGATGCACGGGCCGGTGGCGGAGCCGTCACCATCTGGCCCAACGGCGCAACAGTTCTGGAGCAGCTGGGCGTCGATATGGACGGAGCCGGTCAGCTTCTGTCCACCGTGCGGGTCGTGACGTCCGCTGGACGCCCGCTCGTCGCCTTGGACCTGACCGCGATCGTGGACCGGCTGGGGGCGTCCGTCCGCATGGTCCCGCGTCGCGTGCTGCTTGAACGACTGTTGGCCGGCTTTCCGACCGACCACATCCAATACGACCGCCGAGCGGCAAAAGTGGCCAGTACGCCCGACGGGGTGCGGGTCGAGTTCGCGAACGGGAGCGTGGTCGAGGGGGATCTGCTGATCGGTGCTGACGGCCTGCATTCGAAGATTCGTGACGTCGTCGGAGCCCGTGACGCGGAGCCGACGGGCTGGTGCAGTTGGCAGGGACTGGCGACGCTTCCGTACGTCGCCGACAAGCACGTCGCGCTCCTCGCCATCGGTGAGCACGGAAACCTCGGCCTGTGGCCGGCCGGAGGCACCGATGTGCAGTGGTGGTTCGACCTGCCGTGGTCGGACGGCTTCATCAGACCCGAACGCCCGATCGACGTGATCCGCGAGCACTTCACGGGATGGTGCGACGCGGTCGACGAAGTACTCGCAATGCTGACCGACGACGACCTCGCCGACTCGCCATACCCGCATTTTCGGCATCCGATACCCGGGCCTGGTCAAGGCCCGCTCACGTTGCTCGGCGACGCCGCGCACACGATGCCGCC
>Ga0207703_10005541_pt1 | contig 10137 bp, 10 predicted proteins | sample KBSSwiS12_FD_184304 | JGI IMG/M metagenome (GOLD analysis project Ga0207703, IMG submission 184304) | Switchgrass rhizosphere microbial communities from Kellogg Biological Station, Michigan, USA - KBS Switchgrass S1-2 (SPAdes) (version 2) | ecosystem: Host-associated > Plants > Roots >... | reverse complement strand
AGCGCAGCCTGGTAGCGCATCTGCCTGGGGGGCAGGGGGTCGGAGGTTCAAATCCTCTCGTTCCGACCATTCTTTTCCGCGCGGTTCGCGCGGAAAAGAATACCGAGCGCGCCCGCCGCGATAGCGGAGAGAGGGCGCGGCAGGGAGTCCCACTCAGAACCCACGCGTCAGCAGGCAGTCCCGCACTGATCCGCCGGCGCGACGGCGACTTGAGCCGGGCCGCTAAGGAAGATGACGCCTCGGGCTTCAGCTCGTCGCGTGATACACGCAAATTTTATTTCCGGTTGGATCTCGCATATACGCACCATACCAACCTTCTTTTCCCGGCGGTCGATAGCCCGGCGCGCCTTCATCCGAACCACCATTGGCAAGTGCGGCGAGGTGAGCGGCATCCACGGCTTGGTTGGAGCCAGCCTTGAAGCCAATCATCATTCCATTGCCATGATGGGCAGCCTTTCCGTCAAAAGGCGGACAAATGAAGACCGGCTGCTGATCGCTTTCCTTGGGTCCATAGCCTATCCAGCCTCCATCTGCGAATTTGCGTTCGCCGCCAATCGCCGCGAATACGGCGTCATAGAATTTTCCCGACGCCTCGCTGTCGCGCGCACCAATGGTGATATAGCCAATCATGAAAGCCTCCCATCGTCATACCTGGCATTTGCAGAAGTCCGGCTGACGCCTCGTCGGACTGGGGTCAGAGCCGATTTCCTCTGACCCCGCCAATACCATTACAGCCTCTATTTGGCCGCCGTCAGCTCGATCTCGACCAACGCTCCCGGGGTCGGCAGGCGAACCTGGAACGCCGAGCGCGACGGCCGGTTGGGCTGTTCCGGAGTGCCGAAGCGCTTGCCCCATTCCGAATTCAAGCCGGCGAAATCGATCTCGCCGCCCTTGGCGGGATCGCCCACCAGAAAGACATGCGCCGCCACCACATCGCCGAAAGTCAAATTGTTCTTGGCCAGCATGGCCTGCAGCTTGGTGAGGATGTTGTCGGCCTGCTGGACGGTGGTGCCTCTGTCATTGGGATTGCTGGCGTTCAGCGGATCGGCGGTGGTGCCGCTGAAATAGTAGGTGGTCTGGCCCGCCGGCACGATGCGCTGGGCGGCGGCGGGCAGGGCGCAAGCGCAAAGCAAGGCAGCGCCCAGGCAAGCGAGTTTGAAGGACTTGGTCATCAGTGTCTCCCCTAGTTGAATGAAGAAATCCGGTTTCGGCGGACGAATCGCGCGCGGTTCATGCGACGCGCGAAAAGCCTAGTCCGCGGAGCACTCTCGCGCACCAGCTAATTAAGAGCGCCGGGACTGGGAATCCAAAGATTGTCCCCGGAATGGGGAATAAGCCTGAAGGCCCGCCTCAATCCGTATCGTGCGGACCGGTATAGACGGTGGCGGCGGGCGCCAAACGCGACAGCCGCGCGCAAGCACTTTCGGCTTCATCTTCCAGCCCCATCCATCTGAATTTGTGGATCAGATGTTTGAGCTGATCGACTTCCACCTGATGAGGCGGAAAATTTTTCAAAGCGCTGGACGTTCCGATCGAATTCATCGCGTCGTCTCCATTTGCTCAACTTTGGATTTTTGGCGGCGATTTTCGCGATGTGGAATTTACGCCTCACGATGCAGGCAAACAACCGCAATTCGATTGTGCAATGCAGAACGAATTCGTCTTGCCGTTAACCGCCCTTAATGTTGCGCGTTTTGCGTCTCGTCATGACACAGTGGTGATGCTCGTTAAAATTGGACGGTTCCGCATACAACCGACAAATTATCAGGGAGCGAGTTCCATTCCTCAGCAGCTCTTGTCGAGACCACCAGGCCGCTCGCTTAAGCTCGCGGCGGCCCGGCCTCGCGTCGCGCTAGGCCGCGCGCCGCGTCCATACGCTGCCACTATGGACCATTCGTCGCTCTCGCAGGTCCACTGGACCTGCTCGCCCGCCGTCGCTGCTGCGACGGCGGAACACTCCTCACCCAAGTATATTTATGGCGCGCGACGCCACCACCATGACGGTCAGCAGCGAAAAAGCGCTTTGCAGCATCATCAGCAATTTGGCCCTTGCCGTGACCGGCATGGCATCGGTGGTGCTGAAGGCCGTGGCGGTCGAGTAAGCCAGATACAGATAATCGATGAAGGTGGGGTGCCAGTCAGGGGACACATCCCCGCTGGGCGCGGATTCCTGCGGAAAGAGCCAATCCGGCTTTGGGGTTGCATGGTTCGCCCGTGCTTCCGGGCCGCCACGGTCGATCTGCCAGTACAACAACGCGAAGATGATCACATTGGTGACCCACACTCCCACGCTGGAACTGAGCAGTTGAATGCCGTTGACGTCGGCGGGCCTTTCGATCATCGCGCTCACCACATTCACAAGATTGACCACCATGGCGAGCGCTGCGATGGCGAACAGGAGGAAAATCATTGCCCGCTCAACCCGCAGCCAGATGAGCTCGCGGGTACCCTTCCAGGCGACGATAAAGATGGGGAATGTCCCCATCAGGCCCAGGACCCAGGCCAATTCCGATGGAAACAGCCGGATGCGGTCCGGCAGCATCCCCAACAGCAAAGCCGAGGCCACGACCGCAAGCGCCACGGGCCAGCGCGGTTCAAGCAATGTTCCCTGGAAGGACGCGTCGCTCAAGACAGAATTCTTTGACAGCGCCAGCAGCGGTTTCTGCTCGGCGCGCTCCGGAAATCCTGCTCACCAGATCGCGCGGCGCGGGCCGGGCCAATTGGACCAACGGCTAATGGTGCCCTGGAACCTGGCGCATCTCAGTGCCGCGCCTCGACATGGCGCAGGAACACCGAGCGCAACTCGTCCACATCGAACGGCTTGGCCAGCACAAAGTCGACATGCGCCGAGCGATCGTCGCCGTCTCCCATCTTTGCTCCCCAGCCGGTCAACAGAACCACGGTGGTCGAGGGCGACATTTCTTTTGCCCTGCGCGCCACTTGATTGCCGTCGACATAGGGCATGCCCAGGTCCGTCACCATAACGTCAAAAGCCTGTCCGCTCTGGCTGGCATTTTGCAGCGCTTCGATGCCGGCATCGCCGCCATTGGCGGTGACGACGGCATGGCCGTCCAGTTCCAGTACAAACTGCGTGGAATTCAGAACGGCGGGATCGTCATCGACAAGCAGCACGCGCAAAGGCGGAATATCTCCCGCTTTTGCGGCGCGAACCTGCCTCGGCTTTGTCTGTGTGGCGGCAAATTCCAACCTGACGCGGGTTCCGTCGCCGGGACTGCTTTCGATGTCGAGCACGGCTTTGTGCCGTTGGGCGGCGCCATACACCATGGCCAGGCCCAGGCCGGTGCCGCGTTCCCCCTTGGTGGTGAAAAACGGCTCCAGGCAGTGGCGACGGGTGTCCTCGTCCATGCCGATGCCGCAATCCTCGACGTCCAGCCGCACACCGTCCAGGTGCGGTTGGGTGCGGATGGTGATGATGCCGCCTTGCGGCATGGCGTCCACGGCATTGAAGACCAGATTGGTCAGCATGTCGCGCAACTCGGGCGCATTGCCCATCACCCAGGGGAGGTCTTGGGCCAGATCGGTGATGACCCGGATCACGATGCCGCGTTGCTGGGGCATGTCGCTCCAGCGCGCCCGCGTGAGATCCACAACCTGGGGCACCAGGTCATTGAGATTGAGCGGCTGCAATTCGTTATCGGAATCATTGCGGCGATAGAAGTCCCGCATCCGGGCGACGGTGGCCGACACGTCCTTGATCACGCGTTCTACGGTTTCCAGATAGAAGCGGGTTTGCGGGGAAAGATTCGGCTCCCGCTCCAGCAGGGACTGGGTATAGACCGCGACCGGCGAGATAGCGTTGTTGATGTCGTGCGCGATGCCGCTGGCCATCTGTCCCAGCGCCCTCAGCCGCTCCTGCTGCATGACGGCCTGTTGCGTCTGCTTGAGGTCGTTATAGGCGGTTTCCAGGCTGAGCCGCAGCTCTGCCTGACGGGCCGCCAAGGCGACATGCTCGCCAAGTTGTTTCAAAAATTCGCAATCGGCGCTGGCAAAGCTATCCGCCTGCCGCCGCGCCACCGCCAGGATGCCGAAGACGTCGGTTTCCAGCATCAAGGGCGTCATGACAAGGGATCGCAGGCCGTGACGCGCCAGGAGGCGGGGGAAGGGGAATGCGATATTGGCGATATCCGGTTCATAGACCAGCATGCCTTTGACGCAGCGTGACAAACCATTTTGGCCGACCGGGATCGCCGCAGGTTCGGCGCTGCTCAACTCCTGCGCCAGCGCCGCACTGCCAACTCCGACGTGATTGACCGTGATCTCGTTTTTGAGCGGATCGTGCGAACAGATGCAGACGAAATCCGCCGGCAATCGGTCCTCAAGAGTACGTACGACGACCTGGGAGATGCTTTGTATATCCTGCCGCTGGCCCACGGCATGGGTAATCCGCTCCAGCAGCGCCATGCGTTCCAGCTGGATCTGAATTCGGGCTTCGGCATTCTTGCGTTCTGTGATATCGCGGAGAAAGGCGGTAAAGCCTGTTTCTTCGCCCAGTTTTATCGGTGTGATCGAAAGCTCCAGCGGAAATTCCCCGCCGTCACGGCGCAGGCCGGTCAGTTCGATGCGCCTGTTGAGGACGCGGGCCTCCCGAGTGGTGAGATAGCGGGCCAGGCCGCGTTTATGGCCGGCGCGGTAACGTTCGGGCATGATGGTTTCGTCGATCGGCTTGCCGAGGGCCTCGTCACGCGTCCAGCCGAAGATTTTTTCCGCTTGCGAATTCCAGCCGGTGATCGCGCCGTCGCGGTCGATGCTGATGACGGCGTCCAATGCGGTCTCGACGATCAGGCGCATTTGTTCTTCGCTGGCGGCCAAGGCTTTTTGGCTGCGCATGCGGTCGGTGATGTCGGTTGAAACCCCGAAAGTGGCATAGGGCTGCCCGGCGGCATCCTTCAAAGGCGCCTTCAGGGAGAGGAAGGTGTGGTAGCCGTCCGGCTGGGAGGCGATCTCCTCGCCGGTCATGGCATGTCCGGCGCGCACCACCTCCTGATCCATGGCCCGGAACGAATCGGCTTCATATTTTGGAAAAAGATCGTGATCGCTTTTGCCGATCACGGCCTGGCGCGGGAAATGGAAAACGTCCAGATATCTCTGGTTGACCATCAGATAGCGGCCGCCCAGATCTTTGACATAGATCACCGCCTGGCTGTTATCGACAATGGCTTCCAGCAATTGCTGGCTACGCCGCTGCTCGTCTTCGTGGCGCGCCAGCCAGGTGGCGACATTGACGGTTGCGATGCAAAGCCCGATTGAGCTGAGAACCGCCAGAACGGCGAAGCCGAAAGGGGCATCGAAGGGGTGAAAGCGATAGGCCAGCACGACCAGTCCGCTCACAACAAAAGGCAATACCAGCATGATGGGAAAAAGGCGGCGGGCGGCGACGCCGCCGCTGTTGCGCGCGGAAATGACGGCGGTCCATCCATCAAGCGGCCGCGCCAGCAGCGCCGCCACAAACAGCAGAATGAAGGAAATCAGGGTGGGCAGCGACATGGCCGAGACGGTCGGCCCGCGTGAGAGCGCCGCGATGTCATAGGCGTAGCCGGCAAAATCGAAGCCGGTGATAGCAAGCCCTGCTGCGATCAATGCGCTATAAATTCGTCCGCTGCGCGCCGTGGCGGGCATCATCAAAGCGATGGATGCCAAAATGAAGTTCAGCCCGGAGACAGGGGAGGGGCGGCCAAGCTTGGGACCAAATAGATTGGTGGCCGTCAAGGCGCCATGGATGGCGGACGCCATGGCAAAATCGATAACCGTATAGGCGCCGATCGCCAACACGATAGCCGCGGCGGCGATGCGCGCCATGGCAAGATAGTTGCGCCGCACGGCCAGGGTGAATTCAAAGGCCGCGGCGGCACATAGCAGAAAGCACAGCATCACGATCACGGCCATGCGCGGCCAGCCGGGCACGACACTGGCCAATACTGGAATATCGAGCAGCCATCCCGCCAACGCGGTCACGCACATCAGGGTGATGGCCAACAGTCCGGCGCGCGAAAATTTTCTTAAGGTTGCGATGCGAGCGATCATGAGGTTCTGAGCTGTTGAGATGTTATGGGTGTGCCGAAATCCGCTCCATTCGCGGGGCCATCTTGTTCGGGCGCTCAATCATATTTTCAACCGGGGCGGCAGGCTGTGCCTTAGCCTCCTGCACCGACAGCAAGGCGGAAATCACGGCCCCTCTGGTCATGCTGCAGCCCCCGAACCTTCGAGAGGCATGCTACCGTCCGGTGGCGCTGGGGGACAAGCTAACCGGACTGAGTAAATGTCAGGACTTTTGCTATGTTAGCCGGAATCGTTAATTTATGACGTGAGGATATTCCGATGGCTCTTCCAGTTCCAAAAGTGGCGCTTCGCGGCGGCAATGTGTTCGAGACCATTGTCAGCGCCCTGGTGGTCGTGGTGGCGATCGGTTTTGTGATTTTCATGATGCAGCGGACCGGCACCGGTCATTTGGGCAGCTATCCCCTGCGCATAAGGGTCGGCGATGCCGGCGGGCTTACCATCGGCAGTGATGTCCGCCTGGGTGGAACCAAAGTGGGCTCGATCACCGGCCTGTCCTTGGACCAGCGCGATTACAAAGCGGTGATCGAAACCAAATTGCGCGACGACCTGGCGTTGCCGGTGGACTCCCGCGCCGCCGTGGCGTCTTCGGCCTTGGGCGGGCCCTATCTGTCCATCACCCCGGGACATGCGGCGAAAACCGCGCCCCAAGGAGGCGAGTTGCGTGGGGAATTGGGCGGCAAGCCCGCGAGCTAAGCTTTCAAATATTTGTTGAACCAATCCAAGGTGTGCTGCCAGGCCTCCTTGGCGGCGGCTTCGTCATAACGCGGCGTGGTGTCGTTATGGAAACCGTGATTGGCCTTGGCATAGACATGCCCCTCATGGGGCACGCCGGCCTGGGTCAGCGCCGCATCAAAAGCGGCCCAGCCGCCGGTAATGCGGGTATCCAACTCGCCATATTGGGCATTGATGGGGGCCTTGATCTTGGCGGTGTCTTCGGCGCTGGGCTGGGCGCCATAGAAGGGCACGCCGGCCGCGAGGTCTGAACCCATCCGCACTGCCAGATTGTTGACCACGCCGCCGCCGAAACAGAACCCGACGGCACCCAGCTTGCCGGTGCAATCAGGCCGGTTCTTGAGATACACCGCTGCTGCATACAGATCTTCGGCCATCTTGGCGCGATCCACTTGCTGGAACAACTTCGCGCCATTCTCGTCATCGCCGGAATAGCCGCCCACCGAAGTCAACCCGTCCGGCGCCATGGCCATGAAACCGGCCGTCGCCAGACGGCGCGCCACATCCTTGATGTAGGGATTGAGGCCGCGATTTTCATGGATCACCAGCACCGCCGGCAGCTTGCCGCGGGCAGACGAAGGCCGCACCAGGTAGCAATCGATGTGACCCGTGCCATTGGGCGAGGGCACCGTGACTTTTTCTGTTTTGATGCGCTTGTCGTCTTCCGGCACCTGGATGGCCCAGGCGTAATTCGGCCGCAGCATCTCCACCAGGGCGGCGGCGCTGACCGCGGCGGTGGCGAATTTTTGCGCTCCGGCGATAAAGGTCCGACGGTCGATGCCGCCATGGACGTAGGAATCCAGCAAGTCCAGCAATTCTTGGGGAAAATCCGTCGCCTGTTTGCGTCCTGATGCGTCGACCATGTGAGCCTCCTCGGGATTTTCCGCCACTATGAGGCCGGGCCGTGGCGAAATCGAGGGCGCCGGAGCGGCTTTTCGTCCGGCGAATTCCACGTCAAGGCCATGTTAAACAGGAGCGGTTATGCTTTGAGTCCCTATGCCTGACGGTTCTGCCACAGCCCATCTCTATCGCCCCAAGCTGGCGACCATCCTTGCCGAAGGCTATGGGATGGCCCAGTTTCGCGCCGATGCCCTGGCGGGATTGACCGTCGCCATCGTGGCATTGCCCTTGTCCATGGCGATTGCAGTGGCGTCCGGGGTCTCGCCCGAGCGGGGTCTTTACACCTCCATTATCGGCGGTTTCCTGGTCTCGGCCTTGGGCGGCAGCCGCTTTCAGATCGGCGGACCGGCAGGGGCCTTTATTGTGCTGGTGGCGGCCACCACGGCGCAATTCGGTGTCCAGGGCCTGCTGGTCACAGTGTTGATGTCGGGACTGATGTTGCTGCTGGTCGGCGCGCTGCGCCTGGGCTCTTTGATCCGTCACATTCCGCACGCCGTCACTGTCGGCTTCACCTGCGGCATCGCCGCCACCATTCTGGCCAGTCAGCTGAAAGATCTCGGCGGTCTTACCATCCAGGGCGCGGAACCCGGCCCGTTCTTTCCCAAACTGGCCGTGTTGCTGCACGCCCTGCCGACGCTCAATCCTGCGGCCGCCGGTATCGGTCTGGGGGCGGCGGCGCTGATCTTTCTGCTGCGCTGGCTGAAGCCCAACTGGCCGGGCATGCTGCTCGCCGTGGTGGGAGCGGCCATCACGGCCGCGCTGTTGCATCTTCCGGTGGAGACCATCGGCAGCCGCTTTGGCGGCTTGCCGCACGGCGTGCCGCTGCCGCATTGGCCGCAGATCACGCTGCATCTGTTGTGGCAGCTTTTGCCCAGCGCCTTGTCCTTCACCTTGCTGGGCGGCGTGGAAAGCCTGTTGTCGGCCAAGGTCGCCGACAGCATGACCGGCCGCAAACATCGTTCCAATATGGAATTGGTGGCGCAAGGCATCGCCAACGTGGCTTCCGCCTTGTTCGGCGGTATCAGTGTCACCGGCACCATCGCACGCACCGCCACCAATATCCGCGCCGGAGCAACCAGCCCGGTCGCCGGCATGCTGCATTCCTTGTTTCTGCTGCTGTTTATTCTGGTGGCGGCGAACTTGGCCAGCTTCGTGCCGCTGGCGGCCCTGGCCGGCGTGCTGGTGGTGGTGTGCTGGAATATGGCGGAGAAAAAAGAGTTCTGGCGGCTCTTGGGCTATTCCCGTGAGATGATCGTGCTGCTGGCCACTTTTGGGCTGACCCTGGTCAAGGATCTGACCTATGGCATTGTGATGGGCTGCGCCCTGGCGGCGCTGTTCGCCCTGTTGAAACGGGCGGTCACGGAAGAGGGTGTTTAATCAAGCCAGATCAAGGGCCAGCAAAAGCAGGATCGATCCGGCCAAGCCTGCCATGAACACGACCTTTTGCCATGGCTTGCGAAGATTGATTTCGGCGCCGCGAACTTTTTCTGCGGAATAGGACTTTGTCATGAATGCCCCTTGTCCGCCTTCCGATGCTCCGGAAGGCGGACAGATTGTTGTTAGCCTGTCTTGGTCACTTTATCGACGATGTTTTGGTTGCCCTTGGTCTCGGTGTTGATTGTCACCTTGTCCCAGGGCGCCAGTTTGGCCATGTCGACACCCGGCTGCAGCGTATAGGTCTTACCGTTATCGAGCACGATCTCACGCGCATTTGGGTCGATACTGTTGATGCTGCCGCTGACTTCTGTCGAAGCCCAAGCCGGCATGGAAAGGGCCGTTACGACGGCCAGAGACAGGAAAATCATGAATCTCTTCATGAGTGCCTCCTAAGTTACCTGCTAAGAAAACGCGAGCCTAAGGAACAATATCCGCGAGTTGCACGGAACCTTTTTCAACTTTCCATCAATTTCGGCGCGTCGGGGGCTGTTTCCGGTGTTTCCATTACGCCTCGCCCGACATGGCTGTGGCGGTAGCCATAGGCGAAATAGAACAGAAGCCCGATCCCCGACCAGATGGGAAACAACAGTTTCGCCTGCCAGGGCAGGAAGAAAAACAGGACCACACAGCCCAAAATCGCCAGTGGTGAAAACAGCCACAATATCGGCGCGCGAAACGGGCGATAGCGGTGCGGCTGCGTATAACGCATCACCAACACCGCCAGCGCCACCACGGCAAATCCGAACAAGGTGCCGGAGTTGGAAAAATCCGCCAGCTGCCCCACCGGCAAAAAAGCCGCTCCGACGGCCACAGATGCGCCAGTAATCCAGGTCACCACATGCGGCGTGCGAAACTTAGCATGGACGCTGGACAACACCTCTGGCAGCAGCCCGTCACGCGCCATCACGAAGAAGATGCGGGTCTGGCCGAACATCATCATCAATATCACGGTGGGCAGCGCGAGGCCGGCGGCCAGCCCAACCAAGTTGC
>Ga0207703_10005538_pt1 | contig 10139 bp, 18 predicted proteins | sample KBSSwiS12_FD_184304 | JGI IMG/M metagenome (GOLD analysis project Ga0207703, IMG submission 184304) | Switchgrass rhizosphere microbial communities from Kellogg Biological Station, Michigan, USA - KBS Switchgrass S1-2 (SPAdes) (version 2) | ecosystem: Host-associated > Plants > Roots >... | reverse complement strand
CCGGCTACAGATACACGTAATATAGTGGATCTATTGGAATGACAACCGGATTAAATACTAAAACAACAGATTTAATCGATCTATTGACCGCAACTAATGACAAGTTAGATGCGATCATAATGTTGCTAGGAGGCGTGCCGCCAACGCCAACGGCTACTATAGATGATCTATTCTCTGTGCTAACAGATATTCATACAGACACGAGTAGTATCGATGGGAAGTTACTCACTATTCGAGACGCTATTACAGATAATCTATTACCCGTGCTAACAGACATCCATACAGATACATCAAGTATGGATGGGAAGTTACTCACCATTCGAGATGCTATTACAGATGATATAATTACTTTACTGACGAGTATTGGAGGCGATACGACAAACATAGACGGAAAATTACTCACTATTCGAGATGCTATTACAGATGATATGTTGCCGGCGCTGCTGTCTATATATACTGTGCTCAATTATAGCTTTACGAATTTTGGATTAAATACTAGTGAGGCAAGCACAGACTATAATGGGTATCTATTCGATAGCCTTAACTGGCTAGGTCTTATATCAGGTTCGACGGGCTTGCCGATCGAAGGCGGCAACAGGGATGTAATTCAACTACTCGCAAAGATCGCCGATCGGCCAGAGAGTCAGATAGGCAGCGGTCTAGCGCCGCCCGATTTATGCGAGGATGCCTATATATCTAGCAGTATGGTTCTTCTACCGGCATTTAGTGAGAGCTTGCCCGCTGTTGTGTTCGCTATTTTCCCTGACCCTCCACCTAGTGGCATTAGTTTTGGGACAACACTTAGTCTAGGTGTCTTTAATATGGAGTTAGAGAATAGCGGCGACTGGGCGGGATGGGGGATTTATGTTGCCTCAAACGCACCGAACTTCGGATTACAGATAACTTTGGATACTGATGCATTCTTACGCTACCCAACGAATGTTTGGGTAGATATTGGATTTTTATCCTCTAATCTTGCAGTCTACGTTGGTGGTGGTGACAGTTTACGTGTTTATCTCTGTAGCGGATCTTGGGGTGGGCCAAGTAGCAGCGGTGGGCCGTGGGGTGATGGCAGCAGCAGCGGCGGCGAAATTGATGACGGATGCGTTACGATCAATTCAACTGTGGTGAGCTATGCAACCGATGGCACTGGATCTTCTATAGTGTGGCCTGAGCCATTAGAAAGCGTTGCTATAACACCCGTAGGCTATTACGCTGATGCGAATGTGTGGTGCGTAACTGATCTCTACGGCTACACTATCACACCATCAGTTGACGTAAATTGGTTTAGTGATTTTCACTATTACTCGACCACTATATCCGCAGGTGTGCCGTTTTTAGTAACAGGTCATACAGATCACGCAAGTATACATATATTTCCTAGCACAGCATCATTTTCCATCGAATTATGCCCGCCAGCGTAGCTACTATGTATATTTGTTTGATAATAGGTGTTATTATATTAGTAGCTGTGCTGTGGTTTGCTAGCACGGCAGATATAGGCAACGATCGGCCGCGCTAAGTGTAAAGCGAGCAAAGCAGCATAATAGTAACAAATGTTGCTTTGGAATGCCGAATGAGCCGCTAGGGACCGTAGATCCTATGGTCACTAGCGGCTTTTGTTTTACAGATCAGGGTGATTACATAGGCATGTCGAGTGTAAAGTTTCGCTTTACACTGGCCTTCCCGTGTGTTTCTTCATAGCACGGGAGGCGATCATGGACTTTGATCAGGCCGTAAACGGGTTCAGCCGGGCGCTGCGGGCTGCCGGGCGCTGCGCAAGCACAGAGCGCAGTTATGGGTATCTGCTGGCGCAGTGGGGGCGCTGGCTTGACCAGCGGGGCGCGCACTGGACCGGCGCGACTGATGACCAGGTGCAGGATTTTATCGAGGAGTATGCACAATCGCACAGCCGCACCAGCACGGCCCTGATAGGCACCTGCCTACGGAGCTTCTATCGGTGGGCGGTTCGTCGACGACACGTCCCCAGTTCGCCGACGGCTGGACTCGAAGTGAGTCGGCGCGATCGACCACTACCGCGAGCGCTGCCGGCGGGAAAAATTCGCCAGCTGCTGGCGCGGCTCGATGAGATGCCCGGAGGCCTCGACACAGATCGGCGGCTCGAATGGGAACGCAACCGGGTGATTGTGCGCTGCTACGTGTTCACTGGCATGCGCCTGGCTGAGCTTGCACAGCTCACACGCGAAGATCTCGACATCGATGCCGGCTCGATTCGGGTGATGGGGAAGGGACGGCGCGAGCGCTTCATTCCTATTCACCCGGCGATCGCCGGCGACCTGGGGGCGCTGGCCAGCGCTAGCGGGCCACTGTTCCCGAGTCGGAAAGGTGGGCCGCTCTCGGCGGCCGGCATCAGCGAGATGTTTAGGAAGTTTGTATGTGGGCAGCTGGAAGTATGTTGCACTCCGCACCAGCTGCGCCACTCGTTCGCTAGTGAGCTGCGCCGGCAGGGAGTTGACCTGCGGGTGATACAGCGCCTGTTGGGGCATGCAAAGCTCGATACCACAGCGATCTACCTGAACATTGACCCGGACGACCTTGCAGGAGGCATTCTGCGGTTGGATTGGTCGGGCCGATAGTCGACTCGTAGGGCTTGCGGCTCTGAAAATGGCTCCTGTTGGCCTCTGTGGGCATTCTGAGAAGCCCTTCACGGATTCGTGGCGATCGTGGGGGCTTCTCCTCCAGGGCGTTGCTTCCCGATGTAGGTTTTCCGCTGGCGCTTCCTGGTGGAGTCGTATGTGTAGAGATACCAGTAGGGACCGTGCGACGGGCCGCCGGCGCAGTTCTTACACTTGCCGCAGTTCACCAGCTCGAGGCGGTAACATCCTCCAGCGCTGATGATCTGCTCGAGCACATTTGGCCCTGGCTGCTGCCAGCGCTCTACCTGAGCGATGTATGCGTGGAGTGCTGCATCGAGCTTTTTGGCTTCAGGAAGGGTTAGCGTGTCTATCGAGCTAAGCATCTGGTCAAAAGTCATCACGATACCCCTGTCTTATGTATATATCTGATGCCTTAGTATACACCTAAGACCGTCGGAAGTCAAGCAGGAAGTAGGCTCGGCCGCCGAGCCTAACAAATGACCTGGTTGACTCCAGCTGGTTAGGGGTGTATACTTGCCGGTAAGTACTAAAACTACGAAGTAAGGGGGTGAGCACTATGGATTTAAACCGCCCGACGATTAGCACCTTTGAAGCCGGCCGCCTACTTAGTGTGTCTCACGACACAGTGCGGAATTACTGGCACCGAGGGCTAATCGAGGGGTATGTAAGTACCTCGATGAAGGGCGGCCGTTTACGGCTCTACCGTGATTCGGTGGAGGAGTTCGACCGCCAACGCAAAAGCCGCCCCCAGCTTGCAAACTAAAAGGCGGCTCTCACGTTGGCCCTGCCGGACGACGACATGGGCATCCGTCAATGGTGAGATCGGTTTGGAGCGGGAGACGGGGTTCGAACCCGCGACCTGCACCTTGGCAAGGTGCCGCTCCATGTGCTCTCGCATTGATATGCCCATTGTAGCAGAAAGAGGCTATGATGAGCTATCAGCAAGACGACCTATCCCAAAGCCCCTACTACCTCAGCGAGGAAGCTTCCGAGGCCGCAATCAAAACCATCGCGGCGATCGGCGAGTCACTAGATCGGGTTCGTGGCCTGACCGTATCTCTGGCCATCGACAAGCAACTTCCCTCTGAGCAGGACACCATATGGCTGCTGAGCATTGCTCGTGCTGCCCTGCTCAAGCTAGAGCCTGATGTCAGACTTGAAGAGTATCACACACGCCGGCGTCAGGAAGCGTCACAACCGGCCGACGTCTCCTCTTCTGAACTCAATCCTATCCCTGAATGGCTGAAGCTCCCAGAGATGGGAGCTTAACTATGCAAGTCAAACAAGTTCAGCCCGACTCGGCGCACGTTCACGCCGACCTGTTCGCCGACACGTGGATTGAGGTGAGGAGCAACGGTCACGTGTATAGGGTGCCCGTTCCCCGCGAGCTGCGTACGCAAGTGATCGCCGATCTTCTAGCCCTCTTGTCTCCAGAGGAGCTAGAAGCCCTTGCTGCCCTTCAAGGTCAGCGAAATGGCTGACATCCATGATTCTCTTGGTATACATGGAAGAATTGCTTCCAGGGCGTCACAGTCAGGAGTCGGATTTAACAATCTGGAGACTCCAACGATTCATGGGAAGAATTGCTTCCAAGGGGCTGGAAATGCGCTTGACGAGCTGGCGAAATCGGGGGGGGAAGGGCGCGCGATCTGGCGCTTCGCACTTCAGTCGGCCGCGCGGCAGCTGCTGCCACGTGAGGGAGTTGCCACGTGTATGCGCGGGGTTCGGCCGCGCGAGGGCCACTACGATGTATCAGTGCTCTATGCGCCTGTCGGGCAGATAGGGCACTTCGGCGGGCTGCAAATTTGCCGCTCGGTCTGGATGTGTCCAGTGTGCGCAGCGAAGATCAGTGAGAAGCGACGCGACGAGCTGGCCGGGGCGCTGCGCTTGTGGACTGATACCTACCAAAACGAAGCGCGGCGGCTGTTGCTGGTGACTTTCACTCTTCAGCACGAACGAGCGGATAATCTCTCTGATGTGTTGGGCGCGTTGAAGGTGGCGCGGCGGCGTCTGGTGTCAGGGCGCGAGTCGCGGGTGTTCAACGAGACCTATGGCTGCATCGGCACAATCCGATCGCTGGAAATCACCTATGGTGCGAACGGGTGGCATCCACACCTGCATGTGCTGATGTTCTTCGATCGCGAAGTGCCGATCCTGCCCTTCACTGCGGCTATTAAGGCAAGGTGGTCTGAGTGTGTGGCTGCGGCCGGCGGCTATGCTTCCTGGTTGCACGGGTGCGATGTGCGTTTCTCCGACAAGGACATAGCCGAATACATCGCCAAATGGGGCAAAGAACCCAAATGGACGGTATCACACGAAATGACGAAGGGCGTTGCCAAAGCCGGGCGCACAGGTGGAAGCACGCCAATGCAGCTGCTAGCCGACTATTGGAGCGGAGATAGGGTAGCCGGGCGTTTGTGGCTTCAGTACGCGGTAAACCTGAAGGGTGAGCGCCAACTATGGTGGTCACATGGCTTGCGCGATCGGCTAGGGCTAGGGGAAGAGAAGACTGATGAGGAACTGGCCGAAGAGCAAGAGGAGATCGCGATCGTGTTGGCCAGCCTGAGCTATGGCACGTGGCGAGTGGTGCTGGCCAATGATGCGCGGGGCGAACTGCTGGAAGCGGCCGGCACTGGCGACGCTGGCAAGGTCAAGGCTCTGCTGCTGAAACTGGGCATCCTGGGTTCGCTGGAACGAGATGAGTTTGAGGGCGAGGTCAAGGGGTGAAAGCGACGAAGCCAGGCAGAGCGATTTTGTGCCTGGGCGACCTGGGCGCGGTTAGCCTGGCCGCCCAGGCACAAAATCGCACCGCTGCGATCGTCGCGACAACCCCCTTGACCCAGAGACCACACCGAACGCTATAAACTGGGGGGAAGCCCTTCCCCCCTTGCCCAGCGGCGAGCGTTGCCCGGCGCTGGTTTTATCGGAGGAACGCGAAATGGAGCAGCAGGATGTATTCTCTATCCTGCCCGGCGTCGCCGGCGGCCGGGCGCTGCGCGATAGCCAGGGGTCGAACTACTTTGCCCAGATCGGCGCGCGGGGTGGGTGCGCCACTCGCGAGCGCTACGGTCTGCCCCACATGCGCGACCTGGCTAGCCGCGGTGGCCGGGCCAAGCGCCGCAAGCTCTACAGCGTGCCGGCGACGATCAGCGCTTGGGACGGAGTGACCTATCGACGGGTGCCCTACTGGCCGCACCAGGTACGCGGGCGCCGGCGGCAGCGGCCAATATTTGTGAGGATAGAGCTATGACAACAAAGCACGATATCAGAACCCCAGAGGGACAACTAGCCAGCGCGATTGAATTTCAAGCAGGGGAGCGCCAAAAGGCGCAAGACGGTGGACTCTGGTATGAGATTCGCTACTGGTATCAGCTGCCGGAGGGGTACGACGGCACACCCAGCCACTGGCAGCCGATAGCCTATGCTTTCTCGCGCAGTTCGGCCGGGATTGTAGCCGAATCGTTGTGGCGGGAGCGACAGTGGTACTGTGAGGTGTGGAGCTGTAGCCCTGTGAGCGATCCGGACATCCCGCCCATCTCATACGACCCGGTGCCCTGGCATCTGGTCGATACAGAGCCGCCCTTCTGGAAAGAAGAGTATAAGAAGCGGCCCAAGTCGGGCAACCCTGGAGAGAGTCCCTACCGCGACAAGTAGAAACTTGAAAGCCGGCGCGGTGGTGCATACACCGCGCCGGGACGGGAAAAGAGCTACCAAGACCCGTCGTGCTTATTGTATCAAAAGGAGCTACCATATGAGCGCTCGTGTGCGCCGTCGTCCGTCACCAGTTCGCCGACCTGTTCGGGCCGGGGGAAGCTATCGACAGATGCGGGCCGCCGTCGGGCTGGCGATCCTGCTCCTGGTGTTCGGCTTTGTGTGGATAATCAACGGCTCGTTTACTGCGGGCATGGTGCTGGGGTTGGGGGGGACGCTCACGTGGGGTTGGGCGCTGCACTTCACCAACAGCGCACTGGAGGTGCTGCCGGTCTTCCTGGCGCCCTTCCTGCGTAGTCTGACTGTCCCGCGTGGGATCGTGGTAGTGATCTGGGTGTTGTCGTTGCCGTTTGGGGTGTTCGACGTCCTGAGTTCGGCGATCGGGGTGCGATCCTGGTTTCTGTGGACTGGTGCTCAGGGGGTCATTCAGCACACCCAAAACACCTTGTTGGCCGAGGGGATCGCGTTCCTGCCTGAGCCAATGATTATCTGGCTCTTTCTGGCCCTCTACACCGTGTTAAGGAGTCGACCATGAACGAAGGTCTACTTGCCCTCATCCTCATCCTGGGAACCATTGGCGCCGTGATCTGGGCGGTGATGTATCGGGATCTCATTTGGCCCACATCGCCGAACTCGCCCCGCCGGCCGGCTGGTCGAGTCCGATCGCGAGTGCTGCGGCCTGGTCGAGCGGCGCCGGCGGCACCACGGCAGCGGCTCGCACTAGTCGAAACGAGGGCGAAATCAACCGCAACCGTTTCAGAGCCTGTTTCGGGCGTTGCAACGCTGGAAAACGACGCCGAAATGATTGCACTTCGGACGCTGGCGAAACTGATTGCAGCGAACCAGATCACGGAGACAGCGGCACTACAAACCGTGTTTGCTGTGCGCGCGGGTTCGTCGAAGAGATACAAAGAAGTGCAAGCCAAGTTGAAAATCGCACAGGCCGAGCTGGAGTCAGCTGCCGAGCTGGCCGGCTAGATCCTGCTCCTTCGTCGGGCCACCGCAGCGCGCCAGGGATCTTCCTGGCGCGTTGCTGTTGTACTGATAGTGCTACAAAATCGGTGATTTTTTGTTGTAGACGAGTACTACACTTGGACAACATTACGAAAGGAGCTACCAATGTTCCATCTAGGACCAACAGAACTGATCATCCTGATCTGCCTATCGCCTGTGCTTGTGGTGGGCGCCGTTGGCGCTGGTTTCCTGTATAAGAAATATCTGAAATGGCTATGGCGGAGATGACGACTATGCTGTGGGTGTTGTACTGCCTATCGCCGATCATCGCACTGGCACTGCTCACGCTTGTCGTGTGGTATGTGCGGTGGTTATGGCGTCGTTGACGACTGTGGTATAGTGAGGGGGAGCTACCCACCGCGACGATTCGCAGGGTAGCTCCTCGTGCGTTCGCGGTGGGTAGCACAACCCACCGTTTTTTGTTGCCAGCCGTGGATGCCGAGACGCAATCACAGATCAATGACCTGGTAGAGCTACGCGATGCACATAGGCGCCGTAAGAAACACCTAGAACTGCATGCCGCTACCATTGGTATGTCCACTAGTCCAGAGCTGGCGATCGAAATTGAAGACATCGAATCTAGAATCGAGGATGTCGAAAAGTCTATACTGCGGCTACGATACCAGGAAGCGAAAATGATTGCTAGTATTGTGCCGAATAATAAAACGGAGAATATTACCGATGTAGCGTTACACGATCGTGTGAGTGCAATCGGAAATTATGTATTAAACGTTGAGAGTGCTGTACATAAAGAAATGGCCGCGCTACTACGAATACTAGATGACAATACCGTATATGATGCGAAACAGAGAGTTAGCCGTCAAAGGAAAACAGATTTTATAAATTATTCGATTATTATCCTGCTTTTTCTCGCGTTAATCGTATTGCTACTTAAATAGGTAAGTAGCAAAGAGTATCACAGGAGGCTATCATGGGTCTTGATCAACTGATCGCTCAGGAGCGGGTTAGTCCGTTTACGGACGAAGATCGCGTCATGCACACATCGAAGATGGTAGAGCGAACATTCGGCGTGGAGCTGAGCACGTTGGGCCGTGTGGAGATGAAAAACGGGCAAGCCGCGCTGATATTTTCTGCCAACGGCGCCGATCACTCGCTGAGCTGGGCACGCCGGCCGAACGGCTCCATCGTGTGGTATTTGGACGGTAGCGATGATCCGTTGGTGCTTGGTGGATCGGATCGGGCGCTGGCGCGTTTGCTGGCGCATGTGGAAAGTTAGCCGGCCGGTGCCGGAATCGTTCGATAATGACGGGGATCTAGCAGAAGGAGCACTAGCATGTCTTTTGTTGCAAAGCCAACGATCACCATCACTTTTACGTTTCGCGACGACGACGGGAAGGAATCGACCACGGAGATCCTGCTACCCGGCGCCACAACAGCTGCCAACGCAATCACCTTTAGCACAGCCGTGCGTGCTCTACTCGCGGCTGTGTCTGATGCGACGTTGATCGGCATGAATATTCTTCTCGGCTACTACGAGAACGCGATCGGCACAATCGCAAGTTCCGATGTGGAGAATAAGGGGGTTCTGCTGTTCAACAGCGCCAACGGGCTGAAAAGCTCGCTTGCAATCCCTTCAGTCCTTGAATCCGTGCTCCAGGGCAACAACCAGGATATCGATCTGGCCAACGCAGATGTGTCTGACCTGGTTGATGCTATGACGCTCGGCCTCTCATCAATCCAGCCGTGCAACGGCAGCGGCTCGGACCTCGTAGGCGTGCGAGACGCCTACAAGCAGAATCGCCGATCGCACCTGTCCGGCCGCACGCGGAAGGGCTAGCATGGCGCTGGTGCAGCGAACTCACCTGCTCCGGCTACGTTTCCGTGATAACGACCTGGCTGAGTCGACCTGCGAGATCAATCTACCAACCGGAGTCGGCCTATCGAGCGCGCTGACCTTCCTGGTCAGTTGGCGCGCTATAGTCGTGCAGGTAAGTTCTGCGGTGTGCATCGATGCCGATCTGATCGTTCGCTATATCGAGCCGGCGCCGGCCAGCGCTGGCGCCGGCTCTGACTGTTTGCGTAGTGGAACATTCATTCTGAACACGGCCACGGCCGATCTTGCGGTGGTACGGGTGCCAAGCATCGATGCTGCTCTGCTGGAGTCGAGCGGCCCATATGCCGGCATCCGCGTTGACCAGAGCATCACCGCTATAATCGACTTTGTAGCCGCGCTCACAAGCGGCATTGGAGGAGTCGAGCCGTGCGATCCGTTCGTGAGTGACCTGGTGAGTATCGATCAGGCTTTCAGAGAGCAGTTTTGAATGTATGTCTACCCAGAGCCGCCGGCCGAACCAACCTGCGTGTTGCTGTTGGTGCCTATCGAGCTGGTGCCAATTGTCGGCGCGCTATTCGGTCAGATGGAGCAGCGCCGGGGCTGGAAGACTACGGCAGACTGGGAGCAGGGATACAAAGCATTTGTACAGCTACAGGCGCAACTAATGAGCAACTGCCTAGCTGATCTGATAGCAGAGATCAGAGCATTACGCGGCGTGAAGCCTGACTATACGGGCGTGCCTGTGGAAGATCGCACAACAGATATGTATCGCGATCTGAATGACATTATTGGCCATCTAAATACACTCATATTTGCACTTTCAGGCGGTCTAGATAACGATGACAATATAATGCAAATACTACGCGGTGACACACCGGCTACAGATACACGTAATATAGTGGATCTATTGGAATGACAACCGGATTAAATACTAAAACAACAGATTTAATCGATCTATTGACCGCAACTAATGACAAGTTAGATGCGATCATAATGTTGCT
>Ga0207703_10005535_pt1 | contig 10142 bp, 8 predicted proteins | sample KBSSwiS12_FD_184304 | JGI IMG/M metagenome (GOLD analysis project Ga0207703, IMG submission 184304) | Switchgrass rhizosphere microbial communities from Kellogg Biological Station, Michigan, USA - KBS Switchgrass S1-2 (SPAdes) (version 2) | ecosystem: Host-associated > Plants > Roots >... | reverse complement strand
CAATCTTGGACGGCTGTACGGCAACGTGCCGCGGCTGTGGGCCGCGCAGGTGTTCTCAGACCGGGTGGACACGCGGCTGGTGCGCAACCGCCATGGCGATTCCAGCGGCGTGCGTGGCGCTGCCTGTTTATGGCCGCTGGCGTAAGGGTCATTACCCATTGTCGTCCCGCAGTGACATCGCAGTGGCTTGATTTGCCTCCGCTTGAGGGAACTTTTTTGTAAAACGTCGCATCACGGAGACAAAGTTGCCGGACTGCACGCGACGCAGTGCGGAGAGACATTGATTTTTCAGGAATATTTTTTATGGCATGGCCCTTGCACATCCGCATGCGAAACCATTGCCAGCTCACTTGGTCCAATCGGCTCAAGGAAGGATGGGAGCACCGCAATGGCGAACCTTCATCGTTTGCAGTGCCAGAAGGGGACCAAAATGAAAAAGTTTGCCGTTTTGCTGGGGATAATTATTGCGGTTGCACTGGAATGCGGGCCGGGCATGGCGCAGGAGCATGGCGTGCCGCAATACCAGGGTATCCGCGTTGCCATGAATTCAGCCCTGCCGCGCGCCGAGCGCGCGCCGGCGCGGCCCCAAGGGGACAGCCGCGCCAGTGCCGGCGGCATCAACACCAGCGACTATGTCAACGCCCATCTCATGACCATCGGCCAGTATCGCAGCGACGAGTCCGCTGCCGGTCCGGCCGCTAAGCGGAATGCGAATGGTTAACCGGGCGAAGTTGAGCCTTGTACCCGGGCGCCGCGCGGCAAGCCGGCCTGGAAGATTCTGGCGCGGCAGCAAGGCCGGCACCGCCGTCTTGGCAGTGACTGCGGTGGCGGCAACCGCCGCTGTGATGACCGCCTGCACCAGCGCGCGCTACGCCGAATCGGACATACCGGCGGGGCCTGCCCCAGCGGCAAGCGCGCCTCCGGCACCGGTTCGGGACATGGCGCAACGCGGCGCACCCGCCGCGCCGGCCACTGCACCGGCCGTGCTGCCGGCGCTCACGCTGAACGGCTACAAGCGGCAGGTGGCGCAGAGCATTTATCGCCAGAACTCCGAGCGGCTGTTCGAGGGCGCGCCACCCCCCATGCTGAAGTCGGTCATCGTGCTCACCATCGGCGTCAGCCCCGAGGGACACCCGGTGCGCGTGTCGGTCATGCGCTCCAACGGCTACCGCGAGCTGGAGCGCGTGGCCATGGACAGCGTGCGCCGCTCAGCGCCGCTGCCCGCGCCCAGCCGGTTCGTATTGGCCAAGAACGGCACGGCCGAATTCGTGGAAACCTGGCTGTTCCGCGACGACGGCCGCTTTCAAATACGCAGCCTGGCCGAGGCGCAGGCCATGTCCGATCCAGACGATTGATCCGCCGTAGCCACGGCGAGTCTTGCTGCCGCTTCGGCTTTTCAGTTGCCCCGTTCGTTTATAGGGGTGCTCGCTAGCGTTTGCGTCCCTTCACTTTAGGGCGCGGAACAATGCCGTACAGCAGCGAATCGATGCTCATCCGGCCCATTTCCTCGGCGCTCAGCGCGCCGCCCGGGTTGAACCAGCGCGTTATCCAGGTGAGCGCGCCGGAGAGGTTGGAGGTCACGATGCGCGGGTCGGACTTTGCGATGGATCCGTCATCCATCCCGCGTTGCACCACGGAGCGCATCTTCACCCAGATTTCACGCTCCAGGTCGAGCAGTTCCCGGCGCCGTGCCTCAGGCAGCGGGCCTTCGCCGACCAGCGTGGCGCAGCGGCTGAACACATTGAGGGATTGCTCGGCGTACCTCTCCATGATGGCCTGCAGCACTTCCCGCCCGGTGCCTGCGCTTCTGGATTTCCCGGCACCCGCCGAGAGCTGGTTGACGGCGGCCTGCATGTTCGACAGGCCGCGGTGCATGCAGCGGTACAGTATTTCGTCCTTGCTCTTGAAATAGTAGTAGAGCGTGGACTTGGTCATGCTCAGGCGCGCGGCGATGTCATCCAGCGACGTGGCGTGATAACCGTTTTCGCAGAACGCCGCCGCGGCCACCGAAAGCACCGCGTCGCGCTTCAAGTCGCCGGCTTGCCGCCGGTAGCGCAACGGCAGCCACGGTTCCTCGGCTTGCGGCTTTGGTTTCCTGGAGGTGTCGGCGCGTGATCCTGCCTTCGATGCCTTGGCCGCCATCATCGGGGAGCCCCCCTTTTGCCGCCCCTGCATTTTTTCGACTCGTGAGTCATAATTCAGGTTAGCACGCGAATCCGGGCCGCCGCAACCGGCTCCCTGCTGGGGACTACGGGCCTTACGCCTGCCGTCCCGGCGCGTGGCGCCGGGCGAACAGGAAGAACACCGTGCACCCTGAACAGCCGCCGATGGCCATGATGTAGCCGATGGTGGCCGGCGTGCCGTCGTACAGCCAGCCGCCCAGCCACACGAAAAATCCGGCCCCGATCATCTGCATGCTGCCCACCAGGCCCGAGGCCAGGCCGGCGATGTCGGGCAGCGGGTGCAGGGCGCCGGCGATGGCGTTGGAGAACAGCATGCCCAGCACGAAAGCGTAGAACAGCATGGGCACGATCATGAGCGCGATGCCGAGCGCCCCGCGCTGCCCGGTGTGCGCCGCGATCAGCGTGCCGGCCAGCACCGCGAGGCCGGAGGCGCAGTTCACCGATACCGCCACGGTGAGCGAACGCCGTATGGACCAGCGCAGGGCGAGGCGCCCCGAGGCCCAGGAGCCCACCATCATGGCCACGGCCGTGATGGCCAGGAACCAGCCGTAGTTGGAGCTGGACACGCCGAAGGTTTTCATGAGCACGAACGACGAGGTGGCGCTGTAGCCGAACTGCGCGCCGTTGATCAGGCCGATGAGCGAGGCCAGGGCCAGGCAACCCGGCGTGGTGATGAAGCGCCTGCAGTTGGAAAACAATTGCCCCAGCCGCGTGGCGCCGTGGTCTTTCTCCCGGATGCTCTCAGCCAGCAGCGCCGCGGCGAAGGCGAGTGACGCGAGGCTGGCGACGGACAGCGCCGCGAATACACCACGCCAGCCGGTCAGGATGAGCAGCCAGCCGCCCGCCAGCGGCGCCAGCAGGGGCACCGCCCCGTTCATGATGGTGAAGCGCGACAACATGCGCACGCCCTCGCGCCCCGAGAACAGGTCGCGCACCATGGCGCGTGCAATCACCGAACCGCCGGCCGCGGCGACGCCCTGCAGCAGGCGCAGGCCGATCAGCCAGCCGATGCTGGGCGCGAGCGCGCAGCCCAGCCCGGTCAGGCCGTACAACGCCAGGCCGCCCAGCAGCACGGGCTTGCGGCCGAAGCGGTCGGACAGTGTGCCGTACAGGAGCTGGCTGGCGGCGATGCCGGCCAGGAAGGCGCTGATGGTGAGTTGCGCGTCGGCCGAATCCACGCCGTAGTCGGCGGCGATGGAGGGCAGCGCGGGAAGGGTGATGGCGATGCCGAGCAGTTGCAGGCTGAGGATGCAGGACAGAAGCAGAGTGAACGGAGCGGAGCCGGGTTTCAGGTGCTGCAAGTTAATCTTTCGAGGCTGATGGTTGCCCCCGATGTTACCGGTTACCGGTTTGGTTACCGTGGAGTTGGGCGCGGCGAAGGCCGTCGCGATCAGGGCTGTTCCGGATACTCGGCCACGCTGCGGGCGACGCACCCATATCACGCCGGCCACGTCGCGGGCGACGCGCCCATATCACGCCGGCCACGTCGCGGGCGACGCGCCTAAGGGCCCCGCGGGCAGATCCCAGCGCATGGGCACGCTGTCGATGCTGAGCGGCGGCAGGAGCCGCTTCCAACCAGCGCCGCGACGGCCATGAGGTAGCCCGTGGTGAAGTCCAGCGCCTGGGTCCGCCGCCCGGCCTGGTCGATCTGCAGCAGACCAGGTGAACCCCGTCCTCGGCAAATGCATGCAAATGTGACCGGGCACTTTGCATGAGGATTCGGTTACGCTAGCAGCATGGCTTCAGCTTCCATCCATGCCGGGTCCATTCGGGCGCTGTCGGTGTATTCCAAGTCGGCTTTTGCGCTGGCGCTGATGGCCGCCCTCTGCGCGCTGGCCTCGGGCCCCGGTACCCGCTTCGGGTGGTGGGGCTTCCGCGCGGCCTTCGAGACCCTGCGCTGGGCGGCCACGGCGGGCGGCATGGCGGCCGTGCTGTGCGCGGTCGGGGTGCTGTGGGGCCTCAAGGCGCCGCATGGGCGCGGCTTGGCGTTGTGCATCATGGGGCTGTTCATCGGGCTGCTGACTTTCGGATTGCCGCTGCCCTGGCTGCACGGCCGCGACCACTTGCCCGCCATCCACGACATCAGCACCGATACCCAGAATCCGCCGCGCTTCGTCGCGCTGGCCCAGGTGCGCGCAAGCGCCCCCAACGGCGCCGAGTACGGCGGCCCGGCCGTGGCCGCGCAACAGCGCGAGGCCTATCCCGACATCGTGCCCATGAGCCTGGCAGTCGACCCGCAGGAAGCCATGGCCGAATGCCTGCGCGTGGCCAAATCCATGGGCTGGGACATTGCACCCGCGCAGGCCGGCGGACTGACCCTGGAGGCCAGCGACAGCACGCTGTTCTTCGGCACGCGCGGCGACATCATCGTGCGCGTCACCCCGGTGGGCACGGTGAGCCGGGTGGACATGCGCTCGGTGTCGCGCACCGGGCGCGGCGATCTCGGTGTCAATGCGGGGCGGATCCGCGATTTCTTTCGTTTGCTGGCGCGGCTGCAGCCGTAGGGATAGGTTCGCTCGGCGGCCCTAGCTCAAGCCCAGCGCGGCAAGGTCCACGCGCAATTGCTCCGGCGTGACGAAATGCAGCGCGTGCAGCCCGGCGGCGCGGCCCGCTGCCACGTTCACCATCGAGTCGTCGATGAACACCGTGCGCGCCGGGTCGAGGGCGCAGCGTTCGATGGCATGGGCGTAAATGCGCGGGTCGGGCTTGACGAGGCCGATGTGGCCGGACACCACGATGTGCTCGAACAGGGCCAGGGTGGGGCAGGCGGCCTGCGCCACGGGAAAGGTTTCGGCCGAAAAGTTGGTCAGCGCATATAGGCGGGTGCCGCGCGCCTTGAGCTCGCGGATGATGCGCGCCGTGCCCTCGATCTCGCCGCGCAGCATGTGCGGCCAGCCCGCAAGCCACAGGGCGATGAGATGGGCGTGATCGGGATGCAGGCGCTGGCGCTCGGCCATGGCCTGCGCGACAGGCTTGCCGCCGTCCATTTCCTCGACCCACTGCATGGGGACGGCCTCGGCCAGGAAATGCTCCAGCGCCGCCGCCTCGTCGAAGTGACGGGCGTAGAAATAGCGCGGGTCCCAGTCGAGCAGCACCTTGCCAAGATCAAACAGCGCCGCTTCCGGCGCGTGGTCGAACAGCGCCGCGTCCGGCGCGCGGTCCAACAGCGCCGCTTCCGGCGCGGAGTCGAACAGCGCCGCGTCCGGCGTGGACGCCGGCCAACCCTCTTTATCGGCTGCCGGCGCGGGGGCTTGAATCATTTGCGGCCCCGCGCCGGCGTTGTCGTGCAAACCCATTGGCATAACTTTCATCATCACAGTGCGGTCTTGCCCGCCGCGGCACCAAGGCGGTGCCGCATGCCGTTGCAATTTCACTGCGTCCAGTTTCAATGCATTGAATACAAAGAAATTTTAACCCCAAGTTAAACAGCGCCGGTTGGTATGTTTCCTGCGTGTCTCCCAGTCCTTGCGAGACATCCATGACGCAAATTCCTTTTTTGCAGAGTGTAGCGAACCACCACTTCAAGGGCGATCAGCAGCGCTTTCTTACCACGCTGCTGGAGCAACTGGAGGGCATGGTGTACCGCTCCCGCGACGACGAGCACTGGACCATGGAGTTCGTGAGCGTGGGCTGCACGAAGCTCACCGGCTACAGGCCCGAGGACCTGCTGCTGAACAGCCGCGTGTCCTACGAGGAGATCACCCACCCCGACGACCGCGCGCGGGTGCGCGCCGACATCCACCGCGCCATCGCCGAGCGCCGCGCCTTCGAATGCGAATACCGCATCCTGCATGCCGACGGCACGGTGCGCTGGGTGTGGGAGCGCGGCGCCGGCATCTTCCGCGACAACGGCAGCCTGGAGGCCATACAGGGCTTCATCGAGGACGTCACGCTGTGGCGCCGCAACGAGGAGGCGCTGCGCGAGGCCGAGGTGCGCTACCGCGGCATTTTCGAGAACGCCGTCGAAGGCATCTTCCAGACCACGCCCGACGGGCGCTACCTCAGCGTCAACCCGGCGCTGGCGCGCATGTACGGCTACGATTCGCCCGAGTCCATGGTGCAGGCCTTCAAGGACATCGGCCGCCAGCTCTACGTCAATCCCGAGCGTCGCGCCGAGTTCGTGCGCCTGGTGCGGGAGTCCGGCGTGGTCAGCAATTTCGAGTCGGAGATATACCGCCGCGACGGCGAGGTGATCTGGATTTCCGAGAACGCGCGCGAGGTGCGCAACGCCGATGGCATGGTGCAGTTCTACGAGGGCACGGTGGAGGACGTCACCGCGCGCAAGAGCTACGAGTCGCAGCTCACCTACCAGGCCACCCACGACGCGCTCACCGGCCTGCCCAACCGCACCCTGTTCGCCGACCGCCTGCACCAGGCCACGCTGTTCTCGGGGCGCGAGGGCACGCGCGTGGCCGTGGTGTTCGTGGACCTGGACAATTTCAAGTACATCAACGACAGCCTGGGCCACGAGGCCGGAGACACCATGATCCGCGCCATGGCGGCGCGCCTGGCCTCCTGCGTGCGCGAAAGCGACACCGTGGCGCGGCTGGGCGGCGACGAGTTCGTGCTCATGCTGCAGGGCGTGCAGCCCGGCGACGCCATGATTTCGCTGGCCATGAGCCGCGTGCTGGAAGAGGTGAGCCGGCCGCTCAACCTGCGCGGGCGCGACCTTACCGTGACCTGCAGCATCGGTGTGGCCATCTATCCCGACGACGGTGCCGACACCGACACGCTGCTCAAGCACGCCGACGCCGCCATGTACCAGGCCAAGCAGAGCGGGCGCAACAACTTCCAGTTCTTCACCGCGGCCATCAATCGCCGCGTGCAGGACCGCCTGGAACTGGAACACCGCCTGCGCCAGGCCGTCGAGCGCAACGAGTTCCTGCTGCACTACCAGCCCAAGCTGGACCTGAAAAGCGGCACCATCGTGGGCGCCGAGGCGCTGATCCGCTGGCAGGCGCCGCAGCAGGGCCTGGTGTCGCCGGTGCGCTTCATTCCCGTGGCCGAGGAGACCGGCCTCATCGAACCCATCGGCGAATGGGTGCTGGAGACGGCCTGCCGCCAAACGCTGGCGTGGCAGAAAAGCGGCCACGGACCCCTGACCATTTCGGTGAACGTGTCGCCGCGCCAGTTCCGCAACGCCGAGTTGCCGCAGATCGTGGCTTCCATTCTCGAGCGCACCGGCGTCGACCCGGCCAGCATCGAGTTGGAAATAACCGAAAGCTGCCTGGCCGCCGATCCGGTGCGCTTCATCGCCACGCTGCAGACCCTCAAGCGCCTGGGCGTGCAGATCGCCATCGACGACTTCGGCGTGGGCTATTCCAGCATGGCCTACCTGAAGTCTTTTCCGCTCGACCGCCTCAAGGTGGACCGCACCTTCGTCACCAGCCTGGCCACCAGCGAAAAGGACCGGGCCATATTCAAAGCGATACTTTCACTCGCGCACAACCTGGGATTGCAGGTCGTTGCTGAGGGCGTCGAGACAGCCGACCAGTACTACTTCCTGCGCGACATTGGCTGCGAGGAGGTGCAGGGCTTCTACTTCAGCATGCCGCTGCCGGCGGCCGACTTTGAGCGCCTTTTGCAACACTAGTCGCGCTCAAATTCAAGAAAAAGAATCGGACGCATTCGGGCGTTCCGTTCTTCCGGGTGAGCTCCTGGCACCCGCTCCAGCCGAATGACCGCTTAGCCTCTAAAATCTGGTCGTCATGTAGCCGTAACAATTCCTCTATATAAGCGGGTGTTCCGTAATCGAGGCGACCGGAGATCGCGGCCGCGGCACCGGAGCAGCGCGTGGGCGATGTAAAATTCGCGCATTCCAATGAACAAGAAGATGGCCATGGCAAGGCTGCTCATACTGCTCGCCATTGTGGCCTGCGCCTCCGGGTCCGCCATTGCAGAAGGCGGCGCGGCAGCCAGTCAGGCCCAGGATTGGAACGCGAAATTCCAGGCCACCTATGTATGGCAGGAGAAGGGGGCGTTCGCCGCCGCCTACTCGGGCCCCAACAGCCTGTCCACCCGCAGGGAGAAGAGCTACTCGTTCAGCGCCACCGCCGCCCTGGGCTTCAAGCCGTGGGCGGACGGCGAGGTTTATTTCGACCCCGAAGCGGTGCAGGGCGTCCCTCTGTCGGGGCTGACCGGGCTGGGCGGCCTGAGCAACGGCGAAATCGCCCGCACATCGGGGGCATCGCTCACCGTGTACCGCGCGCGGCTGTTCCTGCGCCAGACCTGGGGCCTGGGGGGCGGCAGCGACCTGGTTGAGTCCGGCGCCAACCAACTCGCCGGAAGCGCCGATCGCCGCCGCTGGGTGCTCACGCTGGGCAACCTGTCCGTGATCGACATTTTCGACAACAACGCCTACGCCCACGATCCCCGCACGCAATTCCTCAATTTGTCCCTGATGACCCACGGCGCCTTCGACTACGCCGCCGATGCGCGCGGCTATTCCTGGGGCGCGGCGCTGGAGCGCTACGGCGACGGCTGGGCGGTGCGCGTGGGCCGCTTCATCCAGCCGGAGGAGCCCAACGGCCGGGCGCTGGACACACGCATTTTCCGGCACTACGGGGACCAGATCGAGCTGGAACAGGGCTGGACGGCGGCGAGCGGGCCCGGCAAGCTGAGGCTGCTCGCCTTTCGCAACCGCGCGGTGATGTCACGCTACAGCGATGCGCTCGATCAGAGCGCTGCAACGGCCGCGATTCCCGACCTGCGCAGCGTGCGCACCGGAGCGCAGGTGAAGAAGGGTGCGGGCCTGAACCTGGAGCAGGCAGTCTCGGCCAACATCGGCGCGTTTGCCCGGGCCATGTGGGCCGACGGCCGCACGGAAAACTATTCGTTCACGGAAATCGACCGCTCGTTTTCCATGGGGGGCGTGACCAAGGGTGAGCGCTGGGGGCGCGGTGAGGACACGGCCGGATTGGCCGTGGCTGTCAATGGGCTGTCAAGGGAGCATCGCGACTATCTCGCCGCGGGCGGCCTGGGCTTCTTCCTGGGCGACGGGGCGCTGAACTATCGCCCGGAAAGCATCCTCGAAGCCTTCTACAATCTGGCCGCCATCAAGGGCGGATGGGTTACCCTCGACTGGCAGCACATCCGCAACCCGGGCTACAACGCCGATCGCGGCCCCGCGAACTTCATCGGCCTGCGGCTCCACGCCGAGTTCTAGTAGACGGACAGGATGAGCAACCGGAAGCAATTCTTTCCGCGCCAGGTCATCGAGGCCGGCGGCAACCGCTGGGACTGGGCGCTGCTGCCGCTGGCGCTGGCGCTGGTGGTGCTGCTGGCCTACGCCGCCCAGCAGATGACGCGGCCCTACGAGCTGGGCGAGGTGCTGCCGCTCACGCTCGACCCGGTGTACCTGCCCTACTACCTGCTGCGCACCACGCTGCGCATGTTCATCGCGCTGGGCGTGTCCATCCTGTTCAGTTGCGCCTTCGCCGCGGTCACCACCAAGTACCGCGCCGCCGAGAAGGTGCTGGTGCCGCTCTTGGACATCCTGCAGTCCATTCCCATCCTGGGCTTCCTGTCCATCACGGTCACAGCCTTCATCGCGCTGTTCCCGGGCAACCTGCTGGGCGTGGAATGCGCGGCCATTTTCGCCATCTTCACCTCGCAGGCCTGGAACATGGCCTTTTCCGCCTACCAGGGCTTTCGCACCGTGCCCGCCGAGTTGACCGAGGCCGCGCGCGTGTTCCGCCTGTCGGGCTGGCAACGTTTCTGGCGCCTGGAGCTGCCCTTCGCCATGCCCGGCCTGCTGTGGAACATGATGATGTCCATGTCGGGCGGCTGGTTCTTCGTGGTGGCCTCGGAAGCGATTTCGGTGTCCAACCAGAACATCAAGCTGCCCGGCATCGGCTCCTACATCGCCTTGGCGATCGAGCGGCGCAACCTGCACGCGATCGCCTGGGCGATCGGCGCCATGCTGCTCGGCATCCTGATCTACGACCAGCTGTTCTTCCG
>Ga0207703_10005522_pt1 | contig 10155 bp, 6 predicted proteins | sample KBSSwiS12_FD_184304 | JGI IMG/M metagenome (GOLD analysis project Ga0207703, IMG submission 184304) | Switchgrass rhizosphere microbial communities from Kellogg Biological Station, Michigan, USA - KBS Switchgrass S1-2 (SPAdes) (version 2) | ecosystem: Host-associated > Plants > Roots >... | reverse complement strand
CGTCGTCGCTGCACGCTGCCATCCAGTTGCAGCTCAGCTTGACGCGATCGAGCGCGATCGGCGCCGCGAGCAGATTCGTGATCGCCTCGGCGACCGCCATCCGGCCCGACGCCGGCGCGTCGGCGACCGCGAGCGGCGTGCGCTCGCCCATCGCCATCGCCTCGCCTGCCGTGCCGCTGAAGTCGGCAAGCGTGATCGCGCAATCGGCGACCGGCACCTGCCACGGCCCGATCATCGGATCGCGGCACGACAGGCCGCCGACCGTGCGATCGCCGATCGTCACCAGGAACCGCTTGCTGGCGACGGTGGGGTGGCGCAGGACGTCGAACGCGGCGCGCTGCAGCGCGACGTCGCCGAGCTCGACCGGCGCCAGCGCGAGCGCGCGCCGGCGGACGTCGCGCAGCATCTTCGGCGGCTTGCCGAGGAGGACCTCCATCGGCATGTCGATCGCAGGCGGCGCGGCGTCGGCGCCGACGACGAGCTCGCGCGCTTCGGTCGCGACGCCGACGACCGCGTACGGGCAGCGCTCGCGCGCGCACATCGCGTCGAGCAGCGGCAGCGATTCGGGAGCGACGGCCAGCACGTAGCGCTCCTGGCTCTCGTTGCACCAGATCTCCTTGGCGGCGAGGCCGCTCTCCTCGACCGGGATCTTGCCGAGGTCGAACCGCGCGCCGCGGTGCGCGCCGTCGACGAGCTCGGGGAACGCGTTCGAGAGGCCGCCGGCGCCGACGTCGTGGACCGCGAGGATCGGATTGGCGCCGCCCAGCGCGGCGCAGTGGTTGATGACCTCCTGCGCGCGCCGCTGGATCTCGGGATTGCCGCGCTGCACCGAATCGAAGTCGAGCTCGGCGGCGTTGGCTCCCGCCGTCATCGAGCTCGCCGCGCCGCCGCCCATGCCGATCCGCATTCCGGGGCCGCCGAGGTGGACGAGAAGCGTCCCCGCGGCGAACTCGACCTTGTGCGTCTGCGTCGCCGCGATCGCGCCGATCCCGCCCGCGACCATGATCGGCTTGTGGTAGCCGCGCCGCTCGCTCGAGCCGTCGAGCGCGCGGATCGTCTGCTCGTAGACGCGGAAGACGCCGCCGAGGTTGGGCCGGCCGAACTCGTTGTTGAAGGCGGCGCCGCCGAGCGGACCCTCGACCATGATGTCGAGCGCGCTCGCGATGTGCGCGGGCTTGCCGTAGCGGTCGCGTTCCCACGGCTCGTCGCTGCCGGGCAGGTGCAGGTTCGAGACCATGAAGCCGGTCAGCCCTGCCTTCGGCCGCGCGCCACGGCCGGTCGCGCCCTCGTCGCGGATCTCGCCGCCGGCACCGGTCGACGCGCCGGGAAACGGCGAGATCGCGGTCGGATGGTTGTGCGTCTCGACCTTCATCAGCACGTGGACGAGCTCGCGCCGCGCACGCCAGGGCGGCGCGTTGGTGTAGCCCTCGGGCAGCCAGCGCTCGATCTCGCGGCCTGCCATCACCGCGGCGTTGTCGCTGTAGGCGACGACGGTGTGCTGCGGCGAGCGCTGCTCGGTGTTGCGGATCATCTGGAACATCGAGCGCTGCTGCCGCTCGCCGTCGATCGTGAACGCGGCGTTGAAGATCTTGTGGCGGCAGTGCTCGCTGTTGGCCTGCGCGAACATCATCAGCTCGACGTCGCTCGGATTGCGGCCGAGCGCCGTGAACGCGTCGAGCAGGTAATCGATCTCGTCGGCGGACAGCGCGAGTCCGAACGCGCGGTTGGCGTCGTCGAGCGCGGCGCGGCCGCCGCCGATGACGTCGATCGCGACGAGCGGTCGCCCGGGCTGCTCGTCGAAGAGGTGGCGCGCGTCCTCGGGATCGAAGAACACGCTCTCGGTCATGCGGTCGTGGAGCAGCGCGGCGAGCACGCCGCGTTCCTCGACGTCGAGCGGCGATGACCGGCCGACGAGCGGCTTCTTCACCCGGATCGAGAACTCGCTGACGCGCTCGATGCGGCGCACCGCGAGGCCGCAGTTGTGCGCGATGTCGGTCGCCTTCGACGACCAGGGCGAGATCGTGCCGAGGCGAGGCGCGACGACAATCGTCCGGCCGCCGTCGACGGCGCGCGCCGGCTCGCCGTAGCGAAGCAGCGCAGCGACGCGTCCGGACATCTCGGCGGTCAGGGTCGCGTCGCTCGCGACCCAGTGGACGTGGCGCGCAGCGATCGCGTCGACCCGCGCGACGCGCTCCTTGAGCCGGCCGAGGAGCGCAGCGGCACGGAAGTCGGACAAGGCGTTGCCGCCTTCGAAGCGGGCGAGATGCTGCGGCGCGGTCGTCAACGAGTGGGCGCTCGAAGTGGTCCAGAGGGGCGATGCGTGAAGGGCTGCACGCCGTGTGGTGACCCCGGTGGAAACCCGCATTCTAAAGGGCCCGATGCGATAATTCGGCGATGACGATCTCGATCAAGAGCGAAGCCGACATCGCCGGCATGCGCGTCGCCGGGCGGCTCGCGGCCGAGGTGCTCGACCTCCTCACGACGCACGTCAAGGCGGGCGTGACGACGGAGGCGCTCGACAAGATCGCGCACGACCACATCGTCTACGAGCAGAACGCGGTGCCGGCGCCGCTCAACTACGCGCCGCCGGGCTATACGCCGTACCCGAAGTCGATCTGCACGTCGATCAACCACCAGGTCTGCCACGGCATCCCGAACGAGCGGCCGCTGAAGAACGGCGACATCGTCAACATCGACGTCACCGTCATCAAGGACGGCTGGCACGGCGACACGAGCCGCATGTTCATCGTCGGCGAAGGCTCGATCGCGGCCAGGCGCCTGGTGCAGATCACGTACGACGCGATGTGGAAAGGGATCGTCAAGGTCAAGCCCGGCGTCCGCCTCGGCGACATCGGCCACGCGATCCAGACGTTCACCGAGCAGAGCGGCTTTACGGTCGTGCGCGAGTTCTGCGGCCACGGCATCGGCGCGCGCTTCCACGAAGACCCTCAGGTGCTGCACTATGGCAAGCCCGGGACGCTCGACGAGCTGAAGGCCGGCATGACGTTCACGATCGAGCCGATGATCAACGCCGGCAAGCGCGACATCCGCGAGACCGGCGACGGCTGGACGATCGTGACCCGCGACCGGTCGCTGTCGGCGCAGTGGGAGCACACGGTGCTCGTCACCGACACCGGCTACGAGGTGCTGACCGTCTCGGCGGGGACGCCGCCGCCGCCGGCGTTTGCCGCCGCCTGAGCGGAGCGCGGTGGGCGGCCACGACCTCGTGCCCGCGGCGGCGCGCAGCGACGCCGTCGTCGCCGCACCGCGGCCGCTGGCGGAGCTGCGTGCGCGCTTCCGCGAGCTGAAGGCCGCGCGGCTCGCCCGCTTCGTCGCCGCGCGGCCGACGGCGCGCGCCGCGCTTCGCCTCGTGCGCGCGCTGGCGCGCGATGTCGACGACACCCTGCTCGAGCTGTGGCGCGCAGCGCGCATGCCGGCCGACGCTGCGCTCGTCGCCGTCGGCGGCTACGGCCGCGGCGAGCTCTTCCCTTACTCGGACGTCGACGTCCTCGTTCTCCTGCCCGACGGCGTCGACGGCGACGGCCGCGGCGCCGCCACCGAACGCTTCATCACGGCATGCTGGGACGCGGGCCTCGAGATCGGGGCGAGCGTGCGCAGCGTCGACGAATGCGTCGCCATCGCGCTCGCCGACGTCACCGTGCAGACGGCGCTGCTCGAGGCGCGGTTTCTCTGCGGCGCGCGCAAGGTCTTCAGCGCCTTCGCGGCGGCGACGGCGGCGGTGATGGAGCCGAACGCATTCCTGCGCGCGAAGACGCTCGAGATGCAGCAGCGCCACCAGAAATACGAGAACACGCCGTACGCCCTCGAGCCCAACTGCAAGGAAAGCCCGGGCGGGCTGCGCGACCTGCAGACGGTCATCTGGGTCGCGCGCGCCGCCGGCTACGGTCGGACGTGGCGCGAGCTCGCCGCGCAGGGCCTGATCACGCCGTTCGAGATGCGCCAGCTGCAGCGCAACGACGGCGTGCTCAAGCTCGTCCGCGCCCGCCTGCACGCGATCACCGGCCGCCGCGAGGACCGCCTCGTCTTCGACCTGCAGACCGCCGTCGCCGAGAGCTTCGGCTACCGCGCGCTCGGCGCGCAGAGCGCCTCCGAGCGGCTGATGCGCCGCTACTACTGGGCGGCCAAGGGCGTGACGCAGCTCAACCAGATCCTGATGCTCAACATCGAGGAGCGCGTCGCCGGCATGCAGGACGCGCCGATGCGGCCGATCACCGACAAGTTCCTCGAACGCGGCGGCATGCTCGAGGTCGCGAGCGACGACCTCTACGAGCGCGATCCGCACGCCATCCTGGAGACGTTCCTCGTCTACCAGCAGACGGTCGGGCCGAAGGGGCTGTCGGCGCGTACGCTGCGCGCGCTGTACAACGCCCGCCACCTGATGGACGCGAAGTTCCGGCGCGACCCGCACAACCACGAGACGTTCATGCGGATCGTCAAGGCGAACGACGGCGGCCAGACGCACGCCTTCCGGCTGATGAACCAGACGAGCGTCCTCGGCCGCTATCTGTGGGTGTTCCGCCGCATCGTCGGCCAGATGCAGCACGACCTGTTTCACGTCTACACGGTCGACCAGCACATCCTGATGGTGCTGCGCAACGTCCGTCGCTTCCTCATTCCCGAGCACGCCCACGAATACCCGTTCTGCTCGCAGCTCGCGTCGACATTCGACCGCATCTGGGTGCTCTACATCGCCGCGCTCTTCCACGACATCGCCAAGGGCCGCGGCGGCGATCACTCCGAGCTCGGCCGCCGCGAGGTGCGGCGCTTCTGCCGCGACCACCGGATCGAGGGCGAGGACGCCGCGCTCGTCGAGTGGCTGGTCGCGCAGCACCTGACGATGTCGCGGATCGCGCAGAAGGAGGACCTGTCGGATCCCGACGTGATCGCCGATTTCGCCGCCTTCGTCGGCAGCGAGCGACGCCTGACGGCGCTCTACCTGCTCACCGTCGCCGACATCCGCGGCACCAGCCCGAAGGTCTGGAACGCCTGGAAGGGCAAGCTCCTCGAAGACCTCTACCGGCTGACATTGCGGGCGCTCGGCGGCGCCCGCCCGAACCTCGACGCCGAGATCGAGGCGACCAAGCTGGAGGCGCGGCTGCTCCTCAACCTCGCGATGCTGCCGGGAACGGTCGAGCAGCCGCTCTGGCGCACGCTCGAGCTCAGCTACTTCGCGCGCCACGACGCGAGCGAGATCGCCTGGCACACGCGCTCGCTCTTCGACAAGGTCGATGCGCAACGCGCGGTCGTGCGCGCGCGCGTCAGCCCGGTCGACGTCGGCCTGCAGGTGCTCGTCTACGCGCCCGACAAGCAGGATCTCTTCGCCCGAACCTGCGGCTACTTCGACAGCGCCGGCTTCAACATCCTCGACGCCAAGGTGCACACGTCGAAGTCGGGCTATGCGCTCGACACGTTCCTCGTCGTCAGCCCCTATCTCGAGCCGCACGCGCGCGACCTGATCTCGTACGTCGAGACGCAGCTCGCGCTGGCGCTCGAGGCGACCGGGCCGCTGCCCGAGCCGAGCAAGGCGCGCCTGTCGCGCCGCGTCCGCTCGTTCCCGGTCACGCCGCGGGTGACGCTCAGGCCAGACGAGCGCGCGCAACGCTGGCTCCTCGGCGTCTCGGCGAGCGACCGCTCGGGGCTGCTGTACGCGATCTCGCGCGTGCTCGCGCGTCACAACATCAACCTGCAGCTCGCCAAGATCACGACGCTCGGCGAGCGCGTCGAGGACACCTTCCTGATCGACGGCAGCGCGCTGCAGCAGAACCGCATGCAGCTGCAGATCGAGAGCGAGATGCTCGACGCGATCGCCTGAGCCCGTGATCATCCCGACCGCCGCGCAGGACGCGATCAGCGACCTTTCGCGATTCGACGCCATCGTCGACGCGCGCTCGCCGGCCGAGTATGCCGAGGACCGCGTCCCAGGTGCGGTGAACTGGCCTTCGCTGGACGACGACGAGCGCGCGCTCGTCGGCACCGAGTACAAGCAGGTCTCGCCGTTCGCAGCGAGGAAGCGCGGCGCCGCGCTCGTCGCGCGCAACGTCGCCGCCCACGTCGAGCGCCACGTCGCCAACAAGCCGCCGGGCTGGACGCCGCTCGTCTACTGCTGGCGCGGCGGCAAGCGCAGCGGCGCGCTCGCGACCGTGCTCGACCAGATCGGCTTTCGCGTCCACGTCCTCGAAGGCGGCTACCAGGCGTTTCGCCGCGCCATCGTCGTCGAGCTCGAGATGCTGCCGGCGCGCTTTGCCTGGCGCGTCGTCTGCGGCCCGACCGGATCGGGCAAGAGCCGCCTGCTCGCCGAGATCGCCCGCCAGGGCGGCCAGGTCCTCGACCTCGAGGCGATCGCCAACCACCGCGGCTCGGTGCTCGGCCTCGTCCCGGGCAGCTCGCAGCCGAAGCAGAAGGCCTTCGACACTGCGCTCTGGCTCGCGCTGCGCGCGCTCGATCCTGCCAGGCCGGTGTTCGTCGAGAGCGAGAGCAAGAAGATCGGCGAGCTGCACGTCCGCGATGCGCTCGTGCAGCGGATGCGCGCGTCTCCGTGCGTCTGGCTCGAGCTGCCGATCGACGCGCGCGTCGCGCTGCTGATCGACGAGTACGCCTTCTTCGTCGCCGATGTCGACGTCTTCTGCGACCGCCTCGATGCGCTGCGCACCCTGCGCGGCAACGCCGTCGTCGACTTCTGGCAGCAGGCAGCGCGCAGCGGCGAGATCCCGACGGTCGTGCGCGATCTCCTCGACATTCACTACGACCCGATCTATCTCGCGTCGCTGTGGCGCAACTTCGGCGGCGTCGCGACGCCGCTCGCGACGCTGAGGTGGAGCGGCGACGCGGCGTCGCTCGCTCTCGCTGCGCAGCAGGCCATCGCGGCGCCGGCATGACCGTGCGTCGGCGCGACGCAAGTCTGCGAGACGCAAAAAAGGCCCCGGATCGCTCCGGGGCCACGTCTTTCCAGGGGGAGATTCGGGAGCGCAGCGAATCAGGCCGGGCGGCGCCGCTTCGCCATGAAGCCCATCATGCCGAGGCCGGCGAGCATCAGCGCGTACGTCTCGGGCTCGGGCACTGCCGTCGTGATGTCGCGCGCGAACAAGGTCAGGTTCGAGTAGCCGGGATTGCGACCGCCGTTGTTGAGCCAGTGGATCGCCCACGACCCCGTCGTGCCGGCGCTCAGGGACTGGTCGTCGAACAGGAACTGACCCGTATAGCCGCCGGCGTGCATCGCGAACACGAGATCCAGCGTCACGTCCTTGTCGGCCGTCAGCGTCCACGTGCCAGGGCCCGTGCCGCTGCCCGTGAACCCCCACGTGAAGTTCACGCCGTCGAGCGTGCCGCTGCCGCTCGCGGGCGGGAGCTTGGCGAGCAGGTCCCAACCGCTGCCGAACGGCACCGGGTCGAAGCCGCTCGTGTTGCCGTCCGGCCCCTGCTGCGCGTTGAGGTTGGAAACGACGCAGGCGTCGGACGATTGGCTTGCGAACGTGACGTCCGACGTCTGCGACGTGCCGACGTTGACGCCGGTGCACGCAGCGGCGAACGCCGAGCCGCCGAACAGCGAAGCGGCCAACGCTGACGCTAAGCAGGTGAATTGAGCGAATCGTTTGAACATGCTGACTCCCGATGAGGTGGCGCATCCTCGACGTTGAGTCGCGAGCCGCAAATCCCCGGTCCCGGGGGGAAACGCGTCCGACCGTAACGCACGTCACAAACGACGCGAACGATGACCGTTCGTCGCGCGTGCACAAGCACGTCAGCGCGCTCGCCTGCGCACGTTCAGCGAAGAAGGCCGCGATCGCCGACGGCGCCGAGGCAGGCGAGCATCGCGCGCAGCATCGCTGCGCGTGATTTCCCGCACGCACGAGTCACCCCCTGAATCCGGGGTCGCGCCTGTCTCGCTCGGCGAGGAACTTCTGCAGCGCCTCCGAGCCGCCGATCAGCTCGCCGTCGACGAACACCTGTGGCACGGTCTGGGCGCGCGCGATCGCGCCGAGCGCCTTGCTTCGGATCGTGTGCGGCAGCGCAATCTCGGCGTAGTCGATGCCGGCCTCGCTCAGCATCTTCTTCGCCTGCGCACAGAACGAGCATCCTTCGCGCGTCAGGATGGCGACCTGCTCGGGCAGCTTCGGGTCGGGATCGAGGTAGCGCAGCATCGTGTCGGCGTCCGACACCTCGAACGGATCGCCCGGCTTCTGCGGCTCGAGGAACATCTTCTCGATCTTCCGATCGCGCACGAGCATCGAGTAGCGCCATGAGCGCTTGCCGAAGTTGAGATCGCTCTTGTCGACCAGCAGGCCCATCGCCTCGGTGAACGCGCCGTTGCCGTCGGGCAGCAACAGCACGTTCTCGGCCTCCTGGTCCTTGCCCCATTCCTCCATCACGAACGGGTCGTTGACGGCGACGCAGACGATCTCGTCGATGCCGTGGTCGCGAAACACCGGCGCGAGCTCGTTGTAGCGCGGCAGGTGCGTCGACGAGCATGTCGGGGTGAACGCGCCTGGCAGCGAGAAGACGATGACGTTCCTGCCGGCGAAGATGTCCGCGGTCGTCACCGTCGCCCACTCGCCGTTGCGGCGGACGCGGAAGGTGACGTCGGGGACGCTCTGTCCTTCCCGGTTCGGGAGAGTCTGCTCGGCCATGGCGGTGCCCTGGAGTGCTGGAGCAGGCGCGGCAGCAATTGCCGCGCCCGCCCGGGCGCCGCCGGCCCTCAGCCGGCGCTCAGCGCTCGACGCACATCGCGACGCCCATGCCGCCGCCGATGCACAGGCTCGCGATGCCCTTCTTCGCGTTGCGCTTGCCCATCTCGTGGAGCAGCGTCACCAGGATGCGGCAGCCCGAAGCGCCGATCGGATGGCCGATCGCGATCGCGCCGCCGTTGACGTTGACCTTGCTCGTGTCCCAGCCCATCTCGTTGTTGACGGCGCATGCCTGCGCCGCGAACGCCTCGTTGATCTCGAGGAGGTCGAGGTCCTGTGCCTTCCAGCCGGCGCGCTCGAGTGCCTTCCTCGAGGCCGGCACCGGGCCCATGCCCATGATCTTCGGGTCGAGCGCGACGGTCGCGTAGCTGGCGATCCGTGCCAGCGGCGTCAGGCCGAGCTGCTGCGCGCGCTGCGCGGTCATGACGACGACCGCGGCGGCGCCGTCGTTGATCCCCGACGCGTTGCCGGCCGTGACCGTGCCGGCCTTGTCGAACGCCGGCTTCAGGCCCGCGAGCGCGTCTGCGCTCGTCTTGCGGTTGACGAACTCGTCGGCGGCGAAGACGACCGGGTCGCCCTTCTTCTGCGGGATCGAGAACGGCACGATCTCGTCCTTGAAGCGGCCGCCTTCCTGCGCCGCCGCCGCCTTCTGCTGCGACGCCAGCGCGAGCGCGTCCTGCTTCTCGCGCGAGACGTCGTACTGCTTGGCGACGTTCTCGGCGGTGACGCCCATGTGGTAGCGGTTGTAGACGTCGAACAGGCCGTCGGTGATCATCGAGTCGACCATCTTCCAGTCGCCCATGCGCTGGCCGTCGCGCGAGCCGAGCAGGACGTGCGGCGCTGCGCTCATGTTCTCCTGGCCGCCGGCGATGCCGATCTCGTAGTCGCCGTCGCGGATCGCCTGCGCGGCGAGCATCACCGCCTTCAGGCCCGAGCCGCAGACCGCGTTGATCGTCAGCGCCGGGACGGTTTGCGGCAGCCCGCTCTTGATCACCGTCTGGCGTGCCGGGTTCTGCCCCGACCCGGCGGTGAGGACCTGGCCGAGGATCAGCTCGCCGATCTGGTCGCCGGTGAGGCGCGCGCGCTCGAGCAGGTTGGCGACGACCGCGGCGCCGAGCTCGGGGGCCGGCGTCTTCGACAGGCTGCCGCCGAACTTGCCGACGGCCGTGCGGGCGGCGGCGACGATGACGATGTCGGTGCTCATGAAACTCTCCTTGGGTGACGTTTCGGCCGCCGCTCAGGCGGCCTTCTCTTTGACGTAGCGACCCGGTGCCGGCTCGATCGCCTTGTAGGTTGCGTTGCCCGGCTTCTTCGGCGCCGCGACGAGCTTGCCGCCGAAGGGCGCCAGCCACGTCGACCATTGCGGCCACCAGCTGCCGGGATACTCGATGGCGGTGTCGAACCAGTCCTCGGCCGACGCCGGCAGGGCGGCGCTGGCGCCGATCCAGTGGCA
>Ga0207703_10005520_pt1 | contig 10159 bp, 9 predicted proteins | sample KBSSwiS12_FD_184304 | JGI IMG/M metagenome (GOLD analysis project Ga0207703, IMG submission 184304) | Switchgrass rhizosphere microbial communities from Kellogg Biological Station, Michigan, USA - KBS Switchgrass S1-2 (SPAdes) (version 2) | ecosystem: Host-associated > Plants > Roots >... | reverse complement strand
CATCGAAGTGTCCCCGGATGAGCTAGATCGCGCCATGACGCTCGAAATGGCCCACAAGTTCACCGCCATCTTCAAGCCCCTAGGCTTCCACTACGTCACGCTCGATCTGGAAGGTTACCGACAAGGCTCGCTGAACGCAGTGCTCAATCATCAGGTCTGAGATCGGGAAATTGCTGGTACATCTTTTCGACAATATCTTTGGACCGATAGTCCGGACCAGTTGACGGAACGATCGGCCTGAACACGCCCAATTCCTCTTTCGCGGTCACCCATTGCAGAATGGCAGATTCGTCCATATCAAGATTTTCCCCATAGATGAGTTCAGTGCCATGTTCCAACTCGCCATGGATCACGTTCAAGTCTCGCAGTCCTCTAAACCGAAATGTGACGCGCTTTCCATCAGTATTTTCGTAGGACTGGTCACTAGATGTGCCCAGCTCGATCGCTTTTTGGTAGGCCTCTTCGGGCGAATCAGCGCGGATCAGAACCAGGTTCGTATGAACCACGTTGCCCGAGTCCCCTTCGATCGTAATTTCCTCAACGATGTCGGCCAAATACCATTTCGCATCCTTCGGAATATAGCCCATAAGTCCTCACGCGTGTGACGTATCGCGCCCAGAAACCGTAGTCACCGCCCACGCCACCGCCAACACCACCACACACCCGATCAAGTTGTACCAAAGGTAAGCAATCGGAGTGAACCGTGCCACCGCGAAAGTAGTCGCTTGTCCCGCCAGCACTCCCCAAAACGCCGCCGTCCCCCCCGCGCGCTTCATGAAGAACGCCACCACGAACACACCCAACATGCTCCCGTAGAACAACGACCCCACCTGATTCACCGCCTCAATCAACGCCCCAAACCCTTGCGCGAAGTTTGCAAATGCGACTGCATAAAGTCCCCAAAACACCGTAGCCACCCGCGACGCCGTCAAGAAATGACGATCCGACCCCTGCCGGTGAAAGTGCCGCTGATAAACGTCAATCATGCTGACCGTCGCCAGCGAATTGATCTCCCCCGAACTAGCCGACATCGCCGCCGTGAAAATCACCCCCAGAATCAACCCCACCAACCCCCGCGGCAAATAGCGCGTCACGAACGAAAGAAAGATGTAGTTCGTATCGCTGTCCGAACTCAACTTCCCAGCCTCATCGCGCACCGCATTCACCTTCTGCTGAGCCGCGCGAAACTCCTCGCCCGACCCGCCGTCCTTCACCTTCCGCGCCGCCACCTCGCGCTCATCGAGCGCCTGCCGGTACCGCCCCTCCAGCCCGCGAAACTCCGCCGACTGCTCCAACCGCTTCAATTCCACCGGTTGAAACAGCAAAGGCGGCCGCTCGAACACGAAGAACACAAACACCATTGCCCCGATAAACAAAATGAAAAACTGCACCGGCACCTTAGCCATCGCGTTCAACAACAATCCCAGTCGGCTCTGCCCAATCGATTTCCCCGTCAAGTACCGCTGTACCTGACTCTGATCCGTCCCAAAATAAGCCAGCATCAAAAACGTGCTGCCGATCAACCCGCTCCACAAGTTGTAGCGGCTGTTCGGATCGAAATGCGTATCGACAGCATTCAGCCTCCCCGCCGCCCCCGCAATCCTAACCGCGTCCAGAAACGAAACATCATGCGGCATCTTCCAAACAGCGATCACCAGCGCCAGAATCAGCGCCCCCATGATCATCATCATCTGCTGGACATCAGCGTAAGTCACCGCTTTAATGCCACCCAGGGTTGTATAAAGAATGATCAGCCCGCCCATCACGAGGGTAGTCACGTAATACGGCCACCCCAACACCACCGACATCACAATCGAAGGCGCCGCCAGTGCGATCCCCGCACCCAATCCGCGCCCAATCAGAAAGATAATCGTGACCAGCGTCCGCGTCTTCGCATCGAAGCGCTGCTCCAGATATTCGTAAGCCGTGTAAACTTTAGCCCGATGAAAAATCGGCACCGCCGTAGCCGACAGAATCACCATCGCCACCGGCAGTCCAAAGTAGAACTGCACGAAGCGCATGCCGTCGACATAAGCCTGCCCCGTCGTCGAAATGAAAGTGATGGCGCTAGCCTGCGTAGCCATGATCGACAGACCCATGGCGTACCACGGCATCGTCTTTCCAGCCAGCAAAAATTGATTGACGCTGTTCGATCCCCGCCCGCGCCACAGCCCGTAGGAAACCAGGAATGCCAGCCACCCGAACAGGACAATCCAGTCAAGCGTGGTCATCGGTCAAGCGGGCGGAGCGTAATGCTTCGTGAACAACCAGGCCAGGAAAATGATCACCGCGAGAAACGCGAGCACGAAGCCGTAAACCCGCCCCCAAGTTCCCAGGAACGGCGGCGGCTCGTCTAAGACAACTTTCTCCGGCCGCGCCATCACTGAACTTTCGCCGTGCTCAGCATGTTCGCGAATAGCCGGTAAGCCCCCGGCACCCCCGCCGGCAGTTGGCGGAACCAGTCATACGAAGTGAAGACGTAAGCTCCCTTTCCATACCGCGTGTACAACTCCCCACCGAAGAGTTCCTTCTCCCCAGGATCGTGCGTTTCGAGCACAGTCTGATACCGCGCATCCCACTCTGAAGCAAAGTTCAAGCCGCGCTCCTGCACCCACCCCTCGAAATCGCGCGCCGTAATTTCATTCGGATAATGCAGCAGCACACTATTCGGATTCGGAAACTTCACGGGAGCTTCCTCAATCGTCACCCGGTCGCGCCCGGTCTTAATCGGATAAGGACCCACATGCGCCAGCGTCGAAGTCTCCGCCGCTTGCGCCGATCCCGGCGGCCCAATGCCATCCGGCGTGTTGTATTGCACCACCAGCGTCCCACCCTCTTCCGCGTATTTAAACAGTCGCTGATAATTCAATCGCAGATCCGGCCGTGTATTAAACGACCGCACTCCCGTGACAATCGCGTCGTATTTGCTCAAATCCCCGCGCGCCAGATCTTCAGGAGACAGCAGCGTTACCTCGCACCCCATCTGCCGCAGCGCCTCGGGCACTTCATCGCCCGCGCCCGTAATGTAGCCGACCGTTCGCGCCAGCGTCTTGATCTCGCTCCGCACCAGCCGCGCATCCGAGGAAGGGAATAGCGTCTGCGCCGGAAAGTGCGGATAGTCAATGACGCGCGTACTGCTAGCGATCACGCGATCGCCCACGGTAGCCACTGCCCGCATCGACCCATCGGAATCGCCCGCCGGCGGCGACAGCGTGAACTCCGCCATAGTCTGCTCATCGGCCCCAGTCAGATCAAATTTCTGCGAAGCCGGTTCCACCTTCCACCCGGCTGGAACTTCCAAATGAATCTCCCCCGCCGCCTTCCCGGTATTCGATTTCACCGGGATCTCCACCCGCCGCGGCTTGTTATCCGGAAACACCAGCGCCTCGCCCCCGAACTCCACGCTCACCGGAGGAACAATCGCCAGCGGCCTCCGCAACTCGCCGTACACCTTATCCACAAAACGCCGCTCCACAGCGCGCCGCAGCGTGATCTCCGTCCCGCCCACCTGCAGCCGGAACTCCGCCGACAAAACCGGAGCACTCTCCGGATCCCCCAGCACTTCCTGCCGCGCCACCGAATACATCGCCTTGTCCTTGGGCAATTCCAGCCAGTAAGGCTGCGAATAAGGCTGCGACTCCGGAACCTTGATGTTCACCGGAAATTCAATCGGCTTGTTGTAAACCAGAACCGTCGACGCCACCGTCGGCTGCGGCACCCCCGCCATGCCTGAGAGCTTTACGCCGCGCAAAGTGACCTCGCCCGGATTCCGCGCCAGAGCAGTCAGCGTGACTTTGAACGCCCCTCCCGGCGTAACCGCAGGCTTGTCCGCAAGCGCCTCCACCGATATGCCGACCGCCAAAGCGATCGCCTCATCCAACTCCACCAGCTTTTCTTCCGCCAGCGGATTCTTGCTCGACGCCGCCACCGCCTCCATCGCCGGCCGTACTTTCGACAGCACCGGCAGTAACGCCTCCGGATGCGCCGGCACGAACGTCGCCGCCGCTTGTTTCAACAGTGCGTCCACCTGCGCACCGCCATCCAAGCGCGACCATCCAATATTGATGTGCTCAAAAATATCTTTCGTCGCCTTATCGCCCCGATCCGTCACGAAGTAATTGATCAAAGCGCCCTTGCGCTCCGCCGTGCCCATGGCCTGGCTGCGATGCTGGCTCCGGCTCATGCCCGCGATTTCGTTATACGAATACCCCAGTTCCGGCGAATAAGCGCCCAGATCCAATTCCAATTTTTCCGGCAGCTTCTCCGCCTCTTTTTGCTGTTCGGGATTGAACGCCGCCAGATTCGTCATCAAGCGCTGAGCCTGCCAAGTCTTGACGTACTTCAGTTGTTCCGGAAACCGCGCTGGATCCGCCGCCGCCGTAAACGCTTCTTTGCCCAAGACCGCCGACGCCTGATGCTGCCCATGCCCATCCCGCGGTGTGCCCGTGAAGCGCAGAATAATCACGTCGGGCCGAAAGCGCCGGATAGCCCACACCACATCGCCCAACACCTTTTCGCGAGGCCACTTGCTGCCCAGCGTTTCGTCGATGGTCTTGGTGAATCCGAAATCGATCGCGCGCGTGAAATACTGCTCAGCCCCATCGATGCGCCGCGCCGCCAGCAACTCCTCCGTGCGGACAATCCCCAGCTCATCCCCTTTTTCGCTTCCAATCAGGTTCTGCCCGCCCTCCCCGCGAGTGAGTGAAAGGTAGGCCGTACGCACACGCCGCCCCCGCGCCAGATACGCCAGCAGCGCCGTGTTTTCGTCGTCCGGATGCGCCGCAATCATCATGACGCTGCCGAGGTTATTCAACTCGTCCAGCATCAACCGCATCCGCGTCTCGCCGGACAGATCCTTCTGCGCGAGCGCCGGCGAAGGCACCAGCGAAATCGCCAAAGCAATAATAACCAAGAATCTCACGGCGTTTTCTCTAAAGGTTATCTTAGCAGCGCCGGAAAGGTGGGGTTACAGAACCGCCATGCGAAGCATGCGGGCAGTCTACGTTTCAGCCCACTCGCGCTCCAGCATGCGCGAGTATTCACCCGAAGCAAAAATCTCCAGCTCGAACCCCAGCTCGGAAATATCGCTGAAAACAGCCTCGCCCTGCCGGATCTGAAACAATTGATCGGCATAGCGGTAATAGTGGCGAATAAACTCATCCGTCAGCGTCTCCCGCTGCGGAACCTCGCCGAATACCGCACTCAATCCCAACGCGCGCGAAAAAATCGCCCGGTAGTCCGAAACGCCCCACTTCTTGAGTTTCGCCTGCACCGCTTCCGGCGTGTGACCCACTAGATATGCGGCAAAGCTCTGGTACTTGATGCCAGTGCCGGATAGCTCAGGCGTCCGTTCCACCAGTTCCAGGCACTGATCGATCCAGCGCAGCAAATCCTTACCTACGTAAAACAGCATGCGGATTTCGCAAAACCTCCCTTCGAGCAGCGTGCGCTCGACGTCCTGGGTGTTGCGATCGCCCGCCGGCAGCAGCCCTTGCAGTACTAAGCTTGCGCGCGAGCTCTCGACCAGCTTTTCGGGACCGCCAGCGTCGGCGAAAGGATGCAAAATGAGTGGGGGTAATTTGCGAGAGTTCATTTGTCTCCAGCTTGTTTCTGACAAACTCAGTATGACAAATTAGCGCCGCTCCGTGAGCAGTACTTTCGCATCAATTGTCTGGTCCCCGCGGATGACCTTCACTAGTACTAAGTCCCCCGCCTTGCTATCGCGCAAAGCGAACGTGAAGTCGTAAAGGTTGCCAATCTGTTTGCCGGCGAACTCAATCATGATATCGCCCGGCTTCAACCCGGCCTTAGCCGCCGGACTGCCTTCGCGGATATCGGCAAAACGCACGCCCTTGGGAGGCTCATTGAAATCCGGAATGCTCCCGAAGTCGGGCCCGTAGCCGGAAGCCCCTCCGCCGCCGCCTGACACCGGACCCGCCGGCGGCCGGGCCACGCGCACAAACTTCGGCCGATCGGCGTCAGCCGAAAGATGCGTGGCAATATCAGCCACGTAATCTAGGACCTTGGCTGCATCGACAGCGTCGATTTTATCGGCCGTGTCGCTAGGCTTGTGATAATCCGCATGCAGCCCCGAGAAGAAAAACAACACCGGAATCTGTTTCGACGCGAACGAGGCATGATCGCTGGCATCGCTCATATTCGTGCCAGAATTCTTGCCCGACTCGTCCATCCGCAGCGGCGGCGGCGGCTTCACCTCCTGCAGGATCTTCGCGAACGTGCTCCCGGTCTGCGCGCCACTCACGAAAATCCGCCCGCCCTGGACCCGCCCGATCATATCCAGATTCAGCATCGCCACCGCGTTGCCTTCCGGCAGTGCCGGATGATTCACATACCAGTTACTTCCCAGAAGTCCCAGTTCTTCGCCGGCGAAAGTCATAAACAAGATCCCGCGCTGCGGTTGCGGTTGCTTTGAAAACCAGCGCGCCAGCTCGATCACGCCCGCCGTCCCCGAAGCGTTATCGTCCGCGCCCGGATGCACCACGCCCATCTGATTGGGAGCCAGCGAGTGCTCATCGCCCAACCCCAGGTGATCGTAATGCGCGCCGATAATCACGTACTCCGCGGTCTTCCCCGGCAAAAACGCGGCGACGTTATGGACCGTCTTCGTTTCGTGAATCAAATCCACCGACAAATCCACATCCACCTTCGCCAGCGCAAACGACCGCGGCTTCAGATCGCCATCGATGTCCTTCTCGATCTGCCGCAGATCCCGCCCCTCCGCGCGCAGCCAGCCATCAGCCGTCGCCGCCTTGATCTGCAGGAAGAAGATCCCGGCATCGCGCGGCCCGCCGTTGGTTCCAAATTTCTCCAGCTTGTCATCAGCCGTCGGGTGCGCCGCCACGTCATTGATCCAAATCACGCCGCGCGCACCATGCATCTTGGCGTTCACCATCTTCGTGATGAACGTCGCGTGCTCGGTCAGCTTCTTCCCGCCGAAAACACTCTTGTCGTCGTTTTCCTGCGGCTCATGACGCAGAATCAGGACCAGCTTGTCCTTAACATCGATCCCCGCGTAATCGTCGTAATTGTATTCCTTGGCCGTGATCCCATAACCGGCAAACACCACCGCCCCACTGAATTTCCCGTTGGTAGAAAAGTTGAACGGAACGAAATCCTGTCCTTCCTTCAAGGTCTGCTGAGCGCCCGCATCGCGGTACGCGAACCCGTTGTCCGTCCCCAGCTTTGCACCCAGTTCCGCCGGAAAAGCCAGCTCATAGCTCTTCCCACTCACCGGCTTCAACCCGAAAGACTGGAACTGCCCAGCAATATAAGCCGCGGCCTTCTCAAGCTCCGGACTCCCCGTCGCCCGCCCCTTCAACTCCGGCGACGCCAGGTATTTAATGTGCGCCAGATACGCGTCGGAATTCACGTCCGCGCCCGCCAGCGCCAACGGCGAGAGGAGCAAAATCCACTGGGCTGCGTGTCGCATCAAGTTATTTCTTGGCCCCCACCTTAGGGATCTCGACCGTACAGCAGCTATCGTCCTTCTTCGGCCCGCCAGCCGCCGCCAGCGTCTTCGCTTCCGCCGTCTTATGGTCGATCTCAATCTGCAACAACTGCTGCAGCACGTTCCAATCCACGCCGCCGTCGAGCTTCCGCCCGTTGATAAACAACGTGGGGGTCGCGCTCACCGCCAGCTTGTGTCCCAGATCCATGTTCTTTTCCACTTCCGCGGACGAGGTCTTATCGTCCATGCAGCGCCCCAGTTGCAACGCGTCCATCCCTTTGGTCTTGGCGAAATCCTGCAACTTGCTATCGAAATTTTCCAGCGTAATGTCTTTCTGATTCTCGTAAACCCAATCGTGATAATCCCAGAACGCCGCCGGACTGGTGCGATATGCACACCGCCCCGCAATCGATCCCTTCATAGCCCAAGGATGAATCTGCGTCAACGGAAAATCGACGAAGGTCACGCGTACCTTATCGCCAAACGCGGTCGGAATGTTCTTGCGCAGTTCCTGTTCTTCTTTCTGGCAGAACGGACACTGGAAATCGCTGAATACCACCAGATTCACCGCCGCCCCCGCGCCCGCCCCGTAGCTCGGCTGCCCGTCCGTCTTCAGCAAATCAAGATTATTCGCGAACGGACTCCGCGTGATGTTATAGGTCTGCCCCTTGACGATGTTCTTGCCGTCTTTCGAGACGTAATAGAACTCGTCCTTGGTCGCCCCGTTGAAGACCAGGTGCACGCTCACGTCGTAATAGCCATCCAGCACAGTCGAAGGCTTCGGATCGTCGATATTCACCGTGACTTGCGGAATCCACAACTCCGCGTAACGCAGATACGCCTCGAGCGTCGGTTTGTCGAGTGCAGACTTGGCGGTCTGATTGGCAGATGTTTGGTTCTGAGCCAGCAGCGCAAAGCCGGCCAGCAGGAAACTCGCGACAATTTTCATTCTCAATCCCTCTGACGCGCCACCCTTCAAGATGTTACGAGCGCGTCGCTTCATTATACTGAAGACTTGTCGCGTAGCTGGCTCATTGTCCCCCTGCTGCTGTTGTACGTTTTGTATTTAGGTGGAGTCGGCTTCCTGGGCCCCGACGAACCCCGTTATGCCTCCATCGGCCGCGAAATGACGGCCACCGGCGATTGGATCACCCCGCGCCTGAATTCCCAACCGTGGTTCGAAAAACCCCCGCTGACGTACTGGCTCACAGCTCTCGGGAATCTCGCGCACCTCCCCGACGAATGGGCCGCCCGCCTACCCGAAGCCCTGATCAGCGTGGCGTTCTTGATTTTCTTCTATGTGACTCTAGCGAAAGAATTCACCCCACGCCTAGCTCTAGCCGCCACGTCCATCCTAGCCACCTCCGCCGGCTGGATGGCCTACAGTTTCGCCGCATTAACTGACCTGCCGATGTCCGCCGCCCTAGGCGCAGCCATCCTGATCGCAGTTTTCGACGAGCGTCGAGCCCTTCTGGCCGGCGCCTTCCTCGGAGTCGCCGTCCTAGGAAAGGGTTTCGTCCCCGTAGTGCTCTTCGCCCCCGTCTTGCTGATCACCCGCAAACGCTTTCACATCCTAGCCGCCGCCGTAATCGTAGCGTCGCCCTGGTTCGTAGCGTGCTGGCTCCGCAACGGCCCAGCCTTCTGGGACGACTTCTTCTGGAAACAACACGTAGCCCGCTTCCTGACGCCCAGCCTCGAACACGTCCAGCCCGTCTGGTATTACATCCCCGTCCTGTTAGCCGGACTCTTCCCCTGGACCCCGCTAGCCGCCCTGCTAACAAACCGCCAACTCTACACCGACCGCCGCCTTCTCCTTCTAGCCGCCTGGCTCCTCTACGGACTGCTGTTCTTCTCGATCGCAAGGAACAAACTCCCCGGCTACCTGCTCCCCCTGCTCCCCGGCTTCGCAGTCCTCGTCGCCGCAGCCTGGGAATCCACCCGCCACAAAATTTTCTGGCTAACGGCGAGCGCCCTGTTACTGATCGCCCTTCCGACAGTAACCGCAATCCTTCCGGACGCGCTGCTATCCGGACTAAGCCGCACCCACATCGCCTTCGCCCCCATCGGCCTGCTATTCCTAGTTCCCGCCGCCATCGTGTGGATGCTAGCCAAGAAACCCGAGGCCGCCTTATTAACGGTTTCTGTAGCCGCCGCGCTAGGCGTCGTGTATCTGAAATACACCACGTTCCCAGCGCTAGACACAATCGTTTCCGTGCGCGCTTTTTGGCGAACGAACCAGAGCGCGATCCCCACCGCCTGCATAGACAACGTGAACCGCGCCCAGCAATACGGCCTAAATTACTACGCCGCCCGCGAACTCCCAACCTGCACGGACGCGCCGGGCACACGTGTCACAACGCAGGCACGCCGCTTGGTCCTGAAGTGACTCACTTCAACTCGCGCCAGCTCTTCTCCTTCAAATCCACTCCGTGTTTCTTGGCAGCCGCTTTGATCCGCTTCCAAGCCGCGTCCCGCTCGTCATCGCTCACACCCTCGACCTGATTAAACCGGGCAACAGCGTTCCGCACATGAGCCGCATCATGAATCGGCTCCTTGCGTTCCTTGGGAAAAGCAAAATTTGCATCCGCGATATGCTCGCGTGAAGCTTCAGTGATTTTAGACATGCCCCTAATCCAGCACGCCGCCCACCAAACTCAGAACCTAAACCGGATTCCCCCCCACACCCCAATC
>Ga0207703_10005516_pt1 | contig 10161 bp, 11 predicted proteins | sample KBSSwiS12_FD_184304 | JGI IMG/M metagenome (GOLD analysis project Ga0207703, IMG submission 184304) | Switchgrass rhizosphere microbial communities from Kellogg Biological Station, Michigan, USA - KBS Switchgrass S1-2 (SPAdes) (version 2) | ecosystem: Host-associated > Plants > Roots >... | reverse complement strand
GACGTGGCTCTCGCCCCCGCACCGCTTTTGTTGCTAGACCGTTCCGATGAATGGGGCCATCGCACCGGAAAGGCACGGCGAAGACCGGCAGGAGCATGATCGCCGGGAGAGCGCGCGCACCCAGGCCTTTCTCCTCGACTGGAGTGACCGCGTTCGCGGCGAGGCCTCGCCCGAAGCGATCATGGCGATCACGCTCGAGGCGCTCGGCCGCCATCTCGGCGTTTCGCGAACCACCTGGTCGGAAAGCGACCCGAGCGGGGAGACCTTCCCGATCCTCGGCGATTGGCGTGACGACGCGCAGGACACCGTCGGCACCGTGGCAGAACATGAATGGGTGCCGGGCGAGACGGTGCGCCATGACGATATCGCCACCGATCCGCGTATCGACGCGGGGCTGAGGCGATCCTGCACTGAGATCGGGATCCGGGCCCTGGTCCGCATTCCCCTGATCGAACATGGTCGCGTCCGCTCGGTCCTGTCGGCGCAGCACAGGGCGCCGCGCCAATGGACCGATGGCGAAATCCAGCTGATCCGCGACATCGCCGAGCGCACCTGGATCATCCTCGAGCGCGCCCGCGCCGAGGCGACGCTGCGCGAGCGCGATCGCCACCAGTCCTTCCTGATCGCCTGGGGAGACCGGGTTCGCCCCGAGACCGAGATCGAGTCGATCGTAGCGATCACCCTCGAAATGCTCGGCCGCCATCTCGGCGTCACCCGCGCCACCTATGTCGAAGCTGATATGTCGGGTCTTGGCTTCACCATACTCGGCGAATGGCGTCATGGCGTCAGCAGCATCCGCGGCGACAGCTTCTCTCTGCGCAGCGTCGGTGCCGCGGTCGATCGCGCCTGGGTTGCGGGCGAAGTCATCCGCTATGACGACGTCGCCCATGATTCCCGGCTCGAGCCCGCAGTGATCGAGCGCTATGTCAGCCGCGAGATCCTCGCCTTTGTCAGCCTGCCGCTGGTTCAGGACGGCAAGCTGCACTCCGGGCTCTCGGTGCATCACAATCGCCCGCGTTGCTGGACGGACGCCGAGATCCAGGTGATGCGCGACGTTACCGAGCGCACCTGGGTGGCGCTGCAGCGCGCCCGCGCCCAGGCGGTGCTGCGCGATCGCGAACGCAACCAGGCCTTTCTGATCGACTGGAACGACTGCGTCCGGGACGAAACCAGCGCCCGGAAAATCCTCGGCCACACCCTTGCCCGGCTGGGCGAGCATCTGGCCGCCTCGCGCACCAACTATGCCGAGGCGGTCCATGGCGGTGATACGCTCCGCGTGCTGCAGGAATGGAACAATGGCGTGATCAGCGTCGTCGGCAGCGAAATCCAGCTCGCCTCGGTCGGCTCGCGGCTGGCGGCGGCGCATCGCAGCGGCCGGCCGATCCGGATCGACGACATCGCTGACGATCCGCTCGTCTATCATGGCAACCGCGCCATCTTCGTCTCCATCGACGCGGCCGCCATATTGACCGTGCCGATGCTGCGCGCCGGCGAGATCGTCGGCGTGCTGTCAGTCCATCAGTCAGTGCCGCGCCGCTGGAGCGACAGCGAGGTGGATCTCGTCTGCGAACTCGCCGACCGCACCCTCGCGGTGCTCGAACGCGCGCATTCCGAGGAGCGGCTGGCCGAGAGCGAAGCGCAGCTCGCCGCCTTTCTCGAAAACGCGCCGATCGCGATGCACATCAAGGATGCCGAGGGCCGTTATATCCGGCTCAACCCGGAATTCGCGCGTGCCATGGGGCTTTCGGTCGAGGACATGATCGGCCGCCGCCCGGCCGATCTGTTCGAGCCCGACGTCGCCGCCCAGGTCGAAGTCCTCGAACGCCGCGCCCGGGCCGGTGAAGTGGTGACCACCGAGATCGATGCCGGCTATGAGAGCAAATACGCCTCGGTGCTGACCATGTCCTTCCCGATCGCGGGCGGCCAGGGCGTCACCGCGGGCTTCACCATCGACCTTACCGAGCGCAAGCGTGCCGAGGCGGCCCTCGCCCGCTCACGCGAGGCACTGTACCAGACCGAGAAGCTGACCGCGCTCGGCTCGCTGCTCGCCGGCGTCAGCCATGAGCTCAATAACCCGCTTTCGATCGTGGTCGCCCAGGCGGTGATGATGGAGCGCCAGTCACGCGGCGGCGAACTCGCCGAACGCGCGCAGAAGATCCGCAAGGCCGCCGATCGCTGCGCCCGCATCGTCCAGACCTTCCTCGCCATGGCCCGCCAGAACCGCCCGGAGCGCGCCGCGGTCGACCTGAACGCAGTCGCCATGGCCGCGCACGAACTCGCCGATTACGGCCTGCGCACCGACGGCATCGCCACCATCCGCGAGCTCGCTCCCTCGCTGCCGCCGATCTCGGCGGATTCGGACCAGGTCCACCAGATCATCATCAACCTGATCGTCAACGCGCAACAGGCGATGGTGGCGGCCGATGCGCCGAACCGCGTGCTGACCTTGCGCAGCGGCCCGGGCGAAGATCCCGGCACGGTGATGCTCGAAATCTCCGACAGCGGCCCCGGCATCCCCGAACATGTCCGCCGCCGCATCTTCGAGCCCTTCTTCACCACCAAGCCGCAGGGCCAGGGCACCGGTGTCGGCCTGTCCTTCTCGCAGGGTCTGGCCGAGGCGCATGGCGGCAAGCTCGAGCTCGTCCCCTCCCCTGTCGGCGCCTGTTTCCGGCTGACCCTGCCGGTCGATATGGATCATCCGGTGGCCGACGCGGCGGACGACTTCGCCCTCCCCATGCCGGCCACCCGACGCCGCGCGCTGGTGATCGACGATGAAGTCGAGATCGCTGAATCGCTCGCCGATTTCCTCGTGATCGAGGGTTTCGACTGCGACATGGCGGTCGGCGCCGAAGCCGCGATGGCAAAGCTCGCACGCGGCCTGAAAAGCTCGGACTATGACCTGATCGTCAGCGACCTGCGCATGCCCGGTATCGACGGCCAGCAGCTTTACGCCTGGATCAAGGCCGAGCGCCCCGACCTCGCCGACCGCGTCGCCTTTGCGACCGGCGACACACTCGGCATGGCCGCCGCCCGCTTCCTCAGCGAGGCGAAGCGGCCAGTCCTCGAAAAGCCCTTCACGCCAGAAGCGCTCAGCCGCTTTCTGCAGGAAATGGACCGCATATGACCACGCCCGAAACGCCCTATATCGTCATGGTCGATGACGAGGAGGATCTGCGCGAGCCGGTCGCCGCCTATCTGCGCGAGCAGGGCCTGGAGGTCGACGAAGCCGGCGGCGGCGCCGAACTCGACCTGCTGCTCGAAAAACGCCCGCCCGCCCTGGTCGTGCTCGATGTGACGATGCCGGTCGAGGACGGCTTCAGCATCGCCCGCCGCCTGCGCGCCGATCACGGCAATATCGGCATCGTGATGCTCACCGCGCGCCGCGACGTGATCGACCGCGTCGTCGGGCTCGAACTCGGCGCCGACGATTATATCATGAAGCCGTTCGAGCCCCGCGAGCTGCTCGCGCGCATCCGCTCGGTCCTCCGTCGCCTCACCGCCGAACGCGCCGCGGCCCCGCCTGCCGCCGCTCCTGCCCCCGCTCATGAGGAGGACGGCTATCAGGTCGCGCCCCGCGCCGCGGATGCCGAATATCTCCAGGAATTCTGGATCCCTACCTCGCGCGGCCAGATCCGCGTGCCGGTCGAAACGATCGAGTGGATCGAGGCGGCGAAGGACTACGCCCTGCTCCACACCGGCGAGCGCAGCCACATGATCCGCGTGACGATGGCGGCGCTTGAACAGGGCCTCGACCCGGCGATGATGATGCGCGTCCACCGCTCGGCCTTTGTCCGCCCCAACGCCGTCCTCCAGATCAGCGCCATCGGCCGCCACATGGCGCTGGTCCTGCGCTCGGGCGCCTCGGTGCGCGTCGGACCGCGCCACTGGGACGAGGTGCGGTACCGGTTGAAGGGATAATTCGGGAGCGAGCACCTCCCTTTCGTCGCTTCATCGCCCCCAGCCGCGTATCCGGCGCAGTTTCGTCGCTCCCGTCGCGTTCCAGGTTCGCTGCCCGCTTTTCGCGCCTAACGGGATCGGGACGGCCATTGCTGGCCCGCATATCACTGCCCCCGGGAACAAAGTTTCGATGCGTACCACTATCCGTTTCGGCGATGTCGCCGCCCTGGCCCCCGGGCTTGCGCCCGTGCGGGGCGGCAGAGGCGACACGCGTCACGCTCCACTGCGAGGCGTCAGCGCTCCCAACTGACGCCGCGCGGCGGCGCGCGCCGGGCCTTAAACCCCCCCTCTCTCCCAGGCCCGGCGCGCTTCTCTCTTCACACCGCATGCGCCGCCCAGGCGCTCATCCATCAGGAAGCCAAAATGTTGAAGCACGTCATATCCATCACGCTCGCGCTCATCCCGCTGATCGCCGTCTTCGGCATGCTCTCGGTCACCGCGTGACGCCCTTTCGGTCCTGACCGCCCCTGCGCTTGTAAAAGCATCGCGGGGCGGTCACGATTCCTGCATGAAAATTCCCGCTTCGCCCTTCACCATGACTGACTGGCCCCAAATGCCAACCGAGACCTTTCCCGGCGAGACCGGCAAAGCGGTCTGGCGCACGCTCACCATGGGCGACCTCCGCATTCGCATGGTCGAATATTCGCCCGGATACCGCGCCGATCACTGGTGCGATCGCGGCCATATCCTCTTCGTCGCATCCGGCGAGCTCGAGACCGAGCTTCGCGACGGCCGTACCTTCCGGATGCGCGCCGGCATGAGCTACGCAGTCTCCGATTTCGGCGATTCCGCCCACCGCTCCTCGACCCGGACCGGCGCGACCCTGTTCATCGTCGACTGAGCACCCTATCCCGACACCCATGAAGATGATCGGCCTGATCGGCGGCATGAGCTGGGAAAGCTCGGCCGAATATTATCGCATCCTGAACCAGGGCGTGCGCGATCGCCTCGGCCCCACCGCCTCGGCGCGCTGCCTGTTATGGTCCTTCGATTTCTCCGAGATCGAACGGCTCCAGCACGTCGGCGACTGGCCCGCCCTCACCGAGCGCATGATCGACGCCGCCCGCCGCCTCGAGGCCGCGGGCGCTGATCTGCTGATCATCTGCACCAACACCATGCACCGCATGGCGGACGCGGTGCAGGCGGCGGTCTCCGTGCCGCTGCTCCACATCGCCGATCCCACCGCGGGCCGCATCAAGGCGGCCGGCCTCACCCGGATCGGCCTGCTCGGCACCGCCTTCACCATGGAGCAGGATTTCTACAAGGGCCGCCTCGCCGCCGCGCACGGTCTGGACGTGCTCGTGCCCGATGAAGCCGACCGCGCCACCGTCCACCGCATCATCTATGACGAACTGGTCGCCGGCATCGTCACGCCTGCTTCGCGCGCCGCGTACCGCGCGGTGATCGCCCGGCTCGTCGCGCGCGGCGCCGAGGCGGTGATCCTCGGCTGCACCGAAATCATGCTGCTGGTCGGGCCCGAGGACAGCGCGGTGCCATTGTTCGACACCACCGCGATCCACGCCGAAGCCGCGATCGAACAGGCGCTCGACATCGGCCGCGACGTCGCTAACAGACCGACATGAGCATCACCGCAACCATCATGAACGCGACCACCGGCAAGCCGATCCAGAAAATGGTCTTCGGCCGCATGCCGCAATATGGCGCCGGCTTCGTCCTCGAAACCGGCGAGCGCGTCACCGCCCAGCGCATCGATATCGGCAAGCCGGCACCGGGCAAGTTCGTCTCCCCGGTCGATATCTGGGTTACGCCCAAGGGGTAAATCCGGGGGAGATCGGCCTTCGGAGTGCTGGCTGTTCCTGGCTGTTACCGGACAAATATTTTCGCTTGCTGTTATGTTCGATCGCAAGCCAGGGGCGGGATGCATTAAATCGGGCTCTTGAAGCTGGATGCGCGTGAACCCTGGAGCGCGACCTTCAAAGCGTCGCCTCTCCCCTCCCGCGAGCGGGAGGGGAGGAATGAAGGCACGAATTTCTGATCCACCACATTAGAGAAGCGCGGAATCAAAAAGCGACAAGCCCCATAGTCTGCCCCCTCACCCAACCCGCCAGGTCATGGTCGCCGCGCCATTTGCCGTACGGGTTCTCCCTGGCCAGCCCGGGAAACCCGCCCCAGTCGAGGATCGCGATCCGCAAATAGGCGACGAAACTGGTTTCGTGCCATTCGTCGCAGAGGGGAGCGTCGAATCCACTGGCCGGAAGACGGATCGAATAGGGCGCGCCGCCGCTGATATTGTCCTTGTGCAGCAAGTCGGGAGCGATCGGGCAGAGAAATCCACCGCCCTCGATGCGATCCTCGTCATCCGCGTAGAAGTCATCCAGATCCTTGAGACCGCCCGTCGGCCCCTCTATCCATAAGGGGTCGGAATATTCGGGAATCCAGCCGCCTGGCGCGCGCCCCACCAGGTTCACCTCTCCGACGGTCCGCCAGAACACGCGGAGCGAAAGCGGCGCGGGGCCGACCTGCTCCTCCAGAGCGTCGATAGAGACAAGCTCGTCAGGGTCGAGCGGGCCGCGCGGCCCACGATAGCAGGCCACCTTGTCCCCGCCCGGATAGACTCCGAATATATAGCCCTGCGCCGCCAACCGTTCGACGAGCCGGTCGATATTGGTCGCGACCCTCCCCATTGTCGCGACGGCAACCGCCTCGGCGTCAGCGATGATATCGGGGCCACAGGCTTGGGCCTCAAGACCGCCCAGCTCATGCCATACAGCTTCGTGCTCGCCGGCAAGATACCGCTCGATATAGGTCATCCCGTCCTCATTAACCCGGGCACTGCGCGCTGTGGCGAATGCCGAGAATGAAGACGCGCGCCCCATCGAAGCGGTGCTGGCTTCTCGGCGGGGGTTCCCCAGGTCGCCAGCCATGCCGCGACGTCAGCGTGATCGACGATGCGGCCGGCCGCGATATCGGCTTCGGCACGCGCATCCGCGGCGGCCCGGGCCTCCGGGTCGTCTCGCTCATAGATTGCGCGTTCGGCGTTCATGGCACTTTCCTGGCAAAAAGGGCGTCAGCAATGCGAGCGTGACAACAATCCGCAAAAAAATCCAACCTGCCGGGAATAAACCCCGCCCTCCTCCGGTCTTGATCTTCGAAAGCCACCACCGGAGCCCGCTCATGTCCGACCCCGATCACCCCTCAACCACCCGCCGCGACGCGCTCAAATGCATGGCCTGGGCCGGCACCGGCGCGCTCTGGGCACTGAATGGCGGCGTTGCCTCCAGCACCATGTTGGGCGCGGGCACCGCCGCCAAACCCGCCAGCTTCACCTTTCTCCAGATCAGCGACAGCCATGTCGGTTTCGCCAAGCCGGCCAATCCCGACGCCCGCGCCACCCTTCGCGAGGCGGTCGCGAAGATCGCCGGCATGCCGGTCAAGCCCGATTTCATCGTCCATACCGGCGACATCACCCAGCTTTCGCGCGACAGCGAGTTCGACGATGCCGACCAGATCCTCCGCGAGACCGGCGTCCAGACCTTCTTTGTCCCCGGCGAGCACGACATGCTCGACGAAGGCACCGGCAAGGCGTTTCTCGCCCGCTACGGCAAGAATGCACCGGGGGGCTCGCAGGGCGCCGGCTGGTTCAACTTCGATCACCAGGGCGTGCATTTCATCGGCCTCGTCAATGTCGCCGACCTCAAGCCCGGCGGCATGGGTCGGCTCGGCGCCGAGCAGATCGCGTGGCTGACCAGGGACCTCGCCGGCCGCCCCGCCTCGACCCCGATCATCGTCCTCGCGCATATCCCGCTCTGGACGGTCTATGCCGAGTGGGGCTGGGGCACCGACGATGCCGCCCAGGCGCTGAAGCTGCTTGCCCGCTTCGGCTCGGTCTCGATCCTGAACGGGCATATCCACCAGATCGCGCAGAAGGTCGAAGGCCGCATGGTCTTCCACACCGCGCGCTCGACCGCCTTTCCCCAGCCGGCCCCCGGCACTGCCCCTTCACCCGGCCCCCAGACCGTGCCGGCGGGCCAGCTCCACGCCCTGCTCGGCATCACCGACGTCGCCTTCCAGCGCGGCGCGGAACGCATTGCGCTCACTGACTCAACCCTCGCCTGAACGGAAAATCCGATGAACCGACTGCTCTTCACGCTACTGCTCGCGGCGGCCACACTGCCCGCCGCGATCCCCGCCGCGCCAGCCCGACACGCGCATCATGCCGCGCCGGCCCAGCACACAGCGCCCGTCGCACCCGCAAAAAGTGCCCCCACCGCGGCGCCGAGCGTCCATATCTCCAATTTCACCTTCAACCCCCAGGCCCTGAAGATCCGCGCCGGCCAGACCGTCACCTGGGTGAATGACGATGACATCCCCCATAATGTCACCGCGGTGGACAAGAGCTTCAAATCAAAGGTGCTCGATACCGGCGAGCGTTTCTCCTTCACCTTCCCGCATGCCGGCACTTATGCCTATTTCTGCGGCCTGCATCCGCATATGACGGGCAAGGTCGTCGTGACGGCATGAGGCGGATGTGAGCGAGAGGCGCGGCCTGTTCAGACCCTTTCTGGTGCGCGGCTCCCCGCGCACCAGCCAGGCGCCTGCGCCGGACACCGCCGAGCGCTTCCGCAGCACGATGCTCCCGCATCTCGACGCTGCCTATAACCTCGCCCGCTGGCTCACCGCCGACGCGGCAACCGCCGAGGACGTGGTGCAGGAAACCTTCCTGCGCGCCTTCCGCGCCTTTCCCGGCTATCAGGGCGGCTCGCCCCGCGCCTGGCTGTTCGCGATCCTGCGCAATTGCTGGCGGGACCGTGCCGGCGGCGACCATGAGCGCGGCCGTGTGATCCTCAATCACGCCAGCCTCACCGAAGCCCAGGCCGCCGCGATCGAGGCGATCCCCGACGAGGCCGAAACCGCCGAAGCCGCCTTGATCCGCACCGAGGAGAGCGAAGCCCTGCGCGCCACCATCGCCGCCATCCCCGAACCCTTCCGCGAGGCGCTGGTGTTGCGCGAAATGGAGCAGCTGCCCTACCGCGAAATCGCCGCCATTACCGGCGCCCCGATCGGCACGGTGATGTCGCGGCTCGCCCGCGCACGCGAGATGCTGGCCAAACTCCTTCTGCCCGAAGCGCCGCGAGAGGAACGCGCATGACCGCCTGTGCCGACCGCGATTATCTCCTCCACGCGCTGCTCGACGATGAGCTCGACGCGGCCAATGCCGCCGCGTGCGAGGCGCATCTGAAAACCTGTGCCGGCTGCGCGGCTGAATATGAGCGGCTGCGCGCGTTGCGCGACATGCTCGCCGAGCCCGCGCTCCGCCACCCGGCTCCCGAAGGCCTGCGCGCCCGCATCGACGCCGCACTCCCCCGCGAGGCTCCCGCCAGCCCCCCGCCCCCGCCCTCGCGCTTCGCCTGGGCAGCGCTGGGCGCCGGCCTGTCGGCGGCGGCAAGCGTCGCGCTGGTGCTCACCACCCAGCAGCCCGCCCCTCCGGGCATCGAGCAGCAGGTCGTCGCCAGCCATGTCCGCTCGCTGCTTGCGTCCCACCTTGTCGACGTCGTGACGTCGGACCAGCATGTCGTGAAGCCATGGTTCAACGGCCGCGTCGATTTCGCCCCGCCCACGCCTGACCTGAAGGCACAAGGCTTCCCCCTCGCGGGCGGGCGGCTCGACTATATCGGTGGCCGTGTGGTGCCCGTGATCGTCTATCGCCGCCGGCTCCACACCATCAACCTGTTCGCCTGGCCCGGCACCAAGCCCGAAAAGCCCGCGACCGCTCAATATGAGGGCTATAATCTGCGCCACTGGCAGCAGGGCGGGCTCGATCTCTGGGCGGTATCCGACGTCTCGCAAGGCGATCTCGCGCTGTTCGAGCGCGAATTCGAAGCGGCGCGTTAACCGTCCCCTGAACTCGGCGGCGCCACGCCGTTCTCCGCTTGCGTCATGCGCATGAAACTATCCGCCGCCAGTGCGTTTAAGCAGCGGGCGCAAGGAAATCCCTCGCGCCGTGTCGAACGGAAAAAAGGTGCCATGTCCCGCGAAGACCCTGATTATTACGAACGCCGCGCCGAAGAACAGCTCGAGCTCGCTCAATCCTCTCTCATCCCCTCGGCCGTGAAGGCGCATTACGATCTCGCCAATCTCTATCTCGAAAAACGCGATGCGGCCGCAGCCGAAGCGGCGATGTGGAATTCGCATGACATGCCAGAAAAAGCGCAGCCTATCCGGTATTTAGCTGTTGTTCTTGAT
>Ga0207703_10005511_pt1 | contig 10170 bp, 6 predicted proteins | sample KBSSwiS12_FD_184304 | JGI IMG/M metagenome (GOLD analysis project Ga0207703, IMG submission 184304) | Switchgrass rhizosphere microbial communities from Kellogg Biological Station, Michigan, USA - KBS Switchgrass S1-2 (SPAdes) (version 2) | ecosystem: Host-associated > Plants > Roots >... | reverse complement strand
CGCGGGTGGTCGAGCCGGGGCTGCGCGGGCGGCCGGTCATCGTGGCGCCGGAGGGATCGGCGCGGGCCTTGGTCGTGGCCGCCTCCGACGAGGCGCTGCGCGAAGGGGTGCGGCCGGGGATGCCGGTCGGGGCGGCGGCGCGGCGCTGTCCCGGGCTCGTCCTGCGCGCTCCCGACGACGCGCTCTCCCGGCGCGCCGCGGCGGCGGTGTACGGGCTGCTCGGCGGCTACACGCCGCTGGTCGAGCCGTCGGCGCCCGGGCGGGCCTACCTTGATCTGACCGGCACCGGGCGGCTGTTCGGTTCCGCGCCGGACGCCGCCGCCCGCATCCGCCGCGAGATCGCCGACCGGCTGCGCCTCAAGGCGACGGTCGGAGTCGCCGTCAACAAGCTGGTCAGCCGCGTCGCGGCGCGCGTCATCCGCCCCGACGGGCTGTACGACGTCTTCCCCGGATCCGAAGCGGTCTTCCTCGCGCCCCTCCCGGTGCTGCTGCTGCCGGGGGCGGCGGCGTTGTCGAAGGAGGTCCGCTTCGCGGATCTCGGCATCGCGCGCGTCGGCGACCTCGTCGCGCTGACTCCGGCGCAGGCGCGGCTCGCCTTCGGTCCGAGCGGCGAAGGGCTGCGGCGCCAGGCGCAGGGACTCGACGAGACGCCGGTGCGTCCGCCGTCGCGGCAGCCGGCGATGGTCGAGGACGAAACCCTCGCCGAGCCGACCAACGCCGCCGCCGATCTCGAGCGGGTCCTCTTCGCCCTGTGCGAGCGGGTGGGGGAGCGCCTGCGGCGCGCCCGCACGGCGACGTGCCGGCTGCGCGTCTCGCTGCGGCACGCCGACGATGTCATCGCCCGGGACGAAGCACCGCTGCGATCGCCGGCGACGGCCGACCTCGTGCTCTTTCCCGCGGCGGCGCGTCTTCTCGACCGGGCGCGCGCCCGGCGCGTCGCGGTGCGCTGGGTCGAGGTGCGCTGCCTCGACCTCGTGCGCGGCGAGCGGCAGATGGGGCTCTTCGGCCCCGCCGCGCGCGCCGAGCCGTTGTCGGAGGCGATGGATCGCCTGCGCGGCCGCTTCGGCGCCGGGGCCGTGGTGTGGGGGCGGCGGTTCGGAGCGCGCCGGTGAGCGCCCGGTTCGCGCACCTCCAGGTGCATTCGCACTACAGCCTGATGCGGGGAGTGCCGGGGCTCGAAGCGCTGTGCGTGGCGGCGGCCGGGCGCGGCTTCGACACGCTGGCGCTGACCGACACCGACGGGCTCTACGGGGCGGTCCGCTTCTTCGAGGTCGCGAAGAGCGCCGGGCTGAAGCCGATCCTCGGGGCGGAGGTGACGACACCGCTCGCGACGCCCGGGACGAAGGGCGCGGTCGGCGCCCCGGAGAACGGCAAGGCGGCGCCGCCGAATCCGAACGGGCCGCGGGTGACGCTGCTCGTCCGCGACGACGAGGGGTACTCCAATCTCTGCCGCATCCTGACGCGGCGGCACCTCGACCCGCGCTTCGAGGTCGGCCCGGCGCTCGCCGCCCTCGGCCAGGGGCTCGTCGTCCTGTCGGGCTCCCTTCCTTTATTAAGGGGGCTGCGGGAGACGCGCCCCCCCCGGGATCTGTTCCTGGCGCTGGGGCCGGTCGGGGCCTCGGCGACCGGGGCGCGGCGCGGCGGTGTCCTGAAAGCCATCGCCGACGCGCGCCGGCTCGACCTCGAGCCGGTGGCGGTCAACGACGTGCACTTCCTCGACCCCGGCGACTACGAGCGGCACCTCCTGCTGCGGGCCATCGACGGGAACACGACGCTCGACCGGGTGCCGCCGGAGGATCTCGTCCCGCCGTCGGCCTGGCTGAAGCCGGCGGCCGAGATGGAGCGGCTGGTGCCGCACTGTCCGGAGTCGCTCGAGACGGCGGCCCGCATCGCGGACGAATGCGCCCTCGTCACGCCCCCCTGGGGGAAGCGCTTCGTCCACCCGCGCTTCGCCGATCTCGACGGCGACGTCCCGGCCGACTCGTACGCGCTGCTCGTCGCGCGCTGCGAGGCAGGCGCTCGTCGCCGCTACGGCTCCATCCCGAAGGCGGTGCGCCGACGGCTCGACGACGAGCTGGCGATCGTGCGCGACAAGGGGTACGCCGACTATTTCCTGGTCGTGCAGGAGATCGTCCGGCGCTCGCCGCGCACGTGCGGGCGCGGGTCGGCGGCCGCCTCCATCATTTCCTATTGCCTCGGCATCACGCACGTCGAGCCGATCCGGCACGACCTGTACTTCGAGCGCTTCCTCAACCGCGGGCGCGTCGACCCGCCCGACATCGACGTCGATTTCTGCTGGGACGAGCGGGACGACGTCATCGCCTGGGTCTTCAAGGCCTTCGGCGCCGACCGCGTGGCGATGATCACGAACCACGTCACCCTCCGTGCCCGCGCCGCGGTGCGCGAGATCGCCAAGGTGCACGGCCTGCCGGACGGCGAGATCCGGCGCGTCACCGATCGGCTGGCGCACGACTGGAGCCACGCGACCGCCCTCGAAGCCGCGACGCACCATCCGCTCTTCGGCGGCGACGACATGCAGGCCCGGAGCGGCGGGCTCCTCGGCCGGCCGCCGTGGCCGGCGGTCCTCGCGGCGGCGGCGGCGCTGGACGGCACGCCGCGGCACCTGTCGGTCCATTGCGGCGGCGTCGTCATCGCCCCCGACGGCGTCGACGCCCACGTGCCGGTCGAGATGTCGACCAAGGGCGTGCGCGTCATCCAGTGGGAGAAGGACCAGGCGGAGGACGCCGGTCTCGTGAAGATCGACCTGCTCGGCAACCGGTCGCTCTCGGTCATCCGTGACACGTGCGCCACGCTCGCCGCCCGGGGCGGGCCGGAGATCCCGTACGAGGAGTTCGACCCGATCGACGACGCGGCGACGCAGGCGCTGCTGCGCGACGGCGACACGATGGGGGTCTTCTACGTCGAGTCGCCGGCCATGCGGCAGCTGCAGCAGAAGACCCGGCGCGGCGACTTCGAGCACCTGGTCATCCACTCGTCGATCATCCGGCCGGCGGCGAACGACTACATCCGCGAGTACGTGCGGCGGCTGCGGGGCGGCGCCTTCGAGCCGCTCCACCCGATCCTCGGCGAGGTGATGCGCGACACCTACGGCATCATGGTCTACCAGGAGGACGTGGCGCGCGTCGCCATCCGCATGGCCGGCTTCACCGACGCCGAGGCGGACGGGCTGCGCAAGGTCATCTCGAAGAAGTGGGCCGAGAAGCAGGTGGCCGACTTCCGCCGCCGCTTCACCGAGGGGGCCATCGCGCGCGGCATCGAGCCCGGGATCGTCGAGCAGGTCTGGACGATGATCCTGTCGTTCTCCGGCTACTCCTTCTGCAAGCCGCACTCGGCCTCGTACGCGCTGGTGTCGTTCAAGTCGGCGTGGCTCAAGGCGCACCACCCGGCCGAGTTCCTCGCGGCCGTGCTGGCGAACGAGGGGGGCTACTACTCGCCCTTCGCCTACGTCTCCGAGTGCCGGCGCCTGGGACTCGAGGTCCGCCCGCCCGACGTCAACGAGAGCGGCCAGTCATGGACCGGGAGAAGCGCCGCCGTCGCGACGGCGGGGCCGGGGGGCCGCGGCTGGATTCGCATCGGCCTGGGCCAGATCGTCGGATTGAAGGAGAAGGCGGTGGACGCTCTCGTCGCCGAGCGGGACCAGCGAGGTCCGTTCGCCGGCTTCGACGACCTCCTGCGCCGGACGGCGCTCGATCCGGCCGACCTGAGACGACTCGTTCGGGCCGGCGCGCTCGACACGCTCGAGCCCGCCGTCGCGTCGGGGCCGCTTTGGGCCCGCACGCGGCTCCACTGGCGATTGCGGGCGTGGGAGGCGCGCGGTGCGGCCCGCAGGCCGGGGAAGACTCCGGAGCTGTTCGCTCCCGAGCCGGCGTCGCCGCCCGCGGCGAAGGGGCCGGCGCCGGGAGACGAGGCGGTCGACGCCGAGCGGCTGCTGCGCGACGAGGAAGAGGCGATCGGCTACCTCATCAGCCGGCATCCGCTGACGCTCTACCACGAGGCGCTCCTGGCGCTGCGGCGATCGGGCGCGAGGCCCGTGCGCGGCGCCGACATGGGGAAGCACGTCGGCGAGCGGGTGACGATGATCGGCTGGCTCGTCACCGGCAAGATCGTGAGCACGAAGGACGACGAGCCGATGGAGTTCATCTCCTTCGAGGACACGACGGCGATCTACGAGACGGTCTTCTTCCCGCGGCCGTACGCCCGCTTCTGCCGGATGCTGACGACGGCGCGCCCGTACGTCCTGCGCGGGAAGATCGAGGAGGAGTTCGGCGTCGCCAGTCTTCAGATTGAACAGGTCGAGTTCCTGCGCCGCGCAGCGACGCCCGCGCGCGTCAGCCGCGGCGGCGCTGCGGCGGGGGACGGCGCTGCTGCTGGGCCTGGGGCGGCTCGACCAGGGTCACCTCGACCGTCGCCTTCTGGCCGTTCCGCAGCAGGCCCAGCGAGACGCGATCCCCCGGCCTGAGCCGGCTCATCTGCGTGCGCAGCTCCTCGTCGGAGGCGACCGGACGCGAGCCGACCGCCACGATGACGTCGCCCCGCTTCAGCCCGGCGCGGGCCGTCGGGCCGTCCGGGTCGAGGTCGGTGACGACGGCGCCGCGCGTGTCCGGCAGCTGGAAGGCGCGCGCCAGGTCCGGCGTGAGCGGCTGCACGGCGAGCCCCGCGTAGCCGCGGATGACGCGGCCGTTCTCGAGCAGGTCGTCGAGCACCTCGTGCGCCATCGTCGAGGGGATGGCGAAGCCGATCCCCTGGTAGCCGCCGCTGCGCGAGAAGATCGCCGTGTTGATCCCGATCACCTCGCCGCGCGTGTTGACCAGCGCCCCGCCGGAGTTCCCCGGGTTGATGGCGGCGTCGGTCTGGATGAAGTCCTCGTAGTCGGCCAGGCCGAGGTTGCCGCGGCCGATGGCGGAGACGATCCCCATGGTCACGGTGCCGCCGAGGCCGAACGGGTTGCCGAAGGCCAGCACGATGTCACCGACCTGGAGCGCGTCCGAATCCCCGAGCGGCGCGTGCGGCAGGCTCGAGGCCTCGACGCGCAGCGCCGCCAGGTCGGTGCGCGGGTCGACGCCGAGGATCTTCGCCGGCAGCTCGCGCCCGTCCGACAGCGCCACCCTCACCTCCGTCGCCTGCTCGACGACGTGGTTGTTGGTCAGGATGGTGCCGCGGTCGTCGACGATGACCCCGGAGCCGAGGCTCATCTCCCGGCGCTCGCGCGGCACCACGGAGTCGTACATGCCGCCGCCGAAGAACTGCTGGAAGAACGGGTCGGCCGCGAAGGGGGAGTAGCGCTCGTAGGTCTGGATGACGTGGACCGAGGAGATGTTCACGACCGCCGGCATGACGCTCTTCGCGATGGCGGAGTAGCCGTCTCCGGACGCGAGGACCGGCGCCGCCGCCCCGCGCCCGGCCGCGTTCGAAGCCGTGGCCGGCACCGCGGCGCGAGTCCCGGCCTCGCCGCTGCCGCGCGCGGAGCGAGCCCCTCCCGTGGCCGACGGCAGCCACAGGAGGACGACGGCCGCGCCGGCGCACGCCCCGGCCAGGATCAGCAGGAAGCCGGTGATGCGCCTGAGCATGGTGTCGCCGTCGTGGCGGAGCCGTGCGGCCTGGGTGGGATCGCTGTGCATTTCCGTTCGGTTCCGTGTCCGCGCCCGTTCGCCTTGCGCCGGGAGGGGGCGGATTATACCTTTGCGTGCGCTCCTCGACCGCCCGCACCGGCGTCCCGGGACGCCGCGGCCGGACCCGCAGGGCGCCTTCGACCATGCTGGAGAGCTTTCTCACCGACGTCGGACCGCTCCTCGGGGACTACATCCCGAAGGCGCTCCTCGCCATCGTCTGCGGCGGGCTCATCGGCGTCGAGCGCGAGATCAAGCAGAAGCCGGCCGGGTTCCGCACCAACATCCTGATCTGCGTCGGCTCGGCCCTGTTCATGTGGCTGTCGGTGCATCTCGTCGCCGATCTCACGGGGCTGCGCGGCGATCCGGGCCGCATCGCGGCGCAGGTCGTGGCGGGTGTCGGCTTCCTCGGTGCCGGGACGATCCTCCACTCGCGCGGCCACATCACCGGGCTCACCTCGGCCGCCATGATCTGGGTGGTCTCGGCGATCGGGATGGCGATCGGCGCGGGCCAGTCGGCGGTGGCGATCTTCACGACCGGCACCATCCTGCTGGTGCAGGTCGGGCTTGGCCTCGTGGAGCGGCGCCTTTTCGGCCGCTGCCGCATGCGCGACTGCGAGATCGCCTTCGACGATGATCGCGGCCTGACCCGCAAGGAGATCGAGAAGACCATCCGGGCCACGGGGCAGGGGAACCTCCTCGAGGCGACCGGCCTGCGCCGCGCCGGCGATCACCACGTCCTGACCCTGCAGTGCTGCGCCGTCCATCCGCAGCACAAGAAGTTCATCGGGGAGCTGTGGAAGCTCGAGGGCGTGCGCGAGGTCAAGCTCTCCACCTGACGCCTCGGTCAGTAGGTCGCGTCGACGCTCATCCCGCCGGGAATCTCGACCCCGAGCGCCAGCGCCGTCATCCCGTTCACGGTCAGGACCGCATCGAGCGGACCCGTGGCGGGATCGCCTCCGGCCGGCTGTTTGCCCTCGTCCAGGGTCTGGCGGGCGCGCCTCGACAGGTCCCGGCCGATCGTCTCGGGCGTGGGACCGTACGAGAAAAGCGCCCCGCGCCGCACCCAGTCGGGGCCCGGTGCGACGAGGGCGACGCGCTGCTCCAGCGCCCAGTGGGTCACGTCGTCGAGCGTCTTCGGGCTCAGGCTCAGAGGGTCGAACGGGACCACCAGCACGTCGATCTTTCCGGCCAGCGCCTTCAGGGAGGCGTCGATCTTCCCCGGCTCGTAGCAGGGGTGGGTGACGACGTCGAAGTTCTCGCGGCGGGCGGCCCGGCGCAGGTCGCGGGCGACGAGGGTCGAGGCCCGCGCGTCGAACAGCACTCCCAGGCGCTGCGCGCGCGGCAGGAACTCCCGGACCCGCCGCATCAGCTCGGCCGGGGTCGGGTTCGTGGCGACGAACGAGATGTTGGCCGCCGCGATGTCGTGCAGCCGCGGGTCTCCCAGCAGGCTGAGGATGGCCGGGATGTCGCGCACCTCGCGCCGCACCAGGTGCGCGGCGAGCAGCCCCGAGCCCAGGACGAGATTCGGCCGCTCCGCTTCGATGCGGCGCACCAGCTCCTCGGGGTCCTCCACGCTGTCGAGATCGAACGTGCGGGCCGGTGCGTCGAGCCCCTGCAGCAGGCCGCGCAGGAGATCGTCGAACGGATAGGGATCGCGGCTCAGGAGGACGACGACGTCACGCTCGCCCGGGTGCTTCAGGCGCACGTCGAAGTGCTTGGTCCGCCCCGGGGCGAGGACCAGGCCGTCGTAGGCGACGGGACGAAAGTCGTTCGCATCGACGCGCAGGGTGTACTGCTGGTCGGTCCGCTGCGCGGGGATGCGATACGTGCCGTCCTCGCCGGTGCGCGCGGTCGACTGCCCGCCGCGATGGGCGATGAGCACCACCAGGGCCTCGGGGATCGGGTGGCCGCGCGCGTCCTCGACGACGCCGCTCAAGGCACCGATGCCGGCCGCCCCCGCCGGGGTGGCGAGAGGCGGCGCCGCGAGCAACGCGACGAACGCGGCAAGGACCGGGCCGAGAGCGAGAGCGCCGGCCGCGCGGGCCGGGCCCCGGAGGCGTGCGGGCATGACCTGAAAGCGTAACACCTTGCGCCGGGTGTCGCGGCATGGCAGGATTCGGCCCTCAGAAAAGGCGAGGATCCAAGACCATGACGCAGCCCCTGATGCGCACCGAGTTCTCCGACCTGAAGCTCCTCAGCCGCGGCAAGGTCCGCGATGTCTACGACCTGGGGGACGCGCTCCTCATCGTCTCGACCGACCGGATCTCCGCGTTCGACCACATCCTCCCGAACGGCATCCCGGACAAGGGGAAGGTCCTCAACCAGATCTCGCTGTTCTGGTTCGACCGGACGCGGGAGATCGTCCGGCACCACGTGCGCGAGCGGGACGCCGCGCGCTTCCCGGAGAAGCTGAAGGGGCACACGGCGGTCCTGAAGGGGCGCTCGGTCGTCGTCGAGCGGCTCGACATGCTGCCGGTCGAGTGCGTCGTGCGCGGCTACCTGTCGGGCTCCGGCTACAAGGAATACCGGAAGACCGGCGCCGTCTGCGGCATCAAGCTGCCCTCCGGGCTTCAAGACAGCGACCGTCTCCCCGAGCCGATCTTCACGCCTTCGACCAAGGCGACGACCGGCCACGACGAGAACATCTCCTTCGACCAGGTGGTCGATCTCGTCGGAGCGCCGACGGCCGAGGCGGTGCGCGACCTGAGCCTGGCGGTCTACAACCACGCCTGCCGGCACGCGGAGAGCCGGGGGATCCTCATCGCCGACACCAAGTTCGAGTTCGGGCGCGATGCGCGCGGGCTCGTGCTCGGCGACGAGGTCCTCACTCCCGATTCGTCGCGCTTCTGGCCGGCCGACACCTACAAGCCGGGCGGGGCGCAGCCGTCGCTCGACAAGCAGTTCGTGCGCGACTATCTCGAATCGATCCGGTGGGACAAGAACCCGCCGGCGCCGCCGCTTCCCGACAACATCGTGCAGGGGACGGCGCAGCGTTACCGCGAGATCTTCCGCCGCCTGACCGACCGCGACCTGGAATAGCCGCGCACCGGGGGCCGCCGGCTTCTAGGTCCGGGCCGTCGGGTCGTGCCCTTCGACGTGCTCCGGCGCCAGCGCCGCGAGAACGGCGCGCGCCCGGGCGAGGCCGGAGGGGGTGAACTTCGGGCGGCGCCGGGATCCCAGCGCGCGCTTCTTGATCGCGGCGATGCGGCGCAGGGAAGCGCGCAGCCGCTCGGGCACCAGGCGGCCGTCCCGCGTCGCCTGCTCGAGCGTCGCCGCGGCGGCGCGGATCTTCTCCTCCGACTTGCAGAACATCAGCCCGTCGGCGCCGGCCCGGAACGCCAGGACCGCCAGCGCCCCGGCGCCGAGCCCCTGGTCGATCGCTCCCATCTCCAGGTCGTCGGTCAGCACCAGCCCGCGATAGTCGAGGTTCTTGCGCAAGAGCGTCGTGACGACCGGGGCCGCGAGGCTCGCCGGCTGGTCGCCGCGCTCCTGCAGGGCCGGATAGCAGGCGTGCCCGATCATCACCATCGGCAGCGCGCGGCGCAGGCGCCGGTAGGGGACGAGATCGCGGCGCATCAGCTCGGCGCGCGTCGTCCGCACGACGGGCAACAGGTCGTGCGTGTCGCCGACCGCCGGACCGAGGCCGGGGAAGTGCTTGCCCACCGGCACGACGCCGAGCCGCGTGTGGACCGCGGCGAAGATGCCGGCGAGCCGGGACACGGTCCGCGGATCGTCACCGTAGGCCCGGTCGCCGATGCCGTTCGGCGCCTCGGCCCGGCCGAGATCCAGGACCGGGGCGAAGTTGACGTTGAAGCCGAGGGTCTTCAGGGCCAGGGCCGTTCCCTCCGCGTGGCGGCGCACCGCGGTCGGGGCGTCGGCGCGCGAGGCGAGCGCCGCAGAGGTCAAGGTCGGGCCGAGCAGGCCGCGCAGCCGGCTGACGCGGCCCCCTTCCTGGTCGAGCGCGATGAACGGCGGGATCGGAACGGCGCGGTCCAGCGCATCGGTCAGGGCGCGCAGCCGCCGCGGCTCCGGCGGCAGGTAGCGACCGAAGAGGATGATCCCCCCCGGCTGCACGTCGCGCAGCAGCCGCGCGAGGGCTGGGCCGAAGGCGTTCCCGTCGAACCCGATCCACAGGAGCTGCCCGACCTGCTGGGCGGCCGTCATCCGGCGGGGCCAGGTCATGAGCGGGAGGCGGCGATGCGACGACGGCGCATGGGGCGGGGAATCTAAGCGATGGATCGAGCGTCCCGCAAGCGCCCCCCCACCGATCCCGTCCTTCGCGTGTCCAGAACGTGATCACGCGCTTGACCGAGGTGCGTGGAAAACCTAGATTGAACCGTGCCTATGTGATTTTCGTATTCCGGATTTGTGGTCTGGTCCCAAGTTCGAAGGAGCACAAGATGTCGCGTGCGATCGAAGCTCAGACCCTGCATTTTGGGGTGAGGGGTACGGAGTTGTCCGTTGCCTCCCTACGTATCGGATGGTAGCATCCCGGCCTTCGAATCCGCGTCGCTCCGGGGGCCCCAGGGTGGCCAAGAAG
>Ga0207703_10005507_pt1 | contig 10174 bp, 11 predicted proteins | sample KBSSwiS12_FD_184304 | JGI IMG/M metagenome (GOLD analysis project Ga0207703, IMG submission 184304) | Switchgrass rhizosphere microbial communities from Kellogg Biological Station, Michigan, USA - KBS Switchgrass S1-2 (SPAdes) (version 2) | ecosystem: Host-associated > Plants > Roots >... | reverse complement strand
CGAGAAATTTCAGCGCCTTGCGGCAGGTGTCGCAGTTGGCGTAAGCGTAGACGCGCAGGCTCATGCCGTGGGCAGGCCGAGGTTGCGGGCGATCTGCACGGTCGAGTGGGCTTTATTGAGCGTGTAGAAGTGCAGGCCGGGGACGCCGAACTCCAGCAACGAGGCGCACTGCTCGGTGGCGTACTCGATGCCGTAGGCCAGGACCGCTGCGTCATCGCCGTCGAGTTCATCGAGCCGGCGGACAAACTGCGCGGGCAATTTCGCGCCGCAGAGCGAGACGAAGCGTTTGGTCTGCCCGGCGGACAGAATCGGCATGATGCCCGGGACTATGGGTACGGTGATGCCCAGCTTGCCGACGAGATGATCGTGAAACTCGTAGTAGTCGGCGTTGTCGAAAAAGAGCTGCGTGATGATGAAATCCGCGCCGGCATTGATCTTCTCGGCGAGGTACTGCCAGTCGACCAACTTACCCTTTTGCTGGGCGATATGCCCCTCGGGGAAACCAGCCGTGCCGATGGAAAAGCCGGCGCGCTCACGGATGAAAGCGACCAGTTCGCGGGAGTATTCGAAACCGCCCGCGGTCTTGACGAATTCGCTGCCGGGAGGCGGATCACCGCGCAGGGCGAGGATGTTCTTGATGCCACGCTGGCCGGCTTCATCGAGCACGCTGCCGAGCTCGGCCTGCGTGGAATTCACGCAGGTGAGGTGCATCATCGCGGGAAGATTGTGCGTCCGCTGAATGCGATCGACGATGCCGAGCGTCTTGTCGCGGGTGCCACCGCCCGCGCCATAAGTCACGGAGCAGTAGGAAGGCCCAATGGCGAGCAATGCCGGGACGGTTTTTTCCAGGAGCGTGCGCTCTCCCTCCTCCGTCTTGGTCGGGAAGAATTCGAGGGAAATGACCGGACGTCCCGCCAGGCGGGCGTCGGAATAGATGTCGCGAATGAACTGCATTGGGGGACGGAGTGTGGCCTTGGCTCAGGGCGACGACAAGCGCGGGCGTGTGTCATCCAGGAGAAAATCCGAGACGTCGCCCCACCAGGGAGCATAGGGGCTGAAATTGACGGTGTTGTGCGTGGCGCCGGGGTCGGTCCAAAGGCGCTTCGGCCCGGTGTAGCTGTCGAAAAGCAGGTGGCCTTGGGCGGCGGTGACCACTTCATCCTCGCCCGCGATGAGCATCGCCATGGCGCCGCGATAATCGTGCAGCGCGGTCAGGTTGTCCCACGGGTCGCGCAGCATCATGCGCACGGGCAGGAAGCCGAAGCGGCGGGCGGCGACATCTCCCAACCGGGCATAAGGCGTAAGTAAAAACAGGCCGGCCACATCCTTGGGCCGGCGCTGCGCGAGGGCGCTGGCGGGGCCGCTGCCCAGCGATTCGCCCAGCAGATAGATCGGGCGCGAATCGGCAGCCTGAAGGGCGTCGATGGCCTGCGAGCTCGCGGCGATGAATGATTCCTGACCCAGCTTCCCCGACCGTGCTCCGTAACCGGGATACTCGAAAAGATAGACTTCCCACAGCCGGCCTCCACCCAGTTGCTCGAAGCCAGGGATGTAGTGCGTACGCATGAGGGCGTAGCCGGCGTTGCCGTGAAACAGGACCAGACGGTTCGCCGCGGGCGGGCCGTGGTGGGGCCGCGTCCAGCCGATGATCTTGCCATCCGGAGCGCGCCAGGGCTGGCAACCGAGTTCCGTCGCCTTCGCGAGCATGCCTGCTTCGGTTTTGTAGAACGGGAAGTAAATGATCCGCCGTTGAAACACGCCGACAATCGCGCACAGCAGCACGTACGTGATCACGAGCGAGCGCAGCAGGCGGAAGAGTCTGAATTTGGTCACAGGCCGCATCGACAAGACATGGCGGGCCGTGTTTGTTCAATCGCAACCTTCCCCACCATGCGCCTGCTCTCCCCGCGAATCCTGGCTCCCCTGCTCACCGCTCTGCTGCTCGCACCGGGCTTTTCCGAGGATGCGGCGAAGGAGGTACCTCCTCCGTACGAAAAGCGAGCCGAGCATGATCCCAATGGGATCGGCGTTTTCTATCTTGGCCGGGAGATCGCCCATGTCATGGGACACCAGGCCGCGAATTGGCTCGAACGCCCGGAGCGGGAAGAGGAGGAGCGCACGGATTTGCTGATCGATGCGCTGAAGTTCCGCGAGGGTGAAGTGGTGGCGGACATTGGTTGCGGCTCGGGATTTATTTCCCGGAAAATTGCGAAGAAGATCGGCTCGGGCACCGTCTACGGGGTGGACATCCAGCAGGAGATGCTCGATCTACTGGCGAAGCGGATGGCGATGTTTCGCATCACAAACGTGAAGCCCATCATGGGCGCGACGAACGATCCCAAGCTCCCCCCCGCATCGTGCGACACCATGATTATGGTCGATGTTTATCACGAGTTTGACCAACCGTACGAGATGATCCGAGGGATGATTGCCGGCTTGAAGCGGGGCGGGCGAATCGTGTTCGTCGAGTATCGGAAGGAGGACCCGACGGTGCCGATCAAGGAAGTGCACAAAATGAGCGAGGCGCAGGTGCGCAAGGAAATGGCAGTACAACCGGAGCTGGAATTTGCAGAGAGCATCGAGGACCTGCCGCGCCAGCACATCATTGTATTCCGCAAGAAATGAGCACGCACTACACTTGGAAGAAACTCGGTTCGGCCAAATGGGAGGACGCGTGGGTGGAGCGGTTGCGCGAGGTCAGCGACCGGCTGGCGATCACCGCGCTGGCGGGGGCGAAAACCATCCGCCTCGAGGCGTTCCAGTTGACCAAGGCCCAGTCAGAGCGGCTCAAGCAGGCTTTCGGGGGCACGGTGTCTCTGCAGCAGAAGCTGCGCGCGGTGAGCGAAGCGGTGACGGCACCCATCCGCGTGCGTGACCGGTTGGTCGTGGTGGGCAGCGAAAACGCCCGCGCTACAGAGAAGAAGACAGCGAGAGGTCGTGCTGTCCTGTTGATCCCGGCAGGGATGGCTTTCGGCACCGGCGACCACGCCACGACCGCGACCTGCCTGCGTTTTCTGGCCGATGTGAGCGAGGAACTGGAGGGACAACCGTGGGAGATGCTCGATCTCGGGAGCGGCAGCGGAATCCTGGCGCTGGCGGCACGCCTGCTCGGGGCCCGGCGGGCGGAGGCGGGCGATTTTGATCCGCACGCAGTGCGCACGGCGAAGGAGAATGCACGGATCAACGCCATCCAAGGCATCGTAATCAAGAAGCTTGATGTGCGGGAATGGCAGCCGCAGCGCACCTGGCAGGTGGTGGCGGCCAATCTCTTCAGCGACCTGCTGACGGAAGTCGCGCCGAAGATCGCCGCTTCGGTGGCACCCGGCGGACGTCTGGTCTTTTCCGGTATCCTGCGCAAACAGGAGGCCGAAGTGGTCGCCGCGTTTCGCCGCGCGGGACTGCGGATCGACCGACTGGTGCGCAAAGGGAAATGGGTGAGCGGTTTGGCCACGCGCATCTTAAGTGGAAAAACTCGTTGACGCTCTTCGCCAGCAGCCGATAGCTTTCCACCCCACAAAAAAACCCCGAAATAATTTAGAAAAATCTCCTGCCTGCGTGGGTTTAGCGCCGCGAAATGATGAATTTCCGGTGATCCGCGCGGGCTCTTTTTATCTATGGCCGAAGAACTTTCCTACGTGATCGTGACCCCTTACTCGATCCGCAAGTCGCGCACTGGCGGCATCCTGGCGCGACTGATCTCGCGGACGGGGCTCGAAATCGTCGCGGCGCGCATGTTCGCGCCGAGCGCCGAACTCGTGGAGAAATACGCGGCGTCCATCGTCACTGATCCGGAGCCGCGGCACCGGGCGACACAGGAGTTGATCCGCAAGTACGTCTTGCAGAATTTCGCCCCAGGGAAAGGCGGCTCGCGGCCGCGCGTGCTGCTGCTCGTTTTCAAGGGCGAGGATGCGGCGCTCAAGCTGCGTTCCACGGTCGGCCACATCGTCAACGAACGCACCAGCGGCGAGACGATTCGCGACACCTACGGCGACTACATGGCCGATGCGAATGGCGAGGTCACCTATTTCGAGCCGGGCGTGCTCGCTCCGCCGGACGCGGTCAGCGCCCGCGCTGACCTCCTGCTCTGGTCGTCTTATTCCGACACGGACGGCGGGCTGCTCGATGAAGCGGTCTCCTTCCCGACCGGCACGAAAGTCGAAAAGACACTCGTGCTCATCAAGCCAGACAACTTCCGCTTTCCGAACGCCCGCCCCGGCGGCGTGATCGATCTCTTCAGCCGCACTGGTCTCTACATCATCGCCTGCAAGGTGCACCGCATGAGCGTCGCGCAAGCCGAGGAATTCTACGGCCCGGTGCTCGAAGTCCTGATGGACAAGCTGCGCGGGCGCTCCGGCGAAACCGCCAAGGCGCTGCTCGAAAAGGAATTTCACATCACCCTGAGCAGCGAGGTGCAAACCAAGCTGGGCGATCTCCTCGGCCCGATCAATGGCCGCGAGAACTGGGAGCAGATCGTGAAGTTCATGGCCGGCCTGAAGCCGAGCGATTGCCCGGCGGATAAGCGCCACGAGCCCGGCTCGGAAAAGTGCATCGCCCTCTGCTACCAGGGCGTGGATGCCGTGCGCAAAATCCGCGAAGTGCTCGGGCCCACCGATCCTTCCAAGGCGCCGCCCGGAACGATCCGGCGCGAGTTCGGCTCGACCATCATGGTCAACGCCGCGCACGCGTCCGATTCGCCCGAAAATGCCCAGCGCGAAATGGGCATCGTCAACATCAAGGAAAACAACCTGAAGCCTCTGATCGAAAGCTGGTTTGGCAAATAAGTGCCCGCTTTTGCCAAGCCGAAATCCAAAACCAAAAACCAAACTATGGAACTAGCCAATCGCGCCACGATCCTCACCCCCTCGCTCACCCTCAGCATCGATTCGAAAGCCAAGGCCATGAAGGCCGAGGGCATCGACGTATGCGGCTTCGGAGCCGGTGAACCGGACTTCGACACGCCCGAGCACATCAAGGCCGCCGCCCAGGCCGCCATCGAAGCGGGATTCACCAAATATACTCCCAGCAGCGGCACGCCGGAATTGCGCCAGGCCATCGCCGACAAATTCAAGGCGGACAACGGCCTCGACTACAAGCCTTCGCAGATCATCGTCAGCAATGGCGCCAAGCACTCGTGCTACAACGCCATCCTCGCCACGATCCAGCCCGGTGATGAAGTGATCATCCCCGCGCCTTACTGGCTGAGCTACCCCGAGATGGTGCGGTTGGCCGGCGGTGAACCCGTCTTCGTCCAGACCAAGGAAGAGAACGGCTGGAAGATGACCTCCGACGAATTCCAGGACGCGATGACACCGCGCACCAAGATGGTGATCATCAATTCGCCCGGCAACCCGACCGGCGCGGTCTACAGCAAGGAAGAGCTCCAGACGATCATCGATGTCGCGGTGGACGAGGAGATCCTCATCCTCTCGGACGAGATCTACGAGAAGCTCGTATATGATGGAGCGCAGCACGTGAGCGTGGCAACACTGCCCAACGCCTATGATCTGACCATCACGATCAACGGTTTCTCCAAGGCCTACTCGATGACCGGCTGGCGGCTCGGGTACCTCGGCGCACCGGAGCCGATTGCCAAGGCGATCGACGCGATCCAGAGCCACAGCACTTCCAACCCGTGTTCCTTCGCGCAGAAGGGCGGGTTCGCCGCACTCAAGGGCGACCAGCAACCGGTGGCAGACATGCGCGATGAATTCGACCTCCGCCGCAACTACATGGTGAACCGCCTCGCCTCGATCCCGCGCGTGAGCGTGGTGAAGCCGCAGGGCGCTTTCTACGTGCTCGTCAATATCGGGCAACTCGGCCTGAGCTCGACGAACTTCGCGGACCGTCTGCTGAGCAAGCACCACGTCGCGGTCGTTCCCGGTGTTGCCTTTGGTAATGACGGGACGGTGCGGTTGAGCTACGCGACCAGCCTCGACGTCATCAAGAAGGGCCTCGACCGTTTCGAGGAATTCACGAAGACGCTCTAAGCGCTTCGCGATAGATCCGATTCCACATCGCGCCGCTGGAGAAATCCGGCGGCGCGTTTTTTTGGAGGGTTGGGACGGCTCCGCAGCCCGCGTGTCATAGGCGGGTTTGCGATTGTCCGGGGGCAACGGGGTCTGCCAGAGTCGCGGGGTGAAGCTCTCGTATTACCAAGTCGATGCCTTTACCGATCGCGTTTTCGGCGGGAATCCCGCCGGCGTCTGCCCGCTGGAGGTCTGGCTGCCGGATGAAGTGCTGCAGCGCATCGCGGCGGAGAACAATCTTTCGGAGACGGCGTTTTTTGTGGGAGCCCACGGGAACTACGCGTTGCGCTGGTTCACCCCGACGGTGGAGGTGGACCTCTGTGGGCATGCGACGCTGGCGGCGGCGTACGTGATCTTCCGTGAGCTCGGCTATACCGGGGAAACGATCCGCTTCCAGACGCGGCTCGGTCTGCTCGGTGCGGGACGCGAAGGGGACGTGATTACACTCGATTTTCCAGCCTGGACGGCGAAGCGCTGCACCGAAGTGCCGGCGGCAATGGCGGACGCGCTGGGCTGGCTACCACGCGAGCTTTTCAAGACGCGCGACTATCTTGCCGTGTTCAGCCGGGAGGATGAGATCCGCAGCTTGCGGCCAGACGCCGCGATGCTCGCGAAGCTCGATTGCCTCGGGGTGATCTGCACGGCGCCGGGGACGGATTGCGATTTCGTTTCGCGGTTTTTTGCACCGGGAGCCGGCGTGCCGGAAGACCCGGTGACGGGTTCGGCGCACAGCACGCTGATTCCCTACTGGAGCGCGCGGCTGAACAAGAAAATCCTCTTCGCGCGCCAGCTTTCGCAGCGCGGAGGCGAGCTCTTTTGCGAAGATCGCGGCGAGCGTGTGGGGATCGGGGGCAGCGCCGTGCTTTACAGCCGGGCCCAGTTGGAAGTGCCGTAGGGGGCTTTCAAGGCAAAGGGCGCGGAGATAACGGAGGGCTACAGTTCTTGAGCCGCTATAAAAGACAAACGCCGCGCCTCTTGCGGAGGCGCGGCGTTGAAATTTTGCGGCGGGTGATTGCTTAGGCGAGCGAGTCTAGCTTGGCGACGATCTCGGTCTTGGGCTGGCGGCCGACCAATTGGCCCTGCACTTCGCCGTTCTTGAAGAAGAGGAGCGCGGGGATGGAATTGATGCGATAACGGGCAGCGACCTGCTGATTTTCGTCGACGTTCACCTTGGTCACCTTGGCCACGCCGAGCTTGGCGGTGGCGATCTCATCGATCACCGGCGAAAGCTGCACGCACGGACCGCACCAAGGCGCCCAAAAATCCACGAGGACGGGTTTATCCGACTTCAGGACTTCTGCATCGAAATTGGCATCGGTGACGGTGACGACGTTTGCGTTGGCCATGAGGTAGTGGTGGTAGAGAAATTAGGAAACCGAACTGACGCTGTAGGCCCAGAAGACGATCCCGAGCGCGGCGAGGGAGAAGAGCAGCGCCACGATGCTGAGCACGCCGACCAAGCCATCGGGCTCGGCTTCCGCAGGCGCGGCGGCCATGGCCGTGGACAACTGGGCGACTGGCTGGAGGCTGCTCTGCGAGGAAGCAGCCGGCTGCTTCACCAGCGGTTGGGTCTGCTGCATCTTGATGGTGGCCTTGGGCAAAGCGGGTTTGCCGCCCTCGGGCGGAAGAGTGATCCGCGCGGTTTCCTTCTTGGGCGAAGCCGCTTTTTGCGTCACGGGCTCGGGCGGAGCATTGATCCCGCTGGCGACCGGCTTGGCGACGCTGCTCGGTGCCGGGGCCGGCTTGAGCGGCACGGTCGGCTTGCCGCCAAGAGACGGCGGCTTCGGCGGAGGGTTGATGCCACTGACTGGCTTGAGCGCGCCCGAACCCATGGGCGGCTTGGGCGGCGGCGGAACGAAAGGCTTGCCGGCAGCCGGCGGCGGGGTCATGGCATCCGCAGGCGGAATCTTGGTCGTCTCCTTCTTGGGAGCGCCACCGGGGGCAGGGGTCGAAGCGGGCTTGCCGGGGAGATTGATGCGCACCGTTTCGCGCTTGGCCGTCGGCTGTTCCGGCTTGGGCGGCAAAGTGATGCGAATCGTCTCCGCCTTGGTGGCGTCTTCGGTGGATTCAGAGGGAGCGGGAGGAATTTCGTCTGACATAAGATTTATGGCGCGAAGTGCTACATCTCACCGGGCTTTTGCGGTGTCAATACGATTGTCCGACTTCGCAGTTTTATGTCTTAAGTTTTCAGTTTTAAGTGCCACATTCGCCCGTCACATTGGAAAGTTCCGAATTTAAAACTTAACGCCTAAAACTGCCCCCTTTTGAGAATGAAGATCCTCCTCACCGGCGGCGCCGGGTTCATCGGTTCCAATTTTGCCGACCTTCTCCTCGCGGAAGGCCACACCCTGAGCGTTTTCGACGACTTCAACGATTTCTACGATCCGGCGATCAAACGGGCGAATATCGCGGGCTTTGGCAAGCAAGTGGCCATTTATCAGGCCGATCTCCGCGACTGGGACGCGGTGGAACGGGCGGTGCGGGAGCAGAAGCCGGATTGCATCGTGCACCTCGCGGCGCGGGCTGGGGTGCGCCCATCGATCAAGGAGCCAAAGCTCTATATCGACACGAACATCACCGGTACGTGGCACATCCTGGAGGCGGCGCGGCTCCATGGGGTGCCACGGGTAGTCTCGGCATCGAGCTCGTCGGTGTATGGGGTGATCAAGACGGCGCCCTTTTCTGAAGACATGCTGATCAACCAGACCATCTCGCCGTATGCGGCGACGAAGATGGCCACGGAGCAGTTTTGCTCGAACTACAGCCATCTTTACGGGATGCGCACGATCAGCCTGCGCTTTTTTACGGTGTACGGACCACGGCAGCGGCCCGACCTGGCGATCCACTCGTTCACCAAGAGCATCCAGGACGGAAGACCGATCAACCAGTTTGGCGATGGAACCACGCGGCGCGACTACACCTATATCGACGACATCGTGCAGGGGCTGCGGGCGTGCCTCACCTACGAAGGACCGCTCTGCGATGTCTTCAACCTGGGAGAGAGCCAGACGACCACGCTCAACGACCTGATCGCCGCGATCGAGCAGGCGCTGGGGAAGAAGGCGATCATCAACAAGATGCCCGAACAGCCCGGCGACGTGCCGCTGACGTTTGCCAATATCGACAAAGCACGAAGGCTGCTGGGCTACGATCCTCACACCAAGATCGCGGAGGGGATTCCGAAGTTTGTGGAGTGGTTCCACGCCTCGCGGCGGGGCCGGTAAAGCTTGCGCCCGGAGTGGTGCGAATGGAGCCGTCACCGAGCCTGGCAGTGGCGAGTGTGGCACCTGCTCCGTTAGAACCACTTCAAGTGCGCCGATCCTGAATCAGCGCCCCAAGGATCAACACGAGACCCGTGAGGACAGCGAGCCAGGCGAGCAGAGGATCTTCCACAGTCTGCATCAGCGCGACTTGCTCGCCATGTTCCAGGGCTTCGCGGAAAGGGTGCTCGCCTCGCAAAAGCATCTTGAAGGCGGCTACCACGATCAAAGCCAGGCCGGAAAGATAGGCGATGTGGAAACGCGTGGCCCGGGGCGCGCGCCAGCCCCACGCCGCCAGGATCGCCGCGATCAACGCACATCCGGACGCCCCCTCCAAAGCAACAGTGTCCCGGTGTTCGCGGGCGGCCTCGTACTCGTCTGGGGCACCCTCCTGATAAACCGGGTCGGGAACGAGGGCGTAAACATAGAGGACGCCGAAAACGAAAATGTAGAGAGCCGCCAGCAGGGTAAAGAAGACGGTACTAAGCCACGAGGGGCGTGGGGAAACCAGTGGCCGCATGGTGACTGGATGGCACGGCCAGTCATTACTGGCGCATGTGCCTTTGACGGGGGCGGATGACCGACGACGGCGGCGGATTCACTTTCGGCGGATTGACAGGGCCCTCCGGGGGTGGAGTGGGCTCCTTCGCGACTGGGATCGATTCTGCCGCAGGTGGAGCGGGTTCTTTTGCGGTGGGAGTGGGTTGATTCGCCGGCACCGGGGGCAAGGGCTCTTTCGCCGGGGATGGTGGTGCAGCCTCTTTCGCGGTCGGCACGGATGCGGGCGGGGACGTTCGGGGGCGAAGAGGTACCGCGGCCAAGGGTGGGGGCGCGGCAGATCGAGCCGTGGGTAAAGGCGCCGGCGGCGGAGGCGTGGGCGCGAGCGAA
>Ga0207703_10005505_pt1 | contig 10179 bp, 7 predicted proteins | sample KBSSwiS12_FD_184304 | JGI IMG/M metagenome (GOLD analysis project Ga0207703, IMG submission 184304) | Switchgrass rhizosphere microbial communities from Kellogg Biological Station, Michigan, USA - KBS Switchgrass S1-2 (SPAdes) (version 2) | ecosystem: Host-associated > Plants > Roots >... | reverse complement strand
GTCCGCGGCGTCCTCGCTGTCGAACACGTCCAGGCGCACGGCGTTGCCGGCGTCGACAATGGCCGGAAAGCCGATCAGGGTCTGCTTGCCCTGGCGGATTTCCATGAGCTCGGGCAGTTCGCCGAAATTCCATTCGGTGGCGGGCTCACCCTCAGTTCTCATCCGGGCTTGCAGCGTGTGCGCCGCGGCGCCGCCCTCCGCTCGGCTGTCGGCGCTGGCCACGGCGTCGGCGAAGCGCTCGCCGGCCTGCGCGCCCAGCTCGGCGCGCAACTGGGCGAGGTTGCGCCCCGCGCCGAGCTGGCGCCCGTGCTCATCCACCACGCGGAAGTTCATGGACAGGTGCGCGGGCAGCCGCTCGGGCTGGAAGGCGTCGCGCGGAATGTCGAGGTTGAACTCGCGGCGCGCCCAGCGCGCCATGGACTCGGCCAGCGTCAGCCCGGGCTCGGGCTCGGCATGCGCGGCGAGGAAGGCATCGGCGAACTCGGGCGCCGGTCCCAGCTTGTGGCGCAGCCGCTGCGGCAGCGACTTGGCGAGACCCATGACTTTCTCGCGCCGCACGCCGGGCACCAACCAGTCGGCCAGCGCCGCGTTCACCTGGTTGAGCGCCACCAGCGGCACGGTCAGCGTCACGCCGTCGCGCGCCGAGCCCGGCTCGTGGTGGTAGTCCAGCGACAGGCTGCGCCCGGCCATGTCGAGTTGATGCGGGAACTGCGCCGTGGTGATGCCCGCGGCCTCGTGGCGCATCAGGTCTTCGCGCTTGAGGAACAACAGCTTGGGATTATCCACCTCGGCCTTGCGCCGCCAGGCTTCAAACCCGGCGCCATTGCACGCGTCTTCGGGCACCAGCGCGTCATAGAAGGCGTAGATCAGCTCGTCGTCCACCAGCACGTCGGGGCGGCGCGACTTGTGCTCCAGGCGCTCGATGTCACGCCGCAGCGCCTGGTTGTGGGTGAAGAACGGCGCCTTGTTGTCCCAGTCGCCCGCCACCAGCGCCTCGCGCAGGAATATTTCGCGCGACAGCTTCGGATCGAGCGGACCGTAGTGCACGCGCCTGCCCGTGTACACCGGCAGGCCGTACAGTGTGCCGCGCTCCATGGCCACCACCTGCGCGGGCTTTTTCTCCCAGTGCGGCTCGGCCTGGCTGCGCTTGATGAGGTGCGCGCCCACGGATTCCAGCCAGGGAGGGTCGACGTTGGCCACGCAGCGCGCGTACAGCCGCGTGGTCTCGGTCATCTCGGCGGCCATGATCCAGCGCCCGGCCTTGCGGCCCACGCCGGAACCGGGGTGCACCCAGAACTTGATGCCGCGCGCGCCGAGGTAGCTGCCGTCCTCGGTCTTCAGCCCGACGTTGCCGAGCAGGCCGGCAAGCAGCGCGCGATGCAGCGGCGCATAAAGTTTCTGCACGTCCGGCGCAAACTCCCCCACTTTCCAGCCCAGTTCCGACACCAGCTCCTTGATCTGGGCATGGATGTCGCGCCATTCGCGCATGCGCGACGGCGACAGGAAGCGCTCGCGCATCGCGTCCTGCAGCTTGCGGTTGGACTTCTTGTGCGCAAGCTGCTCTTCGTAGTACTTCCACAGCTTGAGGTAGGCGATGAAATCGGACTTCTCGTCCTGGAACAGCTTGTGCGCCTCGTCGGCGGCCTGGGCGCGCTCCATGGGCCGCTCGCGCGGGTCCTGCACGGCCAACGCCGCGGCGATGACCAGCATTTCTGCGAGGCAGCCCTCGGCGCGGCCGGCCAGCACCATGCGGCCCACGCGCGGATCGAGCGGCAGGCGCGCGAGCTGCCGCCCTACTTCGGTCAGTTCACGCGAATCATCGACCGCCCCCAGCTCGGCGAGCAGGGCATAGCCGTCGCTCACCGCCTTGGACGCCGGCGCGTCGATGAAGGGAAAATCCTCCACCTCGCCCAAATGCAGCGCCTTCATGCGCAGGATGACCGCGGCCAGCGACGAACGCAGCACCTCGGGATCGGTGAAGGGCGCGCGCTTGGCGAACTCCTCCTCGGCGTACAGGCGCACGCACACGCCGCTCGCCACCCGGCCGCAGCGCCCGGAGCGCTGCTTGGCCGCGGCCTGCGACACCGACTCGACCTTGAGCTGCTCCACCTTGTTGCGGTAGCTGTAGCGCTTCACCCGCGCCAGGCCGGTGTCCACCACGTAGCGTATGCCCGGCACGGTGAGCGAAGTCTCGGCCACGTTGGTGGCGAGCACGATGCGCCGCGCGTTGTGCGGCTTGAACACCCGCTCCTGCTCCGCGGCCGACAGGCGCGCGAACAGCGGCAGGATTTCGGTGTGCTGGGGGTGATGTTTGCGCAGCGCCTCGGCGGCGTCGCGGATTTCGCGCTCGCCGGGCAGGAACACCAGCGCGTCGCCGGGGCCCAGGCGCGCCAACTCGTCCACCGCGTCCACGATGGCCTGCTCCAGGTCGAACTCGCCGTCCTTGTTCTGTTCCACCGGCCGGTAGCGCACCTCCACCGGATAGAGCCGCCCCGACACCTCGATCACCGGCGCGGGCTTGCCATCGGCGCCGGCAAAGTGCTTGGCGAAGCGCTCGGCATCGATGGTGGCCGACGTGATGATGAGCTTGAGGTCGGGCCGCCGCGGCAGCAGGTTGCGCACGTAGCCGAGCAGGAAGTCGATGTTGAGGCTGCGCTCGTGCGCCTCGTCGATGATGAGCGTGTCGTACTGGCGCAGTTCGGTGTCGCCCTGGGTCTCGGCCAGCAGGATGCCGTCGGTCATGAGCTTGACGCTGGTGGCCGGGCTGACGCGGTCGGTGAAGCGGATCTTGTAGCCCACCGCGCCGCCGAGTTCGGTTTTCAGCTCCTGGGCCACGCGCGCCGCCGTGGCGCGCGCCGCCAGCCGCCGCGGCTGGGTGTGGCCGATGATGCCTTCCACGCCGCGTCCCAGCGCGAGGCAGATTTTCGGCAACTGGGTGGTCTTCCCCGAACCCGTCTCGCCGCACACGATGACGACTTGGTTGTTCAGGATCGCATTGGCGATTTCCTCACGCCGGGCGGTGACGGGGAGCTCGGGCGGGAATTCCGGACGGGGGAGGTTGCGGCGGCGCTGTTCGACAACCTCGGGGCGGGAAAATGATGGAGAGGAGGGTTTCACGGAGAGCGGATGGTAGCGCAACGCGTCTATTACAAGTAGCAAGCCATTCCGACATTGCGCTGTTAAAATCCTTCCATGACCAGGGGTTTTATCCGTCCGCGCCGTGCCCGGTTCATCGCGTTGTTCGCGGTGCTGGCCCTGCTTTGGCAGACGGCGGCGGCCATGATCGTTCCTCCTCCGGCTCAGGGAACGGATAACCCGATCTGCAGCGCGCATCCCGGCCAATCTGGAGTGCCTGCGCCCGTACAGGACGAATCCAAGGCCAAGACGCTGTGTGGGTTGTGCTCGTACTGCCCGGGCGGACATGCGGCTGGACTGATCTCAGCCGGCGTTGCTCAGCCGCTCACAACCGCTCCGGTCATCTTCCACCTCGCCCTGCGCGAGTCATCCCCTTCTCCCGCTTCGGCGCCGTTTGGGCCGTTCCGATCCCGCGCTCCTCCCGCTGATCCGGCGGCCTGATGAACGAGGGGCGCTGCTCACGCAGCGCGGATTGTCGCGGCGCTTGGCCGCGTCATGCTTTGGGAGCAATCATGCGTTTCAGCCATCGCGCGTCCCTATTCGGCGCGTGTTCCATATTCCTTTCTTCGGTTGCCTTCGGCCATGTCACCCTTGACGGAGGAGAGGTCCTGTCCGGCAGCTATTACAAGGCGGTCTTCACCGTGCCGCACGGCTGCGAGGGCTCGCCCACGGTCAGAATCCGCGTGCGCATCCCCGACGGCGTCACCTCGGTGAAGCCCCAGGCGCGCGCCGGCTGGAAGCTTGCCACGGTCAAATCGAAGCTCGCCACGCCCATCGACAACGGCCACGGCGGCAAGATCACCGAGGGCGTGACCGAAGTGAGCTGGAGCGGCGGCCCGTTGCCCGACGACCAGTTCGAGGAATTCAAGATCCAGATGAAGCTGCCGGAAATCAATACGCAAACGTCCACTGACGCCACGCTGTACTTCCCCGTGGTGCAGGAGTGCGCCAAGGGCGTCACGCGCTGGATCGAGGTTCCCAAAGCGGGCAGATCGTCGCATGACTACCGTGCGCCCGCCCCGGCCTTGAAACTGCGGGCCAAGTGATGAACCGGCCTGCGGCGCGCGGGCCTGTGAACCTGGTCGCCGCCCTGTTCGCCCTGCTGGGCTGGGCCCTGCCCGGCGCGGCGCTCGCGCACGCCGTGCTGGAGTCGGCCCAGCCCGGCGACGGATCGGTGGTGGCGCAATCGCCCGCCGAGGTGAGCCTGGGCTTCAACGAGGCCATCAGCCCAGTGTTCGCGCGCGTGTTGGGCGCGGATGGACGGGTGCTGACTTCGCCCGCCGATACCTCGGCCGAGAACAACCGGCTCACCATCAAGCTCGGCCGTCCGCTGCCACCAGGCACCTACATGGTGAGCTACCGGGTGGTGTCGGCCGACACGCATGTGGTGGGCGGCGCGTTTCCATTCGTCGTAGGCAAGGCATCACGGACAAATGGACTGGGCCCTGCGTTGACAAGCGCGGGTTCGCAGGACGGTTTCTGGAATACGCTCATCATCATTGACCGCGCCATCGAGCTGGCAGCCCTGTTGATTGCCAGCGGAGGAGCGCTGTTTGTCCTGCTCATCGGGCTGGACGTCCATCATCGGCGTGCGCTGTCACCGCTCTTCAAGTCGTGCGCGGCCGCCGGCGTGATCACGGCCTTGCTCGCCGTCGGCCTGCAGGGTGGGCTCATGGCGGGCGCGGCGGCGTCCGATCTGCTCAGCATAGACGTCTGGAAAATGGGCGGCGGCAGCACACGAGCCGTCTCCGCAGTGTTCGCGGTGCCGGCCTTGATACTGCTTGCCTGGGGCGCTTTGTCGCACCGGCGCGGGGCCAAGGTTCTGCTTTCGATTGCCCTCGCCGCGGCAGCGGCGAGCCTCGTGGCGGCGGGGCATGGCGCCACGGTGGAACCGCGCTGGCTGGCCCTGCCCGCCTGGATCATCCACGTGCTGGTTGCGGCGTTCTGGATAGGCTCCCTGCCGCCGCTACTGCTCGCTCTCCAATCGACACCAGGGAGCACGGTAAATACTCCCGTTACCGCGCTCGGTTTGCTCACACGCTTTTCCAGACTGGCAATCCCGGCTGTGGTGCTGCTCATCCTCGCCGGCGCCGGCATGGCGGCGCTGCAGATCGGTTCGGTGGAAGGATTCAAAACAGGCAATACTTACGTGACCGCGCTGATCGTAAAACTTGCCTTGGTGGCGGCGCTGCTCTTCCTGGCCGCACGCAACCGCTACATACTCAGGCCCAAGCTGGCGCGCGCACCGGATCAAGCTGCAATCACAACGTCCCTGAGGCGCACCATCGCCCTGGAGTTCGTCATCGGCCTGGCGGTGATCGCCGCCGCCGCAACACTGGCACAGCAGCAACCGCCCGCGGCACAGGCGCCCGCCGTCATCGAGCGCACGCTCGACGACGGGCACGGCAACCGGGCGCAGTTGAGCATCCGCTTCGAGCCCGGCGGGCTCGCCCGTATATCCGTACGGCTGACCAAAGCAGGCGGCGAAACGTTAAAGCCCGTGGATGTGTCACTGGAACTGTCCAACCCCGGCGCGGGTGTCGAGCCGCTGCTGCGCAAACTGGAACCGGCCGGCGAGGAGTACCGCTACAGTGGAAGGGACCTGGCGATACCAGGACTATGGTCGGTGCGCATCGAAGCCGCGGTCACCGATTTTGAACAAAGTGTGTTTAATGCCGAAGTGCAGTTCCGGCAGTAGCGATGGCGTCAGCCTGGCTTCAATTCCAGTGCCCGGTCGTACACCTCGCCACGCTTCCTCCCGGTAATCGCACAGGTCAGCTTCACCGCCTGGGCCAGCGGCAATTCGGCCAGCAAGGGCTTCAACACCGCATCCACGTCCCCTTCGCCATGTGGAGCCGCTTTCGCGCCGGAGACCACCAGCACGAATTCCCCGCGCTGCCGGTCGCTATCGGCCTCCACCCATGCCGCCGCATCGACAAGCGGCCCGCGATGCACGCTCTCGAACCGCTTGGTCAACTCGCGCGCGATGACAATGTCGCGCTGCCCCGGCAACCCTTCGGCCAGGTCGCAAACGGAGTCGAGCACCCGGTGCGGCGCCTCGTAGAACACCAGCGTACAGGTCTCATCCGCAAGGTCCTTGATCGCCTTGCGCCGCGCCGCCTGGCGCTCGGGCAGGAACCCTGCGAAGCGGAACGCCGTGCCCGCAAAACCCGCCACCGACAACGCGGCGACCACCGCGCTCGGTCCGGGAATGGGCACAATGGGAAAACCGGCGGCGCGCACGCGCTCCACCAGCAGCGCGCCGGGGTCCGAGAGCGCGGGCGTGCCGGCGTCAGTGACATAGGCTACTGACAGCCCTTCACCTAATTTCATGGCCACTTCGTCGGCGCGGCGCGACTCGTTGTGCTGGTGCAGGGACAGGAGCCTTGCCTGAATACCATGCCGATCGAGCAGCCTCGACGTCATGCGCGTGTCCTCGGCGGCGATCAGGTCCACCGAGCCCAGCACGGCCAGGGCGCGCAGCGTGATGTCCTGCAGGTTACCGATGGGCGTGGCGACCACATATAATGTCCCGGCCGCCGCACCCGCGGGCCGGTCGATGGATTCATCCGCTTGCGCGGACATGACGGAACTGGCTGTACCCTCCTCAACATGCGCCTCCCCCTGCGCCTTTCCCTTCCCTCCCGGCTTCGAGTTCACCGTGCCCTCGCCCCATCGAGCGCGCGAGACGTAAGCGGCGTGGCGGGGACCCGCGCTGCGCGGATGGCGGCGGCAACAATGGCAATGGTGGCGGCAATCATGGGCTCGCCATTGTGCTTGGCGCAGGAGGGACAGGCAAGGCCGCAGGCCGACGCGATGCCCCCTACACCCATTGCGCCCATTGCGCCCGTTCCCGCGCCCGCGTTGCCTCCCGGTGTGCCCGGGTCACCCCCATCGGCGACCGCGCCGGCCGACAAGCCCGCCGGTCCGCTGATTTCATTGCTCCTCCCCCTCAACGCCGCCGACTTCGCCCCGGCCGCCAATGCCGTGCAGCAGGGCTGCGACGCGGCACTGGCCGCGGCCACGCCGCGCGGCGGCAGCGAGGTGATCCGCACCGATGCGTCGCCCGCCACGGTGCGTGAAGCCTGGAACGCCGCCGCCGGCCACGGCGCCGCCGTGGTGGTGGGTCCGCTCACGCGCGATGCGGTCACCGCGCTGGCGGGCTCGCTGCTGCGCTCGCCCGCTTCGAATGGCCCGGGCGGCCAAGGTGGCAACGGCGTGAATGGCGGCGGCAAGGGGGGCGGCCCGGTGACGCTGGCGCTCAATACCGTGGACGCCGTCAGCGGCGGCGGCTCGGGCGCCGACTTGCCGCCCGGTTTTTACACCTTCGGCCTGCCGCTCGAGGCCGAGGCGCGCGCCGTGGCGGACCTGGCCTGGAACGAGAACGCGCGCAGCATGATCGTGGTGCAGTCCCGGCATCCCCTGGGGACGCGCGCGGGAGCCGCGTTTGCGGCGGCCTGGCGCGCCCGTGGCGGACACATCGCCCGCATCGAGACTTTCCAGGGCGGTGCCGAGCTCGAGGCCATGCGCGCGCGCTTCACCCGCGATCACTTTTCCGATGCCTCGCGCGAGCGGCCCGACGCGGTGTTCCTCGCCGCCGACGCCGACGAGGCGCGCCTGGCGCGGCCCTACCTGGGCAATTCCCTGCCCGTGTACGCCACGTCGCAGGTGAACGACGGCCAGCGCAACGGCGTGGCCAACCTCGACCTGGGCGGCGTGCGCTTCGTGGACATGCCCTGGCTGCTGCAACCCGATCACCCGGCCGTCATGGTCTATCCGCGCCCGCCCGAGTCCATGGGCGCGGACCTGCAGCGCCTGTACGCGCTGGGTATCGACGCCTGTCGGCTGGCCACCCTGTTCGCGGCCGGGCCGCGGCCGGGCAGCCGCATCGCCCTGGACGGTGTTACCGGCGCGCTGAGCGTGCGCGTGGACGATGGCCGGCGCGACCTCGCCAGCCATACGGTGACACGCGAGCCCCTGGCCGCCAGCTTCGTCAGCAGCGCCGGCGTTGCCGTGGATGGACAGGGTGGGGACACCGGCGCGCCGCGGGCGCGTTGAAACCACCTGCTTGCATGCATAAACCTTCCTCCCATGCAGGATGACCGCGCATCGCGCCAGATGGACCGCGCCGGGCGTCAAAACGACCGCGCCTTGCGCGGCGCCGCGGCCGAAGCCACGGCGCTGGCCTGGCTGGAACGCCGCGGCCTGAAGCTGGTGGAGCGCAACTGGCGCTGCCGCAGCGGCGAACTGGACCTGGTGCTGCGCGACGGCGCCAGCCTGGTGTTCGTCGAGGTTCGGCTGCGCGGCAGCGCTGCTTTCGGCGGTGCAGCGGCCAGCGTAGACATGAAGAAGCGCATGAAGCTGCTGAGCGCGGCGCGGCTCTACCTCGCCGGCCGGCCGGAGCAGCCCTGCCGCTTTGACGTCGTGGCCATGTCCGACCCGCGGGGCGGCGACCTGGAATGGATACGCAACGCCTTCGACGCCTCGGGCGCCTGAGCGCGGCACCGGGCCTGCTGCTCGCGCTCGCTCTGGGCTCGGGCCGCGTCGCGGCGCAGGCGCCTGCGCCCGCCGCAGCTGGGTCCGCCGACAGTTCCCCTGCCGCCTCGGCAGCCACCCCGGCGCCTGCGCCGCGGGCGCCGCCTCCCGCAACCCGCCAGCCCGCTGTCCCCTCTGCATCTGTTCGTCTACTGATACAAAGCTCGCCGCTGGCCGGTTTCCGCTACCACGAGGCGCCGCGCTGGTTTGCCGACATGAAAACCGGCGATGCCCTGGAACTGCTGCGCGAGCCGGACAATCCGCACGACGCCCGCGCCATCCAGGTGCTGTGGCGCGGGCACCTGCTCGGCTATGTCCCGCGCACCCAGAACGAGACCCTGGCCTGGGCCATGGACCGGGGCGACACCCTCGGCGCGCGCATCAGCCGCCTGCGCGAGCACCGCAACCCGCGCCTGCGCGTGGAATTCGAGGTGTTCGTGGAGTAAACCGCGACCCCACGGTGCTTTCACGGCACTTCGGGTGAACTTGTGCGCGCTTCGTCTGTCCATTCGGCTGAGAGAATCGCCATGGGCGCTGTACAAAATCCGGTAAAATTCGGCATGCCAAACACCAGAACCGCCAACGCAGAGCGGCCGGCTCTCCCCGGGCACGGGCCAGACATCCTGTCGCGCATCGAGCAGCAATTCCGCGACAGCTCCGAGGCCAAGCTTGAAGCCCTCAAAGTCGTCGCCCAGCCCATCGCCAGCGCCGTCGAGACCATGGTGCAGTGCCTCCTCGCCAACGGCAAGATCATGGCCTGCGGCAATGGCGGCTCGGCCGCCGACTCCCAGCACTTCGCGGCCGAGCTCATCAACCGTTTCGAGCGCGAGCGCCCGGCCCTGGCCGCGCTGGCGCTGACCACCGACACGTCCACGCTCACGTCGATCGCCAACGACTACGACTACGAGCAGGTGTTTTCCAAGCAGGTCAGCGCGCTCGGCAACGCCGGTGACGTGCTGCTCGCCATTTCCACCAGCGGCAATTCCAAGAACGTGGCGCGCGCCATCCAGGCGGCGCACGAGCGCGAAGTGCGCGTGGTGGCGCTCACCGGCAAGGACGGCGGCGCCATCGGGCGGCTGCTCTCCGCCGGCGACATTCACATCTGCGTGCCGCATTCGCGCACGGCGCGCATCCAGGAAGTCCATCTCCTCACCCTGCACTGCCTGTGCGACGGCATTGATTGCCTGTTACTTGGAGCCGAATAAGTGAATTCATCCGCGAACCGCGCTGCAACCCGTACGTTCACTCCTGCCCGCTGCGCCCGCCTGCTGCTCCTGGCCGGATCGCTCTCCGCCCTGGCCGCGCTGCTACAGGGCTGCCTGCCGGTGGTGGCCGCCGGCGTGGGCACCGCCGCGGTGGTCGCGGCCGACCGGCGCCAGCCCGACACCTTGCTGGGTGACCAGCGCATCGAGCTCACCGCCGGCAACCGGCTGGGCGAGCGGCTCAAGGACCAGATCCACGCCAACGTGACCAGCTTCAACTACACCGTGCTCGTCACCGGCGAAGCGG
>Ga0207703_10005501_pt1 | contig 10182 bp, 10 predicted proteins | sample KBSSwiS12_FD_184304 | JGI IMG/M metagenome (GOLD analysis project Ga0207703, IMG submission 184304) | Switchgrass rhizosphere microbial communities from Kellogg Biological Station, Michigan, USA - KBS Switchgrass S1-2 (SPAdes) (version 2) | ecosystem: Host-associated > Plants > Roots >... | reverse complement strand
CGCGAGAAGCATGATACTCGCGTAGTTGGCTCTATGCGATCCGCACGGCGTCGCTCGGACACTAGTTGTCATCTCAAGAATGTTCCAGCAAACCGGAAGGGCACGGGCTTGCCGTTGCCACCAGTAGCTAAAACAAGCCGCGCTTTAGTACCTGGGGTAGGCGCTAAAGCGCATTGTTAGATAGAGGCCAAAAGTGGCCCCAGTGGAACTCGTGCCCTCCCCAAGCTTCGGAGAAATTGTGCGGGGCAATTTAGCTGGTCACATCCACCCATTTCCGCGTGCGATGGCTTTCAAACTCAGCTTGCAGCAAGTTCATCTGCCGCAGCCCGTCTGCAATTTGCGGATACTCAAGCGGAGCACCGGGATCCGCAATCGACTGATAAAATCGCCGAAAGACTTGCTTGAACGTATCGTCGTAGCCCTCGCTGTGCCCGCCGGGCAAGTCGGCATAAGACCGCGCACCCTCGAGTAATAGCGACGGATCTTTCACGATGGTTTGGTTGGGATCATTACGATGCCCGATCCACAACTCATCCGGGCGTTCCTGGTTCCAAGCCACCGATGACTTGGTCCCATAAATTTCAAACTTGAAAGCATTCTTGTTCCCGGCGGAAACCTGGCTCGCCGTCATGCAACCGCGCGCCTTGTCTCCAAGATGAAAAATCACCGTGCCAAAATCTTCCGTGGTGACGGTATAGTCATCAACGTCCTCGGCCGACGGCAATTTTCCCGTAAACGTCTCCACGCTTCTTTTCGGCTTTTTGCGCGTCGCATGAAACGTCTGGAAATCCGCGCACAGCGACTTCACTCGCAACCCAGTCAGATGCTCAATCATGTCAAACCAATGTGAGCCGATGTCTCCCATCACGCGCGAAGCCCCACTGATCTTGGGATCCACCCGCCAGTTCCAGTCCGTGGGATACAGCATCCAGTCCTGCGAATACGTTCCCTGCACGACAAGGATGTCACCCAGCGCGCCTGACTCACGCATGCGCCGCATTTGCTGCACCATCGGGTAGTAACGAAGATTGTGGCAAACACAATTGCGCAGCTTCGTCTTGTTCGCCAAAGTCTGCAACTCCTGCGCTTCCTCGACTGTGGTTGTTACCGGCTTCTCGCACAATACGTGCTTGCCAGCCTGCAACGCATCTTTCACCATGGGATAGTGCATCGCATTCGGCGTGCAGATGTGCACTGCGTCGACGGTGGAGTCTGAAAGCAACTTGCGATAGTTGTCGGTCGCCTCAACTCCGTAACTTACGGCGAGCTTCTGTGCCGACTTCAACTCCCGCCCAACTACTGCCACTACATCCACCGATTCCACCCGGCGCAACTGCTCCAGGTGCACGCGTCCCATAAATCCCGTACCCACTACGGCCGTCTTAAGCCTTTTCGCCATGATCTGTCCTTGGGATGATTTACACCCACCACGCCGCAGCGGGTATCTCTTTGATGACAATTTCGTTTAGGAATTGCGAAGCCTTGGTCAGCCCCTCTTCCGGAGACATCAGGCTGTCCTCATGCTCGATCGAGAGCAGGTAGTCATAGCCAAACATCCGCAGCGTGGACACAAACTCTTTCCACCACTCCGCGCCATGACCGTAACCGCACGTACGGAAAATCCAGCTACGGTTCTTCTCATCGGTGTAAGGCTTAGTGTCAAGCACGCCAGTGTTCGGCAAGTTCGCGGAATAAATCTGAGTGTCTTTCGCATGCACGTGAAAGATCGCATTGCCTAACACGCGAATCGCCGCAATGGGATCAATTCCCTGCCAGAACATGTGGCTGGGATCGTAGTTGCATCCGATATTCGTCCCCGCAATCGACCGCAGGCGCAATAAAGTCTCTGGGTTATAAGCCACAAATCCCGGATGCATCTCAATGGCAACCTTCACTCCGTGATCTGCGGCAAACTTCGCATGCTCCTTCCAGAACGGAGCCACGACGTCATCCCACTGCCACTTCAAAATATCCAAAAAGTCCGGTGGCCACGGACAGGTTACCCAATTCGGATACTTCGCGTTCGGCCCATCGCCAGGGCATCCTGAAAAATCCACCACCACCGGGACACCGAGCTTCTCCGCCAGCAAAATCGTTTTTCGGCTTACATCGAGATGCGCCGGTCCAATCTTTTTGTCTGGATGAATCGGATTACCGTGGCAACTTAGCGCGCTGATGCTCATCTGATACTTGTCGAGCGTAGCCTTGAACACCGACAGCTCTGAAGGATTGTCGAGCATCGACAACTTGCAATGCGCGTTGCCAGGATAATTCCCCGTGCCCAACTCAACGGTGTTAATGTGAAGTGCGTTTAGTTTCTGACAGACCGCATCCAGTGTTAATTGAGAGAGTAATGGAGTAAAGACGCCAACTTTCATTCGAGTCCTCGGGGCATAAGAGTGCGCGAAAGATTGTACCTGTTTGCAGCTTTTTTTTGGTACCTTAGCAGCGATAAATTTTAAGCAACGTTTGCATCTAAACCGGTTTAGCCAATCGAAGGAGAGCACCAGCGTGAGGAGAATCGTTTTGCCAGTACTCGCGAGCGTATTTTTCATGTCCACCATAGTTTCCGCCGCCGACAAGCAAATTCCAATTTTAATCGTGGACGGCCAAAGCACCATTTACCACTACTGGCAAATGGTCACGCCCATTCTGAAACAAGAATTGGAAGACACGGGCCTGTTTCAGGTCACGGTGGCGACCGCTCCTCTCAACGACGGCGACTTCAGCACCTACAAACCTGAATTTAGCAAATATAAGGCCGTGGTGTGGAACCTGGACGCTCCCGACTGGCCGGACAATCTAAAGACCGAAGTCGATAACTACGTGAAAAATGGCGGAGGGCTGATCATCGTCCACGCCGCCAACAACGCATTTCCTGATTGGCGTGCGTTTAATTTGATGACCGGCGTCGGCGGATGGAGAAAGCGTACAGATGCCGCCGGCCCCATGTGGTACTACAAGGACGGCAAATTGATTTCCGATCCGACCCCGGGCAATGCGGGCCAGCACGGTGCTCGTTTGCCATTTCTCGTCACCGCGCGGGCGCCGCAGCATCCGATCATGAAAGGCTTACCACCGACGTGGCTGCACGCCTCGGACGAACTCTACGCCGCCTTGCGCGGTCCCGGGGAGAACATGACCGTGCTGGCCACTGCTTACTCCGATCCTAAAAATCACGGCACAGGACACGATGAACCCATATTGATCGCCATAAATTATGGCAAAGGGCGTGTCTTCCACACGCCGATGGGCCATGATGGATTAGCTCTAGCCTGCGTAGGTTTTGTAACGACATTTCAACGCGGAACAGAATGGGCTGCCACGGGAAAAGTCACGCAGAAAGTCCCATCAACTTTTCCAAGTGCAAACACTGTGAGTTATCGAGTGGATCTTGCTTTAATGGATCCGCTTTTTGCCCAAGGCTTGACGGTAAATTCGAGCGCTCCGAAAAAATAGTTACTTCCCCGTTTCTTGGTACGAAGCAGTCAGATTGTGGGGCGCATAGCTGATGCGACGTAGCTCTTGCATGCGCCCCTTTTCCACACTACCTTCGACCAGTTCGTACCCGAGCAATGCCATTATTCGGCCGTGTATGAATAGTGGGCGGGCGTTGCCATACCAATCCACGCACGACGCACGACACTTGTCATCCATGCCCTTCGTTGGACGCGCCTCGAGTTCACCTACCTCCTCAAAGTGCAGTCCCTCATTGTGCAGAAATAAAATGGCAGCCGAGTTTTCAAATAAATGTTCGTAGCCGGCACGCCCGGGCGTGCTGATTGGCAGGCCGATCATGCCTGAATCCTCACCATCAGGTTTATAGAAAAAACCCTGACTGCGCAGTTCGCTTTGCGAAGCTCCTTCGCGTACGTAGTCGTCCGCGACCTCGGGCGCGTTGCCCAAACGCACGGCAGTGAAGTGGAGGTCTTTTCCATCCGTTCCCACGACCACAGCGTCATTTCCCATTTGCTCAATGCGATCCGTGCCGTGCGTCAAACCAAGCTTGTGAATATCTCCGTCCCTCCAGTGCACAGTAACCAGCGTGGGATGCTCGATCTTGTTGGGATAACCCCAGCCAGTGCCGGTGCCATAGAGCAAAAAGTCACCAACAAACCGGTTTTGAAACGCATAACCTGACGGCTGAGGCAGCTTGAGATAGCTCGACCGCGAAACCGTTTCGGTGCCATCGGAAAAACCTGTGATTGGGATACGCATCAGTGCCAAATCACCCACGGCCCACTCGGCTTCCCACATGCCATCCCCATTTGCCTCCGACCGGACCACAACGTTCAGCTGCCCGTCTGCACTCTCTAGAAACGAGAACTGATCAACCGGACTGCCTGACACCCGCAACGCGCTGGGCGCTGAACCATCCAGCGGCATGCGATAGAGCATGGAACTCGCCGCATTCTTTTTGTTGTAGTACGACCAATCTGTCACCCAAACATAGACCGCAGTCGGCGACACATAGAAAACCCGCCCCCATGGCCCGATCACTGACGTAGCCTGGCAGTCAAAGTCTGGTTGAGATAAATCGCAGGTAGTTACGGTGTGCAGTGCATTCCAATACCCACCGGTCAACTGATTTTCCGGACGATAAATCCGGTCGGCAGAAATAATGCGGTGAAATTCTTTGGAGGTAGCTCCCTTATGCCATTTGCGAAGTGCGGGCAATGCTTGAAATGGATCATTCGCGCCGGGGTAAAAGTAAAGCGGCGAGTAAAAGATTAGTTTGGTGCCAATCAGGCGGCTAGCATAGTTACGCGAGGAATAGTAGTCGTTGGAGCGCAGGTGGTAGGTTGACCGATAGCTCAACTTCCCCGCCGCATCAATGTTAAACAGGCTTACCTCAGTTCCTCCCCGCTCATAGCTGAATCCGATCACCGCGATGTTGTCGTCGGAGATCAACATTTCGTCATACCAGGTGTAGCGCGGATCAATGTCTGGTGCATAGGCGTTTACGCCGGATATCGGTTCGAGCGACCTATCGCCGATGGCAACCGTGAACAATCGCCCACGGCGCAGCACGACCAGATAATTGCCGTGCAGCTTGACAATCCCACCTTCATCGACCCCGGCATGCTGGACATTGGTAATCGACTCTTCATCTTTGGTGGCCACAGCCATCGACTCGTCTTCAGTCATGGCCGGCGCAGCTACGGGCAAGCCCATCGAAGCAGCGCCTGAAATCCGTCGGGCTTGCATTTCCTGTTTTTTGGCCATCTCGCGAAGGAACTGTGCAAGCTCCTGCTCCGAGCCGAAGGCGTGCATGGTTTTCTTTGCCACAAGCGACGGGTTTGCCGCAGGTTTGGCAGGAGGCGTGTTTGCCGACGTCTTGGCGCAACCGACCAAACCCAGACTAATCAATAAAGCCCCGCCTAGTGACAATAGGAAAGTTTTCATGATGAGCCTCACATCATCCGAACGTTTGGCCTACAGCAACTTGCAGGATTTAATAAATAACCATGATTACTGGGGATATAGACACTGGGTCAGTCTGACAAGGCTATGGTTGGGAGAAAATGTGAGCCAGGCTGGACACTTCGTCCGTCCTATTGTGATCGCCGCAAGAAAGCAATCAATTTTCTTTCAAAAATAAGCCGATGGCGTTGCCAGCGCCCGGGGTACGGCAACTCCACAGATTGACCTGACCAATCGGCCTGAAGCTTTGCTCGCCTTACATTTGCTTCGATGGAGCGAACCAGGGTGATCACCGCGGACGGACGATATTTGTTAAGTATCCGGCTGAGACGGTCTTCGTGATCGCGGCAGATTTTGTTGCGGCGCCTGCGATCCAGTCGGTCAACCGGCCTTCCACATAGATCGACCAGGTAGAACCCGCGATCACGGAACGATTCCAGAAAACCTTGGTGGGAAACAGTTGGGAAGGCGCGAATAAATGTGTCCCGTACCGCGCGATAAAGCCCCGAATCCGCCTGATAGAAAAAACGGCCGGAGGCTGGTGGAGCCTCGCCGACAAAAAGTACTCGCACACGATTGGGGCGATAGCTTTGGCGCAGACGTTCCTTTGCTAACCCAGTTTTATGTGTGGCTGGTTGCCGCTTTTTCACGCTCACAGTTTTCGACTAACTCAACTATATCGCCAACACAAATCTTTCCGCCTTGTATTACCCAGCAGTTCAACGCCAGCTTCCCACCAAATCTGCGGACGATGTCTCGAAGAACATCGCGATCCTGCTTCAAGGTGTCAGGGTCAAACGTAGTCATCACGCAGCGCATGCGCAAATCTTCAATTCCGATCATCACGTCGCCAATGCGCAAACACTTCCTTTCCCATGACCGTTCTTCTAAACCATCCACACCACCAACCACAATGTTCGGGCGAAGTCGTCGCCCATCCCGGCCAAAAGCGGCGATCGCACCATCGGTCGCAACCAGGAGTGGCAAAATATCGAACCGCTGCGCCGAGTCATCTCGAACCAACTGCGCATCCGGGCCAGCAATCTCAACCATCTGCCGCCGTACCTGAGGCTCGTTCCAAAGCACGTCATCCACCAGGGGCTCGCCGGCGTTGCTTAGCTCGGCATGATGGCCCAGCAACTGCGGATGCGTACGCGACGTAATAAATCGGCCACGAGCGTCTGCAACGTGCACCACTCGGTCGCCTTCAATGCCCAAAGCACCGAGCGTTGCACATTGCAGTCTTTCCCCCGCCATGGACTTCACCGGATAGCGCCAAAGCTCAGCAACTTTCATCCTGGACATGATCATTAGATACAACTGGCGAGGATTCGATTGTGATTTGAAACCACGCATAACTACCTTTTGCAATTACAAGTAGGGTTGTACACTTCCAACCCACATGGTTCGTTATCAGCTTATTGATAAGAAAATGATCGTTTCGCGGACCGCAACGCTCACATACCGGGCTGCGGCAATTTTCGGCCGGGTGTTCTTTTTCGGTTGGATGACGTTTCAGATATACGGTGTCCCGCAGGTCATCGGGCCTGTGCTCCGACCTCTGGCATTCCTTGGCGCGCTCTCTTACGCTACTACCATGACAGGGATGGAAGTATTTCTCATTGGTTTCGACAACTCACATCCTTTGAAACAAATTTTCTGGTTCTGCATGCTGATAATCCGCTTCTTCGGACTAGCTTTGTACTGGTTCGTGGTCTACTCGAATTCGGACGCGGTTAAAAACACCGACAACCCGCCGAAGAGTTCAGCTGTATCAGGGTAGCAATCAAGCGATCGTAGAGCGCCCGTGCGCAATTTCAGAAGGTTTCGTGGGTGAGAAAACTAGACCCAGCAAATCTTCCGCCAGCCGATCGGTAGCGTGGCGAACCACCGTATCTTCAATCAAATAATCACCCTGCACCGGAATCACGCCCAACCTCTCAATGGCATCCAGATCAGCCACGATCTGGTTCGCGCCTTCCAGCGCATACTTGGCCTTCATCTTTGGAGAAGGCGGAGCCCAGTTAATCAGCGCATAGTCAAACAACTGCTTCGCCTGCGCGTGGCGATTGATCGCGCGAATATGGTCCGCAGCAGTTAGGCCTAAGCTCTCATTTGCCTGCGTCATCAAATTGCAGACGTAAGCCTTTTTGGCCGGGGAGTTCACTATAGCCTGAGCAATCCCGCGCACCAGAACATTGGGAATCAGGCTGGTGAACAACGACCCCGGCCCCACGGTGATCAAATCGGCTCTTTCGATGGCGGCCAGCGTCTGTGGCAAGGGGTTCACATCTCCCGGAATCAAAAACAATTCCTTGATCTTCCCTGGAGCTGCCGTGATTTTGCTTTCCCCGCGCACTTTCCGCCCATCATCCATCAAAGCTTCCAATTGAACATCGGAAGCCGTAGCCGGATAAATATGTCCGCGCGTGGCCAGAATCTCTGACGACAACCGCACCGCCTCACCAAAATCTTTGGTGATCGAAGTCAGAGCTGCTAAAAACAAATTCCCGAAGCTATGCCCTTCCAGCCCCGTACCCTTTGCAAAACGATGCTGGAACAATTTCGACAGTGTCGTCTCATCTTCCGACAAAGCCGCAATACAGTTCCGCACATCTCCTGGCGGAAGCATGTGCAATTCTTTCCGCAAGCGTCCACTGGAACCACCATCGTCGCTGACGGCAACAATGGCGCAGAGATCAATGATCACCGGCTGACTTGGATTGGAGAAGTAATGCGGAGAAGCCAACTCACTGGCAGTCTTAACGTACCGCTTGAGCCCACGGAGTAATGTGGCCAGACCAGTCCCGCCGCCAATAGAAACAACTCGCAACTCGCGGCCGTCGCTAGGCAAATCATGAAACGGCTGTGAGGTACGTGGCGAAACATTCGCCATAGGCGAGCCCCTGAAAATTATTCCCCGGAAGTTTCCGTCATCGGAGGCAGTTCGCCGCCGGGATCGGGGTAAAGCAGTTCGGTGAAGCGGGGGTCTTCAGCGAGGTTCTGAAAGTCCGAATCGTTGCGTGCCTGAAAACGTAGCACCGGATTCAACTTCACTGCCTGGTCGAGATGTCGCAGAGACTCCTCAACGTGACCAGTGAGGCAGTCCAAGGCCGCTAAACCGTAAGACACATAATCGGCCTTCGGCACCTGTTTGGAAAGTTTTTCGAGATGCTCACGCGCACCAACGTAATCGCCGACGTTCATGAGAGAAACCGCGAAATCGTAGTGTTCTTCTGGAGTTTTAAATTGCGTAGCCGCTTTTTCCGCGTGCTGATTGCAGATGTTGAGGTGCACGGACGCGCGGTCCGCCAGCTCCTTCGGCCCCTCAAGAACTTTCTGCAAATGGGCCTTGGCTTTGTCGAATTTGCGCTCTTGGAGCGCCTTCAGGCCGGCCTCGTAGTTTTGCACAGCCTGTGAATAATGAGGATCTTCGGCATGGGCCTTCTTGGCCGGCGTCTTCTGAGCCATCTGGAGAACTTGTCCTCGATTCTTCGTAAGTGTCTCTCTTGGTTGAATTTGGACCCAACCCAGCAAGACCATCTTAGGCTTTGATGCGGCCTGCGACTAACTTTTGCATGACTACCAGTCACAGGAGCCTAAAAGTGGCCTGTGGAAAACTCCAATTTACCCTTATAGCTTTGCGGTGCAAGGTTATACGCGGCGACGGCCAGTCGTCAACTGTGGTTGCGGTACCATCAAGACCTACCGGCGACAGATTCTAATTCAACTTGGCAGAACTTTGCAGATCCACCGTCCTCCACTCACCCGCGATGATTCCCTGCCGTATCTGCTTCGCCGTTTTGCCTGCCTTGCTCTTTGAATATGAGTAATACAGCTCTTTCAAACAAACGTCGCATTGAGCGCCGTGCACATTCTCAAAGCAGCTGTGCAGACTGTTGTGGCCCATGCGGTCGCAGTAACAATAGCAAGGCTGCTGGTGCAAAACATTGGGGATCTTTTTTGCCAATTCATAGGCGTGAGTCTGGAAATCGTATTGGGCGTTGTTTCCCCAAAGTTCTTCTTTGCCGAGAATCGGAGGCAATCCCTTTCCCTTCGCTGGCGGTGCCGCATTGTATGCGGGAACGCCTCCCTGGGAAATCGCCCATGGAGAGGAAAAAGCAAAAACAATCGTAAAGAGACTGGCTGCTACTACCGCGCGCATCCACATGACCTGAAAATCCTCGGCTTCTATTGTATCCGAGAGAGGCGTCGCCCAAGTTACCTGCGGGTTATGCGCTGATCAACGTCATGGACCAGACAGTTGCCAATCCGTATAAAATAGTTTTTGGTGACCGAGCCGACAAGCCCGAGCCTGCCCGTACCGCCGCCAACTCCACGTGCCCCGGGATCACTTTCTCCCCGTGCCACAAGGCTAATGACGGCGTGGCTGCGTGATCTGGCAATTGCCTTAGGTGTCGCAGCATTCATCATTATTTTTCTTTACCAGCCCGTAAGAGTGGAGGGCGTTAGCATGATGCCTTCCCTCGATGATCAGGAACGCATCTTTATCAACAAGTTTGTTTATCACATCGAGGCTATCTCGGCGGGAGATGTAGTCGTCTTTCGCTATCCACGGGATCCCAGCAAGAGCTTTATCAAACGCGTCATCGGCATCGCCGGGGACCGCGCGCGCATCGACTCTGGTCAGGTTTATGTCAATGACAAACCACTAGTGGAGGAGTACGTCGCCACTGGTTTCGGCGACGACCGCTCATTCCCGGAAATCATTGTGCCACCTCACACCTATTACCTGCT
>Ga0207703_10005499_pt1 | contig 10183 bp, 8 predicted proteins | sample KBSSwiS12_FD_184304 | JGI IMG/M metagenome (GOLD analysis project Ga0207703, IMG submission 184304) | Switchgrass rhizosphere microbial communities from Kellogg Biological Station, Michigan, USA - KBS Switchgrass S1-2 (SPAdes) (version 2) | ecosystem: Host-associated > Plants > Roots >... | reverse complement strand
TCCAATGAGCGCGCCGGCAATTACATGCAGACGCCGCTGCTCGCCGGGGGCCTGGGTTACTTCTGCTTTGACAATGGAGTCCTCGGCGTCTACCAATTGGCAACTGGCGAGCGCCTGTATCAGGAGGTTCGCGACATGGCTGCGGAGCTGACGTGAAGAGCAATCGAAGCTCAGCGCCTCCTCGCGCGCGTCGCTGAGGAGTACCGGGCCGACTTCGAGGCACGTCAAACCGTCATCGACTTGGTCCGGTGCGCGGCTGACGAGATGCGCGTTGGCCTTCGAGAGCTGAACCTCGACGAACTACGAGAGCTGACGGCGATGTGGTCCGATCTGAATGGCGGGCTGACGCCCTCGGAGATCGCGCTTCGTCTCTTGAAGGACTTGAGCTGACGGCGGACGCGCCGGAACGCTGCCTCTTCTCGCGGCACAGGTCTGTTGGCGCGAATCCACCTATGCGGTGGATTCATGCCAACAAAGCCAGTGACCGGGCACGTGGTAGTGCCCGCTGTGCCGTGATCGGCGCGTGACCGATCGCCGGTCAGGATCGGTGCATCCATGCGGCGAGCTCCGGTGACGCGAGGGCAGCGACGCGGTCGTCGTAGCGCTGGAGGCTCTGATCGTCATCGAGGATCTCCCGCCAGGCGCCGCTGCGGCCCTTCCTGAAGAAGTTGGCGTTGTCACGCCAAAGACCGGTGTCGGTGTTCGGGGTGGTGATCGACGACCGTCGCCGCATCTCGTCGAACGTCGCGGCGTGCACGAGCGTCGGCCACCGATCCTCGGGGACCTCGATGCCGAGGCGGTCGGCGAGCGCCCGCATCTGCGCGGGGAGGTCGGTCTTCAGATCGTGGTAGTGGAGCATGACGACGTTCTCGACCTCTCGGGCCTCCCAGAACGTCCGCACGTGCTCGAGGGTGGTGTTGAGGCATGACGTCGTCTCGGTGGGCAGCCCGTCGTCCATGACCCACGCCCAGAACCGCTCCCGGTCGGACCGGTCGGCTCCAGGAGGTGGCCCATCAGGAAGGACCGCGGTCGGAACGCCGTCGACAGCGGCCGCGGCGGCGCAGGCGGCGAAGAACGCGCCGAAGTCGAGGTTCGCCATGTGGTCGTCCATCGAGAGCGCGACGTCGCGGGGGTCGCGTCCCACGCAGATGTAGGTGACGCCGTCTCGGATCGGCAGGCCGGGCAACGGGGTGTGCGTCTTGATGAATCGCCGATGCGTCTGCGCGTCGAGATCGGCGACGACGTCACGCCGGGCGCGGGTGCGCATGTCCAGCCACGGCGACAGGGTTGCCAGCGGGGCGGGGAGGTCCGGCGTCTGGAAGATCAGGAGCGCAGCGATCATCTGCGTCCACGTGGTGCCGCATTTCGGTGGTGTGCTGATGACGATGTCGTCGGGTCGGAGCTGGAAGCCTTCCCAGCGGCCGCTGTCGTAGATGATGTTCGAGTACCTCACCACGGGCCGGTCCATCGCGTCGGTCATCCGCGGAAGTGTGCACGACGCAGGGCGGCGGCGCGGCCCGCCTCCTATCGTGCGCTTGATCGGGCGATCCCTCGAGCGGAGGCAGTGATGGAGTTCGGCATCTTCACGAACATGTACCACCCGAAGCACTGGCGCGACGGAAAGGTGCGCACCGAGCACGAGACGCTGAAGAACGAGCTCGCGTACATCCAGCTCGCCGACCGCGTCGGCTTCAAGTACTCGTGGTCGGCGGAGCACCACTTCCTGGACGAGTACTCACACCTCTCCGACTCGGAGACGTTCATGGCCTACTCGATCGCCAAGACCGAGCGCATCCACGTCGGCTCGGCGATCTTCAACATCACCCGGCCGGTGAACCACCCGGCGCGCATCGCCGAGCGCGTCGCCATGCTCGACCACCTGAGCGAGGGGCGCTTCGAGTTCGGCACCGGCCGCGGTTCCTCGTCGACCGAGGTCTTCGGCTTCGGGATCGAGTCGATGGAAAAGACCCGGGAGCTCTACGACGAGGCGTTGCCGCAGATCGTCCGGATGTGGGCCGAGGACGAGTACTCCTACGACGGCAGTGCGTTCTCGATGCCGACCCGGCGCGTGCTTCCGAAGCCCTACACCGATCCGCACCCCCCGATCTGGGTCGCCGCCGGCTCGCCGGGAACCTTCGAGAAGGCCGCCCGCCTCGGCATCGGGGTGCTCTGCTTCACGCTCGGCACGCCGGCGACGCTGGCGCCCCTCATCGAGATCTACAAGAAGAACATCGACAAGGCCGAGCCGGTCGGGGGCTACGTCAACAACAACATCATGGTCACCGGCGACATGATGTGCCTCGAGGACGGCGACCGCGCCCGCCGGGTGTTCATCGACAACCGCTCGAACTACCACACCGGTCTCGTGTTCCGATACCTCGACTCGTTCCCGCGCCCCGAGGGCTTCCCGGTGTGGCCGCAGCTGCCGCCGCAACCGACGATCCAGGAGCTCGAGGCGGGCGCCAACGCGGCCGCATCATGCGTGGGCGACCCCGACGAGATCGGTCGCACCATCCAGAAGTTCATCGACATCGGTGCCGACCAGTTGACGTTCTCGTCGACGGTCTGCGACTACGACATGGACATCCTCCAGGAGTCGTACGAGACCTTCGGCAAGTACCTCATCCCGAAGTTCGACACCGACCCGGTCCACTCGACGACCCGACAGCGCGAGGCCCAGTGCGGCGCCTCCTACGGCACCCGCTGACCCAGCTCCCGTGAGCCCGCTCGAGGAGCGGTTCGGGGCGGATGCGCCGGCGCAGATCGCCAACCGCCGCGAGCTCGCCGAAACCGGGATCGCCGCCACCCTCGCCGCGATCAAGAGGACGGCCGAGGCCGGCTGATCGGGCGCGTGGGCTAACCGATGAGCAGCGGGACCCGACGGTAGAGGTCGGTGAGGTCGTCCTCGACGGGAAGCGGCAGCGCGACGGCACCGGCACCGGCGACGGGCTTGGGCTTGCGTGGTTGACGAGCGCCGGAGCTGCCCCCACGACCCCGGTAGGTGATGAGACCGAAGGTGGGACTCGGCACCGCCTCGAGCACGGCCTGGACGGGGGCGCTGGCGAGGAACTGCTCCCACACCGACTCGTCGGGCAGCTCGACCTCGAGGACGACGCCCCAGGTGTGGTGGTGCCACGACCAGTCGGTGGCGCCGTGCTCCTGCGCCCGCCAGATCAGGGCATCACCGTGCGCCTCGGCCCAGAGGCGGGCGGCGAAGCTACCGTCGAGCACCTCGATCGAGAACCACTCGCCCACGAGCGCATCGTAGAGGAGCGCGGCGAGCGGGGCACGGCCGATGGCCCGGCGGCCCGTTTCCCATGACGAACGCGTGTCGGATTAGTGTCGATCGGAATGCGTCCCCTCCGGTCCCTGCGCCTCGTCGCGCTCGCGTGCACCTCGCTGGCGTTGGCCGGGACCGTGCTGCCGGTCACGCACGCGTGGGCGGACACGGTCGCCGACAAGCGGGCGGAAGCGGCCAGGATCGCCGCCCAGATCGATGCCGACAACCGCCAGGTCGACTCGCTGACAGCCCGGTTCGAGGCCGCCCAGCTGGCGGCATCGGACGTGGATGCCCGGTTGGCGGCCTCGATGGCCGCCCTCCAGGTCCTCAAGCAGCGCATCGCCCAGACGGGTGTCGCGGTGCGGGAGATGGCGGTCCAGGAGTTCATCGACGGGGGACCGACCTCGAGGGCGGTCAACTCCATGCTCGGCCAGGGCGACCTGCGCGCCGTCGCTCTGGCGCAGCTGTTCGAACACGTCGCGATCAGCAAGACCACCGACGTGCTCGACGCGAGCAAGGCGGCCCAGCAGGACTACCAGGCCGGCCTCAGCCAGCTGCGTGCCGAGCAGAAGCGGGCCCACGCGGCCGCCGCCGACCTCCAGGCGGCCCGGGCCGCGGCCGAGGGCGCCGTGGCCCAGCAGCAATCCCACCTCGCCAAGGTGCAGGGCGACCTGGCCGCGCTGGTGGCCGCCGAGCGGGCGCGCCTGCAGGCGGCCCGGGAGGCGCAGGCACGGGCGGCGGCGGCGCAGCGGCCGCCCCGGCCGATGGTCATCCCGCGCCGGACGGGACCGAACCCCAGCACCACGCCGACGCCGGCCGTCGACGGCAATCGCGCCGCCACCGCGGTGGCGGAGGCGAAGCGCCAGCTCGGCAAGCCCTACCGGTGGGGCGGCGCCGGTCCGGACAGCTTCGACTGCTCGGGCCTCACCATGTGGGCGTGGCGGGCGGCGGGCGTGTCGCTCCCGCACTACAGCGGCGCGCAGTACAGCGAGACGACGCACATCCCGCTCAGCGAGCTGCAACCGGGCGACCTCGTCTTCTTCTACCGCGACCTCAGCCACGTCGGCATCTACGTGGGCGGCGGTCAGATGATCCACGCGCCCCACGCCGGCGAGGTCGTGCAGTACAGCTCGATCTACTCGGAGGGCTCACCGATCTACGCGGGTCGAATCGTCAGCTGACGTCGCCCGGGTCGCACGCAAATCGTGTGATCCGTTGGATGATTACGCTGGATCGCATGCTTCGGTCCGGGCGCGAGGCGTACTGGACCGCCGACCGGGACGCGCCGTTCGACGACCGGCCGATCGGCGAGATCCTGGCCGAGCGCGCGTCCTCGAGGCCGGACGCACCGGCGGTCATCTGGGACGACGGCGGGACGCTCGTGACGTGGACCTACCGCGACCTCGTGGCGAGGGCGACCGAGCTCGCCCGCCGACTCCTCGCGTCGGTCGATGCCGCGTCGCGGGTGGCCGTCGTGGCCGCGACGAGTCCTGACTGGCTGTTCCTCGAGTACGGCGCCGCGCTGGCGGGCGTCGCCCTCGTACCGGTCAACCCGGCCTTCACCAACGACGAGATCGTGCACGTCCTACGCACCTCCGACGCGGCGCTCGTGCTGGCCGACCACACGTTCCGCGGCACCGACCTGCTCGACCGAGTCACGGCTGCCGCCGCGATGGCCGGTGTCGCGACCGTGCATCCGCTGTCGGGCTGGGCCGCCCTTCCGGCCCACGAAGGCGAGCTGCCCCGTGTCCGTGCGCGCGACCCCTTCCTCGTGCAGTACACGTCGGGGACGACCGGGCGTCCGAAGGGGGCCGTGCTCAGCCATCGCGCCGCGTACAACTGCGCGGCGCTGTCGATGGTTCGCCTCGGCGGCACCGCCGACGACGTCTGGCTCAACGTCATGCCGATGCACCACGTCGGAGGCTCGGTGTCGGTCGCGCTGGCGGTGCTCTCGGTCGGCGCCGCGATCGTCCTCGTTCCTGCTTTCGACGCGGGCGGCGTCCTCGAGCTGCTGGAACGGACGCGCGCGACGATCATCGGGGCGGTGCCGACGATGCAGCTGGCGCTCCTCGAGCATCCCCGCTTCGCCACGACCGACGTGCGCTCGCTGCGACTCGTCCAGTCGGGCGGATCGGTCGTCCCGACGTCGTTGATCCGACGGTGCGAGGCGGCGTTCGGCGCCGTGATCGTGAACGCCTACGGCCAGTCGGAGTCGCCGAACGCGATCATGACGAGTCCCGACGACGACGACGCCATCAAGGCGGAGACGATCGGAACGCCGCTGCCGCACCGGGAGGTGCGCATCGCCGCCGCCGATGGTGCCACCGCAGGCATTGGAGAGACCGGCGAGCTGCTCATGCGCTCGCCGATGACGATGGACGGCTACATCGGGGTGGAGGACTCCGTCGCGCGCGAGACGCTTGGAGCCGATGGGTGGCTGCACACCGGGGACCTCTGCTCGATGGACGAACGGGGCGTCATCCGGATCCACGGGCGCGTGCGCGACGTCATCATCCGTGGGGGCGAGAACATCTATCCGGCCGAGGTGGAGGACGTGCTGCTGCGCCACCCGGCGATCGCCGACATCGCGGTGGTCGGTGTGGCCGACGAGCGCTGGGGCGAGGTGCCCGTCGGGGTCTACCGGCCGGCGGTCGGATGCGCCGTCGACACCGCGGAGCTCGAGGTGTTCGCGCGAGCAGCGCTGGCGTCGTTCAAGGTGCCGAGGCGGTGGGTCGAGCTCGACGCGTTCCCGCTCACCGCGTCCGGCAAGGTGAAGAAGCACGAGCTCCGCCGCGCCATCGAAGGCGTTCCTCACTAGCCGTCCGGGCATGCTGGGCTCGTGGAGGCGATGCGGCGCTCGGCGTCCAAGCTCGGCGACCAGGCGCGCCGCGCCGCCGATGCGCTGCCCGACCAGGTGCGGGCCGAGCTGCGGCAGTCCGCGCTGCGGCTCTCGGCGGTCCGGACGCCGAAGGACGTGGTCAAGGTCGTCGAGGCCGAGGTCGGTCGACTGTCGCAGGTGGTGGTGCCGGTCCTGGCCGCGCATCCGTTGCCGGTGACGACGAGGCGGTCGGCGTCGATGCTCGCCGGGAGCAGCGCCGCGCTGGCGGCTGCGTTCGCGGAGCTCGACGAGCTGGCCATCGTCGTGACCGACGGCGTCGCCGCGCCGACGGCCACCGCGGCCGCGTCGGGACTGGTGATCGCGTTCGTCGTCGAGGTGTGGGCGACCGTCTCCCTTCGCGTCCACCAGATCCGCGCCGCCGGGCGCGAGGTCGACGAGCCGACGCTGGCACTCGAGGTCACCGCCGCCATCCTCGGGACGGATGTGCTCTTCGTCCGTCAGCTGGCGGGCCGGGCGGCCTCGGCGCTCGGCAAGCGAATGACCAAGCGTTGGGCCGCGGCGTTGGTGCCGGGGGCGGGCATCGCGGTCGATGGTTGGGCGGCGACGCGCAGCGTCCGGGCCGTCATCGCCCTACCGCTCGACGGCCACCCGCCAGCGCGGCCGTGAGGTCGGCGACGAGATCGTCGGGTGATTCGAGCCCGACCGACAGGCGCAACAGGTTCGAGGGCACGGCACCCGGGGTGCCGGCCACCGACGCGTGCGTCATGCGACCGGGATGCTCGATGAGGGACTCCACCGCACCGAGCGACTCCGCCAGCGTGAACAAGCGCGTGCCGGCGGCCGTGCGCAACGCGGCTTCCTCCCCGCCGTGCACCGTGAACGACACCATGCCGCCGAAGTCGCGCATCTGCCGGGCGGCGACGGCGTGCCCGGGGTGGGTGGCGAGTCCCGGCCAGAAGACGCGTTCGACGGCGGGGTGGGCGTCGAGCGCGTGCGCGACGGTCCGCGCGTTCGCGCACTGCCGGTCCATCCGCACGGCGAGGGTCTTGATGCCGCGGAGCACGAGGTAGCAGTCGAAGGGTGCGGGCACCGCGCCGACCGCGTTCTGCAGGAAGCGGAGGCGCGTACCGAGCTCGTCGTCGGACGTCGCGACGAACCCGCCGACGACGTCGGAGTGGCCGCCGAGGTACTTCGTCGTCGAGTGCACGACGGCGTCGGCGCCGAGGGCGAGCGGCTGTTGCAGGTAGGGGGTAGCGAACGTGTTGTCGACGACGCAGCGCGCGCCGCGCTCGTGCGCGAACGCGGCGAGCGCCGCGATGTCGACGATCGACAGCATGGGGTTCGTCGGTGACTCGACCCAGACCAGACGGGTCTCGTCGCGCCAGGCACCGGCGAGCGCCGCGGGATCGGTGAGATCGGTGGCCGTGAACGTGATGCCGGCCGGGGCATGGACGCGATCGACGAGCCGGTACGTCCCGCCGTACGCGTCGGCCGACAGCACGACGTGGTCGCCGGGCGACAGGAGGCGGAGCACCGCGTCCTCACCGGCGAGCCCACTGGCGAACGCCAGCCCGTGGGTGGCTCCTTCGAGATCGGCGAGGCAGGTCTCCAGTGCGTGGCGCGTCGGGTTGTCGGAACGGGAGTACTCGTAGCCGCGGTGCTCACCGACCGCGGTCTGGGCGAAGGTCGATGCGAGGTGCAGCGGCGGCACGACGGCGCCGGTGGTGGGATCGGGATCCTGACCGGCGTGGATCGCCCGTGTCTCGAACGCCCAGCCGCGGTCGCCGCTCACGGCGCTTGGCGGGTCAGGAAGGCGAGCAGGTCCGATCGGGTGAGCACACCGATCGGGTGACCGGCATCGACGACGAGGACCGCGGGGGAGAGGTGGAGGCGCTCGACGGCGAGGTCGACGGGCTCGCCGACTCCGACCGTGGCGAGCGGCTCGCCCATCACCTCGGCCACGGGCCGGTCGAGCACCGTCGGGTCGCGGAACGCGAGGTCGAGCATCTCGCGCTCGGTCACCGCGCCGGCCACCTCGGCGGCGGCGAGCGGCGGCTCCGCCTTCACGACCGGCACCTGCGACACCCCGTACTCGCGGAACAGGTCGATCACCGCGCGCACGGTCTCGTCGGGATGGACGTGCACGAGCGCGGGCAGGTGGTCGCTCTTGCGGGCGAGCGCGTCGGCCACCGTCCGGCCGGTCACCCGGAGGAAGCCGTAGTCGGCCATCCACTCGTCGTTGTACAGCTTGGAGAGGTAGCCGCGTCCTGAGTCGGGGATGAGGACGACCACGACGGCGTCGGGCCCGAGGTCCTTGCCGATCTCGAGCGCGGCCCACACGGCGGTGCCGCCGGAGCCGCCGATGAGGAGCCCCTCCTCGCGCGTGACGCGGCGGGCGGTGAGGAACGAGTCGCGGTCGGTCACCTGCACCACGCGGTCGACGAGTGACGGGTCGTACGTCGTCGGCCAGAAGTCCTCGCCGATGCCTTCGACGAGGTAGGGCCGTCCCGCCCCACCGGAGTACACGGAGCCCTCGGGGTCGGCGCCGACGATCTCGATGTCGGGGTTCTGCGACTTGAGGTAGCGGGCGACGCCGGTGATCGTGCCGCCGGTGCCGATGCCGGCCACGAAGTGGGTGATGCGCCCCGCGGTCTGGCGCCACAGCTCCGGCCCGGTGGTCGCTTCGTGCGCGGCGGGGTTGGCGGGGTTGTGGTACTGGTCGGGCTTGAACGCGCCGGGTGTCTCCCGCACGAGCCGGTCCGACACCGAGTAGTACGAGTCGGGGTGGTCGGGTGCGACGGTGGTGGGGCACACGATGACCTCGGCGCCGTACGCCCGCAGCAGCGCCACCTTCTCCGACGCGATCTTGTCCGGCATCACGAAGATGCACCGGTAGCCGCGGCGGGCCGCGACGATCGCCAGCCCGACGCCGGTGTTGCCCGAGGTCGGCTCGACGATCGTGCCGCCGGGCGCGAGCAACCCGTCGCGCTCGGCGGCGTCGAGCATCGTCACCGCCGGCCGGTCCTTCACGCTGCCACCGGGGTTGAGCAGCTCGAGCTTGGCGAGCAGGTGGCACGAGAGGTTCCGTGCGGTGCGGTCGAGGCGCACGAGCGGCGTGTTGCCGACGAGGTCGAGCAACGAGTCGGCGGTGTCCATCGCGGGGCCCGTGTCGGTGGCGGGCCGCACGACGATGCCGCGCAGCCGTGGGTCGGCGGCCGGCGCGTCGTCGTCGCTGTGGTACTCGACGGGCAGGCCGGCGCGATGCAGCGCGGCCGCGGCGGCGATGCCCTCGTCACCCCGACCGAGCACGATGACCAGGCGCGGGATCCGCGAGCGCAGGTCGGCGATGACGGCCGGCTCGACGTGCGGTCCGGGCACGCCGACGACGTGGCGCGTCTTGGCCAGGAGGCGTGGCGATGGCTCAACGCCACCCACGACGACGAGCACCTCCATGGGAAGGACGGTACTCGGGGCTGCTTCCGGTCAGATGCCTTCGGCGGCGTCGATGCCGGTCTCGTCGGCCGGTCCATCGTTGCCGAACACGTTCGGCGGCTCCCGCCAGGGACTGGGCGGGTTCCCGGCTCGCGCGTCGCGGATGGCGGACCACACGCGCTCGGGCGTGCACGGCAGATCGAGGTGGCGGATCCCGAGGTGGGCGACGGCGTCGATCACCGCGTTCTGCACGGCGGGGGTGGCGCCGATCGTGGCGGCTTCGCCGATGCCCTTGGCACCGAGCGGGTTCAACGGCGACGGCGTCTCCGTGGAGATCGTGTCGAACGACGGCAGCTCGGCCGCCGACGCGATGCCGTAGTCGGCGAACGTCGACGTGAGCGGGTTGCCGTCGGTGTCGTAGCGGATCTCCTCGAACAACGCCTGGCCGACGCCCGCCGCGATGCCCCCGTGCTGCTGGCCCTCGACCAGGAGCGGGTTCAGCACGGTGCCGCAGTCGTCGACGGCCACGTGGCGCAGCAGCTCGACCTTGCCGGTCTCGGGGTCGACCTCCACCACCACGATGTGGGCGCCGAAGGGGAAGGTGGGATTGCCCTGGTCCCAGTCGAGCTGGG
>Ga0207703_10005497_pt1 | contig 10187 bp, 12 predicted proteins | sample KBSSwiS12_FD_184304 | JGI IMG/M metagenome (GOLD analysis project Ga0207703, IMG submission 184304) | Switchgrass rhizosphere microbial communities from Kellogg Biological Station, Michigan, USA - KBS Switchgrass S1-2 (SPAdes) (version 2) | ecosystem: Host-associated > Plants > Roots >... | reverse complement strand
CGATGGCTTACTCTCATTCCTGGTCATGGTGGGGCTCCTATGGAGTTGGTGACGTTGAACATCACCAGCCTGCCATGGCCGCTCACATCCTCAAGGGATTTTGCAGAACATCCCGCACACTACCCAGTCGAGCATGGTGCTCAACCGGTCGGGATATCTCACCTCTTTCACCGGTTCATGGTGTCTTCGGCCCAACGCCTGGCCCTGGGCGAACGCCGCCTATCTTTGGTTGATCCAGGACAGCAATCACCCGTTTGCGGTAATTTCGAGATATGCGCTCGAGTCTGCGCTGAAGGCTGAACTCATAAAAATAGCCGATGTCGAGATTCCGCTGATCAATGCGGATCCGGCGAATGTGGACTCTGTGGACGACTATAATCGTGCAATGATGAAACGTTTCGGAGGTATCGGCAGCTCCTATCTTCGGTTCGCAGGGCCGACGCTGCTTCCGATAGGTTATCTCTGCCAAGGGCTGGAGTTATGGAAAAAAGTCGGCCTTTGGGATCGCATGCGTTCGCTCGATCCAAAATGCGGGATAGCGCTGGATTTTATCCTCACCCAAATTGGCAAGGCGACCGTCGACCTCCTGTTGGATGCGCCCTATATTCTCACCCTACAGAGAGATCCTTCCTACGGCTTTCCGGCCTACAATCCGACCCCTTGGCCCTGTGTTGCTACCGGTTCCGACCTCACGGCAACAAGTCCGCCGGGAACAACACCTGCATCCCTGCCGCAGAGTTGGGCACAGTGGGCATCGGCCAATCCACCTGGCGGAACGACGTTCTGGCAGGATGCTTCCGGCCAAGCACATTACGGCATCGGCCAATATCATGTGCTTCACTGTGTCACGGCTCTCAAGCGCGTGTTCAATTCCACCTATCCACGGCTTGACGCCGCCGAAACCACGGCACGGCAACTCATGGCGAGCCGGTTGACGGCGATCCGGGCATTGCCGGTTGGTCAGAAAGCCAATGATCTTGGAGACATGATGGTCTATCACAATCTGGTCGCCAGCACCGAGACCGGAGCCGCTGTAACCTTCTGATGATGCCTGTTGAAGAAGCCATCGACCTGGATGCCCCGGCCCGCCGCCCAAGTGTGATACGCACACGATACGGCACGGTCCGGGGCTTGGTGCGTCTTCTGCTGTCTTACCCTCAGACGGCAGCACGGAGGGCGCATAATCGGGTCCCTGAACCGGGCTCGGTGAGGCGGCTGGTGTTCGTGTGCCAGGGCAATATTTGCCGTAGCGCATTCGCCGATGTCCTCACGCGTGATCTTGGCTACGACAGCATCTCGTTCGGCCTTTCGACCGATGCCGGGAAGCCGGCGCATCCGCCGGCCATGGCTGCCGCTGCGGATTTTGGTGTCGATCTTTCGGGGCACGCCACGACGAGGATGGAGGATTATACACCCCGTTCGGGGGATTTCCTCCTCGCCATGGAGGTGCGGCAACTCGCTCGCATCGCGGCCGATCCAAGGTTAGCCGGGCTTCCCCGGTCGCTCCTGGGCCTATGGTCGAGGCCTGTCCGCCCGCATCTCCATGATCCGTTCGGCTTGGACGACTCATATATGCGGACCTGCATGGGGACGATCCGCATTGCGGTCGCCAATCTCGTCAAGGCTTACCCCGAGACAAAGCTTTCCCAATGACGTTCCAGAGGTCTCTCGCCAGCGGCCCCGGATCACGCGGGCTCATCACATAATAACGAGTTCGGGGATCTATAAAGCCGGTGACATAGGATGCTAGATCACCAAGCGGGCGCGCGACAAAGGCCGGATCGGTAACGGCGGATCGAGAAAACAGAATCCGCAACAAGCGACGGGTTTCGGGGATCATGTAGCGCGCCCTGAGGTCCGTTCGGGAGGGGGCGGCCGGACTATGGTCTGCCAGGACAATGCGGCGATAAGCCTCCCAGGCGAAATGGGCGCCGCAATGCCATGCGAGCGGCAGGCTGCCCCAGAAACGGCCGTTGATCTCCATCAACCAGTACCGTCCGGTATCTGGATCGAAACGATATTCGACCATCGCGGGCCCCCGCCAGCCAATCGCGCGCAACAATGATATGGATCGCGCCATCTGCTCGCGATGGCGATCGGCCGGCTCGGCCGCGCAATAGGTCGAAACGCCGCCCTCGGGCGGCCATTCATGAAGGCGACGATGCTGGAACGTCATCGTCGCCGCACCGTCTTCCATGTAAATCATCTGACCGAGCCCGACGCCGGGGCAATAGCGCTGAACCAGCGGCCAGCACCCCAGCGCCGCATAACGATCGAGCACCGAAAGCAAGCCGTCTCGATCGTGAGAGAATTCCGCCTTGATAAACTCCAGTCCGTGGCGTGACAGTGCCGGGGTGACGGAAGCTGGATCGGCCCATTTAACGACGACGGGATACGCCAGCGCAGCCGCGCGCGCGGCGAAATCCTCGCCTGCAACCGGCTGCCAGCTATCGGGTGTGTCGAAGCCCAGCGCCGCAGCATGTTCCAGCGTCGCGCGCTTATCGAGCACGGTCTGCAAGGCTTCGGCGCGGGGCGTCAGGATATGACAATCGCCGATCCCGGCCGGCAATGCCGCCAGCGCGATCAGGTCCGTTTCGGAGATAGCGAGAACCGCTTTCGCGCCGATTGCCTCAATCAGCGGCGGTAGCCAGTCGGCAATGGCGGATGCGGGCCGCACGGAATAGCTCGCGCAATAGCGGGAGGCGCTTCCGATCGACGAGGCCTTGCCGACGCCGTGAACAGGAACATCATGCCCCCCCAATTCGCGGACGATGGTCAGCCCGATCGGTGAATCCACACCCAGGACGATGGCTAGAGGGAGGGTCTTCACGCTGGCGTCAGCCGCCGCTCGTACCGCAGATTTGCCATCATCTGCTCGGCCAGACGCGCGGCGGTGCGGGCGCGACTGGCCGGCAAGCGTTCGGGCTTGCCCTGCTTCCGCAGGGCGTCGCCAGCGTCGAGGTCGAAGAATCCGGCGCACTCCAGCAACGGATGTTCGCTGACCAGACGGCACAGTTTTTCGAAGCGTGCGGTGACGACATGGTTGGGCCGTGCCCGGTCACGACTCAGCATCTCGAAACTATGGGTCACCACGACGAAAGCGGGATGATCCGATGTTGCCGCATGGCGCAGCGCGGCGCGCATTTCGGCCGCTGAAATCGCACAGATCTGAGCCGGCCGGAAATGCCCCGGAACGTCGTGTAGCCCTGAGACGGGGAGCACTACCACACCGTCCCGCTCGATCGCCGATATCTGGCCCGCATCCACTGAGACGCGGCAATCGGTGTTCAGATAGGCGGCGTTTACGCTCGTGTCCCAACTGATGCCATGAACGGCGAGCGCCTTTATGCTGTTGTCGTCGGCACCGTAGTTTCCGGCACGGAACGCATTCGGCCGCGGCGCACCGGCACGAGTCAAAAGATCTCGGGCAATTCCGAGCAGGACGATCTGGTCTTCCATTGAAAAGTCCGCCAGGTTCCGGCCGAGGCGTCCCCCCACGGGCGAGCGTTCGGCCCATTGCAGCCATTCCGTGTGGATATGAAGTTGGACCTCGTGCCCACGATCCACGATCGGCCCTACGATATCGGCAACGATCTGTTCGCCATGGACGAGCGCGGGCATTGGATCGACGAAAAAAACGCCCTTCAGCTGGTGGGCCTCAAGTTGGTCCATCTGCCAGCCGACACCAAAGTCACCATCGCCACACCGCGCGAGGATTGAGCTTTCGAAATTGGCGCGCGCGCTCAGCCCGCGTCCCTGTCGACCCGCCGACAATTCGGTATCCACGGTGATCAGGACTTTGGTCATGGCGGAACAATATGACCGCTGAGGTTAACGGAGAACTTAGAGGCATTAAGTTTCTGCACCCATTCGGATTTAAGTCCATCGGACTACATCAATCGCTTGGAGGGCGAGATGAGCAAGTCGTGCATGAGCTTTGCAGCCAAGGTGCAGGCGATTCAACGACACTGTCAGACGAATCACGGCCATTCCTTCCGGAGGCGGTACGATGGGTAAACGTTCGTCATGATCGGGTTTAGGAGAAGAACCGGAGTTTCAAATTCCAGTAAGCGTGCAGTTTATCACTGTAATTCAACGATGGCGATGCGGCTCTGCAGGCAATGCAATGGGTGCATGATCGGCACGGCGAGTGAACCGCCATCCGGCAACGACACCAGCAACTCGACCGCATCGCGTTCGAGCGCGTTCGCCCTCACGCCCATCACGTTGCTCAGAAAATCGATTTCGATCTCACGCCCGTCGATCGCCGCGATGACGAGCGCGGTGTTCGGCGTGTGATCCTCCGGCCGGGGCACCACCATCCGGCCACCCAGCGCAACGGCGAGCTTCCGTGCCGCCTTCTGGTATCCGAAATAATCGAGGTCTTTCGAGGTGAACGGGCCATAAGCGATCAGGTCCGGCCAACCCGGCGCATAACGCTCGGCCCACAGGTTCAACGCCTGCCCGCCCACGACAAACGCACCGTCCTTCAGCCCCAGTACCGAGGCCAGCCTGATCACGGTTTGTGGGCTAAGCGGCTCGCGCCGTTCAGCGGTCAATGCTGCTCCGCCGGCGGATCACCGAGCCCGCGATGTCGAGCGAAGAAAACAGGCCGTTCGCCACGCGAAGCTCGTCACGCGACACCGCACCGCTACGCAGATCGGCCTCATCCTGGGCACGCGACTCAGCCTTCGCGCGCTGGCGATCGGCGAAATCATAGGATTTGGACTGCGACATCATGTTGCTCCACCGCCAGCATAGCCGGGTGAACTTAGCGGTCAATGAACGCGCCATCGAGCGAGCCGATGCCGCGATTTCCCGCGAGATATAATGAGGACTCGCCGCAAACGCGAATCCCGTACGTGTCACTGGCCTTCATGGCAGCGCGCTCACCCCTCCCCACCCCGCACCACCATCTCCCGCGTCCGGTCGTCGTAAATCAGGTCATCCTCCCGCGACACCGCCGCCTTCGTCCCGTACGCCGGCCGCTCGAACACGTACAGCGCCTCTTGCGTGCGCTTCTGCTGCCGCTCCGCCTCCTGCACGATCTGCGTGAAGCGCCACTGCGCGATGCGCTTGCCCCTGCGGCCGTAATACAGCATTTCGCCGCGAGAGTAGGAAGATATATCGATCACCAAGAGATGACGTGCGTGGTGCGGCGGTGAAGATCAAACGCTGAAATTTAGGGTCGACGAGGGGATTGGGCGTGAACATATTCGCATCTCCGGCTTCTTCCTAAAAATCGATCGAGGCTGACCTCATGCAATCGTTGTGTCACGCAAGACCTCCCGCTATATCACTTCTGATAATTCGGGTAGCGGAGGGGCTAATTGCATGAATGAACGGAAGCTGTTGCTTCAGAAGTTCTACGAGCTTCCGGCACTTACAAATACCCCCCTCGCGTGGTCGTCTTTTCAGTTTCCAAAGCGAATCGATCCCCGCAGCGGGCTCCATCGCGGGCGTAAGGAAGCCGACACCACCACGGCGACGCGGTCGAGCGCGTCTCGATCGGGTGGATCGATCAGCGATCTGCGAGACGCGCTCAATCAGGCAGCTGGCAAGACAAAATTTGGCGAGACATCGATTGAACAGTGGGAAAATATCATGCAGTTTGCGGGGTCCAAGATCCGGCGAAAGGCAACGGATCAGCGCTTCGAGATCATCTCCGACGGCTGCATGGAATGGCATGATCGTGAACCGGTAAATCTAAGCGCGAAATCAGCTAGCGATTGGTTCAACCGGGTCTTGCTCACACGAATCCAGGAAGGCGCGCCTTTTCGCCATTGCCATGCGATCCTCGGCGACCAAGGCTGCGGAAAATCGACTCTGATCAAATATCTGATGAGCAAGAACGCGTCGGAAGTCCGTCAAAGGAAGATCGTCTTTTCTCGGTTCGAATTTTTGAAGTTTTGGTCGGAGTGGCGCGATGAGGGTCGGGACACGCTGGAATGTCTCAGTGCATATATGAGCTTCATCCATTTACGCGACCTATTACTGGATAATTTCTTCCTTTTTACCAACGGTAATAAATATATACTCAAGCTCGATTATCAATCTTCCAAGCGGCGAGAAGAAGAAATAGACAGGGTCGCGCAGCAAGTTCGATTCCAACGCCCTGTCTTCGGACTCGTTCTGGACGATGCCGTTATTCGCATGACGGTCGCGAATTGCGTCGCCGATGCCGAAAAGGGCAATCACGAGTTGATGGCCTATCTGAAGAATATTCCGCACGATCAGCGAATGGCGATGATCGGTGCACTCTGGGACGAAAAGTGCGTTGTCACGATCTTCGATGGAATGGACTCACTGAAGATCGAGGACGCATTTCAAGAGACCGACCAATGGCAGGCGATTAAAGAAATCATCCGAAATAGGAGTTCGCTCTCGACGCCAACGCGCATTCGCCAACGGGGGGTAGCGCTCGAGAACGACAGCATCATCGTGATTCGAAAATCGACGGCGGCGCTTCTCGAATACAGATCGAAAGATTTCGACCAACTCGGCCTCCAATTCTATTATCACGTCGCGCCGATTAACAGCCGGGCGGCTATGGTTTCGGTTATCCGTCGAGCGCTGGAAGATCTGCCCGTCTACGACAACTTGCCCGCTGGGTCGGTCGAGAGAGACACGTTTAATCTAATGAAAGTTGTGCAACGCACGATGCTCGCTATCGGTCGCTCGGAAGGCGGGTCCGCCGCCGCTGATGATATCTACAATCTCTTCGACGGGAATCTGCGTGATCTTTTCGCATTCGTTGCAGCTACTATCGATTGGAGCTGCAAGGAGATGCTGCGATCTGGCTTCTTGGAATCCAAAGACTATTTCGGACCCGTTCCAACATTAATCGAGGCACTATCGTCGTCTCGCGGCAACGACTTCTTGAACTTGAAATCATATCGTGTGATTGATCAAATCCTACTGGGCGAGGGTGGATCGTTTGAGAATGCTGCGGCGGTAGTTACTACCAAAGATACACTTCTGCAATCGGGTGATCATAGTGATCACATTAGGTCAAATCCAGATCATTATGGCCAGATCGATAATATATTTAATTACTTGAATGTGGGCACGACCTCACATGTCGATCGCCACACCTTTCTTGAGAAAGTACGCATGGCGCAGCTGCTGTGGAGCGAACCTGTGCGCCAGCGCGAGGTCAGTGATAGGATGCGTGAGGTATTCGGCTATGCACCATGGGATGAACGCATGCTGCTCGTGCTGATGTTGAAGACAGGCTTTCTTTCCGTCGACATCGCGAGAAGCGCGCTGGAGTTCTCAGCTTACCTTCGGACTACATCAAAAGCGAAGCTTTGTATCAATTCTCTGATTGGAAATCTTGCCTATCTTGAGAATGTTTTCCACCGGACGCTATTCCCAGCCGTCTTGATCGACCATATCTCAGACAAGGTACGTGACGCAAACTCGATCGAATGGGCAATCGCTTCAATCCGCAATGCCTATGTCTTCCTGACCTACTTCAGGCACATCGAAAGAAACGCAGCGAACGGTGTGACGGTACCGCAATCCTTCCAGCTGTTCGAGAGAGTGAGGCGCCGTGTGGTGTCCTCGCTCGATCGCATGACCAGAGCGCTGGATTGGCCGGACGACGATCCGCGCGATACGAATTTAAGCGAGCGGGCGGTCCGAGCGCGCACCGAAGCAAGCGAGATATGCTCCGGAGCTCTTCGGGAGATCGAACGTACGGCGCAGGCGTGGGCGAAGGCGGGCGTCGTTTCCGGCGCCCGCCCGACCGCTACCGCCCGGTAGCCGTTCGCCTCACGTCGATATTGGCGGAAACGCTGTAGCCGAGCTTGTCGAACATATCGATCAGCACGTCGAACCGCGACGCATGATAGAGATCGAACGCTCGGACTAAGCCGGTCGGCGTCACTGACGCCCTCTTCGCGAATTCCGCTCGCGTGCATTTCGCGTCTCGAAAATTGCGATACAGTGAGAGCTTGAGGATATCGAGCGGCGACAACTTAACCACCTGGTCATTCCTGGCGCTCGACGCCTTGTCAGGAGTTGGGATGTCGTCATTATAATCGATCCTCGCCTGCAACGCGTTCTTGACGGCGTCGAAAGCGATTCCCTTCACCTTCTCCTGCTGGGCGTCCGCCTTCGTGATCTCGCACACGATCTCGGGAAACTTCTCGAAATCGAGGACCGCGGAACCGTCCTCATCCGGTGCGATGGTGTACACATATTCATAGGTCATCTCGGCCTCTTTGCTGGCTTACACCGGACCGCACGCTTGTCGTACGGCCTCAGTGGTGATGAACAATCAGATCGCATATTTTTTCCCACTTGACAATATATCAGAAGTGATAAATTATCGACGGCGTCCGGCGAGGTGCTGGAGGGAGCAGTGTCATGCAACAGCGTAAGACTTCCGATTTCAAGCGGAGCATAAAGGCTCTCGCTACGCAGGAGGGTTGGCTCGTCGAGATCGGCGACAGTAAAGGGCCAACCGAGCGCCTGGTTATCTATCAGCGCGACGACGGCGAGATTCTGCGGATCGCAACGATCGTTCTGCGCGCCGACCAGAAGGAGATCAAACCGGTCGTCGCACGCGCGCTAGTGCGGAAATTGCAGGCGCGGATGCTGACTGAGGTCGTGACCGCCGCTGACGAGCCTATCCGCCGTGCGATCGAGACGCTAATGGAGTGGATCAAGTCCTGGTTCTGAATGTGGGTTCAAGCCGGTCGGTGACGGGGCGTGCCGTGCCCAGGACCGACCGGCAGGACCGGTAAGCAGATGCGATCTGATTACAATGGCACGCACCTTTAGCCTTAAATATAGTGGCGAAGCCTCACCCCTCCCCGCCCCGCACCACCATCTCCCGCGTCCGCTCATCGTAAATCAGGTCATCGTCCCGCGACACCGTCGGCTTCGGTGCCCCGTACGCCGGCCGCTCGAACACATTGTACAGCGCCTCCTGCGCCGCCTTCTGCTGCCGCTCCGCCTCCTGCACGATCTGCGTGAAGCGCCACTGCGCGATGCGGTTGCCCTTCACCGCATTGACCATCATCGCGCGCAGCACCGCCTGCCCCGCCGACAGACCTGTCGCTCCCGCTTACACCCTACGGCCGGGCGGCATATCCCGGGCTTTATCTCATTGAAAACACATCGTAGTATTTTCCGGCGCGGATTTTGCTTGCCTTGTTCGTGATATCTGTATCGGCGCGTGAAGTCACCGCACCATGCAGGGATGGCGTGAGACATTGGGGACTCGATATGAAGCGCAAGAACCTGATCAAATCACTGTCGGCGGCAACGATCCTGGCGTGCGGCGTCGTTGGTGCGACGGCGGCCAGCGCCACCAAATGGATCGTGAACGGCACCTTTTCGGATGGCGCCACCCTGACCGGTTTTTTCGAGTTCAACCAATATGGCTACATCTCCGACTATGATCTGAAGACGAGCGCGGCCGGCGCCTTTGCCGGGTTCGAGTTCAAGTCGGGCGCCGGCTATATTGCGGGCAGCGTCAGCCCCGACAAGACGATCATCCCGTTTTTCGGCGCGACCTATAATGGCCCCCAGTTGACGCTGGTGAGCGCCTTGCCGCTGACCACCGGCCTGGTCGGCAACTCGCTGACCGGGGCCTCCTATGAGTGCCAGAATTCCTTTAACTGCCCCAGCGGCGGCGATGTGCGTTTCCTGAACGTGGCCGCGACCGCCATCGCCCCGACACCGGAGCCGGCGACCTGGGCGATGATGCTGATGGGCTTCGGCCTGGCCGGCTATGGCCTGCGCAGGCGCGCCACCATCCGCAGCCAGAGCGTGACCTTCGCCATCGCTTGAGAACCACGACGAGCGGCCGCGTGCGACGCCGGGAGATTTCCGGCGGCCCCGTCCGCTTGCCACGTGAATCTCGCGAACGGTAAACGCACCATCGGGTGAACCGATGCTGCGACCCTGTCGGGGTCTGAGGATGGCCACACACTGTGCGAGACACGCGCAGCGCTCACCCCTCCCCGCCCCGCACCACCATCTCCCGCGTCCGGTCGTCGTAAATCAGGTCGTCCTCCCGCGACACCGCCGGCTTCGGCTTGCCCGGCGCCGGCCGCTCGAACACATTGTACAGCGCCTCCTGCGCCGCCTTCTGCTGCCGCTCCGCCTCCTGCACGATCTGCGTGAAGCGCCACTGCGCGATGCGGTTGCCCTTCACCGCATTGACCATCATC
>Ga0207703_10005491_pt1 | contig 10191 bp, 4 predicted proteins | sample KBSSwiS12_FD_184304 | JGI IMG/M metagenome (GOLD analysis project Ga0207703, IMG submission 184304) | Switchgrass rhizosphere microbial communities from Kellogg Biological Station, Michigan, USA - KBS Switchgrass S1-2 (SPAdes) (version 2) | ecosystem: Host-associated > Plants > Roots >... | reverse complement strand
GCCGCGTGCGCCGTCTCGAGCGGCCCTTTTGCGGCGCTTGGAAACCCCCGCGCCAGCAAGCAACGCGCAGCCAATTCATTGGTGAGCGCTTCGTTCTGCACGAAACCACGTTCGCGTGCCGTCGCGTTCGCCTGTTCGTAGTGGCCCATGATTGCATCAAGGTCACCGCCTTCGAGGCGGGCAAGCTCGGCGGCCACCAGGGCAGCGCGGTCCTCAAAATTCGCCGGGCAGTGTTTGGCCCAAACGGCCAATTGTCGGTGATGGCCGATCAGCGCGCGGAGGTGCTCGCCGCGTTCCTCGGCGACTGCGGTATCCGCGGACAGCGCGTGCGCCAGCGCCGCGAAGAATTCGTACTCGGCGGCCTGGAGGAGCAGTCGTGATGTCCACATCAGGCGCTCCGCTTTTGCGGCGGCTTCGACAGCGGTGCTGTAATCGCCGGCAAAAAAACGGGATTGCAGCTTACAGATCCAATACCAACAATCGGCGAGCGCAAGAGTCGGACTTTCCTCCAGGTGCTGTTCGAACCGAGCCTCATCGAACCCGGCATCGTCGAGAGACGAAAACACCGGCGTTTGCCCGCGCAGTTGCCGAATGAGTTGATGCTGCGCCGTGATGCAATCGATCACGAGGCCAAAGCGCGCCCTGCGCGCGAACTCGAGGCCGCGCTCGGCTTCCATCTGCACCTCTTCAAGCGGATCGCCGCCCGCGAACAGGTTGCCAACCAGGTTGTTGCAACAATAGGCCGCGAACATGAGGTCGCCCATCTGGTTCGCAAGCTCGAAGGCGCGCCTGATCAGTGGCCGGCCGGTTGGCAGGTGCTTCGTCCAGGGCATGATGCCGCTCCCGAAGCACATATACACGCGGGCCTGGAAACGTCCGGGACCCTGCTTTTCGGCCAGGTCATAGCCCAACTTACCGAAACGGTATGCCGTGCCGTAGTCGCCGAAGCGAGGTCCGAGCATCATTCCCAACCAGACATAGGCGAAGCAGGATGCATCGCTATTACCGTGCTCGAGACTCAATCTGACGAAGCGGCAGGCCATCAGGCAGCACAGATTTTGATCAGTAAATAGGGCCGGCGGAGCCGCTCTTGCCAGCACCCCGATCGTGGCCTCCCACTCGGGATCGCTGATCGGTGGCAGCTCGATCAGCGATTCGACGGAACGGCTGCCCAGGCTCTGTCCGAGTTGGTCGTACTCCCTCTGAACCTCCACGTCATTGGGATGCGGCGTCCAGTGGAGGCCGATGCTGCGAAGGTAATCCAGGGTCGCCTCGACGGCGCGCTCGCTGCGATCCAGGCCCGTGTAAACATCGATCCGCAAGCAGGTCACCGCCGCCCGGTCGATGGAACTCGTGGCGTGGCGCCAAGGCTCCGACAAGCGCACGTCCGCCTGTTCCAACGCGCCGGTAAGGTACTCGCACTCGGCACGCAGCAGGCTCAACTCAAACGCGAGGCGGTACTGATCCTTCCAGCGCGTGTCCGTGAGGAGCGCCTCGCCGGCCGTGGCGTAGTTCAGCGCCGCAGTGTAGGCCGTGGATTGCTTGGCGCGCTGGCCGGCCCGAAGATTGAGCATAGCCACGCGCTCGCGCTCTGCGGGAGAGGTAATCAGGGCGGCGCCGCGGTTGAATTGGTTGACGATCTCGAACAGATGAGTGTCCACCCACTCAGGTTGCCTCTGTGTCGACAGTGCACGACCGATCTGCAGGTGCATGGATGCTCGCTGCGTCTCTTTGATCAGCGCGTAAGCGGCCTGTTGAATGCGATCGTGCAGAAACTTACCTGCGCCCTCGGTGTACGCGATCAAATCTTCGCGGACGGCCGCCGCCAGATGCGCTTCAACGTCCGCCTGCGATTTGCCGCATGTTTGGGCGAGACTGGTCAAGTCAAATTTGTTGCCCAGATAGGCGGCCACTTGGAGTACGGTCTGGGTTTCCGGCGCCAACCGGCGCAACTTGCGCACCATGAGATCGACTACATTGTCGGCGAAGTCCCTGGCTTCGATCTGATGCAGATCCCACGTCCAGGCCGGCGCGTTCGCCGTGCGCTCCAACAGACCCTCCCGATGCAGCGAATCGAAGAATTGAATGAAGAAGAATGGGTTGCCGCCAGCCCTTTGGAAGATTAGTCGGGTGAGCGGCTCACACGTGGAGGCTTCCAGATGCAGCGTGTCGCTGACGAGCCGATTCATCTCCGTGGCTGATAGCGGGCGAATCTCGAGATCCACAACCGACACGCCGCTCGTGCGTAGAGCGGCGAGGGTGGTCCGCAAGGGATGATTCGGACCCACTTCGTTGTCGCGATAGGCAACGATGAGCAGCAGGTACCGGGTGTCTTCATGTGTGATGAGATATTCGATTAGTTTGAGGCTCGCCGAATCAATCCACTGCACATCGTCCAGGAACAACACCAGTGGGTGCCCTTTTCGACAGAACACCGCAGTGAATTGCCGAAAGACTTCTCGAAAGCGCGTTTGTTGTTCGGTGGGTGGCAGTGTCGGTACCGCAGGCTGCGTTCCAAGAATGAGCTCGATCTGAGGCAACACCTCGAGGATGATCTGACCGTTCATTCCGACAGCAGCCTGAAGGTCCTGTCGCCATTGCTCGATGCTGCTGGCGCTCTCACCCAGGATCTGTTGGGTGAGGTCCTGGAAAGCCTGGGTCAAAGTGGTGAAAGGGATATCACCCTGGTACTGATCGAATTTTCCCGCTATGAAGTAGCCGTGCTGGCGCAGGATCGGATCTCGCAACCCCTGCACGAGCGATGACTTGCCGATGCCGGAATAGCCGGAAACGCAGATGAGCTCGGGACGGCTGGTGGCCGCCATGCGTTCGAACGTGTCCAGCAGCCGCTCGGTTTCCGCGGCCCGTCCGTAGAGTTTGTGCGGTATCTGGAGCTCGGCGGAAAAGTCTCGCTCACCCAACGTGAAAGGTTCGAGGTGACCGCGGGAGTTCCATTGCGCCAGACAATGGTCGATGTCGGCGACCAGGCCGCGGCCGCTTTGGTAACGATCCTGCGGCGTTTTGGCGAGCAGGCGCATCAGGATTTCCGATACCACTTCGGGAATGTCTGCCGCGATCGTGTGCGCCAGAGGAGGTGTGCGGGCGAGATGATAATGCACCCACTCGATCGGATCGTTGGCCTGGAAAGGCAAACGTCCTGTCAACATACGGTAGATCATGACGCCGAGCGAATACAAATCGCTCCGGTGATCCACCGCATGGCCGGTGCGCCCGGTTTGCTCAGGCGAAATGTACGCCCAATCGACAACCCCCTGTGGGATTTCCGAGGCCTGTAGCTTCAGGTGCGTACTGCGGGCCGCACTGCAATCGATGAAGCAGACTTGGGCAGAACGCTGCTCGAGCAGCAAATTGGCCGGACGGACATCCAGGTGGATGAGGTGTTTGGAATGCAGCCCGGCGAGCACCCGCGCCACGTTTCGAGCAATGGCCAGGCCCGTGGGCCAGTCGATCCGGGGTTGACGTGCGAGAGCTGTCTCGAAGGAATCGCCCGCGAAATCCTCCAGCACCAGGGTGGGTTGATTGTGCTCATCGAGTAACTCGAGCGCCTTGACCACACCGGGCAGCGAAAGTGAGCGCAGCAGCCGGAATTCATTTCTGAGTTGGGCTGAGGACTCGGCCTTCTTTATCAGGACTGTGGCTCCGCCACCCACGGGCCGGGTACGATAAATTTGGGAGCCGGCAGTACATGCGATCGGCTCGAGGACCTGATACCCATGAGGTTCAGACATAAGTTCCTGCGGCACTTCGATGGACTTGCACCCGGAAGTTTACACTTCCGGTGAAACAAGAGCGCGGCACAGCAACGCACGTGCGGATGGGTTTTTGCGCCGCAGCACGGCAAAAGTCAGGTTCGAGCGGCTCGACTGTCCTTGCAAACTCTCGTACGCAGATGTGCGTAGTTAGGTCGGCGAACCTGCTCGTTGACTCACCGCTGATTCGATTCATGTACGAGCCGCTCAATCGCTCTGCTACATGCCCTTGTCCGGACAGGGTCGGTAACTGTCCGGAAACAGATAACAAGCTATCAGGGCGGCATTGACGTTCTGATCTAGTCGCGCCTGCAATTTTGCATCCTGGTACTAGCCGGTCTGCACCTTTATCCGCGCCGGACGCTCGCCCTTGCGACTACGCTGCTCAGTCATCGCGTACTCGGAGACCGACCATGACGTCGTCCGCCAAGCCGACAGGATTCCCGCTGCCCAGCTCTCTGAAGGTAGCCCCTGGCACCGAGCGTGCGCAAGCCGCCTATCCCTATCACATTCAATTCAGCAAAGCCGACGACAATCGATTCTGGTTTTATAACTCCATGCATTTCCCGGAACCCATGTCGGCATTCGACATGGTCACCGCGGAAGCCGCGTACTGCGCACTCGGCTCTGCCAACACCCGTGTCCATTGTCTGCCAACCACGCTCGGTATCGATCATCGCATCATCAACGGCCGGGTCTACATCGGCGGCAATGCCGTCACGGACCCGTCAGAGATTGCGCGCCGCACCGAGGAATTTCAGAAACGGGCGTTCTATTACTACGAGAACTGGGAACGCCTCTATGCGCAATGGCGAGAGAAGATGATGGCGTTGATTCGCGAGGCGCAAAGCTTCCCGAAGCCGGAACTTCCGGAATTCGAGCCACTGGCGCACGTCCGTGCCGGACGCGGTATCGCCTCCAATCACGACCTGCTCGTCACCTACCAGAAGACTCTCGAAGGCTACTTCCGGATGTGGCACCACCACTTCGAGTTCCTGCTGCTCGGATATGGCGCCTACCTCACGTTCTTCAGCTTCTGCAAGGAGGCCTTTCCGGAAATCACCGATCAGACGGTTGCCCGCATGGTTTCCGGAATCGAGGCGGAGATTTTCCGCCCGGACGAAGAGCTCCGGCGACTCGCGCGACGTGCGGTCGAGCTCGGTGTTGAGTCGCACTTCAAGGAAGGTCGCTCCGCCGATGCCATTCTCGAATCGCTGCAAAGCGCTGGTCCCGGCGGCGGTGCCTGGTTGAAAGAGCTGGAGACCTCGCGCGACCCGTGGTTCAACATCAACGTGGGCGATGGCTTCTACCACTATCACCGCGCTTGGAACGACGACCTCTCCATGCCGTTCGCCGGACTTCCAGGCTACATCGAGCGGGTCAAGGCAGGCGAGTCCCTGGACCGGCCATTTGAAAAGCTGCAAGCCGAGCGTCGCCAACTGATCGAGGACTATCGGGAACTGCTGAACACGGATGATGAGCGCGCGGCCTATGACCAGATGATCACGCTCGCGCACCGGGTCTTCCCCTATGTCGAAGGACACAAGTTCTATTGCGAGCATTGGTACACCAACCTGTTCTTCAACAAGATCCGTGAGTTCGGTGCGTTGCTGTGCGCGCACGGATTCTTTCCGCAGGCGGAGGATGTTTTTCATCTCAACCATTACGAGCTCGAGGGCGCGATCCTCGATCTCATGTCGGCGTGGTCCGGGGGCTCCGCACCACGAGGTCCCGATCACTGGCCGCAGATTGTCGCCGAGCGGCGCGCCGCGCTCGAAGTCTGGGCCAAGCAAGACACGCCACCTGCGCTCGGCGAAGTGCCGGAGGTCATCGATGATCCCGCGATCGTCATGCTCTGGGGAATCTCGCGGGAGAGCCTCGACGCGTGGCTATCGGCGAGTGCCCAGGGCGACACCAAAGAGATCCGAGGCTTTGCGGCATCCAGCGGTGTGGTTGAAGGTCCCGCACGCATCGTGAAGTCGGTGGACGAGATTTCGCGTTTACAGAAGGGTGATATTTTGGTCTGTCAGGTCACGAACCCCACGTGGGCGCCCGTTTTTCAGAAGATTGCCGGCGCCGTTTCCGATATCGGGGGCTCCATGAGCCACGCTGCCATTGTTGCGCGCGAGTATGGCCTTCCGGCGGTTGTCGGTACCGGGTCGGCGACCTCGAGGATCAAGGACGGCCAGCGTATCCGCATCGATGGCGCGCGCGGAATAGTGACGATCCTCCAGTAGCTGAAGGTACGCGTATGCGCTCGACCGACGTTATCGGCTGGTTTTTCGACATTGGACTCAACGACAGGCCTCACGTAGGCGGCAAGGGTGGCAGTCTCGGCGAGCTGCAGCGCGCCGGCATCGAAGTGCCGCCGGGCTTTGTTGTCAAGACCGGTGCCTTCGAACGATTTATTGAGGCGCTCGAACGTGCGGCGCCGCTACGCGCCCGTATCGAGGCACTCGATCCTGACAATCTCGACGCGATGTCAGGTTGCTGTCAGGAAATTCGCGCGCGTGTAGAACACGGCTCGTTGCCTGCAGAGCTGTCCGATGCGATTTCGACAGCGCATCGCGAGTTGTGTGGAATGGATCGGCAACAACCCGTCGCGGTGCGCTCGTCAGCGACAACCGAGGACGCGGTCGATGCCAGTTTCGCCGGCTTACAGGATACGTATCTGTGGGTGACGGACCTCGACCAGACACTACACAAAGTGCGCAGCTGTTGGGCGAGCCTCTATTCCGTAGAGTCAGTTGCCTACCGTCGCAGGCGAGGGCTGCCCGAAGAGGGCGTCGCCATGGCGGTCGTCGTACAGAAAATGGTGGACGCCCGTACGGCCGGCGTGATGTTCACCCGGAGCCCGGTAACGGGTGATCGCTCGGTGATCACAATCGAAGGCGCCTGGGGCCTGGGTTCCGCTGTCGTGGGTGGTGAGGTGACGCCCGATCGGTGGGTCGTGAGCAAGGTGACGGGTGAGATATCGACCCGAGAAGTGTCTGACAAACTCATTCAGCACCGGTCGGCCGCGGGCGGCGGAATCGAAGCGGTATCCGTTCCGACGGATCTGCGGCGCGTGCCCTGTCTGAGCGATGACGAACTCAACAGCTTACGCAGCGTTGCCCGCAGAGTTGAACGGCATTATGGCCGGCCGCAGGATATCGAGTGGGCGGTTGAGAATCAGTCGCAGAAGATTCTGCTCCTCCAGAGCCGGCCCGAGACCGTGTGGTCCGCGAAAGAGGCTGCGCCGGTGGCCAGCGCGGCGCAGGATCCGCTTCAACACGTCATGTCCATTTTTGGAGGTCGTCGGTGAGTCTGACCGCTGCGGATGTTGTGGAGATCATGCAACTGATCGAGGGTTCCAGCTTCGACGAGCTGAGCCTCGAGCTCAATGGAATGAAGCTCAACTTGAGGCGCGGTAGTGTGCCGGCTGATGGCTCCTCGTCACAACATTCCGGCGCCGTGGCGACACCCGCGGCGGCGCCAACGCCCGCAGCTATTTCACCTCAGGTTGCTGCAACGAACGGCACCAAGGCATCCCCTGGCGTGGATCCCTCGCTTCATGAGGTGACTGCACCGTTGCTCGGCACGTTCTACCTCGCACCCAAACCCGGCGCTCCTCCTTTCGTGGAACCGGGCTCTTTGGTTGAGCCCGACACGGTGATCGGCATCATCGAAGTCATGAAGCTCATGAATAGCGTGCGTGCGGGCGTTCGAGGGAAAGTAGCGGAAATTGTTGCTGGTGACGGCACGCTCGTTGAGTTCGGCGAGACACTCATGCGCGTCACGAAGTCAGGTTGACGATGGCGATTGGCCGGATCTTCATCGCCAACCGTGGCGAGATCGCGGTCCGGATCATCCGGACCTGCCGCGCCCTGGGAATCGAGACGGTGCTCGCCGCTTCCACGGCCGACCGCGACAGCCTACCGGCGCAACTGGCAGATCGCGCGATCTGTATCGGTCCCCCACGCCCGAGCGAAAGTTATCTGCGCGTCGAGACGATCGTGGCAGCAGCGCGAGGAACCAACTGCGATGCCATTCATCCCGGGTACGGCTTTCTGTCCGAGCGGGCGGCCCTTGCAAAGATGTGTGAAGAGGAAGGCATCACATTCATCGGCCCGACGGCGGCACAAATCGAGACGGTGGGCGACAAGCTACGCGCGCGCTCGGCAGCGCAAGCCGCAAAGGTTCCCGTGGTTCCAGGCGGGGCAGTCTCGAGCGTGGATGCCGCGATCGAGCTGGCACGAGACATCGGGGTCCCGCTGCTTGTGAAGGCAGTTGGGGGCGGTGGCGGCCGGGGAATGAAGCGCGTCGATCACTTCCATGACCTTCCTGCATCATTCGAGTTGGCCTCGGCCGAAGCAGGGGCGGCTTTCGGCGACGCGCGCGTGTATTTGGAGCGGTTCGTTGCAAGCGGCCGCCACGTTGAAGTGCAGGTGTTAGGTGACGGTCGAGGCGGTGTAATCCATCTGGGTGAGCGAGACTGCTCGTCCCAACGTCGCTATCAGAAACTCGTGGAAGAAACACCGGCACCGGGGCTTTCCGAGACTCTTCGCCACGACTTGCATGCGGCGGCCGTCCGATTTTCCGAGCAGATTGCCTATCGTGGTGCCGGCACGGTGGAGTTCCTGGTCGATCGCGAGCGCGAGACTTTTTACTTCCTGGAGATGAACGCGCGCATCCAGGTCGAGCATCCCGTGACTGAGCTCGTGACGGGGTTAGATCTGATCGCGGAACAGATTGCGATCGCCAGCGGTGCTGGATTGCGGCTGGAGCAGTCGGCGGTCCGCAGGCACGGTTGCGCAATTGAGTGCCGCATTAATGCAGAAGACCCCGCCAACGATTTTCTCCCGAGTCCGGGAATGGTTCGCGAGGTGTCCTGGCCGATGGGCGAGGGGATCCGTGTGGACACTCACATCGTCGCGGGCTCCCGCGTGCCGCCGTTCTACGACTCTCTCATGGCCAAGATCATCGCCCACGGCCCGGATCGCGCCACGGCGCTCCAACGGCTGCGGAACGCGATCTCCTCGACCCGCGTTGTGGGTGTTGCCACCAACCTCCCGTTTCATGCCGTTGCGCTCGCGGATCCGGAGTTTCAGGCGGGCGGTATGGATACCGGATTTGTGGCTCGACTGCTCGAACGTACGCCCGACATGACGGAGAGAACCAGACATGACTGACATCCAACTCGTTGAGACGTCACTTCGGGACGGTAACCAGAGTCTGTGGGGCGCCCTCGGCATCGACACTGCCAGAACGTTGAGCATTGCCCCCGTAATGGACCGCGTCGGCTTCAAAGCCATCGATTTCACAACGTCCACGCACATGGGTGTTGCGGTTCGTTACAAGAAAGAAGATCCTTGGGAGCGCATCCGCCTCATGGCGGAGGCGACTCCCAACACGCCGCTGCAGTTCATGTCCACCGGGTTCCGCTTCATTGCATGGGAGGCGGCCAGCCCGGAGTTCATGGCCTTGGCCTTTCGCGTGCTCGCCCGCAACGGCATACGCCGATTCTGTCTCGCAGACCCCATGAATGACGCGGATGCGAACATCGCTTGCGCTCGCATGGTGAAGCAGGGAGGTGGCGAGTATGTGATTGCCGCGCTCGTCTTCACCTTGAGTCCGGTGCACGACGATACTCATTACGTCGAGCGAGCTCGCCGACTGGCCGGCTGTTCGGATGTCGATGCGCTCTATATCAAGGACCCGGGCGGATTACTCTCTGAAAATCGCGCGCGTACGCTGATTCCTGCCATTAAGGCTGTCATCGGCGACAAACCGCTGGAGCTTCATTCTCACTGCACGATCGGGCTCGCGGAACATACATACATGGATGCTCCGGATCACGGCGTGAGTGTGCTCCAGTGCGCATCGGGGGCTGCAGCCGATGGCACGTCAAACCCGCCGTCCGAACGCGTTGTGTCAAATTTGCGCGAGTTGGGTCACATGGTGGACATCGATGATGAGGCGTTGGCCGCTGTGTCTCGCTATTTCACGCAACTCGCGGAAGCTGAAGGTCTGTTGGTCGGACGACCCCAGGCGTTCGATGCTGCATATCTGCGACATCAGTTGCCTGGCGGCATGGTAGGCACGATGCGGCGCAATCTTGCGGAAAGCCGCCTGTCCCACCTCGAAGCCGCAGCCGTTGCTGAGCTGGGCCGCGTGCGCCAAGAGCTGGGCTGGCCGATTGTCATGACGCCTTTCTCACAAATGATGTTGGGCCAGGCTGTCATGAACGTGACCGGAAAAGAGCGCTATGGAGTCGTACCCGATGAAGTGATCCGCTATGCGCTCGGTCGTTTTGGCAAACCCAACGTCCCGATCGATCCGAATGTCATGGACCGGATTGATTCACTCCCGCGTACTCGCGAGCTGCGCGCGGAGCCGGTTATGGCGCCACTCGACGATCTGCGCCGTCGCATTGGCATAC